>OIXH01003695.1_pt1 | contig 13235 bp, 11 predicted proteins | sample 1587741 | NCBI WGS metagenome assembly OIXH01 (sample SAMEA3888916, study PRJEB22519) | human gut metagenome | biome: human gut; feature: human-associated habitat; material: faeces | place: Denmark | collected 2011 | reverse complement strand
TAAAGCCATAAGGGGCTGCGGCCCCTTATCAACCCCTGGGTTTTTCGACAGTCTCTATTTCGTGGGGCGGCATATGGTGCATACAGGGCAAAAAAATGTGACAATGTTGCGAAGTGCGGTACTAACGAAATATTTTATGCTAAAATTTTAATTATGATGAAATTCGACCAGCGATACGAGAAATACAAAGCCCCCTTTGGCGCGGTGGAAGCGGGCAGCTCGGTGCGCTTCTTTATGGAAACCGACAGGGACGACAGTAAAATAACACTCAGGCTCTGGGTAGACGGCCGGGAGGAGCTGATTTCAGGCGCCCGGGAAGAGGGCGGCGTCAGCTTTACCTATACCCCGGCCCACAGCGGTATCGTATGGTACTATTTTCTGATTGACGGCCCGGAAGGCAGGCGGTATTACAGTGGCACAGAGGGAGAGGGAAGTATATACACAGAGCAGCCGGATTCCTACCAGCTGACGGTCTACGACCCCTATGAAACGCCGGACTGGTTCAAAAATACTATCGTTTACCAGATATTTCCGGACAGGTTTAGAAGGCAAGGCGGAATACTCGGTATAGAGGAGCATACGCGGCTCTTCGGCGCGCCGAGGATACATGAAAGCTGGAGCGACAGCCCGGACTACCTGCCGGTAAACGGGCAAAGGTACTATGTGCCGGAGGACTTTTTCGGCGGCAATCTGTACGGCGTAAAGGAAAAGCTGCCATATTTAAAATCACTGGGCGTGGGGTGCATATACCTCAACCCCATATTCCTTTCCTCCACCAACCACCGCTACAACACGGCGGATTACATGACTGTTGATCCCATGCTTGGGGGAGACAGTGCGTTAGCCGAGCTTGCGGCGGCCGCTAAGGAATACGGCATACGGCTCATGCTGGACGGCGTGTTCTCACATACCGGCAGCGAAAGCGTTTATTTCAAGGAGGCTCAGAGCAATCCCCATTCCCCCTGCCGGGACTGGTACGATTTTACCGAGTACCCTGACAAATACCGCTGCTGGTGGGGCTTTGAGACGCTGCCCGAGGTGAAGGAGCTTACCCCTTCATACATGGAATTCATAGGCGGCGTCATGGAAAAATATGCCAAAATGGGAATAACCTCATGGCGGCTGGACGTGGCGGACGAGCTGCCGGACGGATTTATAGAATTCCTGCGCAAAAGGCTCAAGAGCATAGACCCCGATGGGGTGCTCTTAGGCGAGGTGTGGGAGGAGGCCACCAATAAGCACAGTATGGGCGGCCGGCGTAAATATGTGGACGGCCATGAGCTGGACAGCGTGATGGATTACCCATTCCGCAGGCTGCTTATGGATTTCTTCCTCGGAAGGATCGACGGCGAAGGGCTGGCAAGGGGCCTGCTCCGGCTTATGGAGAACTACCCGCCGCAGTTTTACGAAAGCCTTCTCAATCTCATGGGCAGCCACGATGTCGTCAGGGCCATAACCGCGCTTGCGGGGGCGCCTGACAGGGATTCCCTTACGAGAGAGCAGCAGGCGGCGTATTCCCCCACTATAGAGCAGCTGGATGCGGGCAGAAAGCGCTTCATGGCGGCGGCCGCGGTACAGTATATGATGCCTGGCGCCCCCTGCCTCTACTACGGCGACGAGGCGGGGCTTACAGGCATGGCGGACCCCTTCAACCGGGGCACATACCCATGGGGTCAAGAGGATACAGAGCTTATCGCATATTTCCAAAAGCTGGGAGAGTTGCATAAACGCGCCAAAGGCGGCTGCGCCTTCGCGGGGCGCGGCGATGTATTCGCGCTGTACCGGCCGGAGGTCATATGCATGGTAAACAGGAGCTGCGAGCCGGTAACGGCCTGCTTTGCGGATAAGGATTTTTGCGGCAATACAGCCGCCGAGCTGGAAAACGGCTGTATAGAAAGGGAGCTGCCCCCATACGGCGCGGCGATACTTATAAAAGGACAAGAGGAGCGGGCATAATATGTTCAACAGGTGGTTTCAGGGAAGATACGGCGTGGATCAGCTAAGCAGGGCGCTGATAATCGCGAGCCTTATAGTATCCGTGATATCCTGGTTTTTCGGCAGGGCGCCGGCAGGGGTGTACTACGCGCTGCGCGGCATAACGCTGGCGCTTATCGCCTTTGCGCTTTTCCGTATGCTTAGCCGAAACTTTTACGCCCGGCAGCAGGAGCTGGCCCGGTATATGAACATGGAGCGCAGCGTGCGCAACTGGTGGCAGACGCTGCGCATTCGCCGGCAGAACTTTGTAAACGTACAGAAGGAAAAGAAAAAATACAAATACCTCACCTGCCCCCAGTGTATGCAGAAGCTCCGGGTACCCAAGGGCAAGGGCAGGATAAGAGTTACCTGCTCCAAGTGCGGCAACAGGTTCGAGGCAAAGAGCTGAAAACGCCCTGTCATATTCTACCTGAATAGTGCCTCCATACAGGCGGCAAACTAAGGCTGACTACGAAACAGGAGGTACTTAAGAATGTCAAAGGCAAAGAGCCAGACCATCGGCTGCAAGGTCACAAGCTGCGCATACAACATGAGCGGATGCGACTGCGGGCTGGAACGCATCGAGGTTGAGCCTATGTGCGGCTGCCATACCGGCAACCCCGCAGATGAGAGCCTGTGCGGAAGCTATAAGTGCAGGGACTGAAAGTAGGCAGACAACAAGGCGCGGGTTCGCGCCTTTTTCATGCAGCGAGGTATTATGCGGATTTCCGTACCGCAAGGGAAGCACTGTCCTTGGACGTTAGGCAGTGTACCTTTCCCTGCTGCTATTGACAGACCATCAGGCCAAAATCATAGAGATATAAGCAGATTTCATATCTTGTTATAGGGACAGGCGTAGGATATAATATAGGGCAAAGGAGGGTGAGGCGAATGACTAACGAAGAAAAGATACTTGAAATGCTGGCAAGTATACAGACCGACATGAACGGCATGAAGGCCGATGTGAACGGTATGAAGGCTGACATGAACGGTATGAAGGCTGACATAAACGGCATGAAGACCGACATAAATGGTATGCAGGCCGACATGAACGGCATGAAGGCCGACATGAACGGTATGAAGGCCGACATGAACGGCATGAAGGCCGACATGAACGGTATGAAGGCTGACATGAACGGCATGAAGGCCGACATGAACGGCATGAAGGCCGACATGAACGGCATGAAGGCCGGCATGAACGGCATGAAGGCCGACATCGGTGAACTTAAGGCAGATGTGAGCAACCTTAAGACGGAAGCTATCAAGACCAACCTGCGCATCGAAAACGAGATAATTCCTAAGCTCAAGGTTTTAGCCGAGGGTCACGCCATGCTCTCTGAAACGCTTGCCCCAAAGAGCAAAGTAGACGAGCTGCAAAGCGATGTGGAACTGCTCAAGATAGTCGTTAAAAACCTCAACTCCGAAGTTCAGCAGCTTAAGAAAGCTCAGTGATATAGATAAATAAAAAAACGGCTCCAGGGCCGCTTTTTTATTTCCGTCATTTCTCGTCTCGCTGGGCAATGGCGCGCTTTTCCTCCAGCCGATTATTCACCCATTCCCCAATAAGGGTATACAGCACCGCCATTATGGGCACGCAGAGTATGGCGCCCATTAGTCCGAAGAGACGGGCGCCGAACAGCACCGCTATCATCACCCACAATCCGGATATGCCCACTGCGTTTCCAACCACCTTGGGATATATGAGGTTGCCCTCTATTTGCTGTATGGCCAGCACGAACACTATGAACCACAGGGCGCGGGGAGGGTCCACAACGAATATTATGGAGAGGCCTATTGCGCCTGATACCCATGGGCCCACTATGGGTACCATCTGGGAAGCTCCTACTATAACGCTTATCAGCACTGCAAAGGGGAATCCCAGTATCTGCATCCCCATGAAGCACATCATGCCGAGTATGAAGCACTCTATGAGCATACCGTATACATAGTTGTGCAGCGATTTATTGGTGCGGGCGCATACATCCAATATTCTTGCGGCATGCTGCTCGTTGAACACGGCTTTTATGAACTTGCGGCACTGGCACAGCAGGTTTTCCTTGTTCGCGAGGGCGTATATGCTGATTATCAGCGCAAAGAGCATATCCACGACCACGCCCACGGTGCTTACGGTAAAGCGCAGCAGGCCGGAGGCGAGACCGCTTATGAAGCCGTCCAGCTTGTCCAATATGTCCTCGGACACCTGGCGAACCTTTACGGCTATGTCATCGTTGAGGTTCAGCCTTTCCCATACGTCGGTGCCCCATTTAATCAGGCTCTTGGAGTAGGAATCGTAGTTTTCCGCCAGGGATTTTATGCTGTCGACCAGCTTGGGACCTACTATCACTATCAGCACCGTGATTATGGAAAGCACGAACAGCATCGCCATCACCACGCATATTACCCGCTTGAGCTTTGAGGCGCGCCATTTTGAAAACAGCCTGTTTTCCAGAAAGCACATGGGCATATTGGCTATGAAGCTTATGGCCATAGCTATGAATATGGGGCTGATGGCGTCGAAAAAGCCCCCGACTGAGCTTTTTACGGCGTTCAGGTTTTCGATTATCTCATATAATATGACGCCGAAGGCCACTATAAAAATGTATCTTCTCGAGGACTTCCAAAGTCCCTCCATATCCTGCTTATCCTTCAATGGAACCCTCCGAAGCTGAATTTTTGAGAGCCTCCTGCTTCGCCTCGCGGTCGAATTTTTCCGCGAGCAGCTTGGCGGAGATGTAGGCGGAAATGGCGTCTATCGCCATGCGGTTCCTGCCGCCCCGCATTACGGCAAAGTCGGCCTCCCGAATGTATTTGCTTATGTATTCCTCGTACATGGGCTTTACAGTCGCCATGTACTGCTCGGCTATGTTTTCTATGGAGCGTCCGCGAACCCGTATATCCCGCTTTATGCGGCGGAGCAGGCACACGTCTATATCCACGTGCATGTAGACCTTCAGGCTCATGAGGTCGGTTATGCGCTTATCGCGGAACATATGTATGCCCTCGAGTATGAGCACGTCCATGGGCTGTATCAGCTCGTCGCTGTCCGCCCGCATATGCCTGGCATAGTCGTAGCCCTTTCTGGTTATGGGAAGACCGCCCTGCAGACGCTGTATGTCGGCATAAAGCTGGTCAAAGTCAAATATATCCGGCTCGTCGTAGTTTATATGTACCCGCTCCTCAAAGGGCAGGTCGGAATGGTCCCTGTAATAGCAGTCCAGGCCGATTATTGCCGAGGTGCAGGTAAGGGAGTCCTCTATTTCCTTCGCAAGGGTGCTTTTGCCGCTGCCGCTGGCGCCGCATATGCCGACGATTATCATGCTTTAGATATTCCCCCGATCGCGCTTTTTTATCATTATAACCCCGAGCGGGGCATTTTGATAGACGCAAAATCCAAAATTACCCTGAAAATGCAGAAGGACACGCTCCCTTGCGGGTTTACGATTTGTTTGATTTTGCGTTATAATATTTGTGCTATAATATTTCAGACAGTATTTTATATTTTGGATATCCGGGAGACGCTGGCAGATGAAAAAAAGCCGAGGCTTATCAAACATAAAGACCATACTGCAAAACGCATTCAGGCGGCTGGGGCTTTCCCTGCGGCGCTTCGGCAGGCGCGGCGGCATAGGCGGGGCCATAGGGCGGCTCGCACTGGGCGTAAAGCGCCGGGATAAGCGCACCATAACGTCGCTGTGCGCATTTTTGGGCTGCCTCGTGCTGCTCATAGCGGGCATATCCGTAATATCCGCCAACCGGCCTCAGCAGAGTATGCAGGGCGTAATAACCTCCTCCGCCGGCATAGTAGACCTTACAGGCGACTATGAGAATGTTCAGGCGGACAGGGAAGCTAAGGAGCTTGCGGCGGGGCCGACCCCCAAGCCGCTGTATTTCCAGCAGGGCTTTGAGGATGAGAACATAGCCGAGATACAGCAGAGGCTGATGGACCTCGGCTATATGGACAACGACGAGCCTACCAACTACTACGGCCCCAACACGAAGGAGGCGGTGGAAATATTCCAGCGCCAGCACGGCGTTACGGTGACGGGCGTGGTGGACAGGGCGACCTACGAGAAGCTGTTCTCTGACGACGCGCTCACATACATGGCGGATCTGGGCATAAGCGGCTCCGATGTGGAGGATATACAGTCGAGACTTCGTGAGCTGGATTATTTGGATAAGGTCACGGGCTACTTCGGCGAGGAAACCGAGAAGGCGGTGATAGAGTTCCAGAAGAACAACCGCCTCAGCGTGGACGGCAAGGTGGGGACCCAGACCCGCGAAATGCTCTACAGCGAGGACGCGGTGCCAAAGAGCCTGAAGTACGGCGAAAAGAGCGACGATGTGCTTCGCTATCAGAAGCGGCTCAACAAGCTGGGATACCTTTCCAGCACGCCGGACGGTACCTTTGGAAAGGACACCGTGAACGCGGTCAAGAGCTTCCAGCGGCAGAACGGCCTTACGGTGGACGGCTACATAGGCCCCTCCACAAAGGAGCTGCTCATGAGCAGGAGCGCCAAGGCCAGCGTAATATCATTAGGCGAGACCAGCAGCAGCGTAACAAAAATTCAGAAGCGGCTAAAGGAGCTTGGCTACCTCAAGAGCAGCGCCACGGGATACTTCGGAACCTCAACCGAGTCTGCCGTATCGGCCTTCCAGAAGCGCAACAAGCTCAGCTCCGACGGCAAGGTGGGCAAGGGCACAATGTCCGCCCTGTTCTCGGACAAGGCTAAGAAGGCGCCCAGCAACTATAAGCCCTCCTCGGGCGGCTCATCGTCGGGAAGCAGCTCCTCCGGAGGCGGCACCGGCGCGCTTACCGGCACCATGGGCAGCGTTGACAGGTTCATTTCCGCGGCCCAGAGCAAGATAGGCTGCCGGTACTCAAAGGGCGGCAAGGGGCCGGATAGGTTCGACTGCTCGGGTTTTGTATACTGGTGTCTGAGGCAGGCGGGCGTGAACCAGAAGTACCTCACCTCCTCCGGCTGGCGCAGCGTATCGGGCTACACTAAGGTCACCTCCCTATCCTCTCTGCAAAGGGGTGATATAATCGTATTCCGCGGCCACGTGGGAATAGCCATGGGCGACGGGACGATGATAGACGCCTCCAGCGGCAACAGCAGAGTCATACACCGCAGCTGCATGGGCGACTGGTCCAGGCGCAACTTCATCTGCGCGTGGAGGATATTCTGATAACGGACATAAAAAAAGTGGCGTTCAGCCACTTTTTTTGATATCCGTCTTTATTCCACCGTTACCGATTTGGCAAGGTTCCTCGGCTTGTCGATATCGCAGCCCTTGAGCAGAGCCACGTAATAGGCGAAGAGCTGTAGGGGCAGTATGGCCAGCGAGGGCAGAACAAAGGGATCGGTCTTGGGTATCCACATGACCTGATCGGCGGTTTCCTCTACGCCGGGAGTGCCCTCAGTGGCAAGCGCCAGCACTACTGCGCCCCGGGCCTTTACCTCGCGCATGTTGCTTATCATCTTTTCGGTCAGGGGACTGTAGGTGCAGAGGGCCACTACCAGGGAGCCGGGCTCTATCAGGGAGATAGTGCCGTGCTTCAGCTCGCCCGCAGGATACGCCTCGGAGAATATGTAGGATATCTCCTTCAGCTTGAGGGAACCCTCCAGCGCCAGAGCGTGGTCTATGTTGCGGCCTATGAAGTATATGTTGCGGCAGCTGAAATGGAGCGACGCAAGATACTTGATATGGTCTGACTTTTCGAGAAGGCCGCGCATCAGGCCGGGCAGCTCCTCTATGGCGTCCAGACAGCTTTTAAGCTCGCTGTCGCTTACCATATGGCGGCAATGTCCCATGTACAGGGCAAGCAGATAGCATACGGAAAGCTGCGCGCTGTAAGCTTTGGTGGTGGCCACGGCTATCTCGGGGCCGGCCCAGGTATATATGACATCCTCGCTCTCGTTGGCGATGGTGCTGCCCACTACGTTTACTATGGACAGCACATGGGCGCCGCGCTTTTTCGCCTCGCGCAGGGCAAAAAGGGTATCTATGGTCTCGCCGGACTGGCTTATGACTATGGCTATGGTCCTGTCAGTCACTATGGGATTGGAATAGCGGAACTCCGATGCCAGCTCCACCGTGACGGGTATGCGGGTGTAACGCTCGATGTAGTGCTTCGCCACCTGGCCTACGTAGCTTGCGGAGCCGCAGGCCACTATGAATATCCTGTCGCAGGCCCGTATGTCCTCCGCCGATATATGGGAAAGGCCGAGGTCTATGGCGCCCTCCTTTATACGGGGGCGGACGGTGTTGCGTATCACGTCGGGCTGCTCCATTATCTCCTTGAGCATGAAGTGGGGGTAGCCGCCCTTTTCGGCAGCGTCAGCGTCCCATTGGATATGCTCTATGTTTTTGTGCAGCTCCTCGCCGTAGCGGTTGTATATCTTCACGCTGCCGGCAGTAAGCACAGCCATGTCATATTCGTCAAGGCGTATGACCTGGCGGGTGTGCTTGAGTATTGCAGGCACGTCTGAGGCGATGAAGTTTTCGCCTTTGCCCACGCCGACTATAAGCGGGCTGTCCTTGCGTACGGCGTAAAGGGTATCCGGGTGATCGGCGAAGATTATGCCCAGGGCGAACGCGCCGGAGATGAGGCTAAGGGCCTCCCGTATGGCGGCCTCGGGGCCGTCCTCGCGGTTGCTCCTGTAAAGGTGCTCCACAAGGTTTGCGGCTATCTCCGTATCAGTCTCGGACATGAAGGAATAGCCCTGCTCGGTAAGAAAATCACGGAGCTCGATGTAGTTTTCCACTATGCCGTTGTGAACCAGGGCCACATCGCCGTGCTGGCTGAGATGGGGGTGGGCGTTTACGTCGTTGGGCTCCCCGTGGGTTGCCCAGCGGGTATGGCCTATGCCGAGGCAGCCGGGCAGGGACCTGCCGCCATCCGTCATTTCCTCCAGCACGCTCAGCCTGCCCTTGGCCTTCACGACGCTAAGCTTATTGCCGTCTGCAATGGCTATGCCTGAGGAGTCATAGCCGCGGTATTCAAGCTTTTTGAGGGCCTCCAGTATGAGGGGCGCGGCCTGCTTGGGGCCTATATAGCCTACTATTCCACACATTGATAAACTGTTTCTCCTTTGATGAATTAGTCCCAGAGCTTTTCGGAGTATACGCCCTGAGCCTTGATCTTCGCTATGCTCTCCATAACCGCGGACTTATCCTCCTTGTATGTCACGCCGAACCATCGGTCGGGGCTTTCCTCGACCTTTACCCGCACCCTGCCCTCAGACATAAGGGTCTGCACAGCGTTGGGCAGCAGATCCTCATATTTGGCGGGGTTCTCCTTTATGCCCGCTTCGAAATTGGCTTTGAATACATCCTCCAGCATGGGAAGGATATCCGGCTTGAAGCCCCAGCAGTTCATGGAGACGGGGGTGCCCTCCGGAAGCTCGATGAAGGTTTTGCCGTCGTCCTCTGTAAAAGCGCCGCCGTGCTCCCGCTTGAATATCCTGCGCCGCTCCACTATGTGGGTGAGGAAGCCTTCATCGTCCACCTCGCATATGCCCCGGGCTACGCTGCCGTTTTCGGTGAGGGTATTTTCCAGCTTATAGCCTATCATCAGCTGCTCGTCTGAGGGCGTGTCTCCGGCGAGGAATTCGTAAAGCTGTTTATAAGCGGCAGGGCCATAGTAGTCGTCGGAATTTATGACGGCGAAGGGTCTGCCGCCGATCTCGTCTCTTGCACAGAGCAGGGCATGGGTGGTGCCGAGGGGCTTTGTGCGGCCCTCTGGAGCCTTCAGGCCATGGGGCAGCTTATTCATCTCCTGGAACGCGCACTTGACGTTGGCGCGCCGGGATATTCTGCTGCCGATGGCATCCATGAAGTCCTGCTCAATCTCATGCTTGATTATGAACACGAGGTCGTGGAAGCCGGCGCGTATTGCGTCGTAGATTGAAAAGTCGATTATCAGGTTACCCGCGGCATCTATGGGGTCGATCTGCTTTAGCCCGCCGTAGCGGCTGCCCATGCCAGCGGCAAGCAATACGAGTACAGGCTGTTTTTTCATTTGAAATGTTCACCTCCGTATGCTTAGTTTTTTGCTTTGCTACAATATGCATTGATGCAGGTGTATCTCCCGCCCGAAGGAGCGGGGCGCTGCATATTTTTTGACTATATCGGTTATGGTGCTTTCGCTCATGCCCGGGACATGCTTCATGGCGGGAAGCAGCCGCTTCATGGAGTTGTCGTCCACAAGGCCAACCAGCTCCAGGAGCATTTTGGTGGCTCCTTCGGCTGTGGGCGTCTCGTCGAACACCGCCTCTATGCTTTCGTTGAGTATGCGAAGCTCAATTATACGGGTATCCGGCGTTTCGAGGAAGCTGGTGAACAGCGTAATGCAGGCTTCGTTTTCACCTGCGGACCATATTCCCCGGGTGGAGACCAGATGCTGCTCCTCCTTCATTATAAAGACGGAATCCGTAAAACCTCCGTCCATATCTATGTATACCGTATTGCGTTCGCACTGCTCGTAAAATGTGACCGCCAGGCCCTTTTCCGTTGAGCTGAAGCGTATTATGTCCGCACCCTTGCTGTAGCAGCCGTGAACGTTTTGCAGCGGCTGCGGGAAAAGGGAGCCGTAGTTGTCGAAAAGGCGGAACTCCCTGCCGTCAAGCGAGCTGCGTATCTTATTGAAGGCGATTTTGTCCGTCCCGAGCCCCTTCCTTTCAGGCTCGGGAGAAAACACCAGCTTGGCGAGATACGCCTTCAGGCTGTCATAGCCTGGAGGGTAAGGCGCGAGCTCTCTGTCGGAGCAGGCCCAGAAGCAGGAATCAAGCAGCTGCATTAGGGACGTCTTGGCGAAGAGCTGTGTGCTGCCGGAGTATATTACAGCCACAGCATCGTACTGTGGGAATATTACCGCATACTGACCGAAAGCGCCGTTGAACTGGTAAGCCCCGCCGCCGCTCATCCATATCTGGTAGCCGTAGCCGTGCCTCATTTCGCCGTTTGGAGTGGGTATCTGGGGCGAGGTAGCGGCGTCTATCCACTCTTCGGAGAGGAGCCGCCGTCCATTCCATACCCCCCTGTTTAAATACAGCTGGGCTATCTTGGCAAGGTCTTCTATGCAGAGGTTCAGACCCCAGCCTCCCTTTTCCATGCCCTTGGGGCATGTCTCCCAGTGGTGGCTGCGTATGTCCAGCGGCTCATACAGCCTGGGGGTGAGGAATTCGGTAAGGCTCATGCCCGTCTTTTTTCTCAGTACGGCTGAGAGCATATAGGTATTGAGCGAATTGTATTCAAACTGGGTGCCCGGCTCGAACTTGGGCACGGATTCCATGAACATCTTTACCCAGTCCTCGTCCAGAGCGCTGCCCACCTCGTTGAAGCGGACTCCTGTGCTCATGGTGAGGAGGTGCCGTACCGTCAGCATTTTCGACCACTTGTTTGCGGGCTTGCCGGCATAGCCGGGGAATATGTCCTCCAGGCGCTCGTCTATATCCATGAGCCCCTCGTCCACAGCCATACCTATGGCGGTAGAGGTGACGCTCTTGCTGGCAGAGTACAGCATATGGGGGATCTCAGGCCGATACGGGGCGTAATACCCCTCGGCGAAGACCTTGCCGTGGCGCAGCAGCATTGCGGAATGTATGCCCAGCTCGGCGGTATTATCGGAAAGGTTCCTGAAGAACCGCTCCACTACCGTGCTGGAAAGGCCCGCCTCCTCAGGGGTGCAGCGAGGCAGGGATTCCCTTGCGGACAGAAGGGGAAGGCTCCCCATCTGACGCGTGTAGCCGTAGGCGGGTATGCCATCCATGTCCCTTTTAAGCATTTTGATGAGCAGCTCAAGGCTGCGCATCTGAATGGTAATGTCCATTTTTCCTCCGGATATTGAGCCTTGACAGGCTTATTCCTGAAGTATTTTATGGTGCTTGGTTTCCCCTTATACCGCCGGGTCAGGATTGGGTTCCCCTGCCATGGGGATATTGCGTCCGGTGCGGTCAACGTAGAAGGCGGCGTTGGCGGCGTAGATATAGGGGTTGAGCCAAAGGTCTCCTATGCCGCAGGTCAGGGCGCTCAGTATGCCCCAGCCTATGAAGGACAGGTTAAGGCAGAACAGCCGCCACTTGTGGCCCGCCATAAGCTCCTTGCTCATGTTTACCGCCTCGCGAATGCCCAGGTTGGGATTTTCCGCCATAAGATAGGGAGCAAGGCGGTAGCGGTAGGCGGCTATAATGCCGGGCACGATAAACAGCAGCGACCAGAGCCATATAAACAGCGCCATAAAGAGGTTGAGACCCATCGCCTTAAGGAATATATCGAAGCGGGAGAATATGACGGATACTTCACCCTGACGGTTCTCAGCCACAAGGTCTATGTAATACTTGTTAAGGCCCATTTCCAGCGCCCCTGAGAACAGCAGCACGACTATGCTCAGCACAAGGGCTATAAGTGACCCAAAGAGACTTGTCTCTGTATCCGCCGCCGCGAACCCGGCAAGGAAATCGTTATAATTGCCGGCGAAGAGCATATCAAAGTCCATATGGCCCATATTTTTTGCAAGGTTGTATATGCTGCTTATGCCGCATATGAGGCTGAATATAAAGGTTACCAAAACAGATCTGCCCCAGTGGCCCCTGAGCTTATCCCGGGCTATACGGCGAAATTCGCTTGCAGTAAACATAACAAGAAAACCTCCTGAAATGAAATAAAAAAATGAGTAAAATCAAAAGCGGGGGCGGGTGCCGCGCAGGAGTTACGCAAAAGAGCGGCAGCCGCCCCCCGTAAAGCCAAGTTTGCCTAAGTATCAGTCGTCTATCCTGCAGCCGGAGCAGCCCTCGCAGCTCTCCGCGTCGCAGTCCAAGCGGGCATCAACTATCTTGGAGAGGATATCCATCTTGTCCTCATCGGCAGGGAGGAATTCTTCGTATTCGCCGTTTACCTGAATACGGAAGACGAACAGATCCCGTTCATCGTCATCAACTGCTGCAGGGTCTATCATTACGGCGTACTCCTCGTTCTCATAGTCGAAGTAATCAACTACCTCAAGCTCTATCTCGTTGCCTTCTTCGTCGTTGAATACCACTATATCCTTATCCAGATCTTCCATATTAAAAATCTCCTTTAAAAAATCTCCATATTACTGGTAAGCATATTTTACCTCATGGCGGCTTTTACCGCAAGCTAATAGAGAGATAATTGACATCGTGTTTACATTATACAAAAAGAGCCGCCTGCTTGCTCAGGCGGCCCTCAGAGTGTCAAAAAAGTGGCTGAATGCCACTTTTTTGAGTTTTACGGGTTTT
>OIXH01003691.1_pt1 | contig 13242 bp, 5 predicted proteins | sample 1587741 | NCBI WGS metagenome assembly OIXH01 (sample SAMEA3888916, study PRJEB22519) | human gut metagenome | biome: human gut; feature: human-associated habitat; material: faeces | place: Denmark | collected 2011 | reverse complement strand
TCTCATTGATAATATTTTTGTCATAATAAGCAATTCCAAGTTTTTTTGCAACTTCTTCTCCGATAAAGCGTCCACCACTTCCGAATTCTCTGCTGATCGTAATGATTCTTTTTGCCATCTCTGAGTCCTCCTTAACGCAAAACATTAACCTTATTTTTTCTGATTCTCTTTAAGAACACATATCCTACAAAGCATGAAATTATTTCAGTGATCGGAAATGCCCACCAGATCAGTGAAACTCCCATCTGACCATTTCGAACAAATATAGAAAAAATTCCAACCAGTGGCAAAATGATAATAAGCTGTCTCAAAAGTGAAATAACCAGTGATTCCATACCACCATCCAGTGCCTGATAAATGCCCTGATAAGCAACATTGATTCCGGCAAACAAAAAGCTTACTGAGATTACTCTCATCGCACTGATAAAATATTCTTTTGACTGTCCTGCATTAAACAGAGTAGCAAACGCTCCAGGGAAAATCTCTGTGATTGCAATTCCCAGGATCATTAATACAATTGTATAGATCAGACCATATTTGATTCCATCCTGGATTCTCTTTTTGCTTCTCATTCCATAAGCAAATGCAATGATCGGGGTGATCGCATCTCGCAGACCAAAAGCAAGGAAGAGAACAAACTGCTGGACTTTATAGAACAAGCCATAGGCTGTCTGTGCTGACGGATTGAATTTCAGGATCAGATTCATCACATAAACCATAATAGACATCAGGGCCTGAGCAATGATTGCCGGAAGTCCGATTGCATAAATTTCCTTGATAATTCTGCCATCTGGTTTCATGTATTTCGCCCCATGCTCGAATTCCTTATTTAATTTGATATGAAAGATAAGCAAAAGGCGTATATTTCAACAGCCGAGGAACTCGAAAGGCAAATTGAAGCCGTTGCATGGAGGGGAGACCGCTACGCGAGAGCGATTTTTGCAGATGGCAGTGCTCTCGGCGAGGAGAAGGATTTTATAGATATCCTTCCGCAGGCTTTTGCCGTACTTTTCAATATCGGCGATAGCGAAAAAGCAAAAATCGCCGTAAATACGGCCTATGAAAGACTGTTTTGCCCCGAAAGCGGCGTCACAAGGCTACTTGCGCCCGCCTTCGACGAATCGGAAGCGCAAAAGGTCGGCTATATTGCCGAGTACCCCGAGGGTATAAGAGAGAATTCGGGTCAATACACTCATGCTGCGGTGTGGCTGGCAAGGGCGCTTTTGAAAATCGGTGAAAGAGAAAAGGGGATGAAGGTGCTTGACGGAATTGTGCCTATCGGAAGATATGATAATTCCGAAACAGCAGCAGCTTACAGAGCCGAGCCTTACCTGCTTGCAGGCGATATTTCCTGCGGCAACGGTATCAACGGAAGAGCAGGGTGGACAAATTACACCGGTTCCGCGGCTTGGCTGTATCGCACGTTCGCCGACATCGGCCGCAGCGAAGAATAAGATGCGCAGAATACTGTAAAAGGCTTAGACTTTACAAACCGCCCATGCAGGTCATTTATTGACCGGCACGGGCGGTTTTTCTTTGATTTTGCAAGAATTTCGGCAGCTCTAAGGTCGTGAGAATAAACTACAGATAATGAAATCCGTAAGGCTTATAAGCTTTACATGTGGGCTTTTAATTCTTGATATGAATAATAATTCGAATTTTATGAGAATTTATCTATACATTTTAAATATATACCCTTTCGGCGACAGGCAAACCGTCGGCGAACACATAACGTTTTTACCTCCGTATGTAAAGCAAAAGAGCTTTATAGGAAAACTTTTGATTTTAGTTCAACGAAGGAAAAATAAGCGTTGTAAATATGAACAAAAAATCGCGAATTTGCTTGTTGATTTCTAACAAAATGTTAATGAGATTTTGAAAATCGTTGACATTGACCTGCAAATTAGGTATAGTTAATATGACCATATGGTGTGTCCGTGGGCGTAGTGTCGCCATTTTAAATGACATTGTGCGCCTCGGCCATGCCGTTACGATAATATCCCGTGCGGCGTCCGCTGTTTTACGGCGATGGTGTAAGCCGAGCGGCGGCCTAAATCAGGAAAGGCGCATGGGGCTGTTATCTCGTTTTAAGGCTTCAATGTGAAAATCTTTATGGAGGTGCACAGATTTGAAAAAGTCAACCCGAATCCTCGCGGTCCTTATGGCTTTTGCGATGCTTATCGGCTCATTCTCGGTCGTCGGCAGCGCTTATCAGGCTTATAAGGGCGAAGCAATCAAGGACTCATACAACGACATTGATACTCCTACTTTTACTACGGAGCAGTATGCGTCTATGGGCCTTGATGAGCTTGACCGTATGCTTGCGGAGGAGAACCTGTTTCTTAATGTATATGTCGGTTCTCTTGATCTCCGCAGCGTGGACAGCACACTCACCAGTGCCGTTTCTCTGGTCGAAAGCCTTCCCTCAACGCTTCTTTCCTTGCTTAAGGATGCCAAGGAGCTTCAGCCCCCCATCCTTAAACTGAAAGGCTATACCAGAGGCACCAAGACCGATCTCGAAATCGTTTATGCGCTGCTTAACCTTCTCGGCGATCTTTCACCTATCGTTCAGAAGTATGCAGCCCAGACGCTTGACCTCGGTATTGCCAACGGCTTCGTCAAGGACTATATGTTCAATGTCCGTGAGCTTCTTATCGGTTTGCTCTACGGTCTCACTCCGGAAGGCAAGACCGCTAAGTTCAATGCCCTCAAGGACGAGCTCCCCGCTAAGTATAAGACCGATAACGCAACGCTCACCCTTCTTCAGGATCTTCTCAACTACTACGTTCTCGGTACTTGGGAGAAGCTTGATGACAAGTTCGGTGACATAGCGAATTCAAAGGACAAGTATTCATATGTTCTTTACAAGGAATATGCTTTCTCCGAGAAGTATGGCGAGACTGCTCCCGACACTACAAAATATGATTACTACGGCTGGGTTCATCCCAATCAGTGGGTCACCTTCGGCCTCGGCGGATGCGTGAGAGTTAATGAAGGTGCAACCACCGGCCATGATCCGGATTATTCACTTGTCGACATAACCGGCAATGTAAAGGCCTACGACTTTATCGAGGCTATTATGCGTCAGGCATACAATTATGTTGCGGTTCCTGTTCTCAACAGACTTACGAGACCTTGGCTCCGTCAGCTTTGCGGCGTTGAGTATCTCGCCGAAAAGAAAAATAAGACCGTATACAACCAGAATACTCAGCTTTGGGAAAACAACCCCACCTATGACCCCAACTACGACGGTGAAGCTTTTGATGAAGCTGAGCTTATGAAGACAAACACCTTAGCAAAGCTCTTCAACCTTAATGCCGTAGTTCCCAAGGTCGATTTCAGCACATTCGGTGCGAATGATACTTTCGTTGATAAGTTAAACGATATCGCAGGCGAGTTTGCTAATGCGATCCTGAAGAACAACGTCAAGATCGGCGATCAGAACTATAGCTGGACTTGGATTCAGGGCGGCAACCAGTATCTCTTCCAGAATGTTTGCTCTGTTGCAAAATTCGTGCTCCAGATCAGCGGCGATCTCTTCTTCCCCTCATACTTCAAGACGGTTCCCGCTTCGGAAATCGCATCCATGAATGATCAGCAGGTCGTTTCTTACGTCCTCAGAGCTATCTTCAACGGCTCGGTCAAGTGGATCTACATTGATGAGAGCTGCCAGACCATCGCTGATGTTTGCTACAGTGCAGTTGAGCAGCTTGCATGGCAGGATATTCCCGAGATCACCTACACGAAGCCTGTTAGGGCTGCCTACGGCACCGACGGCGAATATAACACTGCAATAGTCAACAAGTGCCTCGACATCCTCTTTGATGTTGCGGTTTACAACCTCAATCAGGGCCTTGATATGGTTCCCGGCAAGACCTCCTCGAACCCCATCACGGCAAACGGCCTTCTTAAGTATCAGGGCGACACCGGCTCCTATGAGAATAACTTCGTTCAGATAGCGGCTTGGGCAGTCAGCACTTACGGCTCGATCTTAGCCCTTGACTTCAAGAGCGACGATTACAACGGCAGTGTCGGCAGACTTACCGCTAATGATGTTTGGTCCGACTTTGATACCCTTATTGATGCGATAATCCCCATCAAGTCAGGTAACAATCCTTGGATCTCTGAAGAAATTGCCGGTAACGAATATGTTGCAAAGTCCTTTATCTTTGACAACATTGTTTACCCGCTCACCAACCTTGATGCAAGCGGCTTCGCAGAAATCTTCAAGAGGAATCCCAACGGCGCATTTGCAACGATGACCGGTATCCCTGTTATCATCAACATAATTAATAATGTTTTTGATCTTCTCTTCCCCAACGTATTTAAGCAGGGCGTAACGACCATCGACGGTATTCTTGAGAATAACCTTCTCGGCTCCATGGTCGCTGACATTCTTAAGTCCCTCGGCACCAGCTCCTTCAGCGGCGCTACCAACGGTACTACCATTAACGGCAGAGGCGTTCAGATAGCTAATGTCGCTCTTCCCGTTGTCTGCATGATCCTTGGCCTCAGCGACGCTCAGTCGTTCAAAGAGCTTGAGAACTACATGCCTTCGGTTATTTCCGCTTCCGACGATGAGGGCTTCCTCGTCTACAACGGCTCCAGCGGCGTTAATACCGGCTATACAGATAAGGACGGCACCTTCACCCAGGATAGCCTTTATACTTATGAAATAGTCAGCGCAACCGTTAAGGCCTATAAGAACGGCGGTGTTTCGCAGTCCGTTTCAATTGCGGGCATTGGCTCCGGTAACACCCTTGCCGGCGGCGAGAAGAAGAAGGTTAAGCTCTCCAACCTCCAGGACGGTCAGCTTCTTGAATTCACTATCGAGTATAAAGTTAGGCTCGAAGACGGTAGTTACCTCGGCGGTGAGGGAACCAAGCTTGTAAACACCACCTATTCTTATGTTGCTCCCGCAGGTGCGGATAAGGATGACGACTCCATTGAGAAGTCGATTGACGCCGGCAACAGCCGCTCCGTCAAGTACGAGTCTGAAATCTATATCAAGAGTGGCAAGGCTCTCTCGAGCATCGGCAGCCACGGTATCCGTATTAAGGATAACAAGGGCGGCAGTGCTGCCACGGCAACCGTTACCGGCGTTACCAACGGCAACAGCTCCTATCCGTTCGCAGTTATCAACAGTGATGCTAACGCTCTGAGTGTCAGCATGACCGGTGAAGAGGGTACTTACTTCCTCAGCCCGTTCGAGATAGCCAAGAAGGCTGACGGCAAGAATTACGAGAGAATAGAGCCCACTTATCAGCTGGATGAAAACGGCAACACTGTATATGACGACAATGGCGATCCTATCGTCGTCGGCAACAACGGCGGCGTTCCGGTCGGTAAGTATACCATTACCGCAGCTGTCAATGTCGGCGGCACCAATGTCAACGTCCCCGTTAATGTCCATATCTATAACGATTATAACCTTGGTTCCATCTTTGCAAACGCTGTTGCGGCTAACCGCCAGCAGGGCGACTATAACAGCGACACCGTTACTCAGACTCTGTGGTCAGACTACACCACCGCGCTGAATAATGCTGCTACACTTGCTCTTAAGCCGAAGACCGGCAGCACCTTTGAGAGTGACATCAGAGCAACCGACGGCAAGTCAGAGAACCTTTATCAGCAGTATGCAGAGGCTCTTACCAACGCTATTGAAGCTCTTGAAGCGCATGCTATAGACGCCGGCGTCAGCGGTATCGAGCAGGCTCTCGCTGCAATCAACAAGGGTCATGACTTTGTCACCAAGACCTATACCGCAAACGGCAAGACCTATAATTATCGCGAGCCCATGAACTACTATGAGGACGGCTTCCCGTTCTTCGGTATGCGTGACTATGTTCCTCACACTTACAATCAGTTCAGGACTGCACGAGACAGAGCCAACAAGATCATCAATTCTCAGGTATTCTACATCAATACTCCGCTTGAGGGCGACTATACCGATGAAGAGCTTGCGGCGTTCAATGACTCTATCAAGGCTTATGACAAAAATACCGCGAATAAGAAAGCAGTCAGCTCGATCGAATCGGCTTATGCGATCCATATGCTTAGACTTACCGGCGGTCGTCTGATCAGACTTGTTGCCAACAAGTCCAAGCTTGAAAAGGTCATTGCTATGTGCATCACCAACGCAGATATCAACGCAGGCGGCGCTTCCTACTACACCTCAGAATCCTGGAATAACTATCAGCATGCTAAGACCTTCGCACTGAAGGTTGCTGCAGAGGCCACCGGCACTGCGGAGAATCCCACCAATCTTACCCCCTCCAAGGTCAACGTTGCTATGGTCAACCTGATCTCGAGCTGGAAGAGACTTGTTAAGGGCTGCGACTACACCGCTCTTGATAATGCTGTTACTGCTTCGAAGAGCATCCTTGACAAGGCGGCTACCCCCGAGGAGAACAACACCTACAAGGTATTCACCAAGGACAGCTATGACGCTTTCTATGCGGCTTATACCGCTGCAAAGAAAATCGACAGAAACCTTGCTGATACTGTCGAAAACAACAAGAAGATCGCTGAGATAGCTCAGAACCTTGTTAACGCAATAGCTAACATTAAGGAAGTAGGTCAGGGCGGCGGAGACCCCGTATGGGCACTCATCACCGGCGCTGATTACATGACCTACAACGGCCTTTGCGATCCGTATTCACCTTGGATTGAGGAGAGCAGAGCGCTTCTCGACTATGTCGGCGGCGTTGTCCTTGAGGATCAGAATAGCTATGAGCTTACAGGCATCATCTTTGGTATCCCCGAAGGCGGAATCGGCGGCTTTGAAGAGGTTGTCAATGCTGACACTCTTGAAAATACGACTGTTGAACTCCTCCCGAATGCGGCAGGTAATAACAGCACCGGTTCGCTCCTTGTTGTAAAGAATGCAGAGACCGAAGAAGTCATAGCTATTTATATGCTTGTACTTCGCGGTGATGTTGACGGCAGCGGCGAAATCAACGTTGAGGATCAGGTTGGTCTGGATAACTTCCTTGAGTATGCGGAAGACTGGACCGGCGAAGAAGCACTTAAATATAAGTACTTCGGCGCTGATGTCAACTACGATTTCGAGGCCGACGCGATCGACTCCAGCGGATTTGATATGTATATCGAAATGACCGCTGACTTCTCACAGACCTCCGAGGGCAGCATTTACGTCCAGGAGTAATAGACTTATCTGATACCCCATTCGCAATTTGACCCAAACAACCCAATAGTTAAGGGCGTGCCGATGCTTTTCGGCGTCGGCACGCTCCCAAAGCTCTTACTTATCCAAAATATATTTAGGATGAAGCACAATTTAATATTGTGATCAGAATAAAAGGAGGAAAATGAGCTAATGTCAAAATTTAAGCGTTTTCTGAGTTCATTCCTTGCTCTCACAATGGTGCTCGGAATGTTCTCGATGCTCGGCGGCGTATTCGCTGTTGACGCATCAGCTGCGACACTTACGCCGTATACTACTCACATCAAGACTTATGCAGAGCTTGAAGCAGAGTATCCCGACGGCTTCCTGTATGTTGCCGCAGAGTTCCTGGAGGCAGACGGCACTCCTACAGACCACATCGTTGCACCCGGAGACACGCTTACAGTCAGACTGTATGTTAAGTCTTCATTCTACCTTTTCGGCGGTCGTTTTGACCTTTTGCTTGACAGAAATGTATTTGACATTATGAACGGCGAAGCAAGCGGCTGGCTGGCAAAGGGCGAAGACCTTGTCGAAGGAAAGGTTTACCCCACCAATGGCTACAAAGTCGTATTCTCAAAGTCACCTCTTTCAGAGATCCATCCCGAGTATGTCAGGGATGAGCACGATCCTCAGTTCAGCTTCCTCAGAAACTTTGCTATCACCGGTAGTAAGTACCTGACCTGGACTGCAAAAGCAGGTTACAACAGCAACATTTGGAAAAACAACGCTGAGATGATCGAGCTCGCAAAGACCATCGACTTCTACACCCTTAACCTCGCATACGGCACCGATACCACCGGTTATAAGCTTACCGATGATAACTACATCTGCCAAGCAACCATGACCGTCAGAGACAATGTTGAAAACAATTCTTTGACTAAGTTCTGGCTTCCTCGCGAAGCAACCAAATTCGCACAGTCGACCGGTACCAGCTTCATTCAGGTCTCCGACAACGACGACAAGAAAACTGCGCTGTCGTTTGATAAGAGCCCGCTCTTTAATGAAAGCATGTTCGACTATGCGGACATGACCCAGCAGTTCCTTATCAGCACCGGCGGCGACACTCCCGTTCAGGAGCATACCGCAACCTTCATGGCTAACGACGCTGTTTACAGCAGCGCAACTTACGCCGAGGGCGCAGAGATCGCTGCTCCCGCAGAGAACCCCACCAAGGAAGGCTACACCTTCGCTGGTTGGTCACTTGACGGCACTAACGTTGTTACCTTCCCGCAGACCATGGGTACTGCCGATGTAACTTACACCGCAGTATTCGTTGAGAATGCGAAGTATAAGGCAACATTCCTTGTTGACGGCGCAGCCTACGGCGACGTTAATTCCTATGCAGAGGGCGAGCAGATCGTCGCACCTGCAGATCCTTCCAAGACCGGCTACACCTTCACCGGTTGGGATCCCGCAGTAGGCACCATGGGCAACGCTGACATGACCTTCAACGCAAAGTTTGAAGCTAAGACTTACAATGTTAAGTTCATGAACGGCGAAGTTCAGCACGATGCAAACACCGTTAAGTATGACGGCGCTTACACCCTTCCCGCAGCACCGACTAAGGACGGTTACACCTTCGCAGGCTGGGTTGACGCAGAAGGCAACGCAATGCCCGCAACCCACACCACCGACGGCGACGTGACCTTCTATGCTAAGTGGGTCACCTCCGCTTTCGACGCTAAGTTCTATCTTGACGCTGCTAAGACCGATCTCTACGACACTAAGAGTGTTGAGTTCGGCGCAGCTATCACCGCTCCCGCAGCGCCCTCAAAGACCGGTTACACCTTCAAGGGCTGGTCGCTTGACGGCTCCACCGTCCTCGCTGATCTCGGCACCATGGATACCGAGGGTAAGGACTTCATCGCTGTATTTGAGGCTCTCAGCTCCGGCGTGACCTTCTATGACGGCGACACGGTTCTCGAAACCAAGACCGGCAACTTCGGCGATAAGATCAATGCTATCGACGATCCCACCAAGGCAGGCTATACCTTCGCAGGTTGGGTTGACGCAAGCGGCGCTGACGTTACCTTCCCCGTAACCCTTGGCCTTGACCCCATCAGCGTTTACGCTAAGTGGACTGCGAACCCGATATTCATCGAGTTCTATGACGGCGCAAACTTCATTAGCGGCGGCGAGCAGAATTGCGGCGAAGCTATCGTGGCTCCCGAGGCTCCCGTCAAGGCCGGCTACAACTTCGTGGGCTGGGTCGACGCGAACGGCAATGCAATGCCCGCAACCGTCCCCGCTGCTGAAGCAAAGTACTACACCAAGTATGAGGCGGCTTCCTACAACGTCACCTTCAAGGCTGACGGCGAGACCGTTAGATCCGGAGAAGCTCTCTTCGGAAGCACCATCGTTCCTCCCGACGCTCCCTCCAAGGTCGGCAATACCTTCAAGGGCTGGGCTGTTGAAGGCACTACCGATATAGTTACATTTGACGACAACACCACGGTTCCCGTCGGCGGCGTCACCTATGTTGCTATATTCGAGGTCAACACCTATAAGATCACTTACTATGTTGATAACGTAATCGTTAAGGTCGACGAGTATAAGTACGGCGATAAGGTCACCGCTTATACCTATACTCCGGAAGCAGGCGAATCTTTCGGCGGTTGGACTACCACAATCCCCGAGACCATGCCCGCCAATGACGTTAACATTTACGGCACCACCTCAACCAACAACTACACCGTGACCTTCAACGTCAACGGCAAGGAGTACACGAAGCTCTCCTTTGCTTACGGCGCGACCGTTACCGCTCCTGCGTATACGGTTCCCGAGGACTACAGCTTCTCCGGCTGGAATCTTCCCGAGACCATGCCCGCAGAGAACATCACCCTTGAAGCAACCCTCACCAAGAACTCCTACTTCGTTAAGTATTACCTCTTTGAGGGCGATACCGAGCCTTATAAAGAGTTCACCGTTTACTACGGCGACGTGATCCCCGTTCCCGATGAGCCCGAAAAGCCCGGCTATCAGTTCCAGGGTTGGGATTATGAGAATCTCGGCACGGCTACCATGCCCGCACAGGCTCTCAACATCTACGCCAACATGGCTAAGGAAGAGTACGCCATCGAGTTCGAAGGCGCAGACGGCACTATCGTTTCCGATTGGATCGGTTACTACGGCGACGTCATAAATGCCGATCAGGCTCCCGAGGTTACCAAGGAAGGCTCACGTTTCGTCGGCTGGACCGTCAACGGCGTTGATGTCACCTTCCCCTACACAGTAAAGGGCGACACCACCTTCGTTCCCAAGTTCACCACCAACGGCTACATCCTTACCTACATCGTTGACGGCGAAGTTTACAGCCGCAATACCTACGATTTCGGCGCAGCGCTTCCCGCAGCCAACACTCCCACCAAGGAAGGCCACACCTTCTCAGGCTGGGATAGGGAAACTCCCGCAACCATGCCCGCTGAGGATATCACTATCAGCGGTAGCTTCACCCCCAATAAGTATGACGCAACCTTCTATAAGGATGGCGTACTTATCGCAACCGTTCCCACCGACTTCGGTCAGGTTCCCGTTGCTCCCACTGAGGGCCTTGAAAAGGTCGGCTACACCTTCACCGGTTGGAATCCCGCCCTTACCGCTATCGGCGTTGACGGCGCAAGATACGACGCAATGTATGTTGCCCAGAACGTTGATTACAAGGTCAATGTTTACACCATGGGTCTTGACGGCAACTATGGCGAGCCCGAGGTTCTGAGCTACACCGCTACTGCCGACAGCTCCGTCACTTACCCCGCAGCAGAAAAGACCGGCTTCACCATCGCAGACAACAGCGTCCTTTCCGGCACCGTTGCTCCCGACGGCTCGCTCGTCCTCTCTGTTTACTATTCACGCAATCAGTACACCTTCAAGACCGTCGTTGACGGCGTTGAGGCTCCCGTAACCTACTACTACGGCGCTGATATCGAGGCTCCTGCGGCTCCCGTCAAGGAAGGCTACACCTTCGTTAAGTGGGATGCTACCATCCCCGCAACGATGCCCGCAAGAGACGTCACCGTTACCGCAGTATTCAAGATCAACCAGTACACCATCACATTCGTTACCGATGGCGGCACTGCTGTTGCTCCCATTACTCAGGATTACGGCACCGCAGTTACTGCTCCCGCAGCTCCCACTAAGGTCGGTTACACCTTCGCAGGCTGGGATAAGGCTATCCCCGAGACCATCCCCGCTGAGGACATGACCATAACCGCTAAGTGGACTGTTAACCAGTACACCATCACCTTCAATACCGACGGTGGCTCCGATGTCGCTCCTATCACTCAGGATTACGGCACCGCAGTTGCTGCTCCCGCAGCTCCCACCAAGGCCGGTTACACCTTCGCAGGCTGGTATAAGGACGGCGTTGCTTACACCTTCACCACCATGCCCGCTGAGGACATCACCCTTACCGCTAAGTGGTCCACCGACAGCCACAACGCTATCTTCGTAATTGACGGCGTTGAGACTATCGTTCCCACTGAGTTCGGTCAGATCCCCGTTGCTCCTCCGGCCTCCAAGATCGGTTACACCTTCACCGGCTGGGATAAGGAGCTTGTAGCAATGGGCACTGAGGATGTTACCTACACCGCTCAGTTCAAGGCTAACACCTATGACGCTATCTTCGACGCTAACGGCGGTGCTTTCGCCGACGGCAAGACCAGCGTTACCGTTCCCACCGAATTTGACACTGCTATCGTTGCTCCCACCGAAGAGCCCACCAAGTATGGCTACACCTTCAACGGTTGGTCACCCGCAGTCGGCAACATGACCTCTGAGGGCATCACCTTCACCGCTCAGTGGAAGCAGGATCTCAGCATCTGCCGCATCCAGAACGTTACCAGAGTTACTCCTAACGTCTATGGCAGACAGGTTGCTGATTACGAAGTCACCGTTAAGGGCAGCCCGATCAAGATCGAGTTTGCTTACACCGGCGGCTCCGAGGTCTACTGGCAGTATGACAGACACGATCCCATCATCGACCTCAACGATGTCGAGGCTACCGGTCTCTTCCTCATCAAGGCTTACAATGCAGCCGGCGAAGAAGTTGCACTTGGCTCCGCTGACACCGATTACGAGGTTTGGAGCATCAGAGCTATCTACACCGAGGGCACTTATAAGGTCCGCGCTAAGGTCGCTCACAGTGATGATTCTTGGGAGCCTAAGGATATCGCTTACGACTTCGTCAACACCTATGACGTTGAGCCTATCGATCCCAACGATCTCACCTCCGCTACCATCTCCAAGACTACCGTTAAGCGTGGCGACTATGTCTATCTGACCGTCGTTACCTCGACCAACGTCAACAGAGTAAGGATCGCTAAGACCGAGGCCGATGGCACTCTTGCCACCGTCGCTTTCTCGACCACCGCTAAGAATCCCGACAACCTTACCATCACTGACGCTGACGGCGTCAGGACCTGGAACATCAGGATCAGATTCTCCTATGTCGGCAACGACGATTATCAGATCCAGAATTGGAAGCTTCAGTACCGCAAGGTTAACGGCAATAAGTGGCTCGACAGCGAGTATAACTACGACATCAAGATCACGAAGTATGCTGAGACCGTATCCCCCGTTGAGGGTAAGGATCCCTTCAGCGTAATCTCCGTTGCGACTCCCACCGACGCTATTGCTAAGGGCAGCTTCGCAGAGGTTACCGTCGTGACCACCAGTGATGCTTCGAGGATCCGCCTGACAGTTGCCGGCAGGTCCAGCACCTATCTCAAGACCTCGCAGAACACCGTTTCCGTTACCGATAACGGCGACGGCACCACCACTTGGGTCGTTAAGTACAGATTCGCTACCGCTGGCACCGCCACGGTAACTGCTCAGGCTCGCGGCAATGCTTGGTCATCCGCTGTTGCCGGCGCAGATGTTACCGTTGCCTGATCAACGGTTCGCCTCAGTCTGTAACTGAATAATTCCGGGCCGCAGGGGCTTGCTCCTGCGGCCTTTTTCTGTCTGAAAGTTAATGTATAAATATGCATAATTATTTACATGAAATAGATATATCAAACTATAAGAGAGAGAGAGAGAGAGAGAGAGAGAGAGAG
>OIXH01003688.1_pt1 | contig 13252 bp, 13 predicted proteins | sample 1587741 | NCBI WGS metagenome assembly OIXH01 (sample SAMEA3888916, study PRJEB22519) | human gut metagenome | biome: human gut; feature: human-associated habitat; material: faeces | place: Denmark | collected 2011 | reverse complement strand
TTTTTAAGGGGGTATCAACAAATGAAAAATTTTTTTAATCTGCTAAAAAGAATGACTGTCACACTGTTAATTGCAGCTGCCTTAATTGGAAACACAAAAATCTGTATGCTTCCGGATTCTCATCACGAAATCAGTACTTTTAGTGAAGATGATATTATATTTTGGGGTTACACTCCTACAAAATAATTTCTATTCTCCATAAATTTTTTTGTTCCAATATTCCTTTGTTGCATTACAAAAAACATCCATTTCTTTTGCGGCGGCTGCATAATATGCCTGCCGCAAATATTTTTTTACAAGCACAATATCCTCCATATCCCGTTCCCCTTCTTCAATCTGTTTCATCATATTCCATGCAATGTCTCCACAAATAACAGGGAGCATATGGTCATACCCAATACTCAGACATTCTTCGTAATTTTTTTGTGATAATTCAATTGTCTCCTGATACCGTTTCATCGGTCCAAATTGACAACACATATTTCTTGTCACAATCACTTTTAAAATACTGCCATTTTCCGCATCCATATATTCCGCGTCGACACACCGCAGCAACATCTGATAAATTTGAAGACATTTCTCATGATTCCGTTCATCACCATATCCCCCGGCTATATTCAGGACAATATATGCCTCCTGCTCTGTAAAAGGATAAATGCCGTCTATGTATTTTTCATAGTTTGGTACAGTCATTGCAAGTGTTTCTTCTAATTCCTTAATATATTTTTTTGTACAGATTTTTTTATTCTCATGATAAATAACTGCTTTGATACGTTTCAAGTGCTGCTGGCTTATAACATCTGTCCCAATCTTTTGTTCCATTTCATGCAGATAAACTTCTGCCCTTTTATAGTCATGATTCACCATAAAATTCCTTATGATAAAATCTTCCTCCAGCAATCCCATATCCTTCGTGGTACAGATTGCATAATTTTTCTCCGGCATCCGGTTCATCCGCTCCATGAGACGTTTGTAGGTATCCTTTTTGACCTTATGATGTCCATTTTCAATTCTGGATAATGTTTCCACGGAACAGATATCCTCACTTAGTTCTTCCTGTGTCATTCCAAGTGCAATCCGGTTTAGTCGAATAATTTCTCCTGCTCTGTAATATGCCATCCGAGTTTCTCCTCACAAAATTCCTGTGTTTCTTTTTGCTCTTTCTCTTTTCGCATCACTTCAAATACATAATACGCCATCAGACATTCCCGTTTACATTCTGTTTTCTGCGTGCTCCACTCCTCCGTTTTATGATAACACTCTTCTATCAGTCTGGCTTTCCTGAAATGAAGTTTTCCCAGATATTTCATTCTGCGCCCGTTTGCCAACGCGTCAATCGCACGGTCAATATATGTCATCAAAACGCTCCCTGTTTCCTGCTCTTCTGTCAGATAAATCAGTTCCATCCAGATTTCTGCCTGCATACTCTCTTTTTCCTCTCCGGTGTAGTAATGCTGTGCCACAAATAATAACCTGTCAATGATTTTTCTGTAGTCATTTTTCCATGCCGGATAGCGGAAGTGTATTAATTTTAAAGCGATGTTCATTTCAAGTGGACTGTAGAGCTGTCTTGGATTTAACTCCTTTTTCGTGCAATAAAATGCTTCTGAAAAAATCTCCCATATTTTTTCTGTGCTCTCATTCTCATGAATAGCAATGATTCCATCATAATAAAGATAAAACTGTCTGTGCACATCCGGCAGTTCCACACTCATATCCCGGTAAATTGCAATTTCTTTTTTGGCTTTTTCATAATTCTTCTGTTTCATTGCCTTTAGAAGTCTCATGCGCACCTGCCAGCAGGCGTAGTCCTCATCCCCTAACATCATCTCAAATTCATTGGCTATTTTTCCAATGCGTCCAAGCAAGGTTTCTCCCACCAGAGAATCCACCTCCCTGCCGCCATTTTCAATGCGATGCAAAGTGGATGTAGAACAGATGCCGTCTATCACCTGCTCCATGGAAAGTTTATATTTTGTTCTGTAATAGGATAGCAGGATGCCCAATGTATTCTGTTCCATTTTTTTCACCTCGTTTTGCCTATTATAGCATATATCAACTTATTTTTGTAGAAAAAGCCCGTGCCGGTTTTTATTCAAAACTTAAGCACGGGCTTTTTATGAGGCGACTTTTTCAAAAAATTCTATTCTTACATGGTAATCTGTCCATGCTTTTCGTAGTTTGTCACCTTTGTCACTTTATTCTGTTCATCTACAAACAATACGGTCGGGTGAAGCTCTGCTGCTTCCTCCGGTGTCACCTGGGCATATGCCATCAGAATGATTTTATCGCCGGGCTGCACCATGCGCGCAGCGGCACCGTTTAAGCAGATGACTCCGCTTCCTCTCTCGCCGGCAATCGTGTAGGTTTCAAACCGGGAGCCGTTGTTCACATCCACGATATGAACCTTCTCATACTCTAAAATGCCGGACTGCTCTAATAAATCAATGTCTACCGTGATGCTTCCGACGTAGTCCAATGCCGCCTGTGTCACGGTGGCACGATGAATTTTTGCTTTTAACATGGAAATTGTCATTTTATTTTTCTCCGTTCTGCCATAAAATGGCTCTTTTTTTAAGCTTCCTCTGTCATGAAGTTGTCGATGAGACGTGTCTTTCCGATATATACCGCAATCGCTGCCAGTACGCCGTGCTCGGTCGTTTCCACCTGCTGCATTGTAGATAAATCCACGATTTTTACATAATCAATTTTGGCAAGCGGCTCTTTTTCGATTTCGGCTGTCATTGCCTCTTTGATTTTCCGGCAGTCTTTTTCTCCCTGCTCAACCATTTTTTTGCCAAGGAAAATGGAGCGGCTTAACACAAGTGCTGCTTTTCTTTCTTCCGGAGAAAGATAGGTATTTCTGGAACTCCTGGCAAGCCCGTCCTCTTCACGGATAATCGGACAGCCCACAATGGTAAGCGGCATATTCAAATCCTTTACCATCCGCTTGATAACCGCAAGCTGCTGTGCATCCTTCTGTCCAAAATATGCCTTATCCGGTGTCACAATATTGAATAATTTTGCCACGACTGTGCACACGCCGCGGAAATGTACTGGTCTGCTTAATCCACAGAGTTCTTTTGTCAGCACATCCATATCCACATAGGAATAAAAGTTATCCCCATACATCTCTTCCGGTGTCGGATGAAAAATCAAATCGACGCCATGCGCCTCGCAGACCTTTGCATCGTGCTCTAAGTCTCTTGGATAGCTTGCTAAATCCTCGTTTGGTCCAAACTGCATCGGATTTACAAAAATGCTGACAACCACTTTGTCATTTTCCCCTGCTGCATCCATGAGGCTTGCATGACCTTCATGTAAATATCCCATGGTCGGTACGAATCCAACGGTTTTTCCTTCTTTTTTCCACTCTTTTACCTGTGCTCTTACTTCTTCTATCGTTGATACAATCTTCATTGTCTTTTCCTGCTTTCTTTTAATATAATTTTTCAATCACTTCGTCTGAAATCTGGAAGGTATGCTCTTCTCCCGGAAATGTTCCTGCTTTTGTTTCGTCGATATAAGCTTTGACGCCTTCGCGCATTGCCTCGCCCACCTGTGCAAACTGTTTTACAAATTTCGGTTTCATATCGCTGTACATGGCAAGCAAATCCTGATAAACAAGCACCTGACCATCGCAGCCTGCTCCGGCACCGATGCCGATGGTCGGAATGTGTAATTCTTCTGTAATTTTTGCAGCAAGCTTCGCCGGAACACACTCCATTACTACCATGCAGGCTCCTGCTGCCTCAACTGCCTTTGCGTCCTCAATTAATTTCTGTGCTGCTTTTAAATCCTTACCCTGTACCTTAAATCCGCCAAACGCATTGACAGACTGCGGTGTCAGTCCGATATGGGCAACAACCGGAATTGATGCTTTCACGATTGCTTCGATGTGCGGTGCAAATTCCGCTCCGCCCTCTAATTTTACAGCGTTTGCACGTCCTTCTTTCATCAGGCGTCCCGCATTTACCACGGCATCATACACCGATGTCTGGTAGGACATGAACGGCATATCTGTTACTACAAATGCGTTTTTTGCACCTCTTGCCACTGCTGCCGAGTGGTGAATCATATCCTCCATTGTGACAGACAGCGTGTCTTCGTAACCGAGCATTACCATTCCCAGCGAATCTCCTACTAAGATAGTGTTAACGCCGGATTCGTCCATGATTTTTGCTGTCGTATAATCATACGCCGTCACCATGACGATTTTATCCTTCTGCTCTTTTTGTTTCTGTAATGTAAGTACGGTGTTTTTCATGTTAATCTAATCCTCTCCAATATCTGTCGACATGAGAAGTGCTCTCATTGCCGCATAGTCTCTGTCCGGATTTTTCTGCTCCGCAATTTTCAAAAGCTGCTTTGCATTTTCCAGATATGCCTGTTTCATGCCGCCATCCATTGCATCCAAGTGTTTTTGCACAGTATTTTTATCGCCGCGCTCCACCGGACCGGTCAATGAAGAAACACATCCCTGTGTATGAATGTTTTCCAGATTGCCTTTTGCAAGCCGGTACAGCTCTTCCTCTGCTTCTTTTTCTGTAAATCCACATTCGAGAAACAGTGTTTCTGCCATAAAAAATACCGCCGTCATGTGGTTGGATGCCAACGACGCCGCTGCATGATATTTTGTTTTGTCTTCCGCAGAAATAATCCGGGTCCGATTCCCCATCTGCGTAAACATTTTTTTAATATTGGAAATATTTCGCACATCACCCTCAATGGTAAACATTGCGTCCGCAAGCGTCCGCCAGGAATTTTCCCTGCTGCTTACTGCACAAAGAGGATGAATAGAATAGGCCATACTACCAGTACGCTCTATATCAGAAAAGATACCTGAACTGTGAATCCCGCTGCAATGAGCGATTATTTTTTCATGGGCATACGGTTTTGCCGCTTCCCACACCTCGCTGATACAATCATCGGGCACAGTAAAAAAAATCATGTCGCTGCTGCTTATGATTTCTTCTAAACTATTATATTGTTTCGTGTTGGTGAATTTTGCCGCCGATGCGGCTGACTCCGGGCTCAGACTATAATAACCTCCTACTTTCCTGCCCTTTTCCATAAAATATTTGCCGAGTGACACGCCGACTTTTCCGGCGCCGATAAAACTTATTTGCATGCAGCCCTCCTTGTTTTGCTTTTCGGAAGCAGCATACGACTGTCCCATTCCATAACGGATATGAGCGGTTTTTCTTTGTTTTATACTCTTTTTCTGATAAAAATATGTTCTGGTATGATTTCCTGTGTGTGGAATATCATCCAGAACATACTATAGCACGTTGCAATTTAGGATTCAATATGATACTTATTTTTGTCTGCAATTAAGTTTCTGTAAATCTGTTCTATATCGTAATCAGGTTGATAGGGTTTTGCAATATCATAAATGGTTTGGATAACTGATGGTTCCTCCTCTAACATATCTGCTATTTTCTCCACTGTATATCCTTTTGCCATCTTCTTGCATACCTGACTGACAATTTTCTTCTGTTCTCCCTGTTCAAGTCCCCTTTGAATTCCAACTTCAAGAATGTTCATCTGTACCGCCTCCCATTCTTCCGATTCTTTTACTTCTGATACAATTTCATTCAGCTTGATAAGTCTCTCATCCTCAGTTTCTATATTGGGATTATCAAGTCTGGTGTCTTTCATATATTGTAACAAACTTATCAATTCTTTGGAACCATTTTTACTGGTCATATTAAGAAATATTTTTGTTGTTCCATCTTCCAAATGCAATCCTTTTATTTCCTCGCACTGCTCCGTAAACGTATATTTTGCGATATCTTTTCCAAAAATATCATCCTGTGTAATAAAGATAATAATGGAAGACGGCAATTCTTTATATTTTGTACGCTTTCCGGATTTTAATAGCGGGCTGTCAAGCAATCCCTGATAATATCTGGAACGCTTCGGAAGAAAATCCGTGTCACTGTCATTTTGCATCTCCATATTAATCTGCCTGTCATCCGTAGTTTTTCCCCACGCATCCAAACGGATGGCACGTTTTCCATAATGGTTTAAAATAACCTGTTCTACCTTCACCTCTTCCATTTTTACATCCGGTTCATCTAAAATAATACTGAGTGTACATTCATAAGCAGTCTTATTTTTCATCACAGATAAAAATAATGCAAAATCACTTAAATTGAATGCATACCCTGCCGGAAACAGTTCTGTCAAAAACTCCGTATTGTCTTTTGTCATAAAATCCCCTTTTCTTTTTCATAATTTCATGTGAAAATCCAGTGAATACTACACGATAGCATGAATCTGATAAGATTCACATTAGAAGTTTCAAATAAATGGTAAATAGAATATTAGATGTGATTATTATAACTACTTTTTTAATAATATACAACCACTTTTTAACTATTTTTTTAGAAAATCAGAAAGCGGGAGTGTTTTTCTCACACTCCCGCTTTCTGATTCTATATATAGCACAACTTGTTATTCTTCCTCGCCATCTTTCTCGGCGCGCTCTAACAATTCTTTCATGAGTTCGTCATCCGTCTCAGTGGTATCCGGATTCATAACTGCTTTTCCTGCATTTTCTGCTGCAAGTGCAACATTCTTCGCCTCTTCTTCCTCGGTCAGAAGCTCGGAAGTGTCGGTGTTTTCCATTAAAGTTGCATCCTCGCGGACTTTTGCAATGCTTGCAACTGTCACATTTTCATCCAGGTTAATCAGTTTGACACCAGAGGTAATGCGTCCTAATAATGTAGTATCGCTTACTTTAATCCGGATAATGATTCCCTCTGTGGTAATGAGCATCAGCTCGTTATTCTGGTTGACAGCCTTCACACCCACAATATTTCCGGTCTTCTCGGTAATCTTGTAGCACTTCACACCCTTACCACCACGGTTCTGGGTCGTAAATTCAGATATCAGTGTGCACTTTCCAAGACCTTTCTCGGAAACAATCATCAGTGCATCACCCTGTGACTCCATCTGCATTCCGATGACTTCGTCACCGTCTGTCAGGTTCATACCGATAACACCCATGGAAACACGTCCTGTTTTTCTTACATCTGTCTCCTTAAAACGGATACACTGACCGTATTTTGTTACCAGGAAAATATCCTCGTTATTGTTGGTCTTCTTTACCTCAATCAGCTCATCGTCTTCTCTTAAGTTGATGGCGGCAAGACCTTTTTTGCGCACATTGGCATATTCCATAATCGGCGTTTTCTTTACAATACCTTTTTTGGTTGCCATGAAAAGATAATGGCCATCGTTAAATTCCTTGATTGGAATCACCGCGGTAATTTTTTCTCCCGGCTGTAACTGTAACAGATTTACAATCGCAGTTCCACGGGAAGTACGGCTCGCCTCCGGAATCTCGTATGCCTTCAGGCGGTATACACGTCCGGTGTTGGTAAAGAACATCATGTAGTGATGAGAGGTCGTCATAAGAAGCTCCTCGATATAGTCTTCCTCAATCGTCTCCATTCCTTTGATTCCCTTACCACCGCGGTTCTGTGCACGGAAATTGTCAATGCTCATCCGCTTGATGTAACCAAGTTTTGTCATTGTAATGACAGTATTCGTTACCGGAATCAAGTCCTCCATGGAAATATCGTACTCATCAAATCCGATGGAAGTTCTCCTGTCATCGCCGTATTTGTCTGCAATTGCCGCAATTTCTTCGCGGATAACACCAAGCAGCTTCTTCTCGTCTGCCAAAATTGCCTTCAATTCGCTGATTAATTCCTGTAACTGCGCATACTCAGCCTCTAACTTCTCGCGTTCCAGACCTGTCAACGCACGCAGACGCATATCTACAATTGCCTGTGCCTGTGCATCGCTTAAGGAGAAACGATCCATTAAACGCTCTTTTGCTTCCGGTGTATTTTTGCTGCTGCGGATAATCGAGATGACTTCATCGATATTGTCTAACGCAATCAGTAAGCCCTGTAAAATATGGGCGCGTTCCTCTGCCTTGTTTAAGTCATACTTTGTTCTTCTTGTTACGACATCCTTCTGATGCTCCAGATAATAGTGGAGCATATCACAGAGATTTAAGACCTTCGGCTGATTATCAACAAGCGCAAGCATGATGACACCAAAAGTATCCTGCAACTGCGTATGCTTAAACAGAAGGTTTAACATCACATTCGGGTTTACGTCACGACGCAGCTCAATACAGATGCGCATACCCTGACGGTCAGACTCATCACGCAAATCGGTGATACCATCTAACTTTTTATCGCGGACAAGCTCCGCAAGCTTTTCAATGAGGCGGGCTTTATTTACCATAAACGGAAGCTCCGTTACGACAATGCGGTTCTTTCCATTTTGCATCGGCTCAATATCCGTCACGGCACGCACACGGATTTTGCCGCGTCCGGTACGGTAAGCTTCATTGATTCCTGTCGTACCAAGAATCATACCGCCAGTCGGAAAATCCGGTCCCTTTACGATTGGAAGCAGCTCCTCAATCGTTGTCTGACGATTCTCGTTTACCTGATTATCAATAATTTTTACCACGGCAGCAATCACCTCGCGGAGATTGTGTGGTGGAATATTCGTTGCCATGCCGACTGCAATTCCGGTCGTTCCGTTTACCAGAAGGTTCGGATAACGGGATGGAAGAACGGTCGGTTCCTTCTCTGTCTCATCAAAGTTCGGCTGGAAATCTACGGTATCTTTATTGATATCCGCTAACATTTCCATGGAAATTTTGCTCAGACGTGCCTCTGTATATCGCATTGCTGCGGCACGGTCTCCATCGACGGAACCAAAGTTTCCGTGTCCGTCTACGAGCGGATAACGGGTTGACCACTCCTGCGCCATATTTACCAGAGCACCATAGATGGAACTGTCTCCGTGGGGATGATATTTACCCATGGTATCTCCGACAATACGGGCACACTTACGGTGCGGCTTGTCCGGTCCGTTATTCAATTCAATCATGGAATATAACACACGGCGTTGTACCGGCTTTAGGCCATCTCTTACATCCGGCAGTGCACGCTGGGCGATAACGCTCATCGCATAATCGATGTAGGAGGATTCCATGGTCTCCTTCAAATCGACCTCATTAATCTGGTCAAAAATTTTATCATCCATCTGATTTTCCTCACTTCTTTACAACTACAAATGTCTAAATATCCAGATTCTGTACAAATTTGGCATTCTTTTCGATAAATTCACGTCTCGGTTCTACTTTATCTCCCATAAGCGTACTAAAGGTCACGTTAATCTCGGAAGAATTCTCATCGTCAATCATAACTTTCCTTAAGATACGGCGTTCCGGATCCATGGTTGTCTCCCAGAGCTGCTCCGCATCCATCTCACCAAGTCCTTTGTAACGCTGGATTTTATTATTTCCGTCACGTCCGATTTCGGTAAGAATTGCATTTAATTCCTCATCGCTGTACGCATACCAGATATTTTTATTTTTCTCAATCTTAAACAATGGCGGCTGTGCAAGATATACATGTCCGGTGCGGATTAAATCCGGCATGAAACGATACAAAAATGTCAGCATCAGCGTACTGATATGCGCGCCGTCGACATCGGCATCTGTCATAATAATAATCTTGTCATAGCGCAGCTTTTCAATATCAAAATCCTCATGGATTCCGGTACCGAATGCAGTAATCATCGCCTTAATCTCTGCATTTCCGTAGATACGGTCAAGTCTTGCTTTTTCTACGTTTAAGATTTTACCGCGGAGTGGAAGGATTGCCTGCGTTGCACGGCTTCGCGCTGTTTTTGCGGAACCGCCGGCGGAATCTCCCTCTACGATAAAAATTTCACAATTTTTCGGGTCTTTATCGGAACAGTCCGCAAGTTTTCCCGGAAGAGAAGTGCCTTCAAGTGCTGTTTTTCTGCGGGTCAGGTCTCTTGCCTTGCGCGCAGCCTCCCTTGCACGCTGTGCAAGCAGGGATTTTTCACAGATACTTTTTGCAATCGTCGGATTCTGCTCCAGAAAATAGGTGAGCTGTTCACTTACAACGGAATCAACGGCTCCACGGGCTTCACTGTTTCCAAGCTTCTGCTTGGTCTGTCCCTCGAACTGCGGTTCCTCAATCTTGATACTGATGATTGCGGTCAGTCCCTCTCTGATATCATCTCCGGTGAGCGCCGGCTCACTGTCCTTTAAAATTTTGTTTGCTCTCGCATAGGTGTTGAAGGTTTTTGTCAGCGCATTACGGAATCCGGCAAGATGCGTACCACCCTCCGGTGTAATGATATTATTGACAAAGCTGTAGGTCGAATCATTGTAGGAATCATTGTGCTGCATTGCCACTTCCACATAAACACCGTCTCTTGTTCCCTCGCAGTAGATGACCTCCGGGTAGAGAACCTCATTGCTGTTATTTAAGTAAGTGACAAATTCCTTGATTCCTCCGGCATAGTGAAAATCTTCCGTAACAACCGGCTCTTCGCGGTTATCGGTTAAGATAATGCGCAGTCCTTTTGTTAAAAATGCCGTCTCACGCAGACGCTGTTTTAACGTATTGTAGTCATATACCGTATCTTCAAATATCGTTGCATCCGGCCAGAAGGTAACCTTCGTTCCATGCTTGTCCGGCTCACATTCCCCGATTACTTTAACCGGTTCTTCCGGTTTTCCAATTTTATAACTCTGACCGTATACTTTTCCCTCTTTGTATACTTCGACGGAAAGTTTTGTAGAAAGCGCATTTACAACAGACGCACCTACTCCGTGAAGACCGCCGGATACTTTATATCCGCCACCGCCGAACTTTCCGCCGGCATGAAGTACCGTATATACCACTTCCAGTGCAGATTTTCCTGCCTTGTGATTGATATCAACCGGTATTCCACGCCCGTCATCTTCTACCGTGATTGAATTATCTTCGTTGATGGTCACTTCGATATTTTTGCAGTATCCGGCAAGTGCTTCGTCTACCGCATTATCCACGATTTCATACACAAGATGGTGAAGTCCTCTTGAGGAGGTACTTCCAATATACATACCAGGTCTTTTGCGGACTGCTTCCAATCCCTCTAAAATCTGAATCTGGTCAGCTCCATATTCGTTTTCTACAGCCATAATTAACCTTACCTTTCAAACACTTCTCCATGAATCACCTCAAACACCTTGTTAATCTGAAAACGGTTTTTGACAAACTCGTCAAGACCGGTACAGGTGATAATGGTCTGTGTATCACTTATATTGTTAAGCAGATAATTCTGCCTGTTACTGTCAAGCTCCGACAATACATCATCGAGTAAAAGCACCGGTGTCTCATGGATTGCCGCTCTTACTAATTCGATTTCTGACAGTTTTAAGGACAAAGCGGAAGTCCGCTGCTGTCCCTGGGAACCAAATTTCCTGATATCCACACCCTGAATGGAAAACGATAAGTCATCCCGATGTGGTCCTACAGATGTCTGACAATATTTCAAATCCCTCTCTTTTGCCCGGGACAGTTCATCTTCAAAAAAGATATCTTCGACATCCGGCTCATAGCTTAACAGAAGTTCTTCTTTTTCCCCGGAAATCCGGTAATGAATCTGATGGACAATCTCACTGATTTCTTCCACAAATTTTTTTCTTCTTGCAATTACACGCCTGCCGGTTTCCACAAGCTGCATATCCCAGATGGGAAGCGTATCACGAAGCTCCGGTCTGAAATTTAAGTCCTTTAGCAGCTTATTTCTCTGGTTTAAAATCTTATTGTAATTCGTCAGATCCGCCAGATAAATTTTATCGAGCTGGCATAACTCCAAATCCAGAAAACGACGGCGTTCCGAAGGTCCGTTTTTGATGATATTTAAGTCCTCCGGAGAAAAAAACACCATATTCAAAATTCCAAACAGTTCACTTGCCTTTTTCAGTGGCATTTTATTCACCGCAATTCCCTTGGCACGATTCTGTTTGAGATGAATATCAATCTGGTATTCCTTCTGCTGCTTTAACACGACAGTACGAAGATGTGCTTCCTGTTCCCCGAAGCGAATCATCTCTTTATCTTTGCTTCCCTTATGGGATTTGGTCGTACCGCTTACATATGCCGCTTCTAAAATATTGGTTTTTCCCTGTGCGTTATCGCCGAAAAGGATATTCGTCCCCTCGTCCAACGACAGATTAAGCTGCCCGTAATTGCGGAAATTCTTTAATTCAATGGATTTGATAATCATTTCACAATCTTAAAGGTCTCGCCATGAAATGCTACCACATCTCCGTCATGAAGTTTCTTTCCACGCTGGAGTTCCACTTCACCGTTTACGGTAACTTCTCCATCCTGGATGGCAAACTTTGCTTCCACTCCGGAGTCCACAAGACCTGCTTTCTTTAGTGCCTGTCCTAATTTGATAAATTCATCCGTCTCACGGATTGCTACTTCTGTCATAGTCCACCTCTATACTGTTGCTGCATTAAAATTAACCGGAAGAATCAGATAAATAAACTTGCCTTCGTCATCCTTGATGAAACACGGAGCCTTTGGATTTACCATGTAAAGAGAAACTTCCTCATCGTCAATGACGCGGAGTGCATCAATGAAGAACTTCGGATTGAATCCAATCATGATATCCTTTCCTTCTTTTGCGATATTGATATCTTCTTTGAAGGAACCAACAAAGGAATTCATTTTAAGTTCAATCTTATCATCCGTGATGTTCATGATAATCGGTTTTTTATCCCCTTCTTTGATTAAAAGGGTGGCACGGTTGATGGAACTTAACAGCTCTCTCTTGTTTAACTTTACTTTTGTCTCATAATCAGAAGAAAGCATCTGTTCAATCTTGAAGTATTCACCGGTGACCCGGGTGATAACAATGCTAACTTCTTCTACGGCGGCGCAATGGATGTTCTGAATAAGTACATCGACGAAGGCAAACTGGTTATCAAATCAGGTCAGAAGGAATTCGCAGACGTAGCAACAGCTAACTGGTCTACAGAAACAGCTCAGTCCAGAATGGAAAACATCCTTGCTTCTTACTACGCAGATGGCACAAAGCTTGATGCAGTTCTTTGCTCAAACGACTCTACAGCACTTGGTGTTGAGAACGCACTTGCAGCTAACTACACAGGCGATTACCCGATCATCACCGGTCAGGACTGTGATATTGCAAACGTTAAGAACATGATCGCCGGCAAACAGTCAATGTCTATCTTCAAAGATACACGTACACTTGCAAGCCAGGTTGTAAAGATGGTTGGTCAGATCATCGAAGGACAGGAAGTAGAAGTTAACGATACAGAGTCTTATGACAACGGTACAGGCGTTATTCCTTCATTCCTTTGCGAGCCTGTATTCGC
>OIXH01003687.1_pt1 | contig 13253 bp, 9 predicted proteins | sample 1587741 | NCBI WGS metagenome assembly OIXH01 (sample SAMEA3888916, study PRJEB22519) | human gut metagenome | biome: human gut; feature: human-associated habitat; material: faeces | place: Denmark | collected 2011 | reverse complement strand
GGCGACTGAGGGGGCGTACAAACTATAATTTTTCTACATCTGTGCCAGTCTGCCCATGAAAATTATCTCGCCGCTGCTTTCGTCACGGATAATAAACGTGAACGGCTTATCGGCTTTGAATTCTATAGGATCCGGCGGAGTGATGCTTAAACCGTTGCCTGCCATAATCACTGCCGTTACCGCCGCGGCTTCGGTACCTTCTTCGTCAACGTCAATGTAGGTCTTGTGCAGTACCTTATCTATATAAATATTTTCTCCGTCGGGTATTCCATCGCAGATATTCGGGAACTGTGCGGCAGCTGCGCTGAATGCACGCTCCATTCCAAGCCTTTCGAGCAGGTCGTTCAGCTCCTTGCTGTATTCAATCCTGAACTTCGGCATGGATATATTAACATAAGTATCCTCAAGACGGTCAAAATATGTATCATAGCCCGAAATATTTCCGTCATCTATCGAGATATACATTGCAGTATTTCCGCCTTTGTACGGAAGTTTTATCATCTGGACGCTATGGTCGGCGTAGTAGCCGAGATAACGCAAGGCGTTCATAAAGTCGGTTTGCGCTGTTGTTCCGTCGGCATTATTGAAGGTGTCCGGCTTGGTTGCGTACTCAGGAAATTCGCTTTCCCATTTTCCGTTGAAATAAACCGCATTGACAAGCGCCGCAAGAAAGTTGGAATCAGCAATGATTTCCGTTATTTTTCCGTTTGTCTTATCCGACGTCCATTTGTTTATTCTTTCAACAGCGTCTGAGTTGTCTACAACCTCACTTGTGCCGCCGTAGCTATCCTTGATTATATTTTCAAAATCAGGCTTGAATGAGGGTTTGTAGCCATACTCATTTTTGTATTCTTTATTCACCCAGATTGAATTCGCAATACTGAGATAAGCCTTTTCGTTTGAAATAAACTCTGAATCCATCTCACGCCATTTTTGACGTTCTTCCTCCGAGGCTTCGCCGCTGTTTACTTTATCGGTCAGCTCGTTATATGTTTGGTAATCAAAATCAAACGAATTATAGCTTTCGATAAGAGCTTTTGCGGTTTTATTGTATTCGTCAAGGTTATCAATGCCGAGAGCTGCAAGCATTTCCGATTTGGTTTTGTCCGCGCTGCCGTTTGCGGTCATGGCGAGTGCCATTTTGATTGACAGCGGAGAAAACATATAGTTCTCGCTGCTGTCCATTTGATTATTCATTTTCATTGCAAAGTCGTTTACACCTGACGTGGGTGCTTGTGTCACAGTCGGTGCTGACGTAGGCGCCGGAGCTATTCCGAAAACAGAAGCCGGTGTTTCGTATGCCCTGCCGTCCTTGCCGTCACGCTGTATAACCTCGCCTGTTGCAGGATTTACTGATTCGACCAACGGAACATCAAGGGTGTTGCTTAAGATTATCGCCGCTTCGCCGCGCGGAATTATTGCACTGCCGACAAAGTCCGCAGCTCCGTCAAAAACAGAGTATTTCTCGGCCGCATTAATATATCCGTCCGGATAATTATGTGAGATACCCGCGCCGTAATAGTTCTCAATAAGCATAACGACTGACTTAACAAATTCGTTATATGTCACGAAGCCGTCAGGGTCAAATAATCCGCCGTCTGTACCGTTTATCAGATTTTTCTCATGCAGCGTCTTTATATAACCTGAGGCGAAGCATGTGCTGTCAACATCAGGGAAACCCGTGTCATCAGTGACGGCTGCGGTACCTGATATTACTCTTCCGAGGATAGCAGCCATTTCGGCACGGCTCATGCTCTCAAAGGGCTTGAAGCTGCCGTCGGGATAACCGGTGAAGATATTGCTGTCCGAAAGCCTGTCTGCCGCTGTGATAAGCGATTGGTTTTGGAAAATTTCACAATCCGGAAAACTCCCGGCACATACAGGCAAAGCAACTGCTGCGGTCAAAACAGCCGCAGCGGTCATTGCTTGCAAGGTCTTAATTAATCCGGAAGATTCAGAGAAGAATATACAGCCCGATTGCTTTTTGTTTTTCTTCATCATGACAACCTCCAATAAATTAATTTGTATGTATAAAAAATTCACCTATGCTATATTAGATTAATTTTAACATAAAAAGTTCCCAATTTTATGAAAAAATAGATATTAAACAAAAATTCGTTAAATCAAAACGTGGGCTTGAGAAACTTGTAACAGCATTACTGAAAAATTGCGTTGTGTGAAATAATTACAGATTACAAAAAAGCTATCCCGTTATAATTCGGAATAGCTTTTTGTATTGATATAATATTGTAATTTATTCGTACTCAACTACGTTAACCCATCTATCGAGAAATTCTTTTTCTTCAGGCTTGCCCTTTACGGACTGCGAAGCGGCAACGATAGGCATCCATTTCTGGACGTATTGCTTTGCGGTATCGCTCTTTTGGCAGAACAGGTCAAGATACTTGTTTGCAAGTTCCTCTTTGCCGTCAAGGCAGAAGAGGAGGTATGTTCTTGCTGCGTCAGCGCTGGCGTTGCCCTGTGTTGCATGTGACCAGTCAAGAATGTACGGCGTACCATCGCTTGTGATGATTATATTACTCGGGTTAAAGTCGCCGTGACAGAGCTTTGTGTGCTTGGGCATACTCTCAAGACGTGTGTGAAGCTCGTATCTTGTTGTTGCGTCATAGCTTGACTCGCTGATTTTTCTGTTCATCTTGTCCTTGAGCTTGTTAAGAAGCGGAACAGTCTCCTTGTTCATTCTTATCTGAAGGTCAACAAACAGGTTGAGGTATTCGTCCTCCTTGTCGGGGTTCTCCTGCATGAGCTGTGCAAGAGTTTTGCCCTCGATGAATTCAGTAGAGATAACCCACTGACCGTCAACTGTTGTAACCTCATTAAGAGCGGGAATATTAAGCCCTGTTTCCTCAACTCTTGCCTGATTAAGCGCCTCGTTCAGAATATCTGCCTTTGAAAAGTCGGAATCAAATACCTTAAGCGCGTTTTTACCGTCCTTGTATATCGCTTTGTTTGGTCTCTCGGCGAGGATTTTTTCATATTTCATAAGTCATTGCTCCTTTTTATGTTTTTATTTCTCTGCGTTGCCGTAATATGCTCTCAGATACATTTCCTTGATTTCTTTCATGAGCGGATATCTCGGGTTTGCGCCTGTGCACTGGTCGTCAAACGCCTGCTCAACCATATCGTCGAGTGTATCTAAGAAGTACTTCTCATCAATGCCGTAATCCTTAATGGTCTTTTTAATTCCGATTTTCTCTTTAAGGTCGTTAACTGCCTTAATCAGGTTTTCGAGCTTCTCCTCATCGGTCTTACCGCCGAGACCCAGATAGTCGGCAACTTCGGCATATCTTGCCAGAGTGTGCGGATGGTCGTACTGTGAGAATGTACCCATCTTAGCCGGAACCTCGCTTGCGTTAAATCTCAGGACTTCCTCAAGCATAAGCGCATTTGCAACACCGTGCGGCAAGTGGTGGAATGCGCCGAGCTTGTGCGCCATTGAGTGACATACGCCGAGGAACGCGTTGGCAAATGCCATACCTGCCATTGTAGCGGCGTTAGCCATTTTCTCGCGTGCAACCGGATCATTCGGGCCGTTGTCGTATGCTCTCGGGAGATATTCGAATATCATCTTAAGGCTGCGCAGCGCAATGCCGTCTGTATAATCAGTCGCCATAACCGAAGCGTAGGCTTCAAGCGCATGCGAAACAGCGTCAATACCCGAAGCGCTTGTGAGGCCTTTAGGAGCGTTCATCATCATGTCTGCGTCAACGATTGCCATGTTCGGCATGAGTTCGTAGTCGGCAAGCGGATATTTTACGCCGGACTCGCCGTCTGTGATTACGGCGAACGGTGTAACCTCAGAACCTGTACCGGCTGATGTCGGAACTGCAACAAACATTGCCTTTTCGCCCATCTTCGGGAAGGTATAAACTCTCTTACGGATATCGATAAATCTCATTGCCATATCCATGAAGTCAGCGTCCGGATGCTCATAGAGAACCCACATAATCTTACCGGCGTCCATTGCGCTGCCGCCGCCGACAGCGATGATGCAGTCAGGCTCAAACGCCGTCATTGCCTTTGCGCCCTCGATTGCACATTCAAGAGTCGGGTCAGGTGCAACATTTGAGAATACCGAATACTTGATACCCAATTCGTCAAGCTTGTTTGTAATTGGGTCAGTATAGCCGTTCTGATAGAGGAAGGTATCTGTTACGATAAATGCCTTCTTCTTGCCCATAACACCGAGTTCATCAAGCGCAACCGGCAGACATCCTTTCTTAAAGTATACCTTTTCGGGTGCTCTGAACCACAGCATATTCTCTCTCCTCTCAGCAACAGTCTTTATATTAATCAGGTGCTTTACGCCCACGTTTTCAGATACCGAGTTTCCACCCCATGAACCGCAGCCAAGCGTCAGTGACGGAGCAAGCTTGAAGTTGTAAAGGTCACCGATACCGCCGTGTGAAGACGGAGTGTTGACCAGGATGCGGCAGGTCTTCATAGCAGCGCTGAACTTGTCAAGCTTTTCCTTTTCGGTCACTGTGTTCAGGTAAACGCTTGAGGTATGTCCGTAACCGCCATCTGCAATGAGCTGCTCAGCCTTTGCGATTGCGTCATCAAAATCCTTTGCTCTGTACATAGCCAGAACCGGTGAGAGCTTCTCGTGTGCGAATTCCTCGCTTATATCAACGCTCTCGACTTCACCGATAAGGATTTTTGCGTTTTCCGGCACGTCAACACCGGCAAGACTTGCAATAGTGTGCGCCGACTGACCAACAATCTTTGAGTTGAGTGCGCCGTTTATCAAAATGGTCTTTCTGACCTTATCAATCTCGTCACTCTTTAAAATATAGCAGCCTCTGTCCTCGAACTCCTTCTTTACTTTGTCATATACAGAGTCAAGAATGATAACTGATTGCTCGGAAGCACAAATCATACCGTTATCAAATGTCTTTGAATGTATAATCGAGCTAACTGCGAGAAGAATATCAGCAGTGTCGTCAATGATTGCAGGTGTGTTGCCTGCACCAACGCCGAGCGCCGGCTTGCCTGACGAATATGCCGCCTTAACCATGCCCGGTCCTCCTGTCGCAAGGATTGTGTCCGCTTCCTTCATAAGCATATTTGTAAGCTCAAGCGACGGAACGTCAATCCATGAAATAATTCCTTCCGGTGCGCCCGCCTTGACAGCTGCCTCGTATACTATCTTTGCAGCGTCAATTGTGCATTGCTTTGCTCTCGGGTGAGGACTGATGATAATACCGTTTCTTGTCTTGAGTGAAATAAGTGTCTTGAAAATAGCTGTTGATGTCGGGTTGGTTGTCGGAATAACGGCAGCGATAACGCCGATAGGCTCTGCTATCTTCTTTGTTCCGTATGCGGTGTCTTCTTCAAGAACGCCGCAGGTCTTAACATTTTTATATTTATTGTAGATATGCTCAGCGGCATAGTTGTTCTTGATTACCTTATCCTCAACAATGCCCATGCCTGTCTCTGCAACCGCCTGCTTTGCGAGCGGAATTCTCTGCTTGTTCGCAGCAATAGCGGCAGCTTTGAAAATCGCATCTACCTGCTCCTGTGTAAACTTGGCAAACTCCTGCTGGGCTTTTCTGACTTTCTTAAGCTCCAGTTCCAGTTCTTCAATTGTACTTACCATAAGAAATATCTCCTCTCGGTTGTATTTGGTTTTTATTATATTACTAATTAATTTTATTATCAAGAGATTTTATGTCTATTCTCTGTTAAACCTTTGTAAGATATTTAGAACATTTTTAACAAAATTATTTGTTAAATTTTTATCAATCTCTTGATGCTATTATACACGCTTGTTAAAAATTTGTCAATCGCTTTGCGGGAAATTAGTTAACAAAAAAAGCGTATGTCCGTCGTAGAGATTTGGTTAATGTGACTGCAAGGCCAAAGCACGGCTCTGTTGCTATCGCATGCTAAGCTGAAACAGATAATATCTGATAAAACGCCTGTACCTTTTATATCGCTGAAGCCTTAAAGCATAAAAATTCATAAAAAATTCAGAAAAACATATTGACAAATGCTACCTGTAGTGCTATGATAGGGTTAGCACTCAGGGAGAGTGAGTGCTAACAGAAAATTTAAGGTCAAAGAAAGGTGGTTAAGATGGCATCCCTTGATGACAGAAAGAAACTGATACTCCAGGCGATTGTTGAAGATTATATCAAGAATGCCGAACCGGTTGGTTCCAGAAGCGTTGCGAAAAAGACCAGCCTTAAGCTCAGCGCCGCCACAATTCGGAATGAAATGTGTGACCTTGAGGAAATGGGAATGCTTATCCAGCCGCATACTTCGGCAGGACGTATTCCGTCCAATGCAGGATTCAGGTTTTATGTTGACAATTTGATGCATAAATATCAAATGACGGCTTTGGAAATTGACAGACTAAGAGCGGCTATGTTCAACAGAGTCCGCGAGCTTGACAATGTGATTAAGGAGGTATCGTCTGCGTTTTCGGCTATTACAAACCTGCCGACGTTTGCAATGCTTCCTATTAATGAATCGTGTGCTGTCAAGAGCGTTAAGCTTGCAAATGTAGACGGGCGGACAATAATGGTTATTGTCACCGATTCATCGGGACTTATCAAAAACAAGCTGCTGCGGCTCAGACGGGTTGTGACGGAGGAAGAGGTCTCGAAGCTGAACGATGTTATCAATGCCAATCTGGCCGGTCTTGATATAAACGGTTATATGAATCTTGACAACGTTATGGGTATCACTCAGGCGGTCGGCGAAAATACCGAAATTCTTTCATCTATTATTGAGCTTATACACGAGGCGCAAAAGGAGATTGAAAGCAAGAAGGTGTTTGTCGAGGGCGCCGCAAATATTTTGAGGTTCCCCGAATATAATGACATCGATAAGATAAAAAATATTCTTGAGTTGTTCGATGATAATGAGGTTCTCAGTGAAGTTGTTGACGTTGTCCATAACGACAGCAGCGGAAACGAGGTCGGAATTTACATAGGTGATGAAATTCCGCTGCCTCAGCTCAAAGAAAACAGCTTGGTTGTATCACGTTACAAGGTCGGAGACGACCTGATGGGAATTGTCGGTGTTATCGGTCCGCAGCGTATGGATTACGCAAGGGTCGCTTCGGGCATAAAGTTCTTCTCCGAGCAGCTCGGAAAGATGCTCAGCAACAGGTTTAACCCTGACGCAGACGTTTCGGACAGCTCCGATAACAATACAGAGTACAATCATGACGATACAGATTTTAAAGATAAAAGAGGAGACGGTTAAAAATGAAATCTAACACAGAAGCAAACGAGAACATAGAGAAGCAGGAAGCTTCTCCAGAAGAGACTGAAACCGCAAATCAGGAAGAAGCAAAAACTGATGACGCTGCGGAGACACAGGTGAAGGAGGAAGCTCCGGATAATTCCGACAAGGATGAAGAAAGCCTTGCCGAAAAGCTCGAAGAGGTCAAGGATAAGCTGCTCAGAAAGGCGGCTGAGTTCGATAACTTCCGAAAGAGAACCGCAAAGGAAAAGACGGAGAACTTTTCGATGGGCGTTTGTGAGGCGGTTGAAAAGCTGCTCCCGGTTCTGGATAATCTCGACCGCGCCATTGCGTCAGATGAAACAGACGAGGCAAGCTCGGCGCTGCTTGACGGCATAAAGATGGTCAGAAAGCAGTTTGCGGATGCACTTTCGGATATCGGCGTCAGCGAGATTGAGGCTGTGGGTAAAGAGTTCGACCCCGAAAAGCACAATGCGGTAATGATGGAGGACAGCGATAAGCCGTCAAACACTGTTACCGAGGAGTTCGCAAAGGGCTATATCTACAAAAAAGGCGAAACAGAAAGAGTTGTCCGCCACTCAATGGTTAAGGTTTCAACGTAGGAACATAGGAACGTAGATGTTAGGGATCAGGTATTAGGCTTGTAGGGGCGGATATTATCCGCCCGACAACATAGAAAACAGATTATATTATAGTAAGATTAAATATTAGGAGGAATTTATTATGAGTAAAATAATAGGTATTGATTTAGGAACAACAAATTCATGTGTTGCCGTTATGGAAGGCGGCGAACCGGTGGTTATCCCCAATCCGGAGGGTGCGAGAACAACACCGTCAGTCGTAGCGTTCACAAAGGACGGCGAGCGTCTTGTAGGTCAGGTTGCAAAGAGACAGGCAATTACAAACCCCGATAAGACAATCATTTCTATCAAGCGTGACATGGGTACCGACAGAAAGGTAGACATAGACGGAAAGAAGTACACACCGCAGGAGATTTCAGCAATGATTCTTCAAAAGCTCAAGAGCGATGCCGAGGCATATCTCGGTGAGACAGTAACACAGGCGGTAATCACGGTTCCGGCTTACTTCAGCGATTCACAGAGACAGGCAACAAAGGACGCAGGTAAAATCGCAGGTCTTGAGGTAAAGAGAATTATCAACGAGCCTACAGCAGCTTCACTTGCTTACGGTCTTGCAAAGGATGTTGACCAGAAGATTATGGTTTACGACTTAGGCGGCGGTACATTCGATGTATCTATTCTCGAAATCGGCGACGGCGTATTTGAGGTACTTGCAACAAGCGGTAACAACCGTCTCGGCGGTGATGACTTTGACGAGAAGATTATGAACTATCTTGCCGACGAGTTCAAGAAGGAGCAGGGTATTGACCTTCGCCAGGATAAAATGGCGCTCCAGAGACTTAAAGAAGCTGCTGAAAAGGCAAAGATTGAGCTGTCGGGCGTAACGTCTACAAACATCAATCTTCCGTTTATCACAGCTGACGCAACAGGCCCGAAGCACCTTGACATGACTTTGACAAGAGCTAAGTTTGACGAACTCACAGCAGACCTGGTTGAAAAGACAATGGGTCCGTCAAGAGACGCATTAAACGAAGCAGGCCTCCAGCCGAGCCAGATTGATAAGGTATTGCTGGTCGGCGGTTCGTCAAGAATCCCGGCAGTACAGGAAGCCGTTAAGAAGCTCACAGGTCAGGAGCCGCACAAGGGTATTAATCCTGATGAATGTGTTGCTATCGGTGCTGCTGTACAGGCAGGCGTACTGACAGGTGATGTTGAAGACCTCGTTCTTCTTGACGTAACACCTCTGTCACTCGGTATCGAGACAATGGGCGGCGTGTTCACAAAGCTGATTGAAAGAAACACCACTATCCCGACAAACAAGAGCCAGGTATTCAGCACGGCTGCGGACGGTCAGACAAGTGTTGAGGTTCACGTACTCCAGGGTGAGCGTGAGATGGCAGCATATAACAAGACCTTGGGCAGATTCAGCCTTACGGATATTCCGCCGGCACCGCGCGGTGTTCCGCAGATTGAGGTCAGCTTCGATATCGACGCAAACGGTATCGTAAACGTAAAGGCAAAGGATTTGGGTACAGGCAAGGAGCAGGCTATTACAATCACAGCAAGCACAAACCTGTCAGACGCAGATATTGAAAAGGCCGTTAAGGAGGCAGAACAGTATGCCGCTGAAGATAAGAAAGCCAAAGAAGAGGTTGACGTTCGCAATCAGGCTGACAGCATGGTGTACCAGACCGAAAAGACTCTCGGTGAACTTGGAGATAAAATCACCGAGGATGAAAAGAAAGGTATCCAGGACGAAGTCGATAAGCTTAAGGAACTCTTAAAGGCACAGCCGCTTGATGTTGAGGCAACAAAGACTCAGACCGAGGAAGTGTCAAAGAAGTTCTATGCCGTAAGCGAGAAGCTGTATAAGGCAGCCGCAGAACAGGCTCAGGCGCAGCAGGGTGCAGCAGGCGCAGACGCAAACCCCAGCAATGATGATAATGTAGTAGACGCAGACTATACCGAAGCAGAGTAATTTTTTTACAGGGGAGCTTTGCTCCCCTGCAACCCCGCTAAAGGAGATTGAAAATGGCAGACAAGAGAGATTATTACGAGGTGTTAGGCGTAAGCAAAGGCGCCTCGGCAGATGAAATAAAGAAAGCATACCGTAAGCTTGCCAAAAAGTACCATCCTGACCTAAATCCGGACGATAAGGCGGGCGCGGAAGCAAAGTTCAAAGAGGCGAGCGAGGCTTATGAGGTCTTGAGCGACCCGAATAAAAAGGCGAGATACGACCAGTTCGGTCACGCGGGAGTAGACCCGAATGCGGCTGCCGGTTATGGCGGAGGCGGCTTCGGCGGCTTTGGTGGATTTGATGATTTCGACCTTGGCGATTTATTCGGCAGCTTCTTTGGCGGAGGCGGTTCGCCGAGACGTAATCCGAATACCCCGCAGCGGGGCAGGGACATACGTATGAATATCGACCTCACCTTTGAGGAAGCGTGCTTCGGAACCAAGAAGGAAATCACTGTCAGCCATATGGAGGAATGTGACGCATGTCACGGCAGCGGAGCGGCTGAGGGAACTCAGCCCGCAAGATGTACAGCCTGCGGCGGAACCGGTCAGGTGAAAGCTGTTCAGAGGACGCCGTTCGGCAGTATGCAGACAGTCCGCACCTGTGAAGCCTGCGGCGGAAAGGGAACTGTTATTAACGACCCGTGTAAGATTTGCCGCGGCGAAGGAAGCGTTCGGCGCAGCAAGAAAATTAATGTAAATATCCCGGGCGGAATCGATAACGGTATGAGCCTTAACGTCAGAGGCGAGGGCGATATAGGCAAGAATGGCGGTCCGGCAGGCGATATACTCCTGACGGTCAGAGTAAAACCGCATAAGATTTTTGCGCGCAGCGGCGCGGATATAAGCTGCGATTATCCTATCTCGTTTGTCCAGGCAACTCTCGGCGGCGAGGTCAAGGTTCCGACGATTGACGGCAACGTCACATATAATATCCCGGAGGGAACTCAGCCGGGAACAGTGTTCCGCCTGAAGAACAAGGGCGCAGTCAAGCTGAACGGAAACGGACGCGGCGATCAGTATGTAAAGATTCAGGTCGAAATCCCCAAGGGCATAAACGAAAGCCAGAAGGAGATACTGCGTCAGTTTGACGATAGCATTGACCCATCAAAATATAAAAAGCGCAAGTCGTTTATGGAAAAGATAAAGGATCTGTTTGATTAATTACATTGCCGCAATGTATTTGCATCGCTCTGTTGAAGTGGGATAGAGGTTCAACCCATGAAATTGGTTGTGAAACGAGCATCGGTAGGTGAGCGGAGCGAACGCGTTAGGCGAGTAGTCGCCTCGCCGAAGGCGATTTAATGTGTTATTGACTTTATCTGCTTCGGGTAAAAACGCTTTGTATGGCGCATACGAACCCTGCGGGTTCGGTCACAGGCGAGTATCCGCCTCGCCGAAGGCGATTTAATGTGTTATTGTCGGTATGTGGTTATAGGGGGCTTTTTTACCCCCTATTTTTAAGGAGAAAATCATGGATTGGATAAAGATAAGCATAATAACAACAAATAAGGGTATTGACCCGGTCAGCAGTTGTCTGAGCGACTTAGGAATTGACGGAATTGAAATTCTTGATAAGGACGACTTTAAGGAGTTCCTTGAAAACAACCGAAAGTATTGGGACTATGTGGACGAGGAGCTTGAAAAGCTGAAAGAGGCTGATACAAAAATAACTGTTTACGTCAGTGATGACGAGGACGGCAAAGCCTTGCTCGGTGAAATCCAAAAGAATATATCCGAAATGAAAAAAGCCGATACAGACGGCGTTTTGGGCTCGCTTAATATTCTTACGGCAAACGTCAGGGACGAGGATTGGTCAGAAAATTGGAAGCAGTATTTTAAGCCGCTCAAAATAGGTGATAAGGTACTTATTCAGCCGGAATGGCAGCCGCTCGAAGGAGAAACCAACAGGATTGTGTTCAAGGTCAATCCCGGTATGACATTCGGCACCGGCTCGCATGACAGCACAAGATTTTGTATCGAGGAGATTGAATCAAACCTTAAGAAGGGCGACACACTTTTGGATTTGGGCTGCGGAAGCGGTATACTTTCGATTATTGCGCTGCTTCTCGGCGCATCTGACTGTACTGCCGTGGATATTGACCCGAATGCAGTAGACGTGGCATATTCAAATCTTGAGCTTAACGGACTTGATAGAGCGAGATATCATGTTTCTTCAGGCGACATTATCGCAAGCGGGGAAGTGCGGGCAAGATTCGGCAAGTATGATGTGGTTGTTGCCAACATAGTCGCCGATGTTATTATCGCTTTAAGCCCGTATGTCAGAGGCTTCATGAAGGAAAACGGAACCTTTATATGCTCGGGAATAATAAACGAGAGAGCGGCAGAGGTCAGACAGGCGCTCGAAGAAAACGGATTAGAGATCGTAAAGACAAAACGGTCGGACGAGTGGACGGCGTACACATGCCGCTGATTTGGATCAGAATATAATAATATTAAATACACCGCTTCAGAGAAGCAAAAGCATAATAAGTATAAAATCTTTCGTTTTGGAGATGATATGCTTATATGACTTTTATTTCATGATTGGCGGTGTTTTTTATGTTAACGTGGGATTTATCAAAGGTCTTTTTTGCATCGGTCGGTTCGATTGTGGTTTTGTTTCTGCTTACAAAGATGCTCGGCTACAAGCAGATGTCCGAGCTTTCTATGTTCGACTACGTAAACAGTATAAGCATAGGCTCAATCGCTGCGGAAATGGCAACGACTATTGACGGCGACTTTATGAAGCCGCTGCTCGCAATGGTGATTTATGCAGTTGCAGCTTTTTTGATTGGTTTCATATCAAACCGTTCACTGAAGTTCCGCCGATTTTTTGAAGGAAGAGCAATCATTCTGTTCCAGAACGGAAAGATATACAAGAAGAATCTGGCAAGGGCGAGAATTGACTTAAGCGAGCTGCTTGCGCAGTGCCGTGTACAGGGATATTTTGACTTAAACGATATTTCTCTGGCAATAATGGAGAGCAACGGCAAGATTTCGATTTTGCCGTCAACAGCGGCAAAGCCTGTGAGCGTTGAGGACTTAAAGGCCGATGAGCTTATAACAAACAAGAAACAGCCGGCGAGGGCATGTGCGAATGTGATAATAGACGGAGCTGTGCGCTATGAAAACTTAAAGCAGACAGGAAACAATGACATCTGGCTCAAGAATGAGCTCGGCAAGCAGGGGATTTCAAGTCCGAAAGAGGTATTTCTCGCAACCGTAGACGATAATAACAAGCTGAATGTATATGTAAAAATAAATGACAAGCCGAAGAATGATTTGTTTCAGTAGAGGACTGTGACCGAACCTGAAAGGTTCGTATATGCCAAACTAAGCGTTTGATATAACCGTAGGGGCGGATAGTATCCGCCCGCGGGCGGATACTATCCGCCCCTACGGTATGGCGGCATAATA
>OIXH01003684.1_pt1 | contig 13258 bp, 12 predicted proteins | sample 1587741 | NCBI WGS metagenome assembly OIXH01 (sample SAMEA3888916, study PRJEB22519) | human gut metagenome | biome: human gut; feature: human-associated habitat; material: faeces | place: Denmark | collected 2011 | reverse complement strand
GAGTGCTTTTATTATGCAAAAAATCGAGGTGATAATATGAGGGTGAGAGAACCGCCCGGTTTATGCTTGTTATATGCTTAGGGCGTACCTCTTGAGGTCAATAAACGAAAAACACAGAGCCAAAAACAAGCAGATATAATTTAATGTTTATAAAGGGCGACTTGTGCGCCTTTTTTTAATACTTAAAACCAGGAGGAAAGAAAATGGCAGAAGAAACAAATGTAACGGCTGGGGGTCAGACGAACGGAACCGATGATATGCAGATGGGAACGGCGCAGGACAACCGGGCGGGACAGAAAGAAACAACGAAAACATATACACAGGAAGAGTATGAAAAAGCTCTGCAGTCCGAAACGGACAAGAGAGTACAGCAGGCGCTTGCTACCGCGGAAGCCAAGTGGCAAAAGGATTATGAGGCAAAGCTTGCTGACGAGATAAACGAGGCGGCGAGACTCGCTAAGATGTCTGCTGAAGACAGAGCAAAAGCTGAGTTTGACAAACGCGTAAAAGAGTTTGAGGACAGGGAGGCAAAGCACAACGCCGAACGCCTTACTTTTGAGTGTACAAAACAGCTTGCAAACGAAAACCTGCCGGTCGAAATGGCAGAAATGCTTACCGGAACAGATGCAGAGACAACAAAAGCAAACATTGAAGCTTTCAAGAATGTGTATAACAAGGCTATTCAGGACGGCATAGATAAAAAGCTGAGGGGCAGAACCCCTAAAACACAGACGTCGCAGCCAAACTCATGGGTTGACAGCGTGCGGCGCGGCGCAGGATTAAAATGATAATGATAAGGAGTGATTATTATGGCAAACTCGATTGAGTATGCAAAGAAGTTTTTGCCGATTATAGACGAGGTCTATAAGGCGGCGGCAGTAACAGAAGGGCTTGACGCAGCTGTAAAGACAGACTTTACGGGTGTTAACGAGGTTAAGGTATTGAAGGTATCAACCACCGGTATGGGTGATTATTCCAGAAAAGACGGCTATCCCAAAGGCGATGTAACCGCTGCATGGGAGACCATGAAGCTGGAAATCGAAAGAGGTAAGGAGCTTTCGGTAGACAGAATGGATAACGAGGAGACGCTCGGTCTTGTATTCGGACAGGTAGTCGGCGAGTTTATGCGCGAGCATGTTATCCCGGAAATTGACGCATATCGTTTCGCGAAGTATGCAGGAGAGACAGGTGCAACAACTGAAAGCGGCGCTCTCACAAGCGATACAATTATCGCCGCCCTTGATGAGGCAGTGAGAGTTCTTGACGAAAACGAAGTAAACGCAGAAAGCAGGATTCTTTGCGTAAACAGCGACCTTAAGCCTGTGCTTAACCGCGCATTAAACCGTATGTGGTCGAGCGATGCGTCGGTGAGCACAGTACTGAGGGATTACAACGGTATTCCGATTAAGTATGTGCCTAAGGCGCGTTTCAATACTTCCATAACCCTGAATTCCGGTCAGGAGAACTGGGGATTTACCGCCGGAGTGGGCTCAAAATCAATCAATTTCATGCTGCTTGACCGCAAAGCGATATTGCAGGCGAAGAAGTTTGCACTTCCCAAGATTTTTACACCGGACGAAAACCAGGACAAGGACGCATGGAAGTTCCAGTTCCGTCTGTATCACGATTGCTTTGTTTATGAAAATAAAAGCAAGGGCGTTTACGTTCATACCGCTGTTTAAGGAGGTAAACAACTATGCTGATAGTAAAGGGTAATATTTACCGCAATGTTTCCGAAAAAGAAGCGGAGAAGTATAAACAGCAGGGATATACCGAGGTTAAGAACAGCGGGGTGAAGGACAATGCAGACAGCGGAAGAAAGACTCGCAAAGGCTAAACTGCTTCTCGGCGTAACGGACGACAGCAAGGACGAGGTTTTGAGTTATCTGATTGAGGATAATATCAATCTCGTCCTTAATTATTGCCGTATTTGCGAACTGCCGGAGGCACTTGAAAGCCTTATTCCGGTTATGACGGCAGACCGCTTCCGTATGATGAATTACGGCGACGCAAAGGGCGACAAGGTGCTGAAATCCGTGACACAAGGCTCCAAGAGCGAGAGCTACGGAAGCTCTGCGGATATGTTCGGCAGTAATTTCCTGAACAATTACAAATTGCGCCTTGCGCCGTTTATCAACAGAAAGGGGCGTGTTCCCAGTGACTTTGATAGACCAGGAAACACCGATTGATATTTATGCCGGTGATTCAGTAATTGAAGCCATGTGTGATATGCAGCCATATTCAGGCGGACTTGCACAGCAGGAATACGGACTTGAAATCGACTGCGTAATGCGGATTTATACCGAACCCAACAAGAACATCGTTGAAGGCGTAAAGATTGCTGACAGAGGGCAAAAACCGATTTATATTGTGAAATATAAAGAACACTGGAAGGATTATACAGTTGCGCTGCTCAGTATGATTCCGCAGGCGGTTCAGGGCGATAATACCGACAACGAAAACGGCACAAACGAGTTGAGCGATATATACGGAGGCGGTTTTTACTAACGTAGATTTTGAGAAACAGGAGAAGGAGGTGGCCGCAATTGATTGACATGAACCCGCATGTTAAAAAGCTGCTTGAAAAGACAGGGGTTAAGGTGCAGCAGGGTACACGATTTGATACTGACCCGGTTCCGCTTGTCACGTTTCGCAAAGTTACTACTGACGAGGGATTTCACTCGGACAATAAAGAAGATTCCCAGGTAAGCAAGTTTGCGGTTGATATATGGAGCAATTCACCTGTTCAGGTCTCGAATATAGGCGTAAAGGTCAACGAGATAATGCAAGCTGACGGCTGGACACGCACCTTTGACTATGATGTGCCGAGAGGCAGCCCTATAGAGCTTTATCACTGTAGTCAGAGATACAAGAAAGAGGTGTATTTCTGATATGGGAATTAATATCGAAATTGACGGATTAGGCGATATACTCGGCAATCTCGGAGCAATGGCCGCAAAGGTTGACGGCGCAGTCCAGAGAGGCGTCCAAAAGGGCGGTAAGATTATTCAGTCGGAATGTAAAGCTGAATGTCCTGTAGCTACGGGCGAGCTGCGCAACAGCATAGTCGAGCAGACAAGCGGAGGCGGCGGGCAGTATACGTCTGAGGTGGGTCCTACTGCGGATTACGGTATTTATGTCGAAATGGGTACCGGAATTTACGCCGGGGGACGGCAAACACCCTGGCGCTATCAGGACGCGCAGGGCAGCTGGCACACCACAAGGGGGCAAAAGCCGCAGCCGTACATGGAGCCGGGATTTGAAGCCGGAAAAGATGAAGCTGTAGAAGCATTAACAGCTGAAGTAAGAAACGCGCTCGCATAAAACGAGCATTTTATTAAAATTTTTATATTTGGAGGTAATTTATTATGGCAAAAACAAACACAATTTTAAAGCATGATCCTATGCCTACTTTGGGCATAAGTAACTATACTATTTTTAAGATGCTTACAGACGACGCAGTTACAGGTAAGGCTACATACGATACGGCAATCCCGTTTCCGGGCACGGTTGAAATTGCACCGACAGACAACGGATCGACAGACACATTTGACGCAGATAATAAGGCATATTACACAGAGTCATATATTGAAAAGCTGGGGCACGAAATCACTAACGCGGATATTCCGCCCGAAATCGATGCATTGATGCGCGGCTTAGATACAGTTGACGGCGGTATTGAGTATAAAGGCATAATTGAAGCCCCGAACTTCGGCGTAGCTTGGGAGGTTATGAAGCCTAACGGGGCTGCAAGGTTTATCAGATACTACAAGGGTAAGTATGGGTTTGCGTCCAATGTGGGCGGCAAGACAAAGCCGAGCGAAGGTGCGTCAGAAAAGCAGACAGCAAAGGCAACATATACAGCAACGCTCAGAGAGTGTGATGAAAAGGGCTACTACGTCCTTGATAGTGATGCGGTTGAAGGCATGACTGTTGAGCAAATCCGCGAAAAGTGGTTTACAGACCTGAACTGGTATCCGTCATCAGAAGGAGAATAATATAATGGCAAAAACAGCACAGAACATCATAACAATTAAGATAAACGATAAAGAGGTTCAGTCAAAGCCGTTTGATTTTGAAACGTATCGGCTTATAAACAACCTGCACTGTCAGGGTTATGCAGGGGCTGCAACACTTTGCTATAACGCGTTAGTCCGTATGTTTGAAGGAACGGCGGCAACAGCAGAGTATATTGAAACCTTGCCGATAGCAGATAAGGCTGTGTTGTGTGACAAGGTCTTTGATATATATGTAAATAACGTCAAAGAGATTAACGAAAGATTAAAAAACGAGTAACGTCGGGTGGAAATGAAGATTTTGACCTGCGGGATTTGTATAGAATTCTGTACGAGGTCAAAGGAATACTGCCCGACGATTTAGCTCGGCAAAGTCCGGTTATGTTAATTGATATACTGAGCTCAGAGAGCAAAAGCAGCAAACCGGGCATGGATAACGTGCCGGATGAACTCAAATGGTTTTACGGCTATTAATATTTGTGCAGCTTCACGGCTGCACATAGAAAAAGGCATCCATTGGGGTGTCTTTTTCTATGTGAACATCAGAGAAATAAGCAGGTGATTAAATGAGCGGTAGCTTGGGAGATTTAACAGTACGATTTACGGGTGATGCGTCGCAGCTTGCGGCGACTATATCAGGTGTGCAGGGACAGCTTGCCGGAATGCAGGGCGGCTTTAAAGGAGCATCGTCCGCGTCCGACAGTTTTATCAGTGGTACCAAAAAAGGCGCGAGCGTTTTAAGTACATATCAGAGGCAGATGTATGCGGTCGGTGAGACTGTTAAGCAATACGAGAATAAGCTGTCAAAAGCTAAGACGGTTGTGAGCGACAGTGAACGAGCTTTGTCAAAAGCGACTGCGACATACGAAAAGAATAAAAAAAGTGTTTTTGAGAATTGTTCGGTTCTGAAACAACAGGAGAAAGCTCTTGGGGTTTCTATCCAAGCAAAGGAACATGAGATCGGTGAATACCAAAAGATTAACGCGCTGATAGATAAAAACAGTTCCGAATATAAGGATAATGTTAAGTACATCAATCAAGCCACAAAAGAAATAGGCGGACTCGAAAGACAGCAAAGAAGCGTACAGAATTCATTGGCTGCTCAAGGTCGTATAATGCAGTCTAATATAAACGATTACAATAACGCAAAGGCCGCCGTTGATAATGCAAACAAAAGCTATCAAAGTACAAGCGAGGCACTCAAACAAGCACAGTCCGCGTACAAGGAATATGAAAGCGGTCTTGCAGCAGTAGAAAAGCAGCAGCGTTTATTGGACATGCAAGCAACCGGTAAAAACCTGAAAGAGATTGGCAGCGGCGTTGACACTGTAACAAAGCCGATTCAAATCGCTTCGGCGGCTTTGGCTGCCGGCGGTGTCGCTTCTGCGAAATTTGCTGTTGACTTTGAGGATAATTTTGCGAACGTAAAGAAAACCGTTGAGGGTACTCCGCAGCAGCTTGAGAAGGTCAAACAGGGAATAATTGACCTGACAACCACCGGAATAAACGGCAGAAACGCTATACCGCAGACAACAGCACAGCTTACGGAGCTTGCTGCTGCCGGCGGTCAGCTTGGCATAGAGACGCCTAACATTCTTGAATTTACCGAAACAATGGCACAGATGGGAACCGCAACAAACCTATACGGAGCAGAGGGCGCGGCAACGCTTGCCCGCTTCATGAATGTCACCAACACTTCGCAGGATCAGGTTAAAAACCTGGGCAGTGCGATTGTTGATTTAGGTAATAATTTTGCTACAACCGAATCTGAGATTGCGATTCTCGGACTTAGAATGGGCGCAACCGGTAATGTCGTAGGAATTTCGGCGCAGGATATTTTGGGTTATTCAACCGCTTTGTCAAGCATGGGTATAGAAGCCGAAGCGGGAGGCTCGGCTGTCTCGCGTATATGGATGGATATACAGAGCGCAGTAAGCTCAGGCGGTGAAGAATTGCAGACATTTGCCAAAGTATCGGGCAAGAGTTCAACTGAGTTTGCCGACCAATGGAAAACGGACGCAAGCGGAGCGTTTCAGGAGTTCCTTGTCGGATTGTCTAAGAGCGAAGACCAGGTGCAGACGCTTGCCGAACTCGGATTTAACAATATTCGTGATATACAGGCACTGCAAAGACTTGCGAGCGAAAAGGGTATACAATTAGTTACAGAGGCGCTGCAGCGCGCAAACACTGCATGGAGCGAAAATATCGCTTTGCAAAAAGAAGCAGACGCAAAAGCCGAAACCACAGCCGGACAGATACAGATTATGAAAAATAATCTTACTGAAGCAGCACGCAGTATCGGTGAAACATTCTTGCCAATGATAGTAAAGGGTTCAACATCTGTTAAGGAGTTTGCTCAGGGTATCGCTGACATGAGCGACGAGGGCAAACAGAGACTCATTAATCTTGGCGAAAGCATTATAGTTCTCGGTGCAGGTTCAAAGGCTATTGCAGGAGCCACCAAAAGTATAGGTTCGATTATTGAGGCTATCGGAAAGCTGAGAACTATATCCGCAACAATAAATGCAGCAACTGAAGGCGTCGGAGCATTGAGTGCAGCGAGTTCAACATTTACTGCAGTTGCTCCGGCTTTTGCAACAGCTTTGGGCTGGCTCGCCGTACCCGCGAGTATGTATGTCGGTATGGAGCTTTGGGCGGCACATCTCAAAAAAGCTGAACAAGAATTTTTGCATATCGGAGATGGTGCGGGTGAATTTGCTAAGACGGCGGCAGCAACAATTTCAGCTGCAAACACAGCAAATGAGTACGCAGAGAAACTCAGAGAAGTTAATGATACAATTTCAAAAGGCAGTGATGGAACTCCCGAAGGTAATTCTGCATATAATCAGGCTATCGAGCAGAGAAAAGAGTACGTGCAATGGTTCATTGATAATTACGGTGATTACGTTGCTGCTCTTGAGTCAGGCAATGAAGTAACTAACAATACGGCGGCAATTATTCAGCAAATGACCGCAGCCGAAAAAGAAGCTAAAATGTCCGAGCTTAATTTTAAAGTTAATGAGGGCGGCTATAATGTAGGAGGATTGCAAGAAAGCATCAAGACCTATGAAAAGCAGAATGAGGCAATATATAAGAATAACGCTGCGTTATATAACCTCAAAAAAGGTCTTACCGATTTAAATACTGAATATTCGTCTCTTAATAATCAAATAGATAATAAAAGCATAAGTAAAGGCGAATATGTTGACAAAATAGATGAACTGGAAGAGAAGTACAAAGGTGTAGCAGAAGCGTATCACGAGCTTACAGGAGATGATTTTAATTGGGCTAATGCGGATATGGTTGAAGACGCTTTAGCAGCTATCGACAACAGATTATCTGAAAACAGCGAAAAAGTCGAAGAAAACAAAAAAAATATAGAAGCCGCAAAAGCGTCTGTCAATGAATATCAGGAAGCAGCGCGAGTTGCTTCCGATGTAATGCTTGCCGAATTGCCTGCGGCAATCGAAAACGGAAACGGAAAAACTCAAGAGTATATAGCTAAAATCGGCGAGTACGGCAAAGCAGTCGGTTTTAGTTTTAATGAAATGGGCGGTTATGCAAATCAAGCTGCTTTAAAACTTAATGGATTTAATTCAGTCACAGAGGCTGTCGCAGATAAAAACGGCGGTCTTAACGCTTCTGTCAGAGATTGTGTCAATACAATGCAGCAATGGGGTTATTCAGCTTCTCAAGCTGCCGTACAAGGCGCATTGCTCCAAAATGGGTTTAGCGATATAATCAGCGCAGCAAAAACAGAGGGCGGTTTGGATACCATAATACAACAGGCAAATCAGCTTGCACATTCTATGGGCTTGGTACCTGAGAATAAAACAATAAAAATCAGTGCTGAGGGTGATATATCGCTTATTGATGATACAACACAAAATATTGAAGAAATAAACGGCAAAAATGTTACTGTTGGAGTACAAGTCAATGGAAAAGATGAGATTGTAGCGGTTACAGAACTCGTAAAAAACTTCGGTATGGAAACCGCTGTTGCAATCCTCATGGCACAGGATAACGCATCTATAATTGTTGACGGTGTAAGCTATAAAATACAAGGTATTGACAAAACGACAGGAAAGGCAAGAGTTGAAGCAGAGGACGGCGCTACACTTGTCCTCGACCTTGTAACAGGCAAATTATATAATCTTGACGGCACGGAGGTTACATCATCACTAAAAGCTAATGATGAAGCTACTCCGGTGGCGGAAGATGTTACCGATGCTATACATGATATACCTACATCACATAATACATATATTACCGCAAGCGACAATGCAAGCGGAACAGCAAACAGAGTTGCGGCAGCAATAAGAGGGATCCCGTCAAGCAAAACAATAACAATCAATACGGTAGTTTCAGGCGGCTTGCCGAGTCCGAACGCTTTGGCAAATGGTATTACTGCAAAAGGTACATCTGATGCAAAAGCGGGTTTTGGTATCATAAATGATGAAAAAGGTGTAGCAGATCCTACAGAGCTTTTGATACGTGATGGAGTGGGATATACTTTTGAAGGTCGAGACGTGCCGATTATGTTTAAAAAGCATGACGTACTTCTTACCGCTTCACAGACTAAAGATGCATTAGCAAGCCTTCCCCACTATGCAAGCGGAAAGAATAACGAGGCGTGGGAGACTGCAAAATCCGACCGTGAGCATATACGCAAGACCACATACAGCATAATCCCGGCATGGGAGGAGCTTGAGTGGCTTGACGAGATGAAGCAGAAATTCGCGTCAGATGCCGAAGTTATCAAGGAAATTGAAGAGGAAATTGTCACATACACAAAGCAGGTGTGGCAGGACAGCCTTGACACAATGCAGTATTCGCTTGATATGGGCTGGATTTCACAAGAGGAATACTATTCAAAACTTGCTGTATACCGTGATGAAAATTTTGCACCCGATACCGAGGAATACAGAGACGCAACGCTTGAGTTGCACAAGCATTCCGTTCAGCTGATTGAGGACGCAAACGAAGCATCTAAGGCATATATCGATTTGCACGGCAGTCTTAACGACTGGAACGAAATGGGAACCGGTATGGGCGAGGTGTGGCAGACCATAAACCGGCGCAATGTTCAGGCGGCAAATGACGGACTGATTACATGGGAGGATTATTTTGATACCCGAAGCGAGTATACGGAGCAGTTTCTTGATAATTACATTGCATATTCTGACGCTTGGATAGATAGAGAAAAAGAATACAACAATATTTCTGCCGATGATGCTATTGCGGCTATTGATAGACAAAGAGCTGAGGTCAGAGACTATTTTGCAGAACTCGGAGAGTTGACTGATGAGGAATATGCATACAAAGTCAAGGTCGAACTCGAACTTGAACAAAACAGATATGATGAGGTTAGAAATCAACTTGGCTCTTGGGAAGATGATTGGCAATGGCAAGAAAAGCGTGCAGAGGTTTACGGTTGGGAGAATATCGGCGAGGATAAACTTGATTTTTATCAACGAGTTGCTGACAAATATACCGCATGGTCTGAAAATCCGGAATTAGATCCGACAAAACAGCAATACGCACGCAGACAAGCCGATGAAGCGCAAATGGAGCTGTACAAAGCCACAGAGGATTATTATGACGATATACTTTCCGAAGCCAAAGACCGCATGGACGAGGTTGAAAAGCTGCTTGATGATAAATTAAGCGCTCTTGAAGAAAGCTGGGAAGTCGAGGACAGAGCAGAGGACAAGTCTGAAACACTTGCCGATATTGAGAAATACAAGAACGCCGTAACTATCGAGGGTAAGGAAAAATACCAGGAGGCGCTTGACAAGCTCAAGGAGATAGAGCGGGAAGAAGAAAAATATCAATTAGAGCTTGAAAACAATGCTATCATGGAGCAAATGCAGTCTGACTATGAGGCGTTGGAGGCTGAAAAGGAAAAAATCCTGCAACAGACCAGAGATGCGAATGCGAAAATAGCAACGCTTGTCGAACCGCTCAAGGCGAGCATAACCGATAAAACACAGGCGCTTATAGATACAATAAAAGAAGAAATCGGAAAAATTAAGCCGAGCGTCACGGTTACCCAGACAAACAATATAAATGTCGCAGACAAAACAGACGCAATACTTTATTCAAACAATGTCTTTAACAAATTTGTTGAGGCGGTCGGAGGTTAAAAATGAGGCATGGGATAACATTTAGAGGCAGACACAGTAATGAATTTAACACAATAGTCAAAACGGTCGGGCGACCGATAACACCGCCTGTCAGACAGGTCGATGAAGAAGTTCCGTACCGTGACGGAAATGTTGACTGCTCGGAGTCCGGCGGACGGTTATTTTATGACGACAAGGTGCTGGAGCTTGAGTTTATGCTTATAGCTCCCAACACTACCGAGCTTCAAAAGTCCGTATCACGATTTATCAATTGGCTGTCGGGCGGTTACGGTGAGCTTATCTTTGATGATATGCCATATGTCAGGTGGATAGCAAAGCCTACGAATTTAGAGGATTTGACGATTAACCTTTATAAAAACGGCAAGTCAAAGATTCAGTTCCGCTGCCGTCCGTTCAATAAGTTTATGTTTGACAGCAACGGCATACCGCTTGACAGTGATGTGCCGCTCGACAGCGACGTTCCTATCGGGTTCGGCGATGAAAACGAGATTAATTTCAGCGGAGATTACAGCGGTACACTTGACTATCAGGGTTCTGCTCCTGTCCGTCCTTCGGTAATTGTCGACCTGGAGCAGGGCGTGACAGCGGTTAACCTGACAGTTAACAATAGTGAGATAAATATATCGGTCGGAGATGTCAGAACATTCGTTATTGACTGCGAAAACGGATATATGCCGGAGGGCGTGACAGGCGATTTCTGCGAGCTGCTTCCAGGAGAAAATAATATAGAGATAGAGTGCGACGGCGGCGGTATGGTATTCTTTGATTATAAACACAATTTTATGTACGGGGAGGTTATTATATGAAGTATATAGCAGTATATGACAAAGACGAAACAGATTATGTATATCGGCGTCTGGGCTTCCTACAGAACGCAAAAGATGTGTGTATAACACAGTCGATAAACGGCAGTTATGAGCTTGAGCTTACTCTTCCTCAGGGAAACTCAAAATGGGGATTTGTTGAGGTTGAACGCAAGATAGGATATGACGGCAGGATATTCCGCATAAAGCGGATTGAGGGTACAAAAATAATGGCTGATTCATTATTACAGGACACTTGCCGAACTCATGTACAATACATAGATGATATGATAGGCAAACCCGCATATGAAATATTTGAAGCGATATTCAAAAATTCGCCTTATGTGACAGTGCTGCCGGAATCAGAGCTCAGAGCGTTGGGGCTTGAGCCTGTCGATGATGAAATTGACTTTTTTGAAGCCTCAAAGAAGACACCTATAGGCTGTCTCAATGCTCTTATGGAAACACTGAAAAAATACCGTATTCACAGCGAAATATATATTGACAATGAGCGTATAGGTCTTGTGCGCAGGCTTGGCAAGGACAGGGGCATTGTGATTGACCAGAGATATAACGGCTGTACGATTACTCCTACAATAGACACATACACGCTTGTAACAAAGCTGTATCCATACGGCAAAGACGATTTGCCGCTTGACCAATCGTATAAAATGCTTGCAGACGGCACGCTTCAGGAGCTTGGGAACACAGACAACGGAAAGGGGTATATACTCAGTCCAAACTACGATATACTCGGCGAATATGAGGGTTTCAGCAACTTTGACGAGATAACAGACCAAGATGATTTGCTGTCAGCGGCACAGCTGCAATTCGATTCAAAGAATATCGAGCGTATCGACATACCGAAATATTCTGTTGAAATAAAGTTAATCGATATAAAAGGCGAGGTCAAGCTCGGCGATACAGTAACCGTAAACGACCTTGACAACGGTATAAAGTCAAAGCAGAGGGTAATAACTACAAAAACCTATCCGTATGAACCGCATAAGAACTCAATACTTGTAGGCGTGCCGCCTATAACCAATCAGGAGGCGTTTACGGGTATGTTCAGCGCAACGCAGTATTTGCGTTTGCATAGGAATGAGAAGAAAGAGCTTAAAACTCCGGTAATAGAGTTCATGAAGAAGAATACCGATGTAACCGTTGAGAACAACGGAACATTCCAGAAAATCGCCCAATATGAAACCGGTGCAATGTTTGTGTCGCCCAATGGCAAATATGCTGTTGCTATCATTGACGGCAAGATAAAGATAGGCGTAGCAGACAGCTCAAAAGCCGACGGCTGGAACTGGATAGGCGTATTCGGACACGGCGAGGGCGACAACGCAGCGCAGACATATCTTTATACCAACCTCATAACGATAATGAGCGAAAGCGGCGAGCTCAAAATCGAGGATAACCTGATACAGATGTTTGACAGCGCAGAAACGCTGAGGTTTAACGCAGGCTACAGCGAGAGCTTAGAAAAGTATGTGTTTGAACTCTATAACATAGACGGCAAGCGCACAGCCTATATTGACGATAACGGCAACCTGACCATATGCGGTATATTCAAAACCGGAGAGACCGGAAAAGCACGCACAATAATAGACGGCAATGGTATTCAGAGCTATGACAGCGATGGACAGGCAGACGGTCTGTTCGCGAACTCCGCGCGTGATATGCCTGCGCAAGGAGGCATACATCAAATAGCCTTGTATGATAATGGAAACGCATTATTTAAGGTGTTTAAAGGTGCCAGAGGTACCCATATGTCTCTTGGGGGAAATATATTTTTAACGAGTGACGGAAGTGAAGTAAATTTTGGACAAACCTTAAAGTATAAAAGCTCTGAAATAGCAACAAAAGCGGATATCGAAAGTTTAAAAACTCAACTCAGAAATTTAGGTATTAATATATCATGAGAATGTAATACCTGTGCTTAAAGGTTTGATATAATCTACGACATATTCGTAGACGAAATAGAACCGTTGCTGAAATAAACATATTGACAAAGTAAAATTAAACTGATATAATGAAAACAGAAAGAGATAACTGTTTAACGGTTATCCTTGAAAACTAAACGATTTATATAGTCGCCGTTTCCGGACAATCGGCGGCTATATTACTTTTTCCGTGAAAATCACGAGAAGTATAACAGTGAGTATAAGAACTCTAAGTATATGCTTCATAAGCAATTATCACCTCTTTCCCGACTAAGTCTGTGATAGAGATGACACCTCCCTTCTTTGAAAGAATGGGAAGGATAACCGCGTACAATTTCTCTTTCTGC
>OIXH01003680.1_pt1 | contig 13266 bp, 16 predicted proteins | sample 1587741 | NCBI WGS metagenome assembly OIXH01 (sample SAMEA3888916, study PRJEB22519) | human gut metagenome | biome: human gut; feature: human-associated habitat; material: faeces | place: Denmark | collected 2011 | reverse complement strand
TTTCGCCAAACTGGAGTACATATCCTCGGCGGGACTGCGCGTGCTGCTGGCGGCGCAGAAGGTTATGAACAAACAGGGAAAAATGGTTATTCGCAATGTAAACGACGTGATCTCTGAGGTGTTCGAGGTAACGGGATTTGCGGATATCCTTACTGTCGAGTAACGGGTGAAAAATATGGATAAACAGTTATTCCGCAAGGCGAGCATAGACAGAGTTTCTTCGCCGGAACAACTCAATGATTATGTGCGCGTATCTAATCCCGGCGTGTGGATGCTTCTCGCGGCGGTGATCGTGCTGCTTATCGGCGTGTGCGTCTGGGGAATTTTCGGACATCTGGATACAAAAACAGCGACGGCGGGAACATGCGAAAACGGCGTTTTCACCTGCTATGTTACCGAGGAAAACGCCGCGAAAATAAAACCGGGAATGACCGTAAATGTCGACGGAAACGCGCTGTCCGTGTCGGAAATTTCCGCAAAGCCGATCTCGGTCGGTGCGGATATGGACGGTTATCTTCTTTATCTCGGAGGATTTTCCGAGGGGGAGTGGCTTTATGAGGTAACGGCGAACGCTGCGCTGTCGGACGGTATATACAAAGCGGAGATCGTGACGGAAAGCGTTTCCCCGATGTCGTTTATTCTGAATTGAGGTAGCGCCGAATGAGTAAAAACAAAACAGCGATAAAACAGCCTATAAAAAACGGCGCTGCCCCCGGAGCCCGGGTGGCGAAAGTTCCCGTCGTAATGCAGATGGAGGCGCTGGAGTGCGGTGCGGCGTCGCTTACCATGATACTCGCGTATTACGGCAAGTGGATACCGTTGGAGCAGGTGCGTGCGGACTGCGGCGTATCGCGCGACGGTTCAAACGCGAAGAACGTCCTCAAGGCGGCGCGCAGCTACGGGCTGACCGCCAAAGGCTACCGTTATGAGCCGGAGGACTTGAAGAAAAACGGCGCATTCCCGTGTATAATACACTGGAATTTTAACCATTTTCTGGTACTGGACGGTTTCAAGGGGAACAAGGCGTATCTTAACGATCCCGCAAAGGGCGCGTATTCCGTTTCCATGGAAACGTTCGACAAGTCATTTACGGGAATTTGTCTTATGTTTTCGCCGTCGGAGAGCTTCGAGCCGGGCGGCAAGCCCAAAAGCGTGATCTCGTTCGCGAAAAAGCGTTTAAAAGGGGCGGGCGCGGCTGTCGCGTTTGTAATTCTGACTACCGTCATCACCTCGCTTATGGGAGTGATCGAACCCGCGTTTTCAAGAATTTTTCTGGACAGACTTCTGACGGGCGAAAATCCCGAATGGTTCTTGCCCTTTATTTTTGCGCTCGGGGGTTTAAGCGCGGTTCAGCTTATACTCGGGTGGGTGCAGACCGTGTATTCTCTTAAAATAAACGGAAAATTATCCGTTGTTGGCAGCACGGAATATATGTGGAAGGTTCTGCGTATGCCTATGGAGTTTTTCTCGCAGCGCATGGCGGGAGATATTCAGATGAGGCAGTCGATGAACGCGTCCATAGCGCAGTCGCTGGTGCAAACGTTCGCGCCGCTCGCGCTGGACACGATAATGATGTTCTTTTACCTCATTGTAATGATACGTTACAGTCTGCCGCTCACACTTGTGGGCTTGGCGTCTATCGTCATAAATTTCGCGGTGTCGAGAATTATCTCAAAGAAGCGCATGAACCTCACGCGCGTACAGATGCGCGACGCGGGAAAGCTCGCGGGAGCTACCGTCGCGGGGATCGAGATGATAGAAACAATCAAGGCAAGCGGCGCGGAAAACGGATTTTTCGAGAAGTGGGCGGGCTATCAGGCGAGCGTTAATACGCAGCAGGTGAAGTTTGAGAAACTCAATCAATACCTCGGAATGATACCGTCCTTCGTGTCGTCGCTCGCGAACACGGCGGTGCTTATTCTGGGCGTTTTTTTCACGATAAACGGCGAGTTCACCGTGGGTATGATAATGGCGTTTCAGGGCTTTCTCGGCTCGTTCACCTCGCCCGCGCAGACGCTTATTTCCGCGGGTCAGACATTACAGGAAATGCGCACGGAAATGGAGCGCGTCGAGGACGTTATGGAATACCCTACCGACGTTAATTACGATAACGACGAGGTCGATGAGAACGCGGAGTATGATAAATTATCGGGAAACGTGGAACTTAAAAACGTCACGTTCGGTTATTCCAAACTCGCCGAGCCGCTTATCCGAGACTTTAATTTAACGCTTAAAACGGGCAGCCGTGTGGCGTTCGTCGGTTCGTCGGGCTGCGGAAAATCCACTTTGTCAAAACTTATTTCGGGTTTGTACAAGCCGTGGAGCGGAGAAATTCTCTTTGACGGAAAGCCGATAAACGCGATCGACAGAAGCGTTTTTACGGGATCGCTTGCGGTAGTCGATCAGGACATTATTCTGTTTGAGGACACTATTGCGAACAATATCAAAATGTGGGATAGTTCGATCGAGGATTTCGAGATGATAATGGCGGCGCGCGACGCGCAATTACACGAAGATATTATGCAGCGCGACGGCGGTTATAATTACAGGATAACCGAGGGCGGCAAGGACTTTTCGGGCGGTCAGCGGCAGCGTATGGAAATAGCCCGCGTTTTAGCGCAAGACCCCACTATAATAATTCTCGACGAGGCGACTTCGGCGCTTGACGCCAAGACGGAATACGAGGTCGTGAAGTCGATAAAGGACAGAGGAATTACTTGTATCGTGGTGGCGCACAGACTGTCAACGATACGCGACTGCGATGAAATAATAGTGCTGGATAACGGCGTTGTCGTCGAGCGCGGAACTCATGAGGAGTTGTACGCGAAAGGCGGATTCTATACGCAATTGGTAACGAATGAATAACCCGGGAGGTACATATGAAGCTTAATGAAAAGCAGCTTGCCGAAATAATGAAACCTGATACGTATTTGTTATACGAAACAAGACCAAACGCTCCGTCAAACACGAACATTCGATTTATTCTGGAGACGACAGAGGATATAAACGGCGATATTTTAAATGAGGCGGTAAACGAGGCGATAAAGCGCTATCCATATTTTTCCGTTCGCTTGAAAGATGAGAACGGCAGCCTTGTTTTTGCGCCGAATGAGCTTCCCATAGCGGTTATGAAAACGAAGTCCCCCGCGGCGGCGCTCGGTTCAAGGGAAGTTAATTTCCATCTGAATTTTGTCGATTACGAAAATGATACGATCTGTTTCAACGTAAGTCACAGCATAGCCGACGCGGCGGGATATATGCCGTTTATAAAATCGGTGGCGTATAAGTATTTTACCAAGGCGCACGCCGATATGTTCGCGGCGTTAAAGGACGATGAGGCGGCGGATTTTTTACCGGGAGAATTTGATTTCCCGAAAAGGGAAAGCCTGCCCGAATCCGATCTCAGCTTATACAGAGCGCCGCAAATGGGTTATTTCCCCGCCGACGATTATATACAAGCGATGAAAGAACCCGATCCAAAGGGCGACGGATATTACTGCATAAGCATGAAGCAGAGTGAGCTTATGAAATACGTTCACTCGAACGACGCAAGCCCCGCGGCGATAATTTCGGTATTTATGTTCAAGGCGCTTGCCCCGCTGTTTCCGGACGAGGACGTTTTCTCGGCGGGTATCGCCTGCAATTTCAGAGACGCTGTCGGCTGCCGTAGCTCGTATCATTCGATAAGCAGGGCGCTGCATATCGGCTACAAGCGCGGTTACCTCGAAATGCCCGTCGACAAGCTGGGAACGATAACGAGAGGCATGATAATGCTGCAGTCTCAGCCCGAAAACTCGGTAATTGAGATGAAAAAAACGCTTGAATATTTTGAAAAGGTTAACGCGCTGAAAACCGTTGAGGAAAAGAGAAAATTCTGCCTCAGCGAGGGCATGTTCACCAAGGGCTGCAAGGATACGTATAACGTAAGCTATGTGGGTCAGACCGATTTCGGCGTGATGAACAGATTCGTGAGGTCGATGAACACGGTGCTTTTCGGCAACCTGCTCGTTGAAGTGAACGCGATAGGCAATATGTTCTATATTACGCTCAATCAGGTGACGAGAACCGACAAATACATAAATTCTCTTTTGAATGTTCTGAACGAGGCGGGGCTGTCATACAGCGTAAGCAATTACAGATCAAAAAACGTTGCTTCTCTTGAATTACCGATCAAAACAAATGAAAGCGATGTATCTTAACAGCCTCGCGCATATGTTCGCTGACACGAACTCCGCGCGTATCGGCAAAGAGAGGGGATAACAGATGAATTGTAACGGAAAAAAGCGCACGGTGCTCATTGCGCTGTGCTTGCCGCTTATCCTGGTGTTTGTATTTTTATCGGCGGGGCGGGCGGTCTACGCGTCGGCTGCCGCGAACGATACGGCGTATGCGCAAACCGAAAACGCCGAGCCGGAATACACAAGGCTTGATGAGATCGTCGGAAAAAAGATCGGAATGGTCACCGGATTTGATACGGTGCTGAAAGGCGCGCTGACCGGGGACAATGAGTTTGTTTATTATCTTTCGGTAACGGATTCGGTCATTGCGCTGAATACGGGAAAGGTAGACTGTGTGTGCGTTGACGAGCCTGTGGCGCGGCTTGCCGTTCGCGCAAACGGGGGCTTGTGCATTATGCCCGAAGCGCTTGCCGAAGCGGAATACGGAATTGCCTTCCCCAAAAACAGTCCGTATCTGAGTTCCTTTAACACGGTGATCAAGCAGTTCTGGGAGGACGGAACGATAGACGCGCTTGAAAGAAAATGGATGGACGGAGACGAAAATGAGACCGAGCTTATCCCGCAGGATTGGGAAGGCAAGAACGGCACGATACGCTATTATCACGACAGCGCGTACAGTCCGATGTGCTATATCGGCAAGGGCGGGAAAAGCGCGGGCTACGATCTCGACCTTGTGCTTATGGTCGCAAAAGAGCTGGATATTAAAGTGGAAATGACAATATGCGATTATGACGCGCTGGTTCCCGCGATCCAGAGCGGAAAGGCGGATATCGCGAGCGGCTGTATGGATATTACCGAGGAAAAGAAACAGTTTGTCGACTTTTCCGAGCCGTACTGCAAGAGCGCGGTAGTTCTGATCGTACACGACCAAAATTTCAAGGCGCCGTCGGAGAGCTTTGGGGAGCGTCTGAAACGGAGTTTTTACAGCACCTTTGTCGAAGAAAACCGCTGGAAAATGATTTTAGACGGGCTTGGCATTACCGTGCTGATCTCGGTATTATCGGGAATTATCGGGCTTGTCATGGGGTTTGGCGTATGTATGCTCAGACGCTTGAAGCAAAGGGCTCCGCGAGCGGTCGCGGCGGCATATATCAAGATAGTTCAGGGTATGCCGATCGTAGTATTCCTGATGATCCTGTTTTACGTTGTTTTCGGCTCGACGGATATTTCGGGGATCGTCGTGGCGGTTATCGGTTTTTCGATCAACTTCAGCGCGTATACGTCCGAAATGATAAGAAGCGGTCTGGACACCGTGGAAAAAGGTCAGTCGGAAGCGGCTTTCGCTATGGGTTATACAAAGGCTCAAACCTTTTGGAAGATCGTATTCCCACAGGCGGCAACGCGTTTCCTGCCCGTGTTAAAGGGCGAATTTATTTCAATGGTGAAAATGACCTCCGTGGTCGGCTATATCGCGGTGCAGGATCTGACAAAGGTATCGGATCTTATCCGTTCCCGTACAATGGACGCGTTCTTCCCGCTGATCGCTACGGCGGTGATCTATTTTCTGATCGCGAATCTTCTGACGGGTGCGCTTACCTATGCGGAACGTCGGCTTGACCCGAAACGCGGGAAACGCAAAGTAAAGGGGGTACCGCAATGATAAAAATTTCGCATTTACGCAAAGAATATGATTCGGTAACTCCCTTAAAGGATATCTGCACCGAGATCAAAAAAGGCGAGGTAATATCAATCATCGGTCCCTCGGGTACGGGCAAGTCCACGCTTCTGCGCTGCATAAACCTGTTGGAAACTCCCACAAGCGGAGAGATCATCGTTGACGGCGAAACGATCACCGACAAAAAATGCAAAATCCATCTTGTTCGGCGAAAAATGGGAATGGTATTTCAGGGCTTCCATCTGTTTAACCATATGACGATAATCGAAAATGTTATGTCGGGACAGGTGGACTTGCTGCACAAACCGCGCCGTGAAGCGTATGAGCACGGTATGGAGCTGTTGCGCACAGTCGGTCTGGCGGACAAGGCGCAGGCTTTTGCAGACGAGCTGTCTGGCGGTCAGAAGCAGCGTGCGGCGATCGCGCGAACCTTGTCCATGGATCCCGAGATCATTCTGTTTGACGAACCTACAAGCGCGCTTGATCCTACCATGGTGGGAGAGGTGCTCGCCGTTATACGGACGCTTGCGGGACAAGGGCTGACCATGCTTATCGTAACGCACGAAATGAAATTTGCGCGGGACGTTTCCACACGTATTTTTTATATGGATCAGGGTGAGATCTACGAGGACGGAACGCCGGAACAGATCTTCGAGAACCCGCAGCGTGAGCGCACAAAACAGTTTATCCGCCGCCTGAAGGTATTCACCGCGTCTATTGAGACGAGAGATTTTGATTTTATCGGAATGATAGGTCGGATAGAGGAATACGGACGTAGGCACCTCATTCCGCAGAAAATCATTTACCGTTTCCAAGAGGTATTTGAAGAATTGTGCGTACAGATACTGCTGCCGATATTGCCCGACGAGGTTTGCATACAGATCACAGTCGAATATTCGCAGGAAGATAATTGTATGAGCTTGCGGGTGCGGTATAACGGAGCTGAATTCGATCCCGCGGGCAGCGGCAACTCAACAGCTATGAAATTGATAAAGCACGCGTCCGCGAAAATGGAATATGTCGGATATGAGGACGGTATGAACACCGTTGTTCTGGATATTAAGGAATAGAACCTCGGATATGAACAGGGGGCGGCAGTAAAATAATGGGTTGGTTTGACGAGCAAATTAAACAGCGAAAGCAGAGCGACAACGACGTTTTCGCGGATTGCTTTGTAAATATCGCGGGAGCGGTCGCGGGAAGCCGCGTTTCCGCCGCGCTGAACGACGAGCGGCAGATCGCGAAAAACGCGTTTGACGAGATACTGAAATTTTACCATGTTAAGACGCGGGAAATTCCCGACAGCGTCAAGGACAGAAACGAGCAGCTTGAATATCTGCTCCGTCCGCACGGGATAATGCGCCGCACGGTAACGCTCTCGAAGGGTTGGTATAAGGACGCGGTGGGCGCAATGCTGGGCGTTCGCAAGAGCGACGGCGGAGTTGTCGCGCTTATTCCGACGGGACTTTCCGGGTACAGCTTTACCGATACGCAAACGGGAAAGCGTGTAAAAATCAACCGAAAAAATCAAGAGCTTTTCGAGGAAGAAGCGATCGCGTTCTATAAGCCGCTGCCGCTGAAGAAGCTCGGTATTCCCGATCTGATGAGGTATATTCTCGGAACCTTTTCCCCCGCGGATTTTGTGCTTATCGGCGCTTCAGCGCTTGCCGTGACGCTTATCGGAATGATCTCTCCGAGGCTTAACAATATCCTTTTTTCAACCGTTATCGAAAACGGAAGTATCGGGCTGCTGCTTGCGATAACCGTGTTTATGATCTGCGTTACGATAAGTTCTCTGCTGATAAACGGTGTAAGGTCGTTGATAATGGCGCGTGTGAACACGAAAATGAATATTTCCGTTCAGGCGGCAACGATGTCGCGCGTGCTGTCGCTGCCCGCAGACTTCTTTAAGAGCTACGGTTCGGGCGAGCTGTCTTCGAGGGCGCAGCATATAAACTCGCTGTGCAATATGCTGGTTTCGGTGGTATTGTCAACGGGGCTTACTTCAATATTCTCGCTGGCTTACATATCTCAGATATTCGTTTACGCGCCCGCGCTGGTCGTACCGTCGCTTATCATAACGCTTGTGACGGTGGCGTTCTCGGTGATCTCGGCGTTTGTGCAGATGAAGATCAGTAAGCGCCAAATGGAATTATCCTCAAAGGAAAGCGGAATGTCTTATGCGCTTATTTCGGGAGTGCAGAAGATAAAGCTCTCGGGTGCGGAAAAGAGAGCCTTCGCGCGGTGGGGAAACCTCTACGCGGAGCAGTCGCGGCTCAGCTACGACCCGCCCGCGTTCATAAAGATAAATTCCGTTATCTCAATGGCAATCTCGCTTGCGGGAACGCTCGTGATGTATTATTTCGCGGTGTCGTCGGGAGTTTCGGTCGCGGAATATTACGCGTTTAACGCCGCTTACGGAATGGTTTCGGGCGCGTTTATGTCGCTGGCGGGAATTGCGCTTACGGTAGCGCAGATAAAGCCCGTTATGGATATGGTGAAACCCATTCTGGAAACAGTTCCCGAAATATCCGAGGGAAAGCAGGTGATAACGCGGCTTTCGGGCGGCATTGAGTTGAATAATGTTTCGTTCCGCTACAACGACAATATGCCGCTTGTGGTGGACGATCTCTCGCTGAAAATTCGCCCCGGTCAATACATCGCAATAGTGGGAGCCACGGGCTGCGGAAAGTCCACGCTTATGCGGCTTATGCTCGGCTTTGAAACGCCGCAGAAGGGCGCGGTCTATTTTGACGGCAAGGACATTTCCAATGTTGATCTGAAATCGCTCAGACGCAATATCGGCGTTGTTATGCAGAACGGCAAGCTGTTTTCGGGAGATATTTTCTCGAATATCACGATCTCCGCGCCGTGGCTCACAATGGACGAAGCGTGGCAAGCCGCCGAATTGTCTGGTATCGCGGAGGATATCCGCCGTATGCCGATGGGAATGAACACGATCATTTCCGAGGGCAGCGGCGGCGTTTCGGGGGGGCAGCGGCAGCGCCTGATGATCGCCCGCGCGATAGCTCCCAAGCCGAAAATTCTGATGTTTGACGAGGCGACCTCCGCGCTCGACAATCTCACGCAGAAAACCGTGTCGCAATCGCTGGACGGATTGAAATGTACCCGAATAGTTATAGCGCACAGGCTATCGACTATCAAACAATGCGACAGAATTATAGTTCTCGATAAAGGGAAAATTATCGAGGACGGAACCTATAACGAGTTGATAGAAAACGGCGGATTTTTCGCGGAATTGGTCGCGCGGCAAAGGCTTGACGATACCTCAAAAGCGGGCGCGTAAAAAATTAACGAAAATACGCGCGAATCCTATGAATACAAGCAGTAAGGACGGGAGATATCATGCAAAAAAACACGGTCAAAAGCCGCCGGATCGAAACGATAGACATCGCAAAAGCTATCACGATATTCTGCGTTATACTCGGTCATACCACGGGAAATCTTGACACGCCGATGTTCAGACGTGTCTTGTACGCTTTCCATATGCCGCTGTTTTTCCTTTTGGCGGGACTTGCGGTAAAGCCGAAAGCGGTGCGCGGCTTAAAAGAATGGCGGCTGTTCCTCTATAAAAATCTCTTGTCGCTGATCGTGCCTTATCTCGTCTGGGGACTGGTTTACGCGCCGTTTTCTTATGCAAATATCGGTGAGCTTTTTTACGGCTCATGGGAAGCGCTCACCCGTATGGAAACGCTGACATCGCTGTGGTATCTGCCCTGCTTCTTTGTCGCGCGTGTGATCGTTCAGATCGTTATCAACATCGCGGAATACGCGAAAGTGAAAAGCGTGCCGCTTTGGTGCGGGATCGCGGCGATTCCTCTGTTGACAATCGGTTTGCTGATACCGCACAATGAAAACGGCGTTGTCTGGTGCGCAGATATCTCTTTGGCGGCAAGCGGTTTTATCCTGCTTGGTATTGCGATAAGAAAAGCCTATTTGATTATGGCACAACAAAAGACGCTTTGGCTGATCATGTCCTTTGTCGGCAGCACGCTGCTGTTCTGCGCAGGAACGGTTTTCCGCGGCGACGCGCTGGAGCTTTCTCTGATGTGCAAAAGCGATTACGGAAATTTGCTGTGGTTTTTGTACAACAGCGTTTTCGGAAGTGTAAGCGTGCTTACGCTGTCCATGCTGATATCGCGGCTGTCAAGGGAATCCGTACGCCCGTTCAGAATTGACGCGGTAACTTATATCGGTCGGCAGACAATGGGTATTTATCTGCTTCACAAGCCGTTTCTTCAGCAGGTAATCATGCCCGCGCTGTCGGGGATATTTCCCGAAGATATGCCGTTTTTCGTGACCGCGCTTATCGGGAGCGCTTTGGCAATGCTGTTCGCCGTCGCGATGTGTTATATCATCGGGAGATTTGTTCCGCAGCTTTTGGGACGATTTCCGCGCAACGAATGGACGAAAACGGGATAAAAAAATCAAAAAATTTATTAGCCCTTTTTGAAATTCGCTCGTATAAAAGTATGAAAGCAAAAAAATATCTTTACAGGGAGGAATCACTATGGCAGACAATGAGAAAGCAGCGGGCATTCCGATAGAAGACGAGGCTCTGGACAAGGTCGCGGGCGGAGTGGAAATAACGCGTGAGTTATTGGATGGATTACACAAAGTGGACATACCCAATAACAATACACAGCCGCTTTACAACTTCGAGGAAGCGTGTGAGAGTATCAAATCGACGCTTGATCGGCAGAACAATCCGAACAATTACTATACGGAGCCTTCCGCCGGAGATAATATGATCTATGAGGATCGTTTGAATGAAAACTTTAAGAATTATCTCGAAAATCTAAATAGGAGGTAATGCTATGACGGACAACGAGAAAGTGGCGGGCGTTCCGATAGACGACGACGCTCTGGACAAGGTGGCGGGGGAGTTATTTCCACCGAGGGGTTTGATTACGAAAGCGGCGAAGCCGACGAGACGCCGCGCTCACCCGAAGAGATGAGGGAGCTTATCAATCAGGTATCGAGTGAAATCGCGTACTTAAACTATTATTGTCCCTATATTTATCCCTGTGAACGGAAATGGGACAGAGAGCGCGAAAAGTAATTTGCAAGGAGGACTTTATCATGACAGACAATGAGAAAACAACGGGGATCCCGATAGAAGACGACGCTTTGGAAAACGCGGCGGGCGGCGTTACGCTCCCGAATGGCGAGGACATGAGCGAGATCTATAACAACCTCGTAAAGACCGACAACGGTCAAAAAGGATATGAGGTCGACCGCGAACACAGCGGATCGGATATTAATCCGCTGACGGGCGAGCCGCTGTTGAAACAGCCGCTGTTGAAAAATCTGTTTGGGTAATGGAGTATGGTATGGAAAACGAATTTACACCGGAGCTTATTGAAAAAGCTAAGCAGGCAAAGTCAGCCGAGGAGCTTTTTTCGGCTGCGAAGGAGAATGGCGTCGAACTTTCCGAGGATGAAGCACGGGATTATTTCGAGCAGATGAACAAATCGGGCGAGCTGTCCGACGACGAGCTTGACAATGTTTCGGACGGCTGCGGCGGTGATAATAAACCCAAGTGCCATCAATGCGGAGGAACGCTGGAATATACAGGCAGCACTTTCCCCAGAAAAAGCAACTATTATGCATGTCAGAGGTGTCATCGCATTTGCTGCCCTAAGGACGGATATTCGCTGCGGGACGATAATTGTCCCCATTGTGGTGCCAGAGGGATATTTTATTTATAGGACGAATGAATGGCTTGTCGGTCACTCGGATAACAAAAATCGGAAACGAGGTATTTTATGGAAAACAAATTCACACCGGAGCTTATCGAAAAGGCTAAACGTGCAAAGTCAGCCGAGGAGCTTTTGGCGATCGCGAAGAAGAACGGTTTTGAACTCACCGAAGACGAGGCAAAGAATTATTTCGAGCGGCTCAATAATTCGGGCGAGTTGTCCGACGACGAATTGAACAACGTTTCGGGCGGCTGCGGCGGATTTCGCGAATGTGCCTTCTGCGGTTATCCTATCAGCAAGGACGACGGCTGGGTATGCAGATCCTGCGGCAAACAGAATTAAAGGAGGTTCAAATGGAGAACAAAATTACACGGGAAAATACAGAAAAGGAAAATCGGACGATGTCCGCCGAGGAGCTTACGGCACTTGCAAAGGAAAACGGCATTGAGCTTTCCGAGGACGAGACCTTGGCTTGCCTCGAACGGCTGAACGAACCCGGCGAGCTGTCCGACGAGGAGCTTGACGGCGTTTCGGGCGGCGTGTTTGGCATGGGGGCGGGATACGTCCCTATCCCCAACGACGCGAAATGCAAATGTGACAATTTTGTATGCGTACTGTGCTATAAGAGCGTTAATCCGTCTTATTATATTAACCATGCATGCCTGCATAACAATCTTGTACCCAATGTTTGCCATTACTGCAAGTACAGGATGACAAAGGGCTTTGATGCCACAGGGAAGCCTATCAGCGTATGCAGACTCGGCAACGAGCTGCTCACGAGCGGCATTGATTAGTGGAGGTAATTATGCAGAACGATTTTACACCGGAACTTATTGAAAAGGCGAGACAGGCGCAGTCCGCGGAGAATCTTATTGCGCTTGCAAAGGAAAACGGCGTTGAGCTTACCGAGGGCGAAGCTGCGGAATATTTTGAGCGGCTGAACAGGTCGGGCGAGTTGTCCGACGAGGAGCTTGACAACGTTTCGGGCGGCGGCTGCTACTATAAGGACGGACGGCTTGTTGTCACCGCACTTTACAAATGTCAGCGGTGGACGTGCAAGGACTGCGGCGCAGAGGTACCGGACTGCGACGCGGAGCACAACTACCACGTATGCTTTGCCACAGGCGAAAAGCGTTATTGGGACCGCGCCTGCAAAAACTGCAAGATGAAGACCAACAAGGGGGCGCGTATGCTGTGCAACCACCCCTTGAACTACAAACGATAACAGAGGTACTTATGGAGAACAAATTTACACCGGAGCTTATTGAAAAAGCTAAAGCCGCGAAATCTGCTGAAGATATTCTGGCAATTGCAAAGGAAAACGGAATTGCGCTTTCCGAGGACGAGGCTAAGGCATATTTTGAGCGTCTGAATACGTCGGGCGAGCTGTCCGACGATGAGCTTGACAGCGTGGCGGGCGGCTGCGGTCCTTTTACACCTTGCCCGAATTGCGGAAGAAACATTGCGATGAGAGACGGAAAATATTATTGCAGAAACTGCGGATTTACCAATTAAGTATCGATAATCCCATTGCACTGCAAACGATAACGGAGGTACTTATGGAAGATAACTTTACACCGGAGCTTATTGAAAAAGCAAAAGCCGCAAAATCTGCCGAAGATATTCTGGCAATTGCAAAGGAAAACGGCATTGAGCTTTCCGAGGACAAGGCAGAGGAATATTTCGAGCG
>OIXH01003674.1_pt1 | contig 13273 bp, 8 predicted proteins | sample 1587741 | NCBI WGS metagenome assembly OIXH01 (sample SAMEA3888916, study PRJEB22519) | human gut metagenome | biome: human gut; feature: human-associated habitat; material: faeces | place: Denmark | collected 2011 | reverse complement strand
CCTGTACATGGTTGATGATGATCTGTGCGGTAAATGCTCTTCTTACAGACCAGTCCGGATTTGCTTCCTGCAGAGCATCCTCTATTCCTTTGATGTCAGCAACACGGCTGTCATTAAAGGAGGTTCCAAAACTTACTGCTAAAATTTCATTTTCGCCAATATCATCCTGATTTCTGGCATCATCTTTAGATGCATCGCCGGTATCTCTTCCAAAATAATCCGGATCAGCATTTTCGCCCTCTACTAATTCTTTCTGGGCATCGGTCAGTGCATCCCATGCTTCCTTCGCTTCGGCACACTGCTCGTCTGTCTTATCGTTTCTTTCCTGTACATAAATGGCATCGATCAGTGCTGCAACCTTATCTGCGGCTTTTTTGTCCGCATCTTTATCGGATTCTGTATCCGCTTCTTTTTCTGTCTTGGCTGCCTTGTCACTTGTTGCCTCTTTGCTGCTTCCGCATCCTGTAATGCAGAATGCTCCCATCATAGTTGCCATCAATAATGCTACGACTCTTCTCTTCATGTTTCCTCCTTAAGGTGTTCGTTAGAATTTTCAGAGCAACCGGCTGCATCCTCGCGGAGCGTTTTTTTATAAAATTACAGAGTCATCCCCTGTAAAATTAAGATCAAAATAAAAACCCTCTGCCTGTACAGGTAAAGGGTTTATACGCAAAAGAAACGCATCAAAATTCCAAAACAGAAATTCTCATACATCAATATGTACAACCAGTTACTCGTGGCTTTGAAACAAATGTTTCTGTACAGCATTCAGGCAGGTCTCCCGGCTTGAAGATCATTGCATCCGCCATCTTCCCGGTCTCCCAGTGATCTATCGGCTTCAGCTCCCTAATTACGGTGACGAGTTCGTGCAGGACTTACACCTGCTTCCCTTTTCACCGGAGCCAGCTACTTACGTGGCTGCTCCGGCACCTGAATACTCCATATTCAATTGTGGCTACTATATCACAGATTTTCTGAAATTGCAATGTCAATCAGTCATCTGTTCCACCGGCTGTCGGGATCAGTATACCTGAAAATTAGAGATTGGCGTCATTCCGGGCATAATTCAGGATCATTTCTTTTAAAATCAGCAGATCACCTGTATAATCCTTGTTGTCCGTTGCTCCCCAGATAAAACCACCTGCGTAATGGGTACACGCTGCCATCATGGTATGCACCGTCACACGCATGAACTGTTCCTCCGGAATATCCGTGCGGAAGGTCTTGTCCTCTTTTGCCTTCGCATACATCATATGAAGTCTTGTGTTGACGGAATTCAGGGATGCGTGGAAATTCGCCAGTTCCTCCTGCCGCACCGTCTGGTGTGTTATATAATTGTTGAAGTTGTCATTATACTGCAGCAGATCCTTATGGTTCTGATACATGCCGATATAACTGTCCAGCGTAAAGATAAATCTTCCGATGGCCGGAATATCGTGTATCGAAGAGATTGGTCTTGCCTCATCCAGCTTGTCCAGATAAGCCTTCCATTTCGATGCGCAGACCGCAATAGCCAGCTCCGTCTTATTGTTGTAACAGCGGAACAATGTGGCACGTCCCACACCGGCTTCTTTTGCGACCTCATCCATACTGACCGCTTCTATTTTCTTTTCCACAAAAAGCCGGAACGCCGTATCGATGATCCGCTGGTTGCGCTCATGCTCTTTATCCATCTGTTTCTCAGATTTTCCCATTTTTCTCTTCCTTTTCATACATTCCTACTGTTCATTTTATGGTAAAAGACAGTGACTGTCAACGACTGTAAAAAGCTAAGATAGAGTAAACTTACTGTCAGTTGGAGAGTCGCAGAAGATTCCCTGCTATGAACTTGCCCAGATCGTTTTCTCATAGTCTACTTCTCCCACAGTGTTTTGTCAAATACCTCCCAGACGCTCCCGGATTGCAAGCTTTTTCCGGATGTCTATACTCGGGATGGTTGCCTGCAGCTTTTCGATGTATACCCTGTCATTGTCATGACTGTGGAGTAACAGACTCCTCATGTATCCCCTGTTTGGACGCACTGATATCTCCTCGGTTCCCGTTGCTTCTTCCTGCTTATGGCTCCGCCGGTACTTTACCAGTTCCAGGATCTTTTCTTCTCCGTAATCCTTCACATAGCATCTCAGCTGACACATCGCATCCGCTCCGGCTTCGCTCCAACCCATCGGACGGGAACTCATCCGGTCGGAATACATATGACTCACATGACCTTCTGCACTGCATCCATAGACATTCTTATCCTGCATTCTTCTCACTGCGCTATCCCAGTTGTTCAGCAGGTATTCCTCACAGTCATTCACTGCTTTTTCGTTCGGCGCACATTTCCGGATAGCTTTTATAGTCTTTACAAACTTTTTCTTCTTGCCCTTATACAGGGCCTTCCACAGCCGTCCTTTGGCTTCCCCTGCCTCATCCAGCATCTGGTTGGCCGCCTTGTTGATATATTTCATCATGTGGAACTTATCCAGTACCGGAACTCCCTTTTCAATATATTCCGCCCCTGCTTTGATCCATGCTCCTCCATCTCCACTGATATACACCGCATTCAGATACCGGCTCTCGTAGTTCGTGTCGATGTATTCCTGCATCCGTTCAAACAGATGTCTGTTTGCTTCTCCTCCGCTGCAAAGACCTCCCAGGTAGAAGACATTCTTCAGTTCCTTCCGCCCGTCTTTCTTTTCCTGTCCTTCATACAGATACAACAGCTTCCCGATCATGCTGCCCTTCTTCTCTGTTCCGTTTTTCTCCTGCTTGTGAATGTGATCCTCGTCTGCCTCAACATAAAGGTATTCCACACACTTTTTCTTCTCCGGCTTCGGGAAGGGCAGTTCTGTCTGGATTCCGTGTACCTTATCCATGACGGCAGTCTTGCTGATCAACGAATCTTCTCCCAGTACCCTGGCAGCACTGGCATAGCTGGTCTTTACCGCTTCGGCCAGCACCTCAGCTTCCGCACGGCTGCTCAGTCTTTCATGGGCATCCAGTTCCATCCATTCATCCAGAAGATAATGGCAGGTTCCATCCTTACAGCTTCGGAACAGCGTGTGGGTAAAGCAAACCGGTCCCACTGTAGTCAGCAGCTGGCGTTCATCATGCCTCTGGATGGTATATTTTTCAGCTCTGGAAATATCCTCACACAGCATACGATCCATGTCGCTGTAAAGGGCTGCCATGTGCTCTGCTGCAGCCTTTCTTGCAGCCTCCGCAAGCTGCTTCTCGTACAATTCCATGTCCTTCATCCCGGATGAGAGAAAAAGTTCATCTGCTTCTTCCAAATCTTTGTACAGCTTTTCCATTGAATATGCTATAATGTTTTTCATGAGAGTGCCTCCATCGTCTGTATTTTAGATTCTCGTCAAATCCATTATAACAGAGATGTTGGTACTCTCTTTTTTTCTTTTATTCAACTGACAAAAACTTTACTCTATAAGCGGCAACCCTCCCATTTGTTAACCATAACGAAAGATCTTACGCTATTTGTTACAAATCCGATAAATATTTACATTTTTAAAATAGCATATTTTAAAAAACGAAACATCCTCCGGGAACCGAAAAGCACAAACTAAGTCGAAAATGGGCGAAAACGACATTCTATTTTGGTTTTTCTTATTATATAATGATGCCAGCGGCACATGTCTGGCACGGAACAATCCGCAGGCATCAATGAATGGAGAGTATAAGATGCGTATTCTTATTTGCGATGACGATTTACTGATCGTAGAAAAACTGCAAAAATATCTGAAAAGTTATTTCAGTCACCTGCATCTAAGATGTCCGGAGATCGTCTGCTTTTCAGACGGGGAGTCCCTGCTTGCGGATCCGGGAGACAAGGATATCCTTTTTCTCGATATCAAGATGCCGGGGCTTGACGGAATCTATGTAGGAAACGAACTGAAAAAGAAAGATAAAGATATTATCATTTTTATTATTACTTCTTATTCCGAATATCTGGATGAAGCCATGCGGTTCCATGTATTCCGTTATCTGTCCAAGCCCATAGACAAGAAGCGTCTGTTCCGGAATCTGAAGGACGCTCTGGATCTGTATCATTCCAGACTGATGAAGGTGCCTATTGAGACCAGGCAGGGCGTACACGTTCTTCCGGTCTCTTCTATCATTATGGTGGAGGCACAGGGGAAAAAAGTGATCGTCCACACCACGACGCAGGACTTTGAAGCCATCCATACCATGCCATACTGGCTGGAGCTGCTGCCTTCCAACCGCTTTTTTCAGACGCACCGGAGTTTTATTGTCAACTATGAGCACATTACCGACTTCGACCGTATGCTGGTGCATCTGGCGAACGGTCAGTTTGACGCTTATCTGACGAAACGGAAATACAGCGCCTTTAAAGAAGCCTATCTTCTCTATCTGGAAAGTACGAGGTAACTTATGGAAAATGCTTTTTCTCTTATTTTTGCATTTCTGGTGGAAGCCATCATTCTTCTGCAATATGCCAGCCGGCTATTTTCTCCGAAACGCTCCCTGTCCGGCAGGCTTGTCGTGCTGAGCCTTTTATATACCTGCCTGTGTGCCGCAGCCTTTTTTAACATCAAATGGCTGAATATGCTTTGGTATCTGTTTGCTAATTTTCTGTTTCTGGTCACACAATACAATGTCAAATGGCGCGCAGCTGCCTTCCATTCCGCATTGCTTGCTGCTGTCATGGGAATGTGCGAGCTGATCGTATATAGCATCATCGCCCGGACCGCTCCCCATTTTTATATGCAGATGAGTTCTTTCCACAATACCCTTCTTTTTATCCTGTGCAGCAAGATTTCTTTTTTTGCAGTCATTTATCTGCTTACGCATTTGTTCAAAAGTCTGCAGGAAACAACGGATCCCTACGATAACTCTGTTTTGCTGCTGATGATCATTCCCGTCACATCGATATTCATCATGCTTACTTTTGTGGGAATGGGTGATCAGTATACATTGACTCCCGGGACGAACCGGATGATCTCTCTCAGTGCCTTTTTCCTGTTACTTATGAATCTGCTGGTATTTGGAATCAATCAGTACAATCGGGAAAAAAATCGGAAATATACAGAGGTGCAGCTGTTACTGCAGAAGGAAACAGATTTTACGGAATATTATAAGATGCTGCTTTCGCAGAGCGAAAACCAGGCAATTCTCATTCATGATATTAAGAAGCATTTGCAATCCATTGCATCTCTGAACGAGCAGAATGCCCCGGACAAAGTCAACGCCTATATTAACGAACTGCTTCTCTCTTCGGATTTCAAAGAGTCCGCCCGCATCTGCGACAACGAACTTCTGAACGCCATTATGGCAAGGTACAGGCGGCAGTGTACTGAACAGGGAATCAGTTTTACCGCTGACATCCGCAGTGGTGTACTGCATTTTCTGCCGGACAGTGACCTTACTTCTCTTTTTTGCAATTTGCTGGATAATGCCATGGAAGCTGCCGGGAAAGTTCCCGACGCTTATATCGAAGTTAATGGCAGCAAGCGGGAAAATACACCTTTTGTTCTGATCACAGTGGTCAATTCCTGCCGCGTAAACCCTTTTAAAAATGATGCGGCAGATCCAGCCACTACCAAAGCGGATAAGCGTTCTCACGGCTTCGGGCTGAAAAGCATCCGCAAGATCTGCGAAAAATACCACGGGGATATCCAAATGTACTATAATGATGCTACTCTGACCTTCCACACGGTGATAACGCTCCGGGGATAGGTTCCCTTATTCCCACATTCCCGTCACGAAGCACATCAGTGCCGCCCAGGTATATAAGGGATAGAAAAGCGCCTGATCATCCACGCCGTCTTTTAGGATTTTCTGTGCTTCTTCTCTGGTCAACAATAAAAAGCCTTCAAAACATTCCGTGCCAACGGCACCATCCTGGCTTACTTTCGGCATTTCTTCCCGGTTCAGAGTGATCTGCACCAGTGCATTGCTCTCATCCGTCATGCCGGGGGTACTGAATACCAGGGGATTCACCAGACGGATGCTGTCACTTTCTTCCAGTGTAATGCCGGTCTCTTCCCGCAATTCCCGGATGGCTGCATGGAATACGGGATTTTCCTGTGTCGCATCCTCCGGATCTAGCAGTCCTGCCGGAACGCTTAACAGGAACTGTCCTGCAGGATAGCGATACTCACGGCTCAAGCAGAGTCTCGGTTCCTGATCCTTAACTTTCAGGATCACGACACAGCTTACCGCATCCGGCAGCATCTGTTTAAATTCTTCGTCATTCTTTACTGCCGCCAGATTCTCAACGCTTCTTCTGGTGGCATCAAAATAATGTTTTCCCGGCTCATATTGCAGATCAAATACCTTGATGAATCTGCTGTCATAGACGGTCTCTACCTGTTCTTTTTTTATGATCGGTCTGTTCTCCATTTTCATTTCCTCTTTCCCGTCTGCAGAGGACCTGTTCATAACGTCTCTCCGCCTTTTTCCAGTGGATCAGCTTATGCCACCCTTGCACATAATCCGGTCTGCGGTTCCGGTACTGTAAATAATAGGCATGTTCCCACACATCTATCAGCAATATCGGTGTATATAATCTCAGATCCGGCACATCCTGGTTCGCTGTGGTCAGGATCATAAGGGTACCGTCCTGATCACTTACAAGCCACGCCCATCCGGAACCGAATACTCCTATGGCACTCTGCGACATCTGCTCTTTCCATTGTCTCACCGATCCGAAATCCCGGATCAATGCCTCCGCCAGTGCTCCACAAGGCTCCTGCCCCACAGGGCTTCGCATGCTGTCAAAATACAGCTGATGGTTGTATACGCCGCCTCCGTTATTGTGAATGCTTTCCCGGGCTTCCTTCTGCAGGGATGCAAGTTTATTATCCTCCGAAGTGAGCAGTTCCGTCAAGGTCATTTGCTGTAACTGAGGATAATCCGCGAGAATTGTATTCAGCTTGTCCACATAGGTCTGATAATGCTTATCATGGTGAAAATGCAGTGTCTCCTCATCCAGTACCGGAAGCAGGGCATCATATTCGTAGGGCAGGGGCTGTGCGACAAAAGGATAATGTTCTTCTAACATGAGACTCCAATCCGCCTGCGGGATACAGGCTTGCGATCATACAATATTTACCATACGCCTATTATATGCCGCACTTACGGATTTTATTTTCGGATTTGCACTTTTGCAGTCAGCGTTCTTCTCTTTTTGACATAAATCAAGCAGGAGAGAAAATTTGTTAAATATTCCCTCCTGCTCAATTCCATTTTTTATATTTTTACAACTGTGCAATATCCACCAGTGTCAGTTCCTTACAATCGTTCATATGCTCCATGCTGGTCACGAGAGCATTGGCGGTGTCCATTGCGGTGATGCAGTAGATACCGGTCTCGATAGCGGTACGGCGGATCAGGAAACCGTCTCTGGTCTTGTCACGGCCCTGGGTAGGGGTATCGATGACAAGGTCGATCTTGTGTCCCAGGATCAAATCCATCACGGTCGGGGATTCCTGAGAGATCTTGTTGACCTTTCTCGCCTTCACACCTGCTTCATTCAGAGCAGCTGCGGTACTTCTGGTAGCATAAATGGTGTATCCCAGCTTTTCGAAGCGTCTTCCGACTTCAATGGCTTCACCCTTATCCGCATCCTTTACGGTGATGATCATGTTCTTGTACTTTGGCAGTTCCACACCTGCTCCCAGGAATGCCTTGTACAGAGCCTCATTGAAGGTCTTGGCGATACCCAGACACTCACCGGTAGACTTCATCTCCGGTCCTAAGCTGATCTCGGCACCACGGATCTTCTCGAAGGAGAACACAGGCATCTTGATGGCAAAATACTCTGCCTCAGGCTGTAAACCGGGCTCGTAGCCAAGCTCACGGATGGTCTTGCCGATGATCACTTCGGTAGCCAGATCCACGATAGGAATGCCGGTTACCTTACTGATATAAGGTACGGTACGGGAAGAGCGGGGGTTAACCTCAATGACATATACTTCCTCACCGATGGCAATGAACTGGATATTGATCAGTCCCTTGACATGCAGTGCCTTTGCCAGTCTTCTGGTGTACTCTGCGATCTTCTCTTTTACTACTTTATCAATGGTCGGAGCCGGGTATACGGAGATACTGTCTCCGGAGTGGATACCGGTCCTTTCGATATGCTCCATGATACCGGGGATCAGGATATCGATACCATCGCATACAGCATCGACCTCGATCTCCTTACCCTGTAAATACTTATCTACCAGGATCGGGTGATCCTGTGCGATACGATTGATGATCTCCATGAATTCTTCGATCTCTTCATCGGAGATAGCGATCTGCATGCCCTGTCCGCCCAATACATAGGAAGGACGTACCAGTACGGGATAGCCCAGTCTGTTGGCCACCGCCTTAGCTTCCTCTGCGGTGTATACGGTACCGCCGGCTGCACGGGGGATCTCGGTCTCTTCCAGAATCTTGTCGAACAGTTCTCTATCCTCAGCGGCATCTACATCCTCCGCCTTGGTGCCTAAGATAGGCACGCCCATCTTCATCAGGCTCTCGGTCAGCTTGATAGCGGTCTGTCCGCCGAACTGTACCACAGCACCATCGGGATGCTCAATATTTACGATAGATTCCACATCTTCCGGAGTCAAAGGCTCGAAATACAGCTTGTCCGCAATATCGAAGTCGGTACTTACGGTCTCCGGGTTGTTGTTGATGATAATGGTCTCATAGCCTGCCTTGGAAAATGCCCAGGTAGCATGTACGGAACAATAGTCGAACTCGATACCCTGTCCGATACGGATAGGACCGGAACCCAGTACCAGGACTTTCTTGCGTCCGGTGGTCTCCTTGGCTTCGCACTCGCCGCCGAATACGGAGTAATAATAAGGAGTGGAAGCTGCGAACTCTGCGGCACAGGTGTCTACCATCTTGTAAACAGCCTTAATTCCATTCTGCTGCCGCATCTGTTTGATTTCTTCTTCTGTCTTTCCGGTCAGTCTTGCAATCACATTGTCAGGAAACTCAATTCTCTTTGCTTCCTTTAACAGTTCAGGAGTTAGTTCCTTTGTCTTTAATGCCTCTTCCATCTCGGTCAGAATGGCGATCTTGTCAATGAACCACAGGTCGATCTTTGTAATGTCGTGGATCTGTTCATAACTGATACCCTTACGGATTGCTTCAGCGATCACATAGATTCTCTGGTCATCCACGATCTTCAGACGCTCTAACAGTTCCTCCACAGACAAAGTGCTGAAATCATAGCTGCGCAGGCAGTCCACATGCTGCTCCAGGGAACGGATGGCCTTCATCAGTGCTCCCTCGAAGTTATTGCAGATACTCATAACCTCACCGGTTGCCTTCATCTGTGTGGTCAGAGTACGTTTTGCAGTGATAAATTTATCGAAAGGCAGTCTAGGAATCTTTACTACACAGTAATCCAGTGTCGGCTCGAAGCTGGCATAGGTCTTGTGGGTAATGGCATTTTTGATCTCATCCAGAGTAAAGCCCAGTGCGATCTTCGCTGCTACCTTCGCAATGGGGTAACCGGTCGCCTTACTTGCCAGTGCGGAAGAACGGCTGACACGAGGATTCACCTCGATAACACAATATTCAAAGCTGGTGGGATGCAGTGCAAACTGTACGTTACATCCACCGGTGATCTGCAGTTCGTTGATGATCTTCAGAGCGGAAGTACGTAACATCTGGTACTCCTTGTCGCTCAGGGTCTGGGAAGGCGCTACTACGATACTGTCTCCGGTATGCACGCCGACGGGATCGATGTTCTCCATATTACATACGGTGATGCAGTTGCCTACGCTGTCACGCATTACTTCGTACTCGATCTCTTTCCAGCCAGCGATACAACGCTCTACCAGTACCTGACCCACACGGGACAGACGTAAACCGTTCTCCAGGATCTCTTCCAGCTCTACCTGATTGTGTGCGATACCGCCGCCGGAACCGCCCAGGGTATAAGCAGGACGCAGTACAACAGGATAGCCGATGGTGTTGGTGAATTCCACACCGTCTTCCACGTTCTCAACGACCTTGGATGCTGCACAGGGTTCGCCGATACGCTCCATCAGATCCTTGAACTCCTGACGGCCTTCCGCATTACGGATGGTAGCCGCGGTAGTACCTAACAGCTTTACATTGTGAGCTGCCAGGAAACCGGACTCCTCCAGCTCCATGCCAAGGTTCAGACCAGCCTGTCCTCCCAGGGTGGGAAGAATGCTGTCGGGTTTTTCCTTTTCAATGATCTGCTCCAGAACCTTTACATTCAGGGGCTCAATATATACCTTATCTGCGATATCTTTATCGGTCATGATGGTCGCAGGATTGGAGTTCACCAGGATTACCTCTACTCCCTCTTCCTTCAGGGAACGGCAGGCCTGGGTACCTGCATAGTCGAATTCGGCTGCCTGTCCGATGACAATAGGACCGGAGCCGATTACCATTACTCGTTTTACATTAGGATTCTTGGGCATCTTAGTTCTCTCCTCTCATCATATGAATGAACCGGTCAAACAGGTAACCGGAGTCCTGGGGTCCCGGACATGCTTCCGGATGGAACTGTACGGTAAAAATATTCTTGCCGGTGTAGGACAGACCCTCGTTGGTACCGTCGTTGACATTGATGAATGCGGGAACCGCTACGGACGGATCCAGCTTATCGGTATCTACCACATAGCCGTGGTTCTGAGAGGAAATATATACTCTTCCGGTCATCAGATCCTTTACCGGATGGTTGCCTCCTCTGTGTCCGTATTTCATTTTATGGGTATCTGCGCCGGTAGCCAGAGCCATCAGCTGATGTCCCAGACAGATTGCGAAAATAGGGATCTCGGTATCGTATAACTTTTTGATCTCGGCGATCACACCGGTACACTCCTTGGGGTCTCCCGGTCCGTTACTTAACATGATACCGTCAGGATTATCATCAATGATCTCCTGTGCGGGAGTTCCAGCGGGGTATACGGTCACCTCACAGCCTCTCTCTGCCAGGGATCTGGCGATATTTCTCTTGGCTCCCAGGTCTAACAGAGCTACCTTCAGTCCCTGTCCGGACAGTTCCGTTACCAGTGCGGGCTTGGGCTCTCTGACGCCCTTTTCATAAGCATCTTTATCAAAACGCGCTGCACCGGAGAGAGGTCCGTTCTGTGCCAGCTCCGTGGTGGGCGCTACCACATATTTTTCCCTGCAGGTCACCTTTTCCACGACCTTGCCTGTGGTATACTCTTTCAGCTTCGGAAGTACTTCGTTCAGGTCATAGGCTTCGTTGGTGGTGATCATGCCGTTCATGGTACCCTTCTCACGCAGGATCTTGGTCAGCGCACGGGTATCGATACCGGCGATACCGGGCACACCGTTCTCCTCTAAGTATTCCTGTATTGTGCAGTCACAGCGGAAGTTGCTGGGAATACGTGAAAGCTCTCTGACGATGAATCCATCCGGCCAGGGTCTCTCCGACTCGCAGTCATCCCTGCATATGCCATAGTTACCGATCAGGGGGTAAGTCATGCATACAGCCTGTCCTGCATAGGACGGATCCGTCAGGACCTCCAGATATCCGGCCATGGATGTGTTAAATACGATTTCACTGATGATCTCTTTGTCTGCACCGATGTGCGTTCCTTCGAACACCGTTCCATCTTCCAAAATCAAAAATGCCTTCATTCTTTCCTCACATTCTGCCGCTTTTTGCGACGTTTGTATTTCTCTCAGTCTCCTACAATACCTGCGAATTGCTCCGCTGGGTATCTGCATTGTCTACGATACCCACGAATTGCTCCGCTGCTTCGCAGCTCCCGCACTTCTGAAAACATTCGGATTCCGCGGATTTGCTTCCGCAAATCGCTGCATCCTCATGTTTTGGCGATTTAAATCGGCACCTGCCTCCCCGTGCAAGCACGGTCGGCCTCTGCCGTTTAAATCTGGTATCTGCATAATCGATTTATTATATCATAAAAAAAAATGCGTCGCAATAGACCCTGTCTGCGTAAAAACCTACAAAAAACAATTACGCAATCCCGATACTCCTTGGAGAATCTGACAAAGCTGTGTAAAAGCTTACATTTTCCATTGCTTTTTCCACCGGGTCTGATATAGAATAGATATGTGTTTTCTATTTTTCAATTATCACAAAACGCTGTTTTCCTACAGCAGATTGGACAGGCATCTATGGATCGTATCGAAAATGCTCAAATGAACTCCCTGGGAACCCGCAAACTCTATTATGAAAATGTGCACCAGACGGATTTTACCGCTGTGGTGATGGAATGTGTTCCCGACAAGGAAGAGGGATATTACAGGATCGTTCTGGACGCTTCCGCTTTTTTCCCGGAAGAAGGTGGTCAGTCCGCCGACAAAGGCACCTTAAACGGTCAGGAAGTACTGGATGTCAGCATCAAACAGGGCATCCTGTATCATAAAACGGCCTGTGAGTTTCCCGTCGGCACCCGGATCACCGGTCATGTGGACTGGAACCGCCGGTTTGATTTCATGCAGCAGCACTCCGGAGAGCATATGATCTCCGGCTTACTGCACTCTCATTTCGGACTGGAAAACGTAGGCTTCCATTTAAGCGACAGAGAAGTGACACTGGATATGAACGGAGAAGTCTCTCTGGAGCAGCTGCGTCTCATCGAGCAAGAGGCTAACACTTATGTCTGGAAAAATCTTCCGGTCAACATCAGCTGGCCCCCCGCCGAAGAACTGGCGAGCTTAAATTACCGTAGCAAGCTGGCTCTCACGGAAAATGTACGTATCGTCGAGATCCCCGGCGTGGATCTGTGTGCCTGCTGTGCTCCGCATGTAGATACCACCGGACAGATCGGTCTCATCAAAGTTGTAAATGTGCAGAGCCACAGAGGCGGTGTCCGCATCAATATTCTCTGCGGAGACCGTGCTCTGGCGGATTATACCGAAAAACAGGATTCCATCTGGGCAATTTCTTCTCTGCTCTCAGCGAAACAGCCGGAAGTAGCAGGTGCTGTTGCTCGCGCAAAAGAGGATGCACGGCTGCAAAAAGAACGCGCCAATGCTTTACAGGCAGAACTTCTGAAGGTACAGATGAACGCACTCCCCTCCCCGGAAGAAGTACACCACGTGCTTCTCTTCGTCGGTGAACTGGATGCCATTGCCCTACGTAACGCTGTGAATACCCTGACCGGAAAATATTCCGGTTACTGTGGTATCTTTGCCGGAGACGATACAAACGGTTATCGATTTATTGTAGGCAGTGCTTCCTGTAACTGTCAGGAACTGGCAGACCGCATGCTGGGTGGGCGGTATGAATATGTCATCGGCACACACCTGAACACCGGGCATATCCATTCGC
>OIXH01003669.1_pt1 | contig 13280 bp, 12 predicted proteins | sample 1587741 | NCBI WGS metagenome assembly OIXH01 (sample SAMEA3888916, study PRJEB22519) | human gut metagenome | biome: human gut; feature: human-associated habitat; material: faeces | place: Denmark | collected 2011 | reverse complement strand
CTGTATTGAACATACCGCGAGGTCAATTTCTTTTTTGCAACGCAGCTGCACGGAAAAAGGCGGCTTTGCAGCAGGCGCTTTTAAGGAGGGCTGAGCCTAGCGTAAATGCCGCTTCGCCATATCGCGGAACCGTGAAACTATCTGGAGAATACTTATGAATTATGATCTCTGCCTGCATATAGACAGCAACGACCCCGCCATGCTGCGCCTGGTGCTGAAAAACGCGGCCAACTACATCAAGGGCCTGCCCGGCGAAAAATTTCAACTGGCCGTGGTTGCCAACGGCCCCGCCGTAATCCTGTTCACGGACGAGCACGCGGATCTGCGCGAACTGGCCGCGCCGCTTCTGGCCCAGGGCGTGCGCGTCATGCTCTGCGCCAATGCCCTGGCGGACAACAAGATCGACCATGCCCGCCTCTGGCCGGGCTGCTCGGTGGTGCCCGCCGGTCTGGTGGAAGTGGTGCGCCTGCAACGCGAAGGTTTTGCGTACATCAAACCTTAAAAAGGTACGTTGCACAACAGACAAAGCCCCCGTTTCCGGCTCGCGGGACGGGGGCTTTCCCATGACGCGGGCGTGGGCAAAGGAGTGCGGAAAGAATGATCGCCAGAACCTGGCACGGCTTGACGCCGCTGGAAACAAAGACGGCTTTCCGGAAGTATCTGGAACAAACCGGCGTCAGAGACGCCCTGGCCCTGCCCGGCAACCGGGGGGCCTTTGTTTCAGTTGTGGACCAGGGCGCTTACGCCCATTTCTTTCTCTGCACATTCTGGGAAAGCCGGGAGGACGTCCTTGCCTACGCCGGAGACAATCCCTCACTGGCGGTCACCTATCCGGAAGATGCCGCCTTCGGCCTGATTTCCGACCCCATCGTCATCCATCAGGAAGTGCCGGAGGCGCGCAATCCCTTCGTGGAAGGCGAACCGCGGCAAAATCTCCTTGAATCCGCAAGCGGTCAGCGGGAAAATCCGCCACTGGAAGCCGTTGCGGAAACCCTGCGCGCCGTAAGGCAAACAAGCCCGCTTGTGCATTTCATCACAAATTACGTCACGGTCAATGACTGCGCCAACATCACCCTGGCGGCGGGCGCTTCGCCGATCATGGCTGACGACGCCCGCGAGGCCGGGCAGATCACGGGCCTCTGCTCGGCCCTGGTGCTGAACATGGGCACGCTCAACGAACGCACGGTGCAGGCCATGCTCCACGCCGGTCAGACGGCCAACCTTCTGGGCAGGCCCGTGGTTTTTGATCCCGTGGGCGCGGGCGCGTCCGATTTCCGCAACGACACGGCCCTGCGCCTGCTGCGTGAGATCCGCTGCGCCGCCATCAAGGGTAACAATTCGGAAATCAGCTTCCTGGCCGGAGGCATGGCCGACGCCAGGGGTGTGGACGCCGGTCCGGAGAGCCTGGTCACCGAGGACAACCTGGCGGAAAACGCCCGGCGCGCCCGGAAAATGGCCGCGCTGACCGGCGCGGTGATCATGGTCAGCGGGCCCATCGATATTGTGGCGGACAGCCGGGAGGCCTGGGCCGTGCGCAACGGCCATGCCATGATGGCGCGCATCACGGGCACGGGCTGCATGTCCGCTGCCGTGACCGGCGCATATCTGGGCGCGAATCCGCAAACTCCCCTGCGGGCCTGCGTCTGCGCCATGGCCGCCATGGGCGTCTGCGGCGAGCTGGCCTATGAAAAACTGCGGGCCGTGGACGGGGGCAGCGGCTCTTACCGGATCTTCCTGCTGGACGCCATGAGCAAACTGGATGCGGAAACCCTGACCGCGCGGGCACGAGTGGAGCGCCTTTAGGGCATAGTTGGTATTGAAAATGGAAGACAGGCTTACCGCCCGGCATACACGGAAGGAGTCACGCAGCAGCAGGAATATTTTACCTCCAGATGCGTGCAGAACGACCCGCGTACCAGCAACAGGAGCAACTTGGCGTAATCTCCGGAGAATACGCCGATACAGCCGTTGGTGCCGGGCGCTTCCCCATCGGGATGGATGCCGAACCTGCCCTTTTCAGGCGTACCGCGCTCGGTGTAAAACAGCGGCCTCAGAGGTACGAACCAACCTTCATTTTTTTCAGGAAGATACATTCCCGGATCATTTAATAACCCTTTTCATCTTTTATCTCCACAAATTCTCTGCGTAGAATAAGATACAGACCTTCCGGCAGGCATTCAGAGAGCCCGTCTGGACCGTAGGTTACTTTAGGGGAATTACCGGGTCTTCCACCGCTACGGGCGCCCCAGATGCCCCCTTCCGGACAGGTCAGGGCGTAACCATTGAATCTCCACATAACGATTCCCCCTTCAGATAGTCCTGAAGATAGTGCCGCTCGACAGCCTCAAGCCGGCCGTTGCCATAACGCAGCAAGGCTGCGGCCACCGCCGCGTCGTGTGGGTCGCCGCGATTCATAAAAGAAAAGGCAAGGCTGTGAAACGGAGGTTTGTACAGCCGCTTTTCCGTGCGCAGAACAGCTTCCACCGTTGCCTGGTCCGTTGGAAAGTTTTTCATAAAAGATGTATAATCCAAAACTCGTTGCATCAGTATGGCGTGAGCCGCATCCCGCAGTGGTTTCGGTTGTTTGCAGGTCTGCAGCATCTCGCGTCGGGCGGCATCGGGATCAAACAGCCTCCGGTGCATCAGTAGCGCCGTGATTCTGGAATCCGGGTCATTGTTCAGCAGGAGTTCCGTCAGCTTCGCTCCGCAGGCCCACTTGCGCTCTTCTTCATACAGATATGACAGGGCAAAATCGCTGGTACCCTCAAGTAAAAAAGTGTCTCTATGTGTCCCAAGATAGGGTTTCACATAGACATCCTGTTCCTCGGCAGTCAGATTTTCCACCACGCCTTTATTGCTGATGATCCGCGCCAGATGCGGCAGCGCCCTGTCGCGCGTGCGCGGCTCATGCACCAGGAGCAATAAAAAATCCGCAATGCCCTCACCCAGCGTGGCGGAAAGCCGCCATTCCGCATCTTGCAACGTCAAAAACAGTCCGGGGTCCACGGGAAAAGCAGCCAGAAAGGCGTCCACATCCTTTGGGGCGCGGGTCATCGCCGCCAAGGCGTAGAGCGTGACAATCCGCTCCAAAGGATCATCCGTGGACAGATTCTGCCGCAAAATGCGCACGTGCTCCGGCCGCTCGGGCAGTCCCACGGAAAGAAAACAGGCTTCCAGGCGCGTGATCCGGTCGGCATCCTGAAACAGTTCGCTGAAGGCCCGCGCCAGAGGCTCGCCGGGGCGGGCCGGTTGCGCCGCCCACGCGCCGGAGCAGCCGGAACAAAGGCACACAAGCAGCCCGAGAAACGGAAGAAGCGCCCGCAGGCGCACACCAGGGCATTCGCGACCCGGCATGGCATCTCCTCAAACACCGCGCACGGTGAGGCATCAGCCGTTATTTTATTTATTTATAAATAGTATTAACTGAAAATATATTTTCAGCAAGGGCCCTTCCGTCAAAGGAGGGGGCGTGGAAACAAAAAGCGCCCCGCCGGACTTGCCGACAGGGCGCTGATTCATGCTCCAACGCGCCGCCCGTTTCCCCTTACCTGGGGCCCAACGGCTCAGGACTTGCTCTTGGCGGCCTTGCCCGCTATCTGGTAGCGTTTCAGGGACGAAAGCTCGACCTTGCGCAGGCGAAGGGACTGGGGCGTCACTTCCACCAGTTCGTCCTCGCGCACGAAGTGCAGGGCATGTTCCAGAGTCATTTTCTTCACCGGGGTGAGGATGACGTTTTCATCCTTGCCCGCGGCGCGCAGGTTGGTGAGCTTCTTTTCCTTGGTGGCGTTGACGTCGATGTCATTGTCGCGGTTGTGCTCGCCCACGATCATGCCCTCGTAGACCGGGTCGCCGGGCTCCACAAAGAGCGTGCCGCGCGGTTCCAGATTGAACAGGGCATAGGCCACGGCCGAACCGGGCCGGTCCGCCACGATGGAACCGGAAAAACGCGTGGGGAAGTCGCCGCGCCATTCCTCGTACCCTTCCAGATAGGAATTCATGATGCCCGTGCCCTTGGTGTCCGTGAGAAATTCGTCGCGGTAGCCGATGAGCCCGCGCGAGGGTACGGAGAATTCCAGGCGCACGCGGCCCGTGCCGTTGTTGGTGCAATTGAGCATGCGGCCCTTGCGCTGGGCCAGCTTGTCCGTGACCACGCCCATGAAGATTTCATCGCAGTCCACATAGAGATGCTCAATGGGCTCCAGGGTCTTGCCGTTGGCGTCCTTTTTCAGGATCACCTCCGGCCGCCCCACGGAAAGCTCGAAGCCCTCGCGGCGCATGGTCTCAATGAGAATAGCCATCTGGAATTCGCCCCGGCCCTTGACCAGAAAGGCGTCACGGTCCGACGTCTCTTCCACCCGGATGGCCACGTTGCGCAGGCTTTCCTTGACCAGACGGTCCTGGATGGCCCGGCTCTGCACAAGTTTGCCTTCGCGCCCGGCCAGGGGCGAGGTGTTGATGCCGAAGCGCATGGCCACGGTGGGCTCGTCCACGCGGATGCGCGGCAGGGCGCGCGGGCTCTCGCGGGTGCAGATGGTGTCGCCGATGGTCACGTCCTCAATGCCCGCCAGCACCACGATGTCGCCGGGCCGGGCCTCCTCCACCTCGGAGAGCTGAAGGCCGTCATAGACCTGAAGGCGGGTGGCGCGCAGGGGCCGGGCTTCGCCGCCCTCGCCGATGCAGGCCAGGGATTCCTTGGCAAAAACCTTGCCGTGCATGATCCGGCCCACGGCCAGCCGCCCAAGATAGTCCGAGTAATCCAGGTCAGCCACCAGCATCTGAAAGGGCTGCTCCGGATCGTAGGCCGGGCCGGGAATTTTGGTCAGAATGGCTTCGAACAGCGGGGAAAGATCTTCCTGCGGGTCGTCGATATTGTTCATGGCCACGCCCGAACGGCCGATGGCGTAGAGCACGGGGAATTCCAGCTGTTCCTCGCTGGCCCCCAGGTCGATGAACAGATCGTAGATTTCATTGAGCACTTCCTGCGGCCGGGCGTCCTTGCGGTCGATCTTGTTGATGACCACCACCACGGGCAGACCGGCTTCCAGGGTTTTGCGCAGCACGAAGCGAGTCTGCGGCAAGGGGCCTTCGGAAGAGTCCACCAGCAGAATGGCTCCGCTGGCCATGGACAGGGAACGCTCCACCTCGCCGCCGAAATCCGCGTGGCCCGGCGTGTCGATGATGTTGATCTTCACGCCCTTCCAGCGCACGGCGCAGTTCTTGGCGGCAATGGTGATGCCGCGTTCGCGCTCCAAATCCATTTTGTCCATGACGCGGTCATCCACGCGCTGGTCGGCGCGGAATACGCCGCTCTGCTTGAAAAGGGCGTCCACCAGGGTGGTCTTGCCGTGGTCAACGTGGGCGATAATGGCAACATTGCGGAGAGAATCATTCTGCTGCATGGGAAAAGCCTTGGATTAGAAAAGGATACGGCGGCGACGAACCGGAAGGCCGCCGTAAAAAACAGTGCAAACGCTCTGGAGAGAGGCCGCCGACGGCGGCGCCAACACTGCGGAGCGGGGCTTGTCATCAGCCTGAAGGAGAGGCTTTGTACGCATTTTTCAAAGTTTTGTCACCAAGGCCCTGAGCAGGCGGTCCAGTTTGGCCCCGGCGCGCCCGGCCACGGCGATGATTTCCTCCAGGGGCGCGGGCGCCATGCAGTCCGGCAAATTCTTGTTGGACAGGCAGGAAAAGCCCAGTACGCGCATGCCCAGATGCCGCGCCGCAACCACTTCCAGCACGGTGCTCATGCCCACGGCGTCGGCCCCCCACTGGCGGTACATGCGGGTTTCCGCCGGAGTTTCCATTTCCGGCCCGTGCACTCCGATGTAAACGCCCCGCTCCAGGCGGATGCCCAGATGCTCCGCCGTTTCTTGGGCCAGAGCCCGCAGTTCCGGGTCAAAAACCGCGCTCATGTCCGGAAAGCGCTCGCCCCAGGACGCGCAATTGGGCCCCATGATCGGCGAAACGCCGGTATGGTTGATCTGGTCGGCCATGCACATCAGGTCCCCGGCCTCAAAGAGCGGGTTGAGCGCCCCGGCGGCATTGGTGATGATCAGGGTTTTCACGCCCAGCCCGGCCATGACCCGCACGCCCATGCAGACCTCGGCCGGGCTTCTGCCCTCATACAGATGGCAGCGGCCCTGCTGGGCCAGTACCGGCCGCCCGCCCAGGCGGCCCAGAACAAAGGCCCCGTGATGCGAATCCACGCCGGGCAGCGGAAAACCGGGCAGTTGCGCGAAGGGTGCCACGCAGGGACCGGCCCCGCCCGCGTCGCCAGCCAGGGCGGCTGCCAGGCCCGAAAGGCCGGTGCCCAGGATCAGACCCAGAGGGGCTTCCGCCCCGAAGGCGGAATCGGGCAGGGCGGCGCGCAACGCCTCGACGGCAAGCTGGACTTCTTGTGGATTTTGCATAAGATTATCTCTCGACTTCTGGTAGATTTTCGGGTGAAAGACATCGCCCGGCCACTATAGCCCGCGCGCATCCGGCCCACAAGGGCGGGCGCGCGGCGCGGGCATGCCATAATAGGGAAGAGCACTGTTCCCTGGGGAGAGAGGTTTGAACAAAGCTCAGGACAGCAGCAAAAAAAAGGCCGCCGCCGGCAGCGCCGCCAAAGGCGTTCCCACGGAAATTCCGTTGACCGAGCATAAAATTCTGGTGGCCAACCGGGGCGAGATCGCCATACGCATCATGCGGGCCTGCCGCAAGCTGGGCGTGGCATTCACGGCCGTGTACACCGCCGAGGACGCGGCCTCGGGCCATGTCCGCCTGGCCCGCGAGGAAGGCGGGGAAAAGAGCCTGTTCCGCGTGTCCTCCTATCACGACGCCAACGAACTGATGGCCGTTGCCGACGAGGCGGACTGCACCGCCGTGCATCCGGGCTACGGCTTTTTCGCCGAGGATTTCCGTTTCGCCCGCCGGGTCACCAAGCGCGACCGCAAACTGACCTTCATCGGCCCCTCCTGGAAAATCATCCGCGAGCTGGGCGACAAGATCAATACCAAGCGCCTGGCCCGCAGCCTGGGCGTGCCCACGGTGCCTGGTTCGGACCGCCCCATTTACGACGAGATGGAGGCCGAGCGCATCGCCAAGTCGGTCTTTGAATTCCAGGAACAGCAGGGCATCCAGCGCCCGCTGGTGCTGGTCAAGGCCTCGGCGGGCGGCGGCGGCATGGGCATTGAGGAAGTCTACGACCCGGACCAGTTCCGCTCGGTCTACCGGCGCATCCGCAATTACGCCCTGCGCCAGTTCAAGGACGAAGGCGTGCTCATCGAGCAGCGCATCACGGATTTCAACCACCTGGAAGTGCAGATCGTTTCGGACCGCTCGGGCACGAACCCCGTGCACTTCGGCACGCGTAACTGCTCCATCCAGTCAACGGGCCTGCAGAAACGCATCGAGGTCGCGCCGGGCTTCGCGCCGGACGAACTGGAGTATACCTTTAATGCGGGCCGCGTGCTTACGGACATTGTGGACTATTCCCTGACCATGGCCCGCAAGGTGGGCTATGACAACGTGGGCACCTGGGAATGGATCGTCACCCGCAAGGGCGACCCCTTCCTTATGGAGGTCAACACCCGCATCCAGGTGGAAAACGGCGTCTCGGCCCGCATTTCGCGTGTTCGCGGCAAAGAGGGCGTGGATCTCATCGCCGAGCAGATCCGCATCGGCCTGGGCCAGCCCCTGGGCTACACCCAGGCGGAAATCGCCTCCGAGGGCGTGGGCATCGAGTACCGCCTCATCGCCGAGGACCCGGACAACAATTTCACGCCCTGGGTGGGCCGCATCGAGCACTTCCAATGGAAGGATCAGCCCTGGCTGGCCATGCTGACCCATGTGCCCCGCAACGAGCCCTACGAGATCCCCACGGAATTCGACCCCAACCTGGCCCTGGCGATCATCTGGGGCAAGGACCTGGAGGAGGCCAAGGCCCGCGGCCTGGAATTTCTGGACTCCCTGCGCCTGGAAGGCCAGAACGGCGCGGGCGACCCCCTTAAATCCAATGTGGGCTTTTTGAAGGCCAATACCGGACGCATTCTGCGTTTTTAACCACGGCCAAGGCGTCGGCATGCACAGTTCCTCCCCACCGCCCCGTTGCGCGGCCTGTCCCTTCAAACGCGAAGAGCGGCTCTGTTGCGTGCCGGGCGGCAAACATCCGCCGGACTGCCCTTCGGCGGCGCACACGGACTTGGTGGAGAAGAGCCGCCGGACCTACGCGCAGCAGGACATCCGGCATTTCGCCCGCCAGGCCGCCCGGGTGGAGCGGCACAGCTACGCGAAACTGCCCGACGGCGGGCGCATGCCCTGCCGCCCCCGAATTTTGGAAATCGTGGCCTTTGCCAGGGCCATGGGCTACCATCGCCTGGGCCTGCTCTTTTGTATCGGCCTGCGGCGCGAGGCCGCGGGAGCGGCGGAAATCTTCGAGGCCCAGGGCCTGGAAACAATTTCCGCCGTTTGCAAGGCGGGCGGGCTGTCCAAGAGCGAGCTGGGCCTCTCGGGCGAGGATCTGCTCAACCCGGAGCAGCCGGAAAGCATGTGCAATCCCGTGCTCCAGGCCGAGCTGATGAACAGGGCCCAGGTGGACTTCAACGTGCTGCTGGGACTCTGCGTGGGCCACGACACCCTGGCCCTGCGCCATCTGGAGGCCCCGGCCACCGTGCTGGCCGTCAAGGACCGCATGCTGGGACATAATCCGCTGGCCGCTGTCCAGTGCAGCGGCAGTTATTTCAACTACCTCAAGACACCGATGTAAGCGGCGCACCTAACTTATGGACAACAACATCGAAAAACGCATCCAGAGCCTGCGCGACCGACTGACCTACATGCAGGACATTTTCGCGGGCAAGCACAAGGACAACGCGGACCTGCTGGAAGAGCGGCTGACGGCTTTCGCCGAACGCGCCCGCTCCGGCTCGCTCAACGATCCCTATGCGGAACTGGCCACGGTCGAGGATCTGTTCTCCTATGTGGAACGCCGCCTGGAAAGCAGCGTCACGCCCATGGACCGGGTGCGCATCGTGCGTCATCCGCAGCGCGTCTGCCTGCGCGACATTCTGGAAAACGTCTACGACAACTTCACCGAAGTGGGCGGCCAGGACGAGCACAGCCTGGACCCCAGCATGCTCATCGCCCGCGCGGTGATCACCCGCCGCCGGGGCAAGAAGGTTTACACCCAGTCGGTCATGGTCATCGGGCAGGAGAAGGGCCACGGCGCGGAATTCCGCAACGGCGGCTCGGTCAAGCCCTGGGGCAACGCCAAGGCCCTCCAGTACATGCGCGTGGCCGAGACCGAGGGCATTCCCATCCACGCCTATATTTTCACGCCTGGCTCCTTTCCCATTGAGGATTACCCCGGCGCGGCCCAGCAGATCGCCCGCAATATTTACGGCATGGCGGGCCTGCGCGTGCCCGTGGTGGCCGTCATTTCCGAGGGCGGCTCCGGCGGGGCCGAGGCCATCGGCCTGGCGGACAAGCGCCTGATGCTCTCGCACGGCTATTATTCGGTCATTTCGCCGGAAGGCGCCGCGGCCATCGAAGGACGGCTCAAGGCCGGACAGCGCGCCACGCCCGAGTTGATCGAACACTGCGCCGAAAATCTGCACATCACGGCCCAGGACAATCTGCGCTTCGGTTATATCGACCGCGTGGTGCAGGAACCGCCCTTGGGCGCGCGGCCCTGGCATTTCGACTTTTTCCGCCATCTGCGCCAGGAGGTCATCCGGGCCACGGACGAAGTGGTCATCTCCACCCGCAAGATGCCCGGCTTCCGGGGGCTGGCCCTCTCGCGCCACCGCAATCCGGAAGTCAATCTGGACGAGCTGCACATCCGCTGGGGCCTGTCGGCCGCGGCCAAGGACCGCCTGCGTGAACGCCGCCAGCAGAAATTCCTGCGCCTCTCACGCCAGGCCGCCCGCGACCGCCGTCCCTTCCTGACCAAGACCGCCGCCGCTTTCTGGGACTGGGTCTCCAAGCCCTGGGTCAGCTTCAAGTATGATTTCTACCGCAAGCACCAGCGCCAGATCCGGGGCTTCATGGAAGAGGTGGACAACGAGTGGGAAATGTTCAAGGGCCGCCTGCTCTCCCCCTGGCGCAAGCTCACCCGCAATCTGCCCAGCCGCGCGGACAACAAGGCCAGGGAACTCACGGCCCTTTCGGCCTGGACGGACGATTCACGGCGGCACAAGTGGAATTACCTCTCGCCACGCTACAAGGTCGACCGCACCCTGACCTGTCCCAACAGCGCTTCCTACGGCTGTCTGGATCTCTGGGGCCCGGACCTTTTCGCGGAATTCGCGGGCGTGTGCAGCCACTGCGGCTACCATTTCCCCATGGAACCCGAATGGTACGTGAAAAACGTCTTTGATTCCGGCTCGGTCTTTGAGTTCAACAGCGAAATCGAGGCGGGCAATCCCCTGGACTTTCCCGGCTTTGCCGAGCGCATCAGCGACGCCCAGAAAAAGACCGGGGCCAAGAGCGGCTGCATGACCTTTGAAGCCCGCATCGACAATATCAAGATGGTGGTTGCCATGCTCATGGGCACCTTCCGGGGCGGCTCGGTGGGCGCGGCCGAAGGCTACAAATTCGTGGAGGCCGCGCAGCGCGCCGCCAAGAAGCGCTACCCCTTCCTGGCCTACGTGCACGGCACGGCGGGCATCCGCATTCAGGAGGGCACCCACGGCGTTATCCAGATGCCGCGCTGCACCGTGGCCGTGCGCCGCTACATCGAATCCGGCGGCCTGTACATGGTGCTGTACGATACCAATTCCTTCGCCGGGCCGGTGGCCAGCTTCCTGGGCTGCTCGCCCTACCAGTTCGCGGTGCGCTCCTCCAACATCGGCTTCGCCGGACCGGGCGTGATCAAGGAAACCACGGGCATGGACATTCCGCCCAAATACCACCGCTCCTACCGCGCGCTGTCGCGCGGCCACATTCAGGGCATCTGGGACCGGAGGCAGATCCGCGCGAACCTCAAGCAGGCTCTGCTTACCATCGGCGGCAGAAACTTGTATTATCGGTAAGGAAGTACTGAGTAATGGTCTTTTTGCCCTTTGCCTGCGTCAGGCTCACCCCGTGCGAAACTCGTGTATGTTTTGATACACTTCGTTCCGCCCGGCGTTCGCCTTTCCTGGCAAAGAACAAACATCCTCATTACTCAGCACTTCCTCAAAAACACAACCGTTCAGGCTCTGTTTCCTTATACCGCCGTGCTGAGCGCAGCGAAGAAGGCGGGTGCCGGTTTGGACGGGTTTTGCAAAAAATAAGATATTTTTTCGCGGTCAAGGAAAGCTCGTTTTTTTGAGCGTAAACGTACTCAGGTACGTGCGCATCAAAAAAACGAGTATGACGCCGACCGCGGGAAAAAAGCTGTTTTTCGTAAAAGACAAACAAAAAATACGCAGAACGCGCCATAGACATAAGCCATAACGGACAGAAAATGATCGACATTTCCGCCTTGCTGGATGAAATCAAGGCCTCGCCCTACCGCGAGATCGTCATTACCGCGCCCCACACCGGGCGAGTGACCTTTGCCGGTCTCAAAACCGGCGACAAGGTCCTGGGGCCCCAGGGCCAATGGAAGGAAAAACCCGGCACCCAGCTGGCCACACTGGAGCGCGAACGCAATCCCAAGCCCATCTGCACGCCGGAAAAAGGCGAAATCAGCGAGTTGCACAGCGAACTGGAGGGCTGCTTCGTAGAGGCTGGAACGCCGCTGGCCGTGCTGCGCCACATGCTCACCCGCGAGGAAGTGCAGCGGGCCATTCTGCAGAAGGCCCTGCATCTGTTCCGCGCGCCCGAGCGGGCCAAATACTATTTCACGCCCGAAGTGGACAAGAAAATCCGCGCTTCGGACGCGCATTCCGTAGCGGTGCGGGACGGCATGGAACTTCTGATCATGTCGCGCATGAAACGCGAAGTACCCCTGCACTACACGGGCCCGGACGGCGTCATTTACGCCGTCTACTTCAAGTACAGCGAAAACATGGACACGGGCGCGCCGCTCATCGGCGTTTGCCCGCAGGACCAGCTTCCGGCCATTCAGGACGTGATCATGCGCGTTCAGACCGAATGGACGGAAAAAGAATAACGGCGGCAAATCCCGCGTCAGCCGACGCGGCCCATGATACGCCGCCCCAACACTAACACATACGGTACACTACTATGGGAAAAGCACTGCAAATACGGGTCAGCGCCGTGACCTGGAATGAAGATCTTCTGGAACAACTCTGGCCCCAGCTGACTGAACTGGCCTTCAGCGTGCCCATCAAGCACGAAAAGCGCGGCGTGCTGGAAATGGTACGCGCCCTGGACGAGGGCCTGACCTTCATGAAATGGTCCAAGGCCCGCCAGGACGCCTTGGGACCGGGCATCCGCGAAGCCGCGCGCCTGAAGCAGGAGCTGGAGGCGGCGCTTGCCGACTGGCAGCCGCGCGAAGCCAACGTTCTGAGCGATCAACTGGAAGACGTGCTGGACGATCTGGAACGGGCCTTCGTGGCCTGAGCCCGGCACATCCGCTAACAGCATATTGCGCTTGAAGTTTCCGCGGGCGGGCTTTGCCCGACCGCGGAAATCTCGTGGGTCCAGAGCAGAGTAACTTTGAAATTTTACAAATTTCAAAGTTGGGATTCCGGTGAAAAACGTGGTTTTCGCCGGAATCCACGCCGCGCCCTGTGCGGCGTTAGAGCAATTTCAAAGTAAAACTGCTCTGGTTTCACTTCCGTCTTACGAGGCCGAACATTTTGATAATAACAGAGCAATTTCATTGTGAAAATGCTCTACCCGCTTTCATCCGGAGCAACAGCCATGTTGAATAAAGTCATGATCATCGGCCGCCTGGGCCGCGACCCCGAACTGCGCTACACCCAAAGCGGCTCGCCGGTAGCCAGTCTGAACGTGGCCACCGACGAATCCTATACCGACCGCGACGGCAACAAGGTGGAACGCACCGAATGGCACCGTGTGTCCGTGTTTCAGCGCCAGGCTGAAAACTGCGCCAATTACCTTGCCAAGGGCAGCCTTATCTATGTGGAAGGCAGTCTGCAGACCCGCAAATGGCAGGATCAGCAGGGCCAGGACCGTTACACCACGGAAATCAAGGCCCAGCGCGTGCAGTTTCTGGACCGCAAGGGCGACGCCCCGCGCGGCGGCCAGGGCGGCTTCTATCCCGGCGTGTCCCGCGCCGATGACGGCGATATCAAATGTGCCGGCCAGATAGTCCATGACAGTTCCCCCGTTTCCAAGCCGGGATAGAACCCCGGCGATCCGCCGGGGCGGAATTCAGTTCC
>OIXH01003666.1_pt1 | contig 13288 bp, 3 predicted proteins | sample 1587741 | NCBI WGS metagenome assembly OIXH01 (sample SAMEA3888916, study PRJEB22519) | human gut metagenome | biome: human gut; feature: human-associated habitat; material: faeces | place: Denmark | collected 2011 | reverse complement strand
TTGTTGTCTTTCCTGTTCTGTTGCTTACTTTGTCATAGGCATATTTATTTTCAATCGTTCCCTGATATGTAATAGTATCAGTTGCTAATGTGATGTTTCCAGAATCAATATTAATAACATCATCAAAGTCAACACTATCATTTATACTTATCTTTTCTTCAGTAAGCCTTAAAAGTTCATCATACTTATATTCGTTTTTAATTACTCTTACTGTAGTACTTTCTGATGATTCTCTTGTGATTTCAACTGCCTTTGTCTTTTCGCCTGCCTTACCATAGCTGTAATCATAGAACATTAATACATTAGAATCTTTATCAGTTACTATTTCATTTATAAGTCTTGAACATACATCATATTTGTATGAAACTGTAAGTCCGCCTTCATGCTTAACTTTTGTTCTGTTTCCTAAGGAATCATATTCATAAACGGTTGCTACTCCATTATGATCAATAACTTTTACAAGTCTGTCCATTAAGTCATAGCTGTATGATGTTGCTGCAACATCTTCGCCATTTACATTATATGTAATCGAACTTATTTCTTCATTGTCTGCATATGTGTACTTAATTGTTCCAAGGTTATATGTTGTCTTTGATGCAAGTCTATTGTACTCATCATATGTGTATATTACATCGCCTTTAGAATCAGTAACTTTACTTAATCTTCCAAGTGAATCATATGTAATATTCACATCACCGTCTTTATTATTTTTCTTAACAAGTCGACCTAGGTTATCATATGAATAAGTCACTTTATTGCCTGCATAATCCACAAATGAAGTCTGATAACCATTTTCATCGTATTTGAATTCCGCTGTTTTTCCTGAAGCATTAGTTGTTTTTATTAATCTGCCTTCTTCATCATATGAATACAGTGTTGCATTTCCATTTGCATCTGTTACTTTTGTAAGTTCATATGTTTCATCATATGTGTATGAATATCTGTTGCCTGATGCATCTTCTACTGCAATAAGATTATCTGCACCATCATATTCATATTTTGTCACATTTCCATTTCTGTCTATCTGCTTAGAAACTCTGCCTCTCTTGTCATATTCTGTCTGTTCCTTTGTTCCATCCGGATAGATTTCTGCAATCTGTCTGTCATTGTCATCATATTCGTATTTAAATATGTTTCCTTTTGCATCTTTGGTTTTAACTAACTTTGAACGGTTATTGTATGTAAATGTTGTAACATTTCCATATGCATCTTTTACAGATGTATTTCTATTCATATTATCATATGTGTATTCTGTTACTCCACCTGAAACACTTGTAAATGTTAATACATTTCCATTTGCATCATATGTATATTTTTCCTTTGTTCCATCAGCATATGTCTTAGTTGTCAGTCTGTTAAGTACATCATATTCCATTGATACAGTAATTCCATATCTGTCAGTTGCCTTTATGTTATTACCATTTTTATCATATTCAAATGTTTCACTTGTTCCGTCAGAATATGCAGCATATGTTAAATTATCTTCACTATCATATGTGTACTCTGTTCTAAGTCCATCTGATGAAACCGCAGCAGTTACATTATTCTTATAATCATACTCATAAGTTGTAACCATTCCCGTATTACTAATCTTAGATGTAATATTTCCTGCCTTGTCATATACATATCTTGATGTGTATTCTTTCTGTTCACCGTTTTCTGTTCTTGTTACGGTAACACCTGTGCATCTGTTTTTCTCATCATATTCATATGTAGTAGAATTCTGATTTCCATCCTCTAATGAAATAAGATTACCATTTTCATCATATTTAAGTTTTTTAACCTGACCAATTTCATCTGAAATTGATGAAAGTTTTCCGTCTTTTTCGTATGTTAAATCAGTTTTATTTCCAAGGGCATCAGTCATCCCGGTTATATTTCCCTTTGAGTCATAATCCATACTTACTAAAAGTTTATCGTCTGCTTTTATGCTGTTGACAATGTTTAAATCATTGTATTTAAGCTCTTCTTTCGTTCCATCCGGTAAAATAAGAGTTTTGAGATTACCATCCTTGTCACGCTCATACTTTGTGACATTACCATTCGCATCTGTTGATTCAATAAGTTTATTATCAGCATCATATTTATTTGTAGTTGAATTGCCAAGAGCATCAACTGTCTTAATCACATTTCCATTGTCATCATAATAAAATACTGTTGGATTGCCATTTCTATCTCTGACAACTTCCATTTTTGCATCAATATCGTGTTCATACTCGATTCTGTTTCCGTTAGAATCTACAGTTGCTTTAAGTCTGCCATTTTCATCATATTCGTTTCTTGCAACCGGTTTTCCTGATGGATCAAGTATTTCTGTAAGATTATGGTCATCATCATATGAATAAATAATATTTCTTCCGGCATAATCAGTTGTTAATACAAGGTCACCATTATCATCATAACCATATTTTATGGAATTGATTACATTATTCTTACTGTCTGTTTCTGTTGCACTAATAATTCTGCCTTTACTGTCTCTTGTAAAATTAATTCCATAACCATCTGAATGTGTAAATCCATTTTTGCTGATATTTACAACATTTCCATTTGCATCAGATGCTTTTGTAAGGCCTTTTGCAGGAGAAAGATACATCTTTGTTCCTTCTTTTGTAGTAAGGACAAAGTCCTGTATATCAAGTAAATTTATATCTTCAAAATATAAATTACTTCCCTGTAAAAATGTGGTATTATCGCCATCAATTTCAAGTGTCTTTGTCTTATCAGTTTCACATACAAATTTTATCTGAACCTGATCTATTGGAACCCATGCTCTTTGATCCGGTAACAATTTCAGACTGAATTTATCACTTGTTCCATCACCATAAGTTACTGTAATATCATGGTTTAATGTCTGTTCAATGTAATAAGATGTAGAAAGTTTACTTCCTCTTTGAATCTGGTTATAACCTTCATATAATGGATTACTAAGTGTAATTTTTACACTCTGCATTCCAAGACTCCAGCCATATCCAAAGTCACTAAAAGATTTATTTCTGCTGTCATAATTTCTATTTACCTGTAATGGCACACCTGACACATTTGAGCTGATGTCTGTAAATCCTAAAGACATATTTCCCACTTTAAGATTACCTGTTACATTAATTATTCTTTCAGTTGTTGACCTGTTGCCACCGTTATCAACTGCTGTAAGTTTTAATATATAGCTTCCGTTCATAAGCATTGTTGTGTCAAGTTCTCCGACTTTTCCATTTTCAATGCTTTCGTATCCTTTTGCTATCTCTACATAATCTTCTGTACCATTTAACTTATACTCTAAAGTATAGTAAGCAAGACTGGTTTCGTCTTTAACCGTACCTATGATATCTGTTTTTGTTTTTAAGTCACTATCTGCTTCAGGTGTTATAAATTCTGCTGTTGGATGAATGTTATCACTTCTGTCAAAGAATCTAATCTGCTTTGTAACTGATTTCAATTCTCCATCTACCATTGCTGTAAATGTGACATTGGCAAGACCTGCCTCATTCTTTGTAACTGATACCTTTTTACCATCTAACGTTACATCTGCATCATCAGAGGTAACACTTATGTCTGCCGTATTCTTTGGATAGGAAATATATCCTGCTACAGTATCACCTGCATTTGCAATTGTATTTGCAAATACTAATGCAATTTCCTGATTTTCATTATTTCCGCCTATATTTGTTCTTCCATCTTCATACACCGTAAATGTATATGTTGTAGTTCTTGTATTTCCTGCTTCGTCCTTTGCAACTACTTTTACCTCATATTCACCCACACTATATTCCGGGAATTCATATGCTGCAATCTCGGCATTATCTATATTGGAATTTCCTGTTGCAATAACTACTTCATCAATAACTTTATTATCTTCTTTTTTGCCTGTAGTTACTTTATATTCTTTTAAATGTTCGTCTGTAATTGAACCTGTAAGCTTAATTTTTAAAACCTTATTTTCAATTACTGCATCTAAATCAGCTAAAATATCCGGTGCTGTTTTATCATCATTTTCAACAAAATGTCCTGCTGTGTATGTAAATTCTGCTTTTGAAACACAGGTATTTCCGGCCGCATCTATGGCTGATAATTCCACCTCATATGTTCCATCTGATAAACCTTCTGTTGAAATAGTTCCAAGTTCTGCATTTTCTACATTTTCATAGCCTTTGACAATAATAATTTTTACTGACTCATTTGCCTTATTGAAATACATAAGTGTATATTCTGAAAGCTTTGTTTCATCTGATACCGAACCCTCAATTACAATATTTTTATTTTCTGCATCTAATGCTATTTTTGTAAATGCTGTAACCGGAGGAATCTTATCAGCTTCTTCTTTTTCTACTGTTATATTAAAGCTTACTTCTGCTGTTAAGCCCGCTTCATCTTCTGCTGTAATTCTATAACAGTAGACACCTTCCTCAAGTTCGTCTGTATTAATTGTTCCAATAACAGCGTTTACAATTGCCTCACTGCCTTCTGCTACAAGAACTTCTTCGCTATTTTCATCACCTGTTTTTGTTCTTGTAACTTTATAGCTCTTAAGTTTTCTGTCATCAGTAATTGAACCTTTTATTTCTACAATTCCTGATATAATGCCATCTTTAGGTTCTGTAATAATAATTTCCGGAGGAGTAACATCTCTGTTATCTATTACAGTAATTGTTTTTGTTTCGGTTGTGACATTTCCTGCAATATCTGTAGCTATCGCTGAAATAGTAATAACACCGGCTTCATTTGCTTTAAGCTCGTATCTGTTATATCCACTTCCAATTACATCATCATTGCATTTTATTTCAAAAGCAGAAATACCAAAATTATCTTCAGCATATCCCTCGATATAAACTGATTCGCCTATATTCACTTCTGTTTTACTTACACTTAATGTTACCTTTGGCGGCTCCTTGTCATCAGGCTTTGTATATACTCTGGCATCATTTGTATTAATGCTGATAACAGCCGGTCTGCTATATGTTCCCTCATAATCTTTTACAATGTATTTGACAAGATATGTTTTACCCATATCTGTCTGTGCCGGGAATCTTCCCTCTGTCCATTTGGTATCATTTATTTCTTTATAATAGAATTTTTCTTCAATAATTCCTTTTTTAGCATCTGACAGATGATCTGAATCATATGCAGAATATGAAATATTTGTAATACATTTCTTAGAATCGCTGTCAGACTGCATTATATCAGCCTTAATTTCAGCTACTGGTCTGGTCTGCGCAACAATTAACTTTTCAACTTCATCTGTGTCTGACCACTTCACATATCCTGCCAATGCAGAATTTCCCTTTGTTGGATCATCACTGACTCTGTGAGTAATTGCATACGCACCAACATTTTCAAACATTGTCATTGGTTCTGACTGAATAAATGTAACCTGTTCACCATCATTATCGAATATAGTAGGATTATAAATATATGTCCATTCATCATTTCCCTTGTTATCATTTTCAGCATCACTATAAGTACCTTTATATTCAACCTTTTCATCTGTTGAAATAGTGTTTCCTATTATATAATCTTTGCTTAATACATCAGATTCAATGTCTGCAACAATGTGATTTACAGCTTCTGTTACAATTTCTTCCTGTGTTTTTCCACTTTCTTTACTAACAGAAATATTTGTATTCTCGCCATTGTTATCAATAATATCTACTAATCTGTTATAAGAACTTATGGATACATCATTACCAATACCATAAAACTTAACATCTTTTGATAATAATGCAGCCGCCACATTTGCAGTTCTTCCGTTATCTGATAATTCAGGAATTACTGCATCACTTAAATTAATGACATAATGATTTGTTCCTGGTGTCCACTGATGCTTATTAACAACATCAGAAAGGCTCTCTCCTGATATTGTCTGCATTACGATATTTTTAAATGTGAAATATGACTGCTGATAACAACCATGATTTTCATGGCTGATTATCGGACCATATCCATATGCAGCAACACCGTCATCTTCAAGTACATACTGATTAATAATAATCTTATCACCATCGTATACAGTTATTACATTGTCCTCAATAATTATCTTAAAATGATGATTTGCATATACATTTGATATAGGAAATGTCTGTAATAATTTTCCTGCATATTGAACATATTCATATGAACCATTTCTGAAATTAGTTAAATTGGTTTTATTTATTTTAACTAATTTAAGTCCACTACCTGTAACAAGTATACAATATCCCTGAATATAGTTTTCTTCTTCTGAGACTACGGTGTTAAATAAGAATCCGCCGCCTTCCATGCTATGCCAGTCAGTACCATCTCTCTGTAAATCGAAATCAAATACTTTTCTATCCGGATTATTATCTTCAACATATAGAAAATCTTTAAATGCTGCATAATAATATCCAACCATTTTTATATCTTTTCCTGTATATTGGATATGATGTGGAAGAACATAGCCCCAGTCATTAAATCCCGGATGGTCATACTCTTTCCAGGCAAATGTATCTGTCGCTGTAATTGCAGATGTACTTACTGTAGTAATATTGGCTTCAATACCTTTTTTCTTTAACTTATCTTCGACAAGCTTACTTGCTTCTGAATAAGCATTCAATACATCTTTATCTGCACTGCCAACTGTAAAAATAATGTCTGCAATTTTACTTTTTTCTACAGTCACCTTTGACTTTGGTGCCTGGTTAGTAATTTCAAATACTTTTTCTGTATTTCCTGATAAATATACTGAATCATCTATTAATGATGGAATTGTATATGTAAATGTCTCTTTTACATTAAGTACGATTTTGTATTTACCAACATTATCTAACTCATAGTTAAATGAGCTTCCATCTCCATCTCTTTCATCTATAATTTCAGTATCATCAAATATATTATCATTGTCTGAATCATAGAATAATATGTAATGTCTGTAGTTAATTTCATCACCAATTTCTGAACTTGATTCATCACATACAGTAATATTTAATTTTCCGTTACTGTTTCTTACAAATACATCTTCATTATCTGTATTCTCTCCCTCATCTGCCGAAAGATTAATCAGGGCAACAGGTGCATTATCTTTTGCTACTGTAATAATTTTTTCTGCATTTACCGTATCGTAACCATCTGTAACACTTGCACTTATCTTATAGCTTCCTGCATCTTTGAAAATAAGTTCCCTGTGATTCCATTCTGTTTTACTGTCATCAAAAAGGAAGATATCTTTTGAACCTGCGATAACATTTCCGTCACTGTCAATCTTATTGATTTCAATAACTGTGTTTTCTTTATTAAGATAATCTTCTTCTCCCTCGGGAGCATCAAGTTCTAAATCAATATCTACTTTTCTGTTAACTTTTAAGTTGCCATCTGTTTTAATGCCTAAATCATAAACATTAAGTATATGTCTTCTAGGTACATATGGGCATACATATCCATTATTATCCCAGCCCTTTACCTTTGCACAGTTGTTACCCTGCTTGTAATCACTATATCTTAATAAAACAGATTCATTCCATAAATTTTCATCATTTCCCCTGAAGAACCTAAGCTCTGTTGCACCCTCATCTTCTTTCGTTACAACATAGCGAAATACCTGTGTTTCGGGTGAATCTGTTAATTTAATCGGAGACACTGCATCCTTGTCTGCATTTTTAATATTTATATCTCTTCCGCCGTTATCCGACTTTGAATATTTATTAAAATTTATATAAAACTGGGCATTACTCTGCTCCCAGTTATAAATTACACTTCCATTATTATCTGAAGTAAATTCATAGAAATCAAGATAGATTACATCTCCTTCATGAAAGTAATCATTATCAATTACCATAGTTCCGTCCCAATATCCATGTTCAGGAACTGTAGCATGGTATGTGCTGTGCCAGCTGCTGTAATCATCTCTGTTACTGCCTCGTCCTCCGGCACTCCATGAATTCCATTGTATGTAATTGTCATCTTTATGACTAATTAATCCCTCTCCAACCTGTGACATATCAGCCACTTGTTTTCCATCTTTTGTCTCTGGACTTAATCTGTTAAAGGTTACATTATAAGTCTTTGCAGGCACCCTGCAGCTCCAGGTATTATCATCTACCTGCTTCATAATGTAATAATCATGTCCATCTGTGTTATCAACCAGCTGAATAATGGCTCCGTCATTACCAATCCAGCTTTCTTTTGTGTCATCTTTGAAATAGATTGTTGTATAACCCTCAGGTGCACTTGCATAGGCTTTTTTTGCCTTTTCAATCGTAATAGTTGTACTAAATGTAGTTATAACTAAAACAATTGCAAGTATTCGCTTTAACAATCTTTTTTTGAATAAGTTCATCTTTCCATCTCTCCTCTACTATGTATTGTTTTACGGGTTATAGTTCAAAACGTGTTGATAACTAATCAAAGTCATCAAATGTTATTTCCTATAACTCTGTTTTACTAAGGATTAGGAAATTTGAGGTAAAAAAATTCGCCAGAATCATCTGGCGAATTTAAAAAGTACTATATAATATTTTCTAGTTTCTATAATCCACCAATTTCCTATCTATCTTTATCCTCTCGTAAACTAACTAAATTATATAGAAATATGTTATAGTTGTCAACATATTATTGTGTTCTCCAACCCTTAATTTCTCTTACCCCTCAACACAATGAATATTGTTACCATACTAAGCGCCGCACCCATAATAACCACTATACTAACAAAGCTGTCACCTGTCTTTGGACTTTTACTATACTGTGCATTTGCCTTAATATTATTATCCTCTCCATTTATCGTATTGTTTTTTTCCGGTACACTACTCTTGTTTTTTTTAGAAGCATAGCTTTCTGATTCAGCAAACTCCCCGATTCCGATTAATACCTGCGTGGCTACACTATTATTAGTCACCAGAAATACGCTCTTTGTCCTACCACCATTGTTTTCTCCGTTATTTTCACCATCACTAGAATTATTGAAGTCTAGATTAATCAGCCATTTATACAGCTCATTAACAACACTATACTCCGACTCTATATCTGCATTGTTAGTGTAATGCCATATTGCATACTGAACCGCTGTAATGGCCTCTTTTTTTTTGATGTGTTTAATGCCGCTTCTTTGCTGCATTTCTTCTATGCTTATATATGGATACGCATTTTTCAGAATCTTTTCAAGATGCTTACATATTTTCCTGTCAAATTTATTACATTTATCTATTGGTTTACAGTTGTATCCACAACCACTTACCACCGGGGTATTCATATCTGCACAATAGACTTCTAATTTCTTACCCTCTCTATTATACAATTCCATTATTACCGGAGTAATTCCCAATTCGTTATACCCATTCAACCCCTGCGATTTTAAAACATATTCATATTCCTCATTTCCGTTAACTGTCTGACATAAGCACAGAATTATCAGACCACTCATTAGTATTCCTACTGTTTTAAATAATAATTTCTTTATTGTTCAGACCTCCAATCAAAAATAGTGCTTATACTCTATGTATATGTAATTCATCTTGTTTAATGAATCCTTTACATATAAAGTACAAGCACTATCAAGTCTAGACAAATTTAATTATATTTATACAATATTGTTTATATTTACCATTTGTTATCCACAATTCACTGCGTTATTTAAGACATATTTGCACAATATTTTCCCTAACAAATATATTTTATACACATTTTTGAAAATGTATTTTTACACAGTATTTTTAGAAATATATTATTCCTATCTGTTCTGGTTCTCTAAAATATTTGCAGGGGCATCTTTGCCAACACCCTCGTTAAACTGATCCCATAAGAAGTCAATGCTGATTTCTACTGCTTTATCCATAGAAATTGTGTCATCATTGTCATTCATAACATCTGTAGAACCTGTTGTATATACACCCTCTGCATCAGGATCCATCGCTACTCCGAAGAATACGTCCATTCTGTTTTCACTGCTGACTGTTAATAACTTCTCATTTTCGATTTCAGGTGTGAATCCTTTCTCTTCAAGAGCTGATAATCTTACGAAATCAACACCACCCATTGTAAAGATATCATCCTCATTGAAGTTTTCTGCAAGACCTACTACATCATCAAGTGTGCTTGCGGTCTCTTCGCAGTATTCTCTTTGGACGTACATTGCAATACCAATCATATCCTTGATATTTCCAACATTTTCACCCTCAGATGTAATATTGATTTTACTTAATTTAGCTGCAATATTTCCTACATTTGCAATATCTGTTCTGAATGCCTGTGCATAGCCAGGATAAATATTTTCAACTGAAATATCGATGTTGTCACTTACGTCAACAGCTAATGCCTTGTATGGTCCTACTGTAACATTCATCTTTGTAGGCGTAACAAGTTTTGCACCAAAGCTTACATCATTATAGCCGTCTGCTGCATTATAATATCCCTCTACCGAACCCTCTTTTGCGATTATATTATAATTTGATGTACCTCTTAGGAAATAATTTGAATCAATATAACCATCATCTCCTACACCATCAATAATTGACCAGCCTTTTCCCTCATCTGCATACTGTGCATATAAACCTAAGTCAAGGAATTTAACTCCCATATTTCCTGTTGTGGCTTTAGTTGTCATATTCAGCGAATCTGTCCAATACGCATATCCTGTTCCTGCTAATACCATACTAAGCGCCAATGCACCTGCAATAAATCTTTTTTTCATTTTCAATCTCCTTAAATAATTATTTTCTCAGGCTGTTGTTTCTGTTTTCTCAGCCATAGTTGTATTATATGCACATTGGTTCTTTCTTTCTACCTACTAAAGTCTACTTATTTATACTACTTTTGGCTACTTTGACATATAGTAAACATATTTATTCCTGCCATCGATTATGAATATCTTACCTCCATCAATCTCCCTATCTTTTCCATGCAGATATACTACCGGTCTCCCCATTTCATCAGCTAACCGGAACAAATCACCAACTTCTTCTAATAAGTATATTTCCTCTATATCAAGTTTTGGTATACTGCTAAGTGATATCATCCGGCTGCGATATTTTCTAAGAAGTCTCTTTTCTTTCTTCAGTTCTTCAGGCAATTCCTCTTTTATTCCTATCATAATAAATACGAGGATTTCACTAATAACTGCAGCTATTATGAAAATCACACAAATAATTATGAAACTATAATTTTTCTTAATATTTACCTGTTCTTCTATATATTCCTGTTTACTTACAGGATTGCCTGTCTCTTTATTTATCGAAAATAATGTACTGTTCAGTGGTATCTCAAGACTTGAAGCTATTGGAATCTCTATATTATTTTCGTTACGCCGTATGGTTATCCTGCCTTCTATATAGAACGTAAGATTTACTGATAATGTAATTCCTAACTCACCTTTTATATTGGTAACCATTGCCTCATACTTATCTAAATCTATTTCTTCAGATAAATTATATTTAAGGCTATAGTCATTGACATTCTCCGTATGTGCATCTCCGATTGGCATTTCCTTTTGCCAGATTACCTCTTTATTTCCTGAAGCTACCTGATAACCTTCTAATTTAGCTTTTACCTGATATTCGGCTGTGATATTTTCCTTAGTATTTCCCTGAAAATCCCCACCAAATGTCACATTTACGGAATCTACAAGGTTTCTTATGTACTTCTCGCCCTCATTTCTGACCGCCTCATCATAATATTTATTCTCCTTGAGTTTAACACTATATGACATGACTGGGCTGTATGTATATTCATACACCGTTTTTGTAACCGTTTTGCTTGTACTTTTCTTCATATCCTTGTTAATTAGAAATATTGCAATAACAATTCCAATAAATATTCCACACATTATGACATATTTTATCCATTTTTCCACTGATATTTTCTTAATTTTCCACACCATCAGGCACCGCCTCCCCACTTTTTATCCATAATACCGGTAATCCAATCTTTGGAATAACCCCTATATATCTTCCCATAACTTCATTAGGCTCTACTAACCTCGTATCCTCCACACTATTATTATCGCCCTTTGTCCTAAATGTAATGTTGCCATTTTCATCTGTTACAATCTCTTTTATTCGATGCGTAATTACAATATCGTCCCTGTGAAATGTAATAATGTCTCCGACTTTTAACTCATTAAGTCCCTTTTCATTTGTTATCTTATCTATCAGAATCATATCGCCCGGTTTAATGTCAGGCTCCATACTTCCAGTCAGAACAACAGATGGATATATTCTGAATACGCCAACAAAGAACCATATCATAACCACACATATAACCATTACGCATATCTGCCCGAACATCTTCTCCTGTTTCCTACGTGTTTTCTTCGAATTACGCTTATGCTTTTCCTGACATTCACTTATCTGATCGCCTAACATCAGAATAATAATTCCACCGATGCCTATACTTATAACGAATTCTGTCAGCCAATTCAATGTAGGTACAACCGGAAACAACCATTCCATTAATTCCTGCATAATAAGGTATATAACCGATGCACCTGCACCACCATATGTAGCCATCATATTTAAAAATATTCCCTCAATAACAAGTGGCAGCACATTTTTAGCCATGTATATAACCGTATTTTCCACGCCACTTAGTAACTCTATTTCCATAAAGTTTAACCCCGCAAATGACAGCCAGAATAACAGACTTATAAACCACATTTTGTAATGCGTGCATTTATTAATTATGTAGCTTCTGATATTTTCACGAAATATTATAAGTGGTAACGCATAATACAAATTACTTACAATGCCTCTAAAACTTCTGTCATATGGGTTCTTACTAAGAGTTCCCATAAATATACCCACTATCATTTTAGCGACAATTATAATTGCCGCAAAATAAAATGCCCACAATATTGCAAGCTTTTTGTCATTATTTCTGCTCATTGGTTCAACTTTCATGAACCATTTTGCAAATATTAATAACAAAATTATACATATCGTGGGCAATATCACATAGTTCATTCTGTATGAACTTATCCCTGCATAATTAATTCCCTTTGTATATCCCTGTGGCACTAATGCCACTAAGAGATATAACCCTAATATTATTAATTTCATCTTCTATTAGCTCACCTTTACTCTGTAATTAGAATTCTGCATTGCAGCTTTAATTTCTGACTCCATAGACAATTTGTCACAGATATGTTGGTTTTCTTTATAAAAGTTTCTTTATTCTGTTGTTCTATCACATCATTATATTCTATGGTAATAATATCTCCAACTCTATATTCATAATCTTCTAATTTTGTATTATGACTGATTCCAAGATACTTTTCTTCATTATCCAGTTTATATTCGGAAGATGTTTCTGTAATGCACTCTATTTTACTGCTAATCAGCTCTGACAATTTTTT
>OIXH01003662.1_pt1 | contig 13295 bp, 9 predicted proteins | sample 1587741 | NCBI WGS metagenome assembly OIXH01 (sample SAMEA3888916, study PRJEB22519) | human gut metagenome | biome: human gut; feature: human-associated habitat; material: faeces | place: Denmark | collected 2011 | reverse complement strand
CGGAGTCCAGAGGCAGCGCCTCTGGTGGGGTTTGGGGCAACGCCCCAACTGTTCCGCGTCAAACCTACTCAAAGGAAGCAGCCAACAAAGGTGCAGGCAGCGAAGCGTCCCTGCCAGTAACTTCGCGCGTCCTCAGACGCGCCCCTAAGCTGCTCATTCGACCAACTGTGCTGTGTCGCGCCAAATGGGCGCGACCAAACTGCCTGCCTTTCAGACATAGCTGGTCTTTTCCGCAAGCAGGGGATTTCGCGCCTGCGGGCGCGAGTCGGGGGCTTTGCGGTCGCCCCCGACACCTCTTCGCAGTGCACACCCATGTTTCTTGGTCTTTATCGTTGCAGGGGATTTCGCCTCTGCGGAGGCGAGTCGGGGGCTTTGCGGTCGCCCCCGACACCCCTTCGCAGTGCACACCCATGTTTCTTGGTCTTTATCGTTGCAGGGGGAATCGCGCCTGCGGGCGCGACAAGGGGGCTTTCCGGTCGCCCCCTTGACCCCTTCGGTCGCCACTACCGGAACGAATTTTAGGCGTTAATGGGAGAACCGGAATTGTCCCCCATCTGCGCCACAATCCTCTCCACATGCCGACGTGCCTGATTCGCAAACTGCTCCGCCTGCTCCGGGGACTGCGGCGCGTCGCCCATCAGCCCCACAAACTGGCTGACCTTCAAGCCCAGCGCTTCCTGCATCACCGCGTCCGAACCCTGCGGCGCAACAAGGTAGTAGCACAGGAGCGAATCCTCCTGCCCCATGCGGTGCGCGCGGTCCTCCGCCTGTGAATGCACTGCCGGTGACCAGTCCAGTTCACCAAAGACCACGCATGTCGCGCGCTGGAGATTGAGACCGCTTGCCGCGCGCAGACTGATGCACAGCACGTCCGTCCGCCCGGATTGGAAGCGGTCAACCGCGTTCATTTTCGCCAGCGTCGTCTCCCGCCCGGTGATGAACCCCGGCGAAAACGCCTTCAATTCCTGCTTGTAGATGTCCATCACCTGATGGTGGTGTGCAAACAGCAGCACTTTTTCGCCGCCGTCCAGCAGTGCGCGCACAAATTGGCACACATACGGCGCTTTCGCCACGCCCGTGGCCTGCCGCGCGTGCTGGCTGATGGATTCCTCCAGCATCGCCCGCTCCTGCGCCGAAAGCTGGTCGTCCTGTTTCCAGCGCAGCACGTCGCGCATCACGGGCGCCATCAGCTGGGCGTATACCTTGTCGTTCCAGTCCAGCTCCTGCACCAGGCGGCGCTTCGGCGGCAGCTCGCGCAGCACCTCCTGCTTCGTCCGGCGGAGCATCAGCCCCTCCCGCCGCAGGTACGCGCCGAGCAAATCGGGCTTCAGCACAAGCTGATTGCCGTAGCCGCTGCACCACTCGCGCGAGAACGACTCCCAGTCGCCTAAGAAGTGGTAGTCGAGAATGTTGATGACGTTCCAGATTTCGCCGCCGCGGTTGTAAATCGGCGTGCCGGATAGCCCGATAACGCGCTCGCAGCTTTCCGACAGCAGCGACGCGGCGGAGTACTTCTCCGTCCCCGCGTGGCGCAGCTCCTGGATTTCGTCGAAGATGACCGAGCGAAAAGGCAGCGTCGGCAGCACGCTCTTCCACCCGCGCAGAAGCAGATAGTGCATGATGTACACGTCCGCTTCTGGCAGGTCGTAGGGCTTCAGCCCACGGATCGTGTGCACGCGCGGCGCTTTGCCGTCCACTCGCAGGAAACGCAGCGTTTCCTCCTGCCAGTTGCGGGTCAGGTGCGCGGGCGGAATCACCAGCGCGGGCAATGAACCGGTGGAGGATAGAAACGCCAGCGCCTGCACCGTCTTGCCTAAGCCCATTTCGTCCGCCAGCAGGCATCGGTCGTGGCTGCACAGGTACGACAGCCCCTCCTCCTGAAACGGGCGGAGCGTGCCCAGAAACGCACCGTCGGGCGGGGTCATGCGCACGGGCATGGTCGATAACTTTGCCTGACGAACCGCGTATTCGCGCGCGCCCGTGACGGCTTTTTCCCACAACGCGCGGTCGCTTGCCTTGATTTCCAGCGGGAAGCGCATCATCAGCCAGCAGAGGTCGCCCACCGCCCGCCGATGCGCCGTGAACCGCGCTTCGCCGCGCCTGCTGCCCGCGCTGCCCGGAAACAGCCGCTTGCACACCTCCGTCACCGACGGGTCGCCCTTCACCACCCAGCACTTACTGCGGCGGTTGTAGCTCAGCGTTCCCAGCGGTGCGCCGGCGGGCGGGTACGGGCGCAGGTACGGCGGAAGCAGTTCCGCTTCTTCTTCATTCATAGTGCAATTCCCCACAGCCGGTTCAGGCATACGCACGAAATCGGCTTTCCGTGAATTCGATTGGGTACGGCGACTGTCCGCTCAGTCACAAGAATTAAACTGCTGATTTGCCCGCACGCGGCGTAGCGGGTCAGCTGCATCACAATGCGCTTGCGGTCAGGCTGTCCGCGCTTGATTTCGATGCCGATGCCGCCGGGGCAAAGCAAGTCGATGCGGCAGCGCAGGGCGAGCGGGACTTCGTGCGCGCAGGGGATGCCTGATTCCACCAGCGCGGCGCGCACGAGGTCGTGCAGGTCGTATTCGCCTTGCTGGATGGGGGCGCGGATGCCGCGCAATGCGTGGAGGATTTCTGCGAGAGAATCCGCCGCCGTGTTTGTTTGTGTATCCATTAGTAGAGACCCGCCATCGCCTGTGTCAGCTGCCCCATCGCCGACGCAACTTCCGCCGTCGTCGGGGCGGGAAGGGAGATGACGTATTCCAGATTCGTGATGGCGGACTGAATCGCGGAGTAGCGCTGCGCGTCGTTTACAATGTCCATGCTCTGCAATTGCGCGTAGGCTTGCGAAAGCAGAATCTTCGCATCGGGAATCAGCGTGTTCTCCACCATCGTGTTGCTGCCGGAGCTGGATGCGCTCGTGTGGTACGGGCAGGTGCCGCTTGCGCCCAAGACCGCGTAGCTGCCGAGGTACTCAATCAGCACATCCTCATATTCCGTGCCGATGAAGGAGGCCAGCGGGTGTCCCGACGGAATCGTCAGCACGCCGCGCGTGACCGTGTCCGGGCAATAGGGGGAGGCGAGCAAGCCGCTGACGGAGCAAATCGTCTGCGTCGTGTGCATCTGGCAGGAAACCGTCGGTTCTGTGCCGGCTCTCCAGTAGTCCGTCACGACCCCGTAGCCCATCGCGTCGCTTCGGCAAGCGTCGGTGGCAAGCTGCCCCGATACCGCGCACGTCGTCACCTTCACCAAGCCGTAGTCGCTGGCGCTGCCCTCCAGAATGTCGCGGTTGGACAGCCCCTGATGAATCTTGCTCATGTAGCTCTGCCACAGCGGGGCGGCGGAGCGGGAGCCGGTGGATTTCGACGACAGCGCCTTGTAGTTGTCGTGCCCAACCCACAGGGCGGAGGAGTAGTAGCCCGTCATGCCAGCGAAGAAAACGCCCTTCTGGTCGGAGTTCGTGCCGGTTTTGCCCGCGACGGTCTGCCCCTTGATTTTCGCGTTTGTGCCCGTGCCGGAGGAAACCGCCTGCTTGAGCATGTCCACGACCATGTACGCCGTGGATTCGCTGAACACGCGGTGACGCTCCTGCTGCTGGTGGCCGTCCCAGATGACCTTGCCCGTGCTGTCCGAGATGCCAAGGACGGAGATGGGCTGCTGATACACGCCGCCGTTCGCCAGCACGCCGAAGGCAACCGCCATCTGCATGGGCGTGATGCCGCTGGAGCCGAGGGACAAGCCGAACGGCGTTGCGTCAATGTGCGCATCGTCAATGCCCATCGCGTGCAGGAAGGCAACGGAATTGTCCACGCCGACAAGGGTCATCAGCGCCTGCGCGGCGGCGGTGTTGTGGCTGTTGACGAGCGCCTTGCGCAGCGTCTCCGGGCCGGCGTAGGAGCTGCCGCCGTAGTTGCGCGGCCATGAATCCTGCCCGTTTGACCCGCGCCAGCCGGAAATCGGCAGCGGCATGTTCATCACGATGCTCGCGGGGGATGCGCCAAGTTCAATCGCGGGTGCGTACACGGCAATCGGCTTGATGGACGAGCCGACAGGCATGGTCATATCCACCGCGCGGTTGAGGGTCTTCATCGCCGTCGGGCGCGTGCGGCTGCCGACAATGGCTTTGATTTCGCCCGTGCGGTAGTCCACAACGACGGCGGCGGCCTGCGGCTCAACCGTTTCGTCGTATGTGCCGTCGGAATTGCGCGTGCGGTAGACCTTGTCCGCCGGGTCGCGCAGGGAAGGGTAGTTCGTCCAGTTTTCCAGCGTATCCTCGACGGTGGACTGAATGGAGGTGTCGATGGCGAGCTGGACGTGGTAGCCGCCGGTGCGCAGCTTGTTTTCCATGGCGTTGCGGTTGGCGGAGGTGTCCTCAAGGTTGTTCAGCTGCAGCAGGATGTCGATGACCTCATCCACCGCGTATTCGACGTAGTGCGCGTAGGCGTACATGCCGGTAGCCGTGTTCGGGTCTTTCTCCAGCACATGCGCGGTCGCCGGGTCAAGCGCCTCTTGATACTGCTCGTAGGTGATGTACTGGTTTTCGTACATGCAGCGCAGGACGTAGTTGGTGCGGTCGTTGGTGATGGCGGGGTAATCCACGCCCTCCTTCTGCCGCGTGTAGAAATTCCGGCGCGGATTGTAGTAGTAGGGCGAGTTGCATGTGCCCGCCAGCATCGCGCATTCGCGGAGCGTCAGTTCGCCCAGCGATTTGCCGAAATACCCCTGCGCGGCGGTGTACACGCCGTAGTAGTTTTCGCCGAGGTAGATGGTGTTCAGGTAGCTTTCGAGAATCTGATCCTTTGTGTAGCGCGTTTCCAGCTGCATGGCGAGGTACGCTTCCTGAATTTTGCGCTTGTAGCTCTGCTCGGAGGAAAGGAGCGTATTCTTAATCAGCTGCTGGGTGATGGTCGAGCCGCCCTGCGTGGAGGAGGAGGACAGGTTCGACACGAACGCGCCGATAATGCGCTTGATGTCCACGCCGTTGTGCGTGTAGAAGCGCGCGTCCTCCACGGCGATAAAAGCGTGCTGGAGGTATGTCGGCATGGCCTGAATCGACACCATGACGCGGTTCTCCGAGCCTTTGTATTCGGTGATGAGGTTGCCGTTGGCGTCGTAGATGAAGGAGGTCTGCGCCTGATCGTCAATCGCGGCGAGGTCAAGCGTCGGGGCAGTTTCCATGTACCCTTTCGCAATGCCGACCACCGCGCCGACTGCCGCCAGCCCTGCCACCAGCACCAGCACCGCGAAAATGCGGATGACGTTGACGGCGATCGACAGCACGAAGTTCGGCTTCTTCATCTCCGGCTTGAAAATGGAGTGCTTGTAGACCTTTTCCTCCTCCGGCAGCGCTTCGCTATCATCCGCCGAAGCGTTCCAGAAGTCCTCGTGCGCGAACATGTCCGCCTGCCCCGCAACTTCCACGGGGTCGTCGTCGTCCGCCCAGTTCGGGTCGTACTCGTCAGGATCATCGCCCTGCGGGTCGTCGGGATGACCGTCCTGATAGGCAAAATCGTCGTTTTCCGGCACAAAGTCCGGGAAATCGTTGCGTTTCTTCACTGCTTCAGCCCCTTTGCGCCGTCAGCGGCATGATGCGCGCCCCGGCGGAATATGAAAACGTGGATGCCAATCCACAAGAGCATACAAAATTACATCCTATATTATAGCACATATTCGCGCATCCTGCAATGGCAGGCGACGAAAGGAGGATGCACCATGCCCCAGAGAAACAACGAATCAGAAGCGAAAATTCCTGCAAAGCGGCGAAAATCTCCCCGGCGGCGGTGGAAACGCGCACTGTGGCTGCTGCCTGTGCTGCTGACGCTGCTGATTCTCCGCGTCGAGCGCAACGTGACCGATGTCGTGCTGACGCTCTCGCAGGCGACGGCGCGGTCGCTGGCGATTCAGGCGCTCAACGAGGCAGCGTCTGAGATGCTCGGACTCGGCGTGCATTACGCCGACCTGATGACCGTCGAGAAGGACGATCAAGGGCAAGTGCGCCTGATTCAGGCGAATACCCCGGAGATGAACCGTCTGGCGGCGCAGGCGTCCCTGCTTGCGCAGGAGAGATTGACCGCCATGGGGCAGAAAACCGTCGTCGTGCCGCTGGGCAGTGCCATCGGGCTGACGCTGCTGGCGGGCGCGGGGCCGGGCATCGCCGTGCAGATTCTGCCTGTCGGCTCGGTGCAGGCGGCGTTCAGCACTGATTTCACCACCGCCGGCATCAACCAGACACGCCACCGCATTTCCCTCGTCCTGACCGCGAACGTGCAAATCGTCATTCCGACCGGCGCGAAAAACGTGCAGGCCAGCACGCAGATGGCGATGGCGGAAAGCATCATCGTCGGGCAAGTGCCGGATTCCTTCGCTGAGGGCGGCAGCGACAACAGCATCATCGACCTTGCGCCGTGAGGGGGAATGGGGTATAATAGAACCGAAATCCCACTGATTTTCAGCAGAAAGAAGCACAAAATGCGCGTTCTCGACATTGACCTCGACTTTTTCCTCGCCGATTGCTGCCCTCTTGCCGAATTAGGACACCGCCCATCCCTCCCCGGACACGAGCCGTGGGAGGAACCCGCCGTCCGCGCGTTCCTCGAAACCCAGTGCGGATTGTCCCGCACCACCCCCAAGCCGGGGCGCATCTTCGAGACGCACGACGGCGCGCTCCGCTTCTGGGAGGAGCAAATCGCCGCCGGACGCCTGACCGCCCCCTTCGACGTCACCCACGTTGACGCGCACAGCGACCTCGGCATCGGCTATCCCGGCCCGAACTTCGTGCTGTTCAACGTCCTGTCCATGCCCGTCCAAAAGCGACTGGACTACACCGCGTTCTATGCCCAGAAGAAGCTTGATGAGGCGAATTACCTGCTGTTCGCGCTGGCGATGCGGCGGATTTCGTCGCTGGATAACGTGCGCAATCCGCGTTCGCGGGCGGACATTCCACAAGTGCTGCTTGACGCGGACGGCAATATCCGCTTAAATTCGCTGACCGCGCAGATGTTCGCCGCGAAAAACGGCGCAGAGCCGACCGTACCCTTCCGCGTATACGACGACTACCGCGATTTCCGCGCGGCGGGGGCGTATGACTTCGTGACGCTTGCGATTTCGCCGCGGTACGCGCCGAAGGAGGCGGATGCGCTGGTGGAGGTGGTGGGGGAATATATTCGTCACATCTAATATGCTACAAAAAATGGCAACGCGACTTGACAAAACAAAAAGCACATGATATATTACAAATGAAGATGCTGGCATGAAAAACGAACGATACAGAAAGGCGTGAATCCCATGGGGCAGACAGCGCGGCAATCGTAATCCCACTGTGACAGATAAAGGAGAAGCGAATGAAAAAGTTTTTGTCGCTGATGCTCTGCGCCGCTCTGACCCTGTGCGCTTTTGCCGCCCACGCGGAAAATGCAGAACTGAACATTGCCACCAATCAGTATTATGCCTTGATGGAACGCATGGAGCAGTTTGAACAGGAAAGCGGCATCAGCATCACCTGCGAAAAGTCCGTAGACATCATGGACACGATTTCGACCGCCTACGTTATCAAGAATCCCGACATTGATTTGTTTGTTTTCACTGCTTACGACGGTCTATACACCCTCAAAAACATGAAATACTACACCCCGCTGACCGACAGCGCGATTTTGCAGGACGCTTTCCAGCATGTCTATCCCGCTCTGCGCCCCGTCTGCACGGATGACGATACGCTGATGGGCTGGATAATAGATGCTTCCCCGATGGGCATGATGGTCTTGACGGAATATCTGGACGAATGGGGAATGAAGTCGCCCGAAACCTTCGACGAACTGCTGGATGTGTGCAACGAAATTCTGGAAGAAGGGCTTCTGCCGGAAGAGACAGGGCTTCTGATGCAGAAATACACCCAGTCGGGCATGATGGACTTGTTCATGAAGTATTACATCATGACCTCCCTGCAGGAGGGACGCAGGCTGGACTTTACGGACGAAACGTTTCTGCATTACGTCCAGCGCATCAAGGACGAACTGCCCGCGGAAGAAGAGCCGCGCATGGCATTTGAAAATATTTTCATGATTCCGGGTGCTTCGTCCGCCCCGTCGCAGATGATTCAATTCGTGCCGCGCATTTTCCCGGAGCAGAACAGCGCGGTTGAAACGTATGTGACCATTGCTGTGGTGAACCCCTACGGCAAGAATCAGGAAGCCGCGATTCAGTTTTTGGAATACTGCGCGACACATCTGACAGATGGAAGTTACTTTATCTATGACAACCTGACCGAGCCGATTGAAAATCCGTCGATGGTGGCGCAGCTGGATGAACTTGCGGAAAAAATCGCACTGCTGGAACAGAAAGCAGATAAAGAGCGCGCGGACGAGGACACCCTGCGCGACTTGCAGGATCAGTACGCAAACATGGAGCAGTGGCGTTATTTCTCTTCGGCGGAGGATATTGCCTACTATCAGGAGATGGCGAAATCGCTGTATGTGTCCGAGGGTTCGCCGCTGACGTATGATGACGCGCTTCAGGTGTTGGTGCAGCGCTATCTGAACGGCGCGTTTGATGCGGCGACGTTCGCGAAGGAATGCCAGAATCATGTGGAAATGATTTACGCGGAAATCGGCGAATAATCAATAGAACCAAAAAACCTCGCGGCATCACCTGTCGCGAGGTTTTCATGTGCAAATCAAATCCCCGTTGCGGATTTCGCCGACGTGGCGATATTCTCCGCGTGGTCGCCGATACGTTCGAGGTTCGTCAGCATGTCCAGATAAATCATGCCGTTCTTTGCGGAACACTTGTGGTTCTTCAAGCGGTCCATGTGGTGGCTGCGGAGGGCTTCGGTCGTCGTGTCGATTTCGTCCTCCACGCCCTCCACTTCGCCCAGCAGCGTGTCGTCCGTTACCTGCGCCTTGAACATGTCCAGCGAGCGCTGCATCTGCGCGCGCACAAGGTTCGACAGGCTTTCCAGCTCCTGTACCGCCTTGGGCGAGAATTTCACCTCATCCTGATTCTTCAGCTGCGCCGATTCCATGATGTTCTGGCTGTGGTCGCCAATGCGCTCCATGTCGTTGACGACGTGGAACATCGAGCCGACCAGCTTCGTGTCCTTCTCGGACAGGTCAAGCCCCTTCACTTCCACCAGCGAATCGGTGATTTCGCGGTTCAGGTAGTCCAGCACGTCCTCGTTCCGCGCCAGTTCTTCGGACTTCTTTGCGTCCCAATCGTTGAAGCACTCCATCGCGCGCTGGAAGTTGCCCATCGCGATGCCGCCCATGCGCTGCACTTCGTTGAACAGCTGCGCCACGGCAATCGGCGGCGTTTTGAGCATACGCGCGTCAAAGTAGCGCAGCTTCATTTCCTCGGCGGTCGAGCCGTCGCCCTTGATCAGCAGGCACGCCAGCTTCTCCAGCCAGCTTGCGGCGGGCAGCAGCAGCGCCGTCGTCGTGACGTTGAAGAGAATGTGGACGATGGCGATTTGCAGCTTGAGGTTGCCAGGGGAGAGCATCTCGACCCAGCTTGCCAGCGGCAGGCAGCAGGCGATGATGACGAAAATCACCGTGCCGATGACGTTGAAGAGCAGGTGCACCGTCGCCGCGCGCTTGGCGGTGGAGTTTGTGCCCGCGCACGCCAGCAGCGCCGTAACGCAAGTGCCGATATTCTGCCCGAAGAGGATGAAGATGGCGCCATCCAGCCCAATCAGCCCCTGCGCGACGAGCGTTTGCAGGATGCCGATGCTGGCGGCGGAGGATTGCAGGACGGCGGTGATGCCCGCGCCAATCAGCACGCCCAGAATCGGGTTGTTGATGGACGCCATCGCCGTCTGGAAGCCCTCCCACGTCCGCAGCGGCTCCATCGCGCCGGACATGGTGTTCATGCCGATGAACAGGATGCCCAAGCCCATCGTGATGGTGCCGAACTGCTTGGCGGTTCTGTACTTGTCGGGAAGATTCGAGAGAATCAGCCCCAGAAACGTGAAGATGGCGGCGAAATCAATCTGCACCGACAGCAGCAGCGACGTGACCGTTGTGCCGATGTTCGCGCCCATAATCACGCCGACCGCCTGCGTCAGGGACATCAGCCCCGCGTTGACGAAGCCGACGACCATGACCGTCGTCGCGGAGGAAGACTGCACCACCGCCGTGATGGTGATGCCCGCGAGCATGGCGAGGAAGCGGTTGCCCGTGACCATGCCCAGCAGCTTTTTCAGCCGTGTACCCGCCGCTTTTTCCAGCGCTTCGCCCATCAGCTGCATTCCGAACAGGAACAGCCCCAGTCCGCCGAACAGGGATAAGACATTCATAATCGTCATGATGGTTCGTTTCCTCCGAGCGTGCCGCAATGCAGCAGAATTCCGCCTGTGCGGGGAAAAATCGCATACATACCTACTTTACCACACTTTGCGCTTGTTTTCAACTGAATTTTACATATTCATAGAGATTTTAGGCGGCGTTCAGCGGGGGAACAAAAGGTTCTTCACGGAATCTTGGGGGGAAGAGCAGCTTGGAGGCGCGTCTGCGGACGCGCAGAGTTACTGGCAGGGACGCTTCGCTGCCTGCACCTTTGTTGACGGCTTCCTTGGGATTGGTCGGACGCGGAACAGTTGGGGCGTTGCCCCAAACCCCACAAGGGACGCTGTCCCTTGACCCTGCAAGGGGCAATTGCCCCTTGACCCCTTTTCGCGATTGGGTTGGTCGCACTTTCATGCTCCTTCCGCGTGCAGCTTTTGGGGGCTTCGCCTAAGCCCTTGTTTGCTTTCCCAACTTTCCGTGACGAACCAAACAAAAAGCCGCCCCGAAAGGCGGCGAATGTCAAATTTGCAGCGGATGCCGCTTGGCAAATCAACATCTTGCACGGAATCATCCCTGCGCCTGACGCACCATATGGTAAAACGTCCCTTCGCCGCTGAGCGTCACCCGCTTCACCGGCTCGCCCACCACCCGGAATCCCGCCTTCTCGTAGCAGCGAACGGCGCGCGCGTTCCACGTCCGCACTTCCAGATACATCGGCTTGCCCGGATACAGCCGCTGGGATAATTCCCACGCCAGCGCCGTCATCTGCGTGCCGTACCCCTGTCCGCAGTGGTCGGGATGCGCCCCGATGCCGAAAAACACCTCGCTGCCCTCATCGGACAGGTTCACGAAGCCCACCAGCGTTTCGCCATCGTAAAAGGAATAGAAATTGTTTGCCGGATTCGCAAAACCGTATCCGTGCTTCTTCTGCTCGGCATACGGCGGATTGTTGTACATCGCGTATTCGCCGGGGTACTGCCACGCGCAGATGGCTTCCTTCTCGGCTTCGGTGGTCGGATGATACGTCAGCATGGGCGTTTTCCTCCTTGGGGATATTTCTGATTATGCAAAAAACCGGAGGCAGCCTGCGCCACCCCCGGTCAAAATCCTCGATTATTGCAGCACAATGCCTTCCGCTTCCAGCTCCGCGCGGGTGCAGAGCCGCAGCGTCACAAAGTTCTGCTGGCAGATGATGTAGCTGCCGCCTTCACGCGTGTCCTTGTTCTCCAGCGTCACGATGCCCTGCGCGATGCAGTCGTGGTCGGCGCAGCTGGCATCGGTCATTTCGATGCTCGTCTCCGTGACGTGGATGATGTTCACGCACACGCCGTGGATCAGCCGGTAGTACCCGTCCTCCAGCAGCGGAATCGGCTCGTATGTCTTTGTGCCGACCGTCACAAGCAGGAACGCGACGGCTTCCGACGGGTCGCGAACCGCGCTTGCCATCGGGGAGGGCGCAATGCCGGGGTCAGTGCCGCGCGTCGCCGGGTTCAGCTTCGCGAAGCTCAGCGATTCGTTCGATGCCGCCAGAATTGCCTGCGCGTCGGCGAGGGTTTCCTGCGTCGTCGTCAATTCCGCCTCTGTCGCGGCAAGGGTTGCCTTTGTGGCTTCCAGCTCCGTCGTGGCGGTGGTCAGGCTGTCCTTCGTCGCGGCGAGTTCGGCTTCCTTCGCGGTCAGACTGTCCTTCGTTGCGGCGAGTTCGGCTTCCTTCGCGGTCAGGCTGTCCTTCGTTGCGGTGAGTTCGGCTTCCTTCGAGGTCAGGGTGTCCTTCGTCGCGGCGAGTTCGGCTTCCTTTGCGGTCAGACTGCCCTTCGTCGCGGTGAGTTCGTTTTCCGCAGTGGTCAGGCTGTCTTTCGTCGCGGTGAGTTCGGCTTCCCTCGCGGTCAGGGTGTCCTTCGTCGTCGTGAGCTCGGCTTCGGTGGCGGTCAGCGCCGTCTTGGTGTCGGACAATTCCGTCGTGGCGTCGGCAAGGGTGTCCTTCGTCGCGGTCAGCTCGGTTTCAGTGGCGGACAGGCTGGTTTTTGTGTCGGACAGCTCCGTCTGCGCGGCAGTCAGCGTGTTCTGCGTCACCGCCAGTTCGGCTTCCGTCGCGGCGAGTGCTTCCTTCGTGTTCTCCAGTTCATATTCCTTCGCCGGCAGGGATGCCTTCAAGGTGTCCAGTTCGTTCTGCGTGGTGGACAGCGTGTCCTTCACTGCCGCCAGTTTGGTCTGGGTGATCATCAGCGTGTCCTTCGTGGATGCCAGCGTGGTGTCGCGGCTGTTCAGGGCAGTCTGCGTTTCGGCGAGGGTAGCTTCGGTGGATGCGAGGTTGTCCTTTGTCGCGGACAGCTCGGTTTCGCGGTCAGCAAGCGTACCCTGCGTTTCGGCGAGGGTGGCTTCGGTGGACGCGAGGGTGTCCTTCGTGGCGGACAGTTCAGTTTCGCGGTCAGCAAGTGTACCCTGCGTTTCGGCGAGGGTGGCTTCGGTGGACGCGAGGGTGGTCTGGGTATCCGTCAAGGCGGCGGCGGTCGTGTCCAGCGTGGTCTGCGTGTCCGCGAGGGTGGCTTCGGTGGATGCGAGGGTGTCCTTCGCGGCGGACAGGCTGTTTTCGGTGTCCGCTAAGGTGGATTGGGTGGAGGACAGCGCGCTCTGCGTGTCCGTCAGCTGATTCCGGGTGTCCGTCAGCGAATTGTGGCTGACGATGAGACCGGCACCAAGTGCGATGGAAGAGACTGCCAGCACGATGGCGGCAATCATCCAGATGATGGTCTTTTTCCGGGCGGCAATGGGACTCATAGCAATCCTCCTAACAAACGACGAAAATGGGCGGAAAACTTCCGTTTTTTCCAGTTTACCACCATCGGGGGAAGTTGTCAATCTCGAATTTCGCGGAAGCACAAAAAACGCCCCTCCGCCGACAAAAGCAGAGGGGGCAGGGGAAGGAAGATTATTGGTTCTTCACGGAAAGTTGGGGGGCAAACAAGGACTTAGGCGAAGCCCCAAAAAGCTGCACGCGGAAGGAGCATGAAAGCGCGACCAACTCAATCGCGAAAA
>OIXH01003661.1_pt1 | contig 13299 bp, 18 predicted proteins | sample 1587741 | NCBI WGS metagenome assembly OIXH01 (sample SAMEA3888916, study PRJEB22519) | human gut metagenome | biome: human gut; feature: human-associated habitat; material: faeces | place: Denmark | collected 2011 | reverse complement strand
AATCCCTTGATATAAAGCCAAAAGCGAGGTTAGTGGGTTCAAATGCGAACCTGCCGACCTCGCTTTTTTCGTTTATAGGGTTTCCGGGCAAATTCTGCTGCCGCCGAAAGTGAACCCGCTCTGCCTAACTTTTTAATTTTTCATAGAATAATTAAAAGGTTTGAGGAAAAATTAAAATGTATCCTCTTCGGCGAGATTGATTACTTTCTTGCCGCATTTCAGGGCATACTGCATCGTTTGAAACGCACCGCCAGACTGATGGTCAATATAGCAAATCACCAAATCAGAACGGTCAACCATGTTGCGGTTCCGAATCTGAATAGCGGACTTTGGATGGCTTCGAGCTGCCTCATCGCATACTTCTACTCGATCATAGTATTCATCAAACGAGTCAGCATTATTGGCATACTCAGCTTTCAGATAAGCCATCACCCAGATGAGTTCGCTATTAGTGCCATTCGATGATGCATCAAACCGAGTATCAATTGTCGGAGATACAGCATCCCATTTCAGCCGTCCCCAAGTAGTTTTGAACTTTTGATTTCCATGCATCTCTTCGGGAAGATATTCTTTTCCTTGTTCCGGCGGAATTAGTTTTAACTTCTCAATAGCTATTTGCTTATGGTTTGATGCCTTGTGATTGTATAGTTTCTTGCTACCTTCACGCATCATTTTCTGGTACTCGCTATCTGCCGGAGTGATGTATTCTTGCTCAAACGCTCCTTCGTTTGATTCTAAGTAAGCTAAATCGCTAATGGCATCTCTTACCGTAGTTCTCTTCTTCGTCAAAGGTACAGGCAACGCTATTGCACCAAATTTTGAACAAATGAAAATAGCTCTCTCTCTTGCTTGCGGCACTCCGAAATCTGCAGCATTCAAAATGCCAAACTGAACAGAATAACCAAGGTTTTCTATCGTATGTACTATTTCGTCTTTGAACCAACCATTGGCTGAGAGCAAAAGACCTTTAACATTTTCAATCACAAAAACATCGGGTTGAATGATTCTTACTAAATCGAGGTATTCCCTAAACAAGAAATTCCTGGGATCTTTCAGTCCCAGTTTTTTTCCTTTCATTGAATACCCTTGACAAGGAGGACCGCCGACAATCATGTTCACACCGGATTCTTGTGCTAAATCAACAATTCGAGACTTGATTTCCGGGGAAGTAATATCGCCAACCACAACTTCAGCATAGGGCATATTTTTCTTAAAGGTATCTGCTGCCTGTTCATCAAAATCAAGTGCGACTGTCGTTTTGAAAAAAGGATTCTTATCGAGTCCCCACGAAAGACCACCTGCTCCGCAGAACAAATCCAGAATATTAAATTTTGTAGGACGTTCTTTCATTGGGGCAATCCTTCTTATTAATATTTTTTTGAAAAGCTGCTTTCCACCTACTATCGGCTTGAATAAATCAAATTCATTGTCAGATCCATGGTTAGCCTCTCCGACTATTTCAAACTGTGACTGATTATGGTACTTCAAATAAGTGATAGGAACACCCATGATACCATCATAGTCCATAGGGATTTCAGCGACCTTGCGGACGTTAATAGCGTCAAAATTATCATATGCTGGATATCGGTCTGGAGAATAATGCTGGGTTAATAAAAGCTCCTCGTGGCGTCTTTCCGTATCAAGATTAGTAAGCCACATTGCATTACCTAAGCTTCTCCATTTTTGCCCATCTGCATCAATCCAGAATCGCGTACTTCTTGGCTCCGTGTCCGCCGGAACTCTAAACGCCATATCCCCGAACCTATAGCCTACCCAAGCTTTATTCTCTTTAATGTAGGGAAAGATTTCTTTGTAGGTTATTGCATTCTGATTTCCAATTAACAGATAATGCTTTTCATACTTTGTGAGTAACGAGAAAAGACTCGCAAACAAACTGAACGGTGGATTCGTGCAGCATATGTCGCATTCTTTTAAGTACTCAATACACTCGGCAGATCTAAAATCACCCGTTCCATTCAGCTTTCTAACAACGCCGCGGCGTTCCAATACAGTTTTAATAACATCATCTGGAATCTCCTCACCGCGTTTTCCTGGCATCTTTGTGACAGTTAAAACATAACCACGGTTCACCACAACTGGCTCACCATCTGAATCAAACAAATTTAAAACAAGTTGAACATTGTCCTTTATTTGATCGATTTTGGATTCAGCATATGATGTACAAATAAGTTTTTTGAGGAGCGGTTTTTCTCCTCCACATACAATCCGACCCGACCGTCTGCACCGATGCCGTAGTTAGAACTTGCCTGTCTGGAAGTTGGCAGAAAGATATTGCCCAGCGTCTCCACGCTGCACTGACCCACCACGCAGTGAGGCGTGATGCGGTCAATGCTGTGAGTACGCTGCCCGGAGTGGTTGGGACTGAGTTTGGTGTAGGACACCAGGGAACTGTTCGTGTAAGCCATATTAATTATTCGTCCTCCTTTTCACTGCGGTCATGAAGCTGCTCCAGCACGGATTTCAGCTTCTGCGGAATGGGCAGTCCCAGGTATGCGGCGTTTTCCAACAGGGACACGCCCTCGTTCGATAGGTAGAAGAAAATGACGGCAGTACGCATCACCGAGCCGCTGCCGATGACGCGGGTGTCGAGAATATGCCCGATGCCGACCAGGGCGAAGATGAGCACCTTTTTGAAAATGCCCTTGAATCCGACTTCGCTGGACAGCTTCTTATCCACCACGGCGCACATGATGCCGGTGATGTAGTCGATGACTACGAAAGCCAGAAGCGCATAAAGCAAGCCGTCACATCCTCCCAAGAACCATCCCAGCCAGCCGCCGATTCCGGCGAACACCACCTGAATGGTCGTCCAGAATTCTTTCATGTTGTTTGTCCTCCTTTGAAAGTTGAATTTGTGTATGAAAAAAGGCACTCTGCCGAGCGCCTTGATTCCGAAAAAATATTCTTTATCTTACTGCGGTCAGCGACACCGTGTGCCACAAGGACCATGTGCCGCCATAGTTTCCTCGGATATACATCCTTGAGCCGTCATAGACGGTGTACCGCTGCTGAATGAAGTAGCTCTCCGGCAGAAAGACCTCCAGCATACCGATTGTGGTGGTCGGAAAGTGCTTTTCCGTGGAAGCGGAATACGCAAAATAGTAGCCGGGAGTCTTTACATTGTTGAGGTCGGTGGTCGAGCCGTCCACTCTGCCCATTTTGCCGTGGACATTGACGCCGTTCATGTGAATATTGCCGTCCACATCCAGCGTGGCCTGCGGGTCCGGCGTGTTGATGCCGACTTTCTTTTTACGAAGCGCAATGAGCGGAGTCCCTTGCGGTACAGTAAAATACAGATCCAGACTGCTCAAAGAATAGAGCTTGTCTTGGATCTGCAAATGGAAGTCGTAGGAACTGTTGGCATCCAGATTGCACAGTTCAAAATTGGAGTAGCTGAAAGAGGTTCCGCTTTTTGTCGTGCCGGAATAGATGCTGGTGTAGCTGCCGTAACTGCTCTCACTGGTTTTCTTGTAACGATACCGCACATAAACCACGCTGTTTTTCTGCGTCCCGTCTACGGTCACAGCAGAAATAGAGCCACTGAATTTGAGCTGCATTTCCGCTTCGATATCGTTGGTTCGCCGGAGCGTTATCGAGGACATTTTCGGCTTGGTGTACGGAATGACCGTCACCGTCTGTGAAGTTTCGGCGGTGTAGCCGCGGGAGTCCGTGACCGTGAGCGTGACCGTCACGCTGCCGGACTTGGCGATTTTTCCGACCGTGATAGCAGACCCAGTTGAATTGGATGCGGATAAACCGTTGCAGGAAGCGGTATAGTTGGAAATGGACGCTCCGTTCTTCGCAGTCGCTGTTCCCGGTGTAACCTTGAGAGTCGAGTAGTCCTGCACGAACAGTTGGTCGTTTCCCGTGAGGTTCTTTGTGGTCGTGTAGCTGTCGGCATAAGTGAATCCGCTTATGGTCGGAGCAGAATTGGTCGCCGTGGTCAGTACAGTGGCGGTTTTGCTTGAAGTACTGCCGATCTGCGTAGACCCGCTGTAAGACGAAACCGCAAAGGTACCGGTGAACGACTTGATGGATGCCATTGCATTCAGCAGTGTCGTCCTCTGCGCCGATGTCAGCGTGACTGTGCGGTTCGCAGTGCCCTTCGACCAGGAAAGCCCGGAAATAGTCAGGATGGTTGCGCTGCCGTTTTTGAGCACCAGCGTATTGGTGTAGGAGGCTTCGTACACGGTCACATTGATGGTAATGGAAACCGTGGCATTGTCCGCCGTCACCGTGTTGACACTATTCACCACAGCACCGCCCAGCGTCTTGACCGTGGAACTGCCGGAAGTGCCGTAGACATGGTTGTACTGCCGCCTTGCTCTGACCCTCACCGTGTAGCTTGTATTCGGTGAGAGCGAGGTGATCGTCACACTGGCACTGGTGGATGCCGTCGTTGAGAACTGCGTCCAGCTCGAACCGCCGTTTGTGCTGTACTGCCAGATGTCCGCCGTGGCCGAGGATGTCGCGGAGATTTTGAACCCGTTTGCCGTGACATTCGATGTACTGAATGTAACTGTGGGAGCAGAGCGGTCAATGGTAGTCAGCGTCATGCTGCCGCCGTATTCCTGTGAACCGTAGATATAAACACGGGTCGAGAATCCGACCGCAATCGTTTTGCTGCCGTTGCTGTCGTGAGCTACAGTAATCGTGCCACTGACAGAACCTTTCTTTGCCGGGAAAACACGGTCATCCCAATAGGTACGGTCCTTTGAGTATACGGTCGTACCATTGATCGTTACAGTGGTCGTGTCAATGGTGTAGTAAGTGGATGCGCCACCGGTAGAGGTCAGCGTCCAGGAAAGTGTCGAGCTGTTACCGACCACATTCACGCTTTCCGAAATGTCCAGTTGAAGATAGCGCCCATCGTATGCCGCGCTTTTCCAAGTTGCCATAGCTTTCCCTCCTTAATCCAGAATGACGATGTTCAGCCCTTCGGACGCCGTTGGCATCGGGACAAACTTCGTTTTGCCCACGGTCAGCTCGCCGTCCACCGTGGTTTTCTTAGTCTGCGTTTCGTCCTTGTTCAGGGTAAAGATCGTGTGATAGACACAATACTCACCGAAAAATACCTTCCTGTTTTCGTTCAATTTATTCCTCCGAATTGACTGGATATATTTCAAAATCAGAGTTAATATGTCCGATACCAAAGGAGGGATACAATGAAAAAAACTATCGTAAACATTGCCCCTGCCGTAGCGGAAACCCCTCGTACAAAACGTGTGGCGGCCTATGCCAGAGTTTCCTGCGGCAAGGACACCATGCTGCATTCCTTGGCGGCGCAGATCGATTATTACCGTGACTACATTATGATGAACCCGGAATGGCGGTTTGCCGGAGTCTACGCTGACGAATCGAAAACAGGCACCAAGGACAACCGTGAGCAGTTTCAGCTTCTCTTGACCGAATGCAGGAGCGGAAACATCGATATGGTCATTACCAAGAGCATATCTCGGTTTGCGAGGAACACGGTCACGCTTCTTGAAACCGTGCGTGAACTCAAAAGCCTCGGTATTGATGTTTTCTTTGAAGAACAGAACATTTACACTATGAGCGCCGAGGGCGAAGTAATGCTGACGCTTCTCGCTTCTTTCGCCCAGGCAGAAAGCCTTTCGTGCAGCGATAACTGCAAATGGCGAATCCGCAAGGGCTTTGAGGAAGGACGGGCTTCCACCTGCACCATGCTCGGATACCGTCTGGTGGACGGTGAAATAACACTCGTTGAAGAAGAAGCCGAAACCGCAAAACGCATATTTGATTTATACCTTGTCGGATACGGTCTTCAGAAAATCGCCAACACCTTGAATGAAGAAGGGCTATACAGCATCTTCGGAAACGAATGGCATCCGACAACCGTGCGGAAAGTCCTGACAAACGAGAAATATTGCGGAGACCTTTTGCTTCAAAAAGTATATCGTGAAAACCATCTTACAAAAAGAAAATGCTACAACACCGGTGAACTTCCACAGTATTTTGTCGAGGATGATCATCCGGCGGTGGTTACCAGACAGATCTTTATGGCGGTTCAAGACGAATTGAAACGCAGAGCAAAAGAAAAAACACAGCCGGTTGGTTCGAAAAGCAGTTTTACCGGGAAAATCCGATGCTCATGCTGCGGAAAGAATTATCGCCGAAAGACAACACCTTATAACATCGTCTGGTGCTGTTCGACCTACAACTCCAAAGGAAAGAAATACTGCCCGGACTCAAAGGTCATCCCGGAGGAAACGCTGAAACGGGCGGCGGCAGAAATTTTGAAAACGGACGGATTTTCGGACGAGGCATTTGAAACGCAGATTTGCACGATAGAGGCTCATCCGTGCAATCTGCTCCGTTTCATTTTTACGGACGATTCGACTACGGATTATGTCTGGAAAGACCGCTCACGCTCCGAAAGTTGGACAGATGAAATGAAAGCCGCCGCTGGAAGAAAGACGAAGGAAAGGAACGCAAATCATGGCAAATAAAACAGTCAAAAAGATAGAAGCAACGAAGCCAACGCTGTCGGCACAGTATTCGACCTTCACTCGGAAACGAAAGGTCGCAGCCTATGCCCGTGTTTCAACGGCAAAGGAAGAACAGGAAGACCGATTGGCTGTTGGCACAGCAGATCCGCAAAGAACGACGGTATCGGAAACGGCGCAGCACCCACCGAAAGCCACGCATCGTGGTCAAGGGAGTACTGTCCGGCTTCATGATCGTCGATTCATCGTGGGACGAGGAGTATGTGGACAATCTGCTTACCCCCGCAACCAAAAAACCAGAACCCGCCTCGGCCGTTGCCGAGGCGGACGAAAACTTTATTGTAATTGAGAAGGAGTAACTACCATGTTTGAGAAATTTTCTGTCATCGATCTTATTAAAACCCGTTCCGCCTCTGTCTGCACTTTCGCAGGCAATGTTGTGAAGTTCAATGTGCAGACCGCACAGGAGCTCCGCTTCCCAGAGTACATCCAGTTCCTGATCGAGCCGAAGTCGAAGCAGTTTGCCATCCGTGCCTGCAAGGAGGACGCTCCGAATGCCGTGCGCTTCTCCAAGCCGGAGGGCGAGCAGAAAGCGCAGATCAAAATCAGCAACGCCACGGTTGTGGATATGGTCAGAAAGTTGATGGACTGGAATGCCGAGGATAACTGGAATGTCCCCGGTATTTACTTTGCCGAAGAGCAGGGCATCATGTATGCGCTGGAATCAGCATACGCACCCAGGGCGAAAGGTGGCTGGGCGGCTCGTCGTGAGCGTGAAGCCGCAGCAGCTCTCGCGGAAAGTTCCATAGATAACGAGGAGGTCAATAACTAAGTGAAAGATGCCGGACTGCCCGCACTTTTGGTGTCAGTCCGGCATCGTTTTTGCTTATTCGTCTGCACTTTCGCCGCTATGCTCTTTTAGGAGAGGTTTGGGTCTGCGAGTTTCCGAAACACTTCTTCCATGTCGATGGGAGGCAAAGATGCTGTAACCTCATCCCAATCGATAAGCTCGTAGTTGTAAAAATCGAATTTATCCTTATTTTCTTTATAGTACCCCTTGGCACACAAACACAGCACCATGCACAGTCTCCGCACATTTACTCGGTAACTGCGGACTTCCGTGCCGTCTGGGCTCGTCATTACACAGCTTTCTTCGCCACCGTAAATGCGAAACGGCTGCTCTGACTGAATCACCAACGAAAAGCGGTCGATTGGGATGGGACGCTTCCCATTCTTCTGCAGGTTCGGATTTCCTTCATGGAGTAATGAGCAGCGGAGGCTATATACCACCTCACCACTTAAATACGGCATTTCCGGCTCGTCCTCAGTACACTTCGGAGGCTTTTCCGTCACACCCACATTTTCATCATACCACTTTTTATAACGCTCACCCGTGCGCAGGTCGGGGTATTCCGCCTTTCCGCAGATGTCGGGCAGTGTGAGCGCCAGGTTCAGCGCTGCGAAGTAGAGGTCATGACTGAGTGCCTTTTCTATCTCATCAATGATTCGCAGTATCATTGCCTAATGCCTCCGTTCTACAAACCATCGTCCGATGTTGTTTCCGGTAAGGTCTGCGCTGCGCTCGAAAAACAGATAACTCTGGTGACCGCCAATCCATATCGTATAGCGGTCGCCCTGGCCTCCGGCTTTCAGCGCAGGAGCTTGACGGATATCGGATACACGGTCTATCTCATATTTCTCGCCGTCCTCCCAAGTGATGATCCTTGGAAACATCGTGCCGTCCGCTGCAAAATCTGCTTTGACGGCTACATACACTTTCGGCGGCTTAGTCGCAGTAGCAGTCTGCATCATCCGGCACCTCCATATTGGCGAGAAAATTATTCTGCGCCGTTATCGGCGGCTCTATCAGCTTGTATCCCTTCCACTTCATTACCCTGAACTTAAAGTCGAGCAGCTCAATGGGAACCAGAAGTTTGGCAGCCGCCGAGAAAAATGTTGTATCTTTGTTTAATGTATCAAGAACCTTTTCGTCATCCAGAAGATATTCTGCGGCAAAGAGGTTCGCTTCTTTTTCTGTAAGAGAGCTCTCGTCAAAGAGCCCTATATCGTGAAATGCCTTGACGCCCGATTTGCGATGAAGTACTGCGTGCCCAAGCTCATGCGAAACGATAATCCTTTGGATAACGACCGGCAGGTCGCAGTTGACGGTAATCGTGCGTATCCGCTTGCTCTCAAGATAGAACCCCTTGATGGCGTCGGGGTCTGTTCCGAGCGGCTGATAGAGCAATTTGATACCCATATCTGCGCACAGGCGAAACGGATCACGCTCACAGTACTTTCTCTGCAAAGACTCAACTGCCTCGCACACATCTGCGTATGACATTGCCACACCCCCTTGTATCTGGAAAAGGGTATAAAAATCCCTTTGTGAGTATTATAAACTCAGAACTGTACCATAAACAGGACAGTATCAAGACTTGCGGCCGAATTTTGCCTTTGCTTCTTCTTTGCAGGTCACATAGGCAGTCATGACGGCCTGGAAAAAAGCGTCCTTCTGATCCTGGGACAGTTCACCACCCGCAAACAAAGCGGCGTTGTCACGCAACAGCTCATCCATATCCCGAACGCCTTTTGCCCCATACAGTTCACGAGCCTGCTCGATGTACTCGTCCTTCTCGATATCTTCCAAGGGATTCGTGCAGTCGTCATCTGAAAGATACCTTACGGACACCTTGAGGGCGTGCGCCAATTTTTCTGTGGTAGATTTCCTGGCTCTTGCACCGCCGGACTCATAAGAGGCAATGGTCCGCTGGGATACGCCAACCTCCTGAGCGAGTTCATGCTGCGTCATCTTTGCGACCTCACGGGCTCGTTTAATCTTGTCGGAAAAAGTCATAACCAATCTCCTCCGCTGTAAATTTCGTTCTGTAACTTCATCAACTTCATTGAAGCTATTGACAGGACTTCATTTCGTGGCTATAATCAGAAATGAAGTTTATGAAGTTCTGTAATCATTATATGCGATTTAACTTCATCTTGTCAAGAGGAAATTGTGAAGTTTTTCTGAAATGAGGCGGTCAATATGGAAAGAGCAATTCTTCATAGTGATTTGAACTGCTTTTACGCATCGGTCGAAATGATGCTCGACCCACGGCTTAGAGGCAAAGCAGTAGCGGTATGCGGCTGCACCGAGGATAGGCACGGCATCGTCCTTGGCGTGAACGGACTTGGCCTGTGGAGCTACGCCAACGGCAGGGACAATTCCAGGGTCATGCACAAGGATTTTGTGTCACCCATCAAATCGGTCGGTCACGGCATTACCTGTGTTTCTGACCTTGAAAACGAAGAAGAGGTGTGGAAGGTCATTTTTGCTCTTTCGCAGGATATTGGTCACCGTCTTCGGCTGCATAACCTCGCCACCCGTACCGTCCAAGTCCATGTCCGGGGCAATGACCTGTTCGGCTCACAGTATCAATGCAAGCTGCCGCTCAAGACACAGCTTCCCTCGGAGATCGCCGCTGCCGCATTTCGGAGTTTTAAAGAGCGGTATTCTTGGAACACGAAGGTCAGAGCGGTCACCGTCCGTGCCATTGAACTCTCACCCAAAGACAGTGCCGAGCAGCTCACGCTGTTTGATAATGTCCAGCACCGCATGACAATGGAGAAAGTCCAGGATGCTGTGGAGGAGATTCGTGGTCGTTTCGGCAAGAGTGCCATCACTTACGCCTGCCTCATGGGCGATTTAAAAATGCCCACAGACGGAAGAGATAAAGTCAAAATGCCGGGGCTAATGTATCAATAGCGCAGGTTTTGTAAAAATTTCATCCAAACTACTTGACAAGGTACGGCTCTATGGATATAATATTGTTAGCATAACTGCTAACAAGCGAACAAGCAGCCGTGCTAATTTGATTCACCGTTGTGATGAGAGTTGCCCGTAATTTATGATAAGAGTGCCGAGAAGAAAAACAAATAGGCGAAAATGAATCAATAACAGGGCTTATAATGTAAAGTAGAAAAGGTGAACGACATGAACACACAGTACCAGAATTTTGGAGAGTTCCTTCAAAGGAAACGCACAGAGAAACAAATCACGCTCCGCAAAATGGCGGAAATGATAGGGATCACTGCGCCCTATTTGACCGACATCGAGAAGGATCGCCGCAATCCTCCCGAAATGGAGAAGTTGGAGCTGATTTCCCAAATTCTCATGCTGAACGACGAGGATAAGACTACGATGTACGATCTGGCCGGCAAGAAGAGAAACTCTGTTGCCCCAGACCTGCCTGACTATATCATGGAACACGACTATGTGTCCGCTGCGCTTCGCACGGCACGTGACCTTGATGCAAGCGAGGCTGACTGGTTGAAGTTCGTCGAGGAGCTCCGGCAGCGAAAGGGGTAATTTATAAAGATGTACACGCCCTCTCTTCGAGTGAAGAACAACGGCGTCCCGATTTTGAGCAAAGCCGAGATCGATGCCATCGGAGAGCGTTTCGTACAGGATTTTCAGCCGGAAGTCCTGACGAACCCCTCTCCCGTGGACATCGAGGGCTTTATCGAATTCTATCTCGGAATGACGCCGGATTATCAATATCTGTCCCACAATGGCGTGTACCTTGGGATGACTGTTTTTAACGACACCAATAAGGTGCCGGTTTTTGACCCTGCCACAAATCGGGCGGAGTATATCAGTGCTAAGGCCCGTACCGTCATCATCGACAACCGCCTTCTGGATGAGGGCCAACGACATCGTTACCGCTTTACGCTCGGACATGAGGGTGGGCATGACATCTTCCATTCCGGCTATTTCTCGTATAACCCCGACCAGGTATCCATTTTTGACGATGAACTCATCGCCCCCATGATACAGTGCCGGGTCGACAATGGCATGACAAATAAATCGGACACTCGCAAATGGGACGACCATGACTGGATGGAATGGCAGGCCAACCATCTGTCCGCTGCCGTTTTGATGCCGAAGTGTTCGGTGGATCTGCTGGCACGATCCTGCAAGGACAAGCTCAAAACTCCTACATCCCGTGCGATACTGATCGCTAAAATGTCTGACTGCTTCGATGTTTCCATCCAGGCGGCGACAAACAGGCTCAAAGACCTCGGTTACATCAAAACCAACGATACGACCGATTATTCCTACGCTTCTGCCATCATGGATTTTGCAGGCGTGGTCGGTTCTTGAGCGTCCATATCGAAAACTACAGCGGGTTTTACCGCCCGCTGTGTTTTTTTACAGCAAGCGTTAGCAAGTTTGCTAACAAGGTAACATTAAGGAGGTGGTGCCTATGACTACAGCAAGAAAGGAGGACCCCGATGGTAGCGTACCGAGATTGTAAAGGACATCTCGTCTGCATGGCGGATGCCCAGACAGGGATCGTTGAGATCCAGCACAAAGACCGTGCGGTAAGAATGACCGTGCCTGTGGGCGACAGCTTCACAGTAACACTGCGAGATACCGAAACGGTTATGACGCGAATCAGCACAAGGGCTTTTCATGTAAAAAGCCATCCCCGTGCTGCGTAAGCACAAAAGAGAATAACAAGTCCGCAGAGCTGCAAGACGGCCAGGATTTAGCCTCCCCTTTATGGGGAGCGCTATGTCCCGGCCGTCTTTTGTTTTTCCCATAAACCCGAAAAACCTTATATACCCCTTGGGGCAAGTAGCCCCACCAAATTTAATCTCAAAGCCTTGAGATGCGCATTAGAGGCGGCGGGATACATAGAGAACCGAAAACCCCACCAAGGATTTTTTGAACTCGATGTACCCACCGTGCTTTGTCATGCCTTCTTGTAGGTGTTGTCTGCCGGTGAGTCCGTCGTGACCACCGGCTCTTTTTGTGTCCCGACCGCTCGGTGCCGTCTCAAGCGGAAAGGACACATTATGAAAATCAAATACGCATTCTTGGACGGAACAGTGACGGAGGTCGAGGTTTCTGACGAAATCGGTGCCGTCATCATCGACAGCCGTAAGGCGGAGCACGCGCAGGACGAGCGTCATCGCTACCATTGCTACTCCTACGATGCCATCGACTACGAGGGCGAGGAGTACGGTGCTTGCGACGAATATGCCGTAGAGGATGATTCGGCAGAACAGACCGCTCGTATCCGAGAAGCCTTCTCGCATTTGACTGCCACCCAGCAGCGCCGGCTTCGACTGTACGCAAACGGCAAGACCCTGCGGGAAATCGCTGCCATCGAAGAGGCCAGCTTTCAGTCTGTTTCCGAGTCCATCGAGGCAGGCAGAAAAAAGTTTTTGAAAATTTTCCGCCAGACACCCTGACAAATCCACGATTTTTCTGGGTACACCGGAAGGCAACAAAATACAAGCCCTCCGGAAAGGACGGTAACCCCGTATGAGACACAACTTGAATATCCGTGTTTCAGACAAGCCCAGAAACGGCGGCGTAGTTGCTTGCAGAACGGTCAGCATCCGCGAGAAACTCTTCACCCTGCTTCTGGGTCCCAAGCAGAAGGTCATGGTCGTGGTTCCCGGCAACTCGGTCGAGTCCATTGCCATCACCGAAGTTCCGATGGGAGGTGGTGTACATGAGTAAGGTCAAGCTCCTGCTCGATGTGGTCGAGGATCTTCGCTCCCTGGCGGACAGCGTTCAGGCTGTGGCAGATGCCATGCTGCAGAATGAGCCGACTGTCGATGCAGAGGCGAAGACGCCTGCACCCGCTCCCAAGAAGAAACTGACGCTGGAAGAAGTCCGAGCAGTCCTCGGTGAAAAGAGCCGAGCTGGATTCACGGCCGAGATCCAAGCGCTCCTCAAAAAGTACGGCGCTCCGAAGCTCTCCGGCATCGACCCCAAGCACTATGAGGCGCTGCTCAA
>OIXH01003656.1_pt1 | contig 13311 bp, 11 predicted proteins | sample 1587741 | NCBI WGS metagenome assembly OIXH01 (sample SAMEA3888916, study PRJEB22519) | human gut metagenome | biome: human gut; feature: human-associated habitat; material: faeces | place: Denmark | collected 2011 | reverse complement strand
GATAGAACGGCTGGGGTACAAAAGTACCCCGCCCTTCTACCTGTGCCGGTCACTGACGGAGAAGCTGCGCAGCCGAGGCTGCAAGGTGGAGGGCGTGCCCGGCTTCTATGTGGGCAAGGATGATAAATGGACGGTCAACTTCAATTCCATCACGGCGGGGATCATCATTCCCGCCAGAGGGATCGACGGGATGATACGCGGCGCACAGATCCGGTTGGACACACCTATCCGAGATCAGGAGAGCGACCCCGACAAGAGCGGGACAAAGTACCTGTGGCTATCCTCTTCTTCCAAGACGCGAGGGGTATCCTCCGGCAGTCCCGTCCATTTCGTGGGCGATCCGTTCGCACGAGTTGTCTATGTGACGGAAGGGCTGTTGAAAGCGGATGTGGCCCACTACCTGATGGATCGTTCCTTTGCGGCTACGGCCGGTGCCAACAACGTCAATAAGCTGGATATGCTGTTTGCGCTGTTGGCTGCCAACGGCACAGAGGTCATCATCGAGGCCGAGGATATGGACAAATACCATAACGCCGCTGTCAGCAAGGGGGCATCGAAAATCTATCTCATGGCACGCAGTCATGGGTTGGAATGCCGCCGCCTGACGTGGGACCCGAATTATAAAGGCATTGACGACTGGCAGCTTGCTATGCGGCAGAAAAAAGAACAAAGAGATGTTACCCAAATGAATTTCAGAACGCGGTTTGTCTGCGGGCTCTGTGCCTTTGACGCCATCAGCGAGGAAATCGCCGCATGGCATGACCGGGACACAGACAGCAGCACGCTCCACGATTACCTGGGCCTGAGCGAACAGGAGTATGCCCGCTTTTTGCAGGATGGAGACGCGGCGCTGGAGCAGTATCTTCTATCCCTGCGAACGCAGCAGTGTTTCCGTATCTACCAGCCGGATGTATCTGAGGGCAAGGCCGCGGATTTCGCCTTTGGCGGGATCAGGGCTTTGCAGAAGGCCGGCTATGAACAGCCGCCTGCCTCGGAGTACGCGCTGGTCTATGAAGGAGCTCTGGTGTGTGAAGTGCAACAGGACGACGCCATCCGCCTGAAACTGGTGGCGGCGCGATACAGCGGCGAGCTGCCTGCGGACTATCATGGACGCAGCGTTTCGCCCTCCACGGTGATCGAATTTTATGATGAAAACGGGCGCAGATACTTTTACTGTGATGGGAATGATAAATTCCTACCGGTAAAGTTCTCGCCAAAGCTGGCAAAAGATAAACGGGAACGGCACTGAGCTGTTCCACCATAAACGAACGGCATTGGGCAGGTGTATCTATCACTTGCTCAATGCCTTTTTATTTTGAAATGGAGGAACTCTATGGGCGTATATTCAGAAATGGCCGCAGACTTGCGGGAAGATGTGCAGGAGCATACCACAGCGGTGCAGGATGCCGCTGAGCTGGCTGCCAGACGGGCAGACGAGCGGCAGCAGGCTGAGGAGGAGCAGGCGAAGGCTCTGCTTTCCCAGATGCAGCAAAACGCGGATGACGCCCCTGCCACCCCCAACGTTCCTGATCCGGAAGCCGAGAAAAAAGCGGAGGAGGATCGTAAACGGCAGGAGCATGAGCAGGCCGAAGCCAAACGGAAAGCCGAGTGGGAAGCCAAGCAGCGAGCCAAGGAGGAGGCTGAACAGGCTGCATGGGAAAACGCGGTAGCGATGAGCGATGACGAGGTGATGGCCGCCTCTATGAAGCGTGTGGGCGACGATTCCGAACGACTGACACGCCGCAACATGAAGCAGTGCGTCACCGAGTATATCCAAACGCTTTGCCTTGAGGATGTGGCCTTTGCCCGGAATGTCATGCACCCCCGCAAGAACATGGTCAACTGCTTCCGTTATATCAACCGCAGGGCATTTGAGTTTGCCAAGCAGGAGATGGAGGACAATGACATCAAGCCCTCTGCTGAAGGCTATGGCACTGATGTACCGGACGGGCTCTGCTATCAGTGGGCGGAAGAGTATTTCAAGGATCTGAACGCAAAGGAGGATCGTGGACAAGAAGAAAAGTTTGTTCCTAAACCGTATTACGGCGGCAGGAGCAGCACGACGAAAAAGGCAGAGAAGAAAAAAGCGGAGAAGCCCGCCGCCAAGAAAAAGGAGAAGGCTGCCAATACAGCAAAGGAAAATGAGCCGCTGGACGACCAACTCTCCTTTGATAGTCTGGGGGTGAGCGCATGACGCGGAAGATAGATAAACGCGCCTGCCGCAAGTTTGCTATGCCGGAGCTGGAATTCAATCTGAATGAAGGCGTACTTCATGTAGAGAGCTGTCCCTATATTATCCGCACGGCGGTACACAATATCTCCGGGCAGCGTATTCTGGTGCTCTATATCTATCAAAGGGAGAACATTCTGGCGGGCAGCATCAAGCCCCGTTGGGTCATGTTCCAAAGCCGGGATGATTTTGCTACTCTTTCGCTCAGAGAAAACGCCAGCGCAACGTGGCAATGCTCAACATTCGATTCTCTGGACAAGATATCTTTCTTTGATAGAAAATGTGCCTTCTACCGACAGCAGGATGAAGCTCGCGTGGCCCGTTTTTGCAAATGTGAACACAGTGCCATTTCAGCATTAAATCACCTGCAATGGCCGATTTCCGGACGCAAGGCAATGGAGCGCACACGGAAGAAGCAGCGTGTGATCGTAGAGCGGATGAAATATGTGCCAGCGCTGCCCCGCGACCTGAAGGGTTTCATCCACCGCGAAGTCATGCCACAGTATATCTTCTATGATTACCAGAGGAAAGGGCCGGAACATGCTTTCTGTACCGCTTGCCGGCACGAGGTCAGTATCGCAGCAGCCAAGCACAATACTTCCGGCACCTGCCCTCGCTGCAAAAAGCAGATCACGTTCAAGAGCAGAGGAAAGAGCACCCGACTCTTTGACCGAGCAACGGTTCAAGTGCTGCAAAAGACTGAAAGCGGTGAAATGTTGCTGCGGATCATAAAAGTGTACCGTGCGTTTACTGGCGAGAATACCCCAGCATATTATTCCATATATGAAAATGCACGCTATTTCATCTTGCCTCGTTCAGATGGTCAATGTAGTACTTCGCCCTATTATCTTGCATCTGCCGGCAAGGACGATCTGACGCCGTGGAAGTGTGGGTATCGCCCCCGTTTCCTCTCTTGGTATGAGAGCTTTGAAGCGAGTGCGGAAGGAAAACTATATCCCAATAACCTTGCGGAGTTCCTGTGGGATACCCCATGGAAGTATTCACAATTAGAGACATATGCTCGCACCGTCACTTCTATGGAAGCAATCACTTATCTAAACGCATTTGCGCGTTGGCCGATGATCGAGTATTTGGTCAAGCTAAAGCTTTTCAGATTGGTTAGAGACGTCATATACAGCACTTCACGTTATACAATGTCCAAGACGATAAATTGTGAAGGAAAGAACCTGCAGGATGTTCTGGGATTTGACCGTTCCTGGATACCCTTGCTGCAAGAAGTTAACCCCGGTATTGCACAGCTTCGCATAATCCGTGCATTCATTGATGCTGGAAAGAAACTGGATGCTTCTATGATGAAATGGTGTGCAGACAATGCCGTACAGGATGCTTCGGTTCTGGTAGAACTGCTTTCCTATACAAGCATGCACAAACTTTGTCGCTATGCGGATGCGCAATACAAGGGATACCGTAAAGCAACCAAGGTTTGGTATTGCGAGGTAGAACGCAGCATGACAAACCTTCTTACGGATTACTGCGACTATCTCCGTATGTGCAAGGAACTGCAATATGACGTGAAAAATAGCTTCGTACTATTTCCGCATAATCTGAAGGAGGCCCACGACAGTGTAGCAAAGACGCTGAGGGACAAACACACGGCGGAGCAGGAAAAAGCTATTGCGGACAGCTTTGACGAATGGCAGAAGCGGTATCAGTATCAGAGCAAAGAACTCATGATGATCCCTCCGCATTCCGCGAAAGAGATCGTGGATGAAGGATCGGCGCTCCATCACTGCGTGGGACACTATGTTAAAAATGTCGCCGAGAAAGAACGCGTCATTCTCTTTGTAAGGAGTGTTGCCGAACCGGACAAATCGCTTTGTACCGTAGAGGTAAGGGATGGTCAGGTCACGCAGGCACGGGGCTTTGATAATGCGGAGCCTCCGGCGCAGATCACGGCATTTATTGAACAATGGAAACAGCGGGTGCTGTATGCCTCCGATAAGGCCGCGGCATAAACCCGCAAGTTGATCAATGGAGAGGCAGGGCGTATTTCGCCCTGCCTCTTTCCATAACTCAGGAAAGGTGTGTAAAAAATGAAAGAGCTTTCAGAGCTGAAAAATGAGTTTTATGAAGTCATGTATAAATACGAAAAGAGCTTTTCGGAAGAGGGTGTTATGGCTAATTTGACAGCCTGGCAGACAGCGAAAGCAGACCTGATTTCGCTGCTGCGGTGCCACCCTGACTGGAATGAAGCAGAACAGGCCATCATCTTTGACTGTAATCAGGCCTTATCTATCCAGCCGGATATGGTAGACGAAACAGCCTTTACCCTGCTGGACATCGCCTCCGAGATACTCAGCGGTGAGCATCTGGAGGATTTCCGCACAGCACTGCACGCCGCCGTGTCGGGCTATAGCCGCACTGTGTCAGAAGAGAATCTGGAGATCCTGCGCCAGCGCGGCGGAATACGCTGCACCAGAGATCAGAAGGCCAGCCGTATCATCGGAAAGCTCTGCAAGAAGTACGGTGTCGATAGGCATGATCGGTACAACGCTGTTTTCGCACAGCTGGCCGACGCTCTGAATCCGCTGATCATGCAGGAGACCGGCGTACTCTCTGTGCATCCCTGCGACTTTCTGGAAATGTCCAGCAAATCCAACACGTGGATGTCCTGCCACCGGCTTAACGGCGGAGGGTATCAGGCGGGGTGCCTTTCCTACATGAACGATAGCGTCAGCATGGTGTTCTATGCGGTAGATGCCGATGTGGATGGTGAGTACCGTAAGGCCATACGCAGATACCGTCAGATGTTTTTCTATAAGGACGGTACACTGTATCAGTCCCGGCTCTATCCTGCCGATACGGGAAATGCCCTGGAAGTGTCCAAGCTGTTCCGGCATCTGGTGCAGAAGGCCATTTCCCGCTGCCTGACGGAGCCGAATCTCTGGTATCTGAAAGCAAAGCGTTCGGACTTAGATGCCCATTACTCGACTTGCCGGGGCAGCTTGCATTATCCGGATTATGATTTTCATGGAAACCTCTCTATCCTGCAAGGGCACAAGAAAGACACCGTTCTGCCTATTGGCGCTGCGGCCCTGTGTGTCTGTTGCGGCAATGAGCTATGGAGCAATGGTGACATAAAGTGTTCTTGCAAAGAGGTAGTCGTCTGCCGGAAATGCGGACAGACAGTAGCGCGCGGTCAAGGAATATATCTTGAAGATGGTTTTTACTGCAAGACCTGCCTGCATATTTGCGAAGCCTGTGGCCGGCCCACTTTAGGCACTATGTACCCCGCTTATGACCGGCGCGGTTCTTTGCTGCAGATTTGCCATGACTGCTACCAGCAGCTGACTGCCAGTTGTTCGTCATGCAGTATGGCGGCAGCATGCCGTACAATGGGCTTTACGATTTGCAAAAAAGCCACCATACCGGTGGCAGCTTGAGGAGAAATACGATGAACACTTATGAAACTGCGGGAATGGATATGGCCTGCTTTGAAAGTATTTTGAAAATGACGCAGGGTAAGTTGAAGGAATATCTTGTGCAGCTGCTGCGTGAGCACGGCTATGAGCCTGTCTGTAAAAGTGGATTCCTCTATGTAGAAGGTACTGTCCCTGTGCTGCTGGTTGCCCATCTGGATACGGTTCATACCCATCAGCCGGATATCATCTGCCGTTCTGAGGATGGCCGTTATCTGATGTCGCCTTACGGGATAGGCGGTGATGACCGGGCCGGTGTGTATATGATTTTACTGCTGATGCGCGAGTGTCGGTGCCATATCCTTTTTTGTGAAGAGGAAGAGATTGGCGGTGTGGGTGCAAGAAAATTCGCCAAGAGCAAGCTGAGGCCGGAGGTCAACTATATCGTTGAGTTGGATCGGCGCGGGACAAATGACGCTGTGTTCTACAACTGCGATAATCCCGACTTTACGGAGTTCATTTGCAGCTTCGGCTTTGAAGAGAACTATGGATCGTTCAGCGACATCTCTGTGGTTGCGCCGCATTTGGATACTGCGGCTGTCAATATCAGCGCAGGCTATTTCAACGAGCATCGCCTCCACGAGATGATCGACACCTATGCCATGTGTAAGAATGTCCTCAGACTTACGGCGATGCTCCAGCAGCAAACCGGCCATTTCCCGTATCAGGAGCGCATACACAGACGAGGCTCCATGTACGGCGCGCAAACCAGTCTCTTTGCGCCGATGATAGACAGGCAGCCACAGAAGTGCGCGTGTAAGCTGCTGATGCCCTTGCCGGAAGAAACACGGCTCTATATGGGACAGCACCAGATCAGCTATGCACCGGAGTACATGATGGATCGTTCCGGTAACCTCTATATGTATCTGGAGTGCTTGAAGGCTGCAGTGGAAGCGGAGGGCGTGTTTGCCTGTAATGAAGAAGGACAGCCGCCTGAGTTTTCAGCGGTTTGCGAAGGGACAAGATTTCTGCAGGTGTATACCTATGAGGAAGCTGTTGAGAGGCTTGAAGATACGCAGGTAAAAAGTTAAATTGATAAAATCCAGTTCGCCCTTATGGGCGAACTGGATTTCTGCGCATCAAAGCTCTGTAGATTTCCTTGATCTGCCTGCGCGATATCTTTTATTACAAATGAAAAGATATCTTCCGTTTGTGATTCAGAAGGGCAGGAGGAAGTGCATATAACTGTTGTGTACACTCACCACGATTTCTTGTTATAATGCGATTCTTACAAGCGCGGATATCAAGATGGATTACTTTGTAAAAGTTTTTTTAGAATTCTTGTAATATTTATGTGTTCAGAATCAACATAATAGTAGAAACTCAAATGAAACGGAGGAGATACCCGATGTACAGCAGATAGCCCGTGCCTCATCGAACGAAGTGAATCCGCAAGATAAAGTACAAGTGCTTTGGCTGACAAGTAAAGGAGAAAAACATGAAGAAAAGAATTTGCGCTTTTATGCTGGTTTTCGCCATGGTTTTGGCGATGATGGTATCCGCAAGTGCGGCAGTTAAGGAACCCGACTCCGCGAATGGCGGCGGTGGCATCGGCCCCGTGATTACTTATCATATTACAAAGGACAATACTCCTTTGTATTATGAGGCTGGCGGCCCTGACAGCAAGGGATTGGTTCACAAGGGGAATTATTGTGACAAGCTCGGCACGTCCGGCAGTTATACGCATGTAAAGATGACCAGTGGTCCGATGTTCGGAAAGACCGGTTATGTACTGAGCACCTATGTTGCTCTTGGATATTAACCTATTACCGGAAGCTTAAGGGATATAAGCATTACATCCCATTTGTCAAAGAGCCGCCTTATACTTTGAGGCGGCTCTTAAAATCATTTTCCTGATAATAATATAAAAATTATAAAATGCTATTGCCATAATTGGGTGTGTTTAAGAGGTATCTAATTTATGAAAAAGCGATTTGCGATACTGCTGACCCTACTGGCCGCGCTGCTGCTGTGCGGCTGCGGCGAAAGGGCCGATGACCAGCGATGGCTGTGGTCGTCGGAGGAGATTACCCCGCCAACGGATTTTGGCTACGTACTAACCGTGGCCAGTACGGAGGATGAGGTATTTGCGGTCTCTCACACCGCGTTGGGCCGCTATGAGAATGGCGAAATCACCGTGCTGGACACCATCTACTCCACCGACGCGCCTGCTATGGTCTATGGTGCCAGCGGGTACGGCGACATACTGTATCTGCTGACGGGAGAGATGCGTCCGCAATATACAGAAAACGGGGAGCCGCGTAAGAATCCTGATTTCTCTGGGAAATACACCGTGATCGCCTACCGCAGCGGAGCACGGGCAGAGGCTGTGCCGTTCCAGTTGAGTGAACGCGATGTTCTCTCCGGCCTGCTGGCGCTGTCCGATGAATATATGCTGTGCTGGACAGCTACCGATGCCTGGGTGGTATCACTGACAGAGGGAGGCAGTATCTACCCGCAGCAGGTGTCCGGCGAGATTGTTGCCCCCACCACAAGCCGATCGGGTATGTGGCTGTGGGCAAAGCAGGGTGAGACCTTCGGCTTCTATCCCCTGACCGCAGCTGAAAACGCGCTGGGCGACCTTACACAGCCAGAGGAGTGTCCGATATCTCTTACAGCTACGGTTTCTAGGAATGACGGATGCCTACTGAACGGCAATGAGAACCTGTCTTTGTATCATCCAGTGAAGAACACCGCCGTCTCCCTTGTCAACTGGCATGACTGCTCGATGGCTGATGCCACTGTGACCAGTATCGTGCAGAGCAGTGATGCCACTTGGCTGTGTGCTTCCAACGTCGATGGGAGAATCTGGAACATACGGCGTGATACAATCGCAGAGGGCAAAAAGACATTACATATTGCCTCGGCTTACGGCTCTCTGGAGCTGGATGAGCTTGTGAAGCAGTTCAACCGTGCGCATCGGGACTGCGTCGCCGTGATCGACTATTACCCGGAAAACGCCTATGACCGCCTGTGTACGGAGATGATGGCCGGTGACGGCCCGGACGTGCTGGATCTGGCCAATCTTTCCATTCCGCAGAATTCCTCCTATCTGGTGGATTTGTATCCGTATATTGATGCTGACTCGGATCTTGAGCGTGATATGTTTGTGCCTACGGTAATCTCCGCACTGGAATTAAACGGCCAACTTCGCTCCCTGCCTGCCGCTTTCATTGTGGGCACCGTAACCGCGCGCGTGGCTGACGTCGGTGAGCGTACCGACTGGACCATCGAAGAACTGCAGGACATTATGGCACAGAGAACAGATGATATTCATCTTATGCCCAACTGGATGGATCGACACAATTATTTGGCTTGGATAGGTATGCTTAGTCCTGGAGAGTTTATCGACTGGGAAAACGGAATTGCCTACTATGACAGTGAAAGTTTTCTCCGACAATTACAATTCTGCGAAACGTTAGACAGCTATGAGGAGTATGGCGATGGAGAAATTCCAGAATGGTCATGCCTGATAGAGCCGGAATATATTCAGAATTTGGTTCGCATTAATGGTATCCGGAATAATTACAAGGAAGATTTTACCTACATTGGCTTTCCTGGCGAAGGAATGTACAGGAGCCTCTTTGGCGTGGATCAGCTCCACTTTGCCATCTCCGTCAATAGCGACAAGAAGGATCTGGCCTGGGAGTTTATCCGGCTGGCATTGACGAAAAAGAATCAGGAAATGATTTGCGATAGCTGGCAACTTCCCATCCGGCAGGATGTGCTGGACGACAGACTGGAGACGGTTGTTGAAAACGCCAGTGACCGCCAGCGGTTCCGTCAACTGATTCAGAAGCCGCTGCGATTTGCTGGCAGAAATATAGATATTGCCCAGATTGTCATTGACGAGGGTGATGCCTATTTCGATGGTCAGCGCACCGTAGAGGAGGCGGCGGAGCGCATCCAGAACCGGGTAACGCTGTATCTCTCCGAGATCGAATAGGAGGCCACTATGCAGAGACGACGTTTCCGAACATTTCTCCCCTATCTGCTCCCCAGCGGCACGGGAACGACGCTGTTTTACACAGCGCCGTTCCTCGTGATGCTGCTCTATGCCTTCTCCGGCGGAGGTGGGCTGGCGGCGCTGGGCGGCAACCACGCCTTTGCGGTGGGTGCGCGGAACACCGCTGTCTATCTGTTTTGCGGCATCGGCACCGCGCTGCTGCTGGGCATGTGGATCGCGCTGGCGCTGCGGCCCCGGCGCTTTGCCGTAAAGCTGGCGCTGCTGGTGCCGCTGATGATCCCCTCCGCCGCTGTGGCGGTTATCTGGCGAGCGCTGATCCCGTGGGAGAGCTTGTGGGTGCTGATCCTGCTGTTGGTGTGGAAGGTCACCGGCGTCAATGCTGTGCTGTTTACTGCCGCCCATAACAAAATTCCCGGCGAAGTCATCGAGAGTGGTCAACTGGACGGTGCCGGTGAACTGAGGCTGTTCCTCCGCGTCAAGTGGCCGTATCTGGCCAGCAGCGTGTTTTTCGCCGCGCTGATCGACCTGTTCTTCGCGTGGCGGGCCTTCCGAGAGGTCTATCTTCTGACCGGCGATTACCCCTATGACAGCATTTATCTCATTCAGCACTACCTTATGCACATGTTCCGCCGCCTGCAATACGGCAAGCTGGCCACCGCCTCCATCGTGGTGGTCGTAGCGGTAGTCGTCATAACGGGGCTGCTGTTTCTGCTGACCAACTCACAGGGAAAGGATGTGGAAGCATGAAGGCACTGGCGAAAGTAATCCTTGTTCTCCTTGCCCTTCTGCCGGTGGGTATATTGCTCTGGCTGGCGGTTCCCCAGCTTCCGCTGCTGTGGGATGACCGCGCCTACTGGCGGGGCTACGCCACCTCGCTGGGGCTGACAGCGGTCATTCTGATCTTTCAGCTGGCTGTGGCACTGCTGGCGGCCTACGGTCTGGCACGCTGGCAGGGGCGGCTGCGAAACGCCGTCTACCTGCTGTACTGTTTGTTGACGCTGCTGCCGGTACAGGTGATGATGCTGCCCAACTATCTGGTGTGCCGGGCGTTTGGGCTGCTGAACACCCGCCTTGCCATCGTGCTGCTGGGCGTTTTCTCCCCGCTGGCGGTATTTCTGCTGGCCCGCGCCATGCAGCGCATTGGCCGTGAGCAGAGCGAGGCCGCGTCCCTGGATGGCGCCGGAGAGTGGATGCTCTTCCGCCGCATCTATCTGCCTCAGGTGAAGGATACCGCCTACGTCGCGGCAGGGCTGGCCTTTTTGGATCAGTGGAGCATGGTGGAGCTGCCGCTGGTGCTGCTGTCTGACGAAAGCAAGCAGCCCCTGTCCATTCTCCTGACCCGCGACGCCTTTGCCGCCCCCTACGCCGGTGCCGCCTTATATCTGCTGCCGGTAGCAGTTGTGGTGCTTGCAGTAATACTTATAAGAAAGCACTTTGCATAGTATTGAGCGTACCAGAGCATGTGTCGACTCAACTATTAAGCTAGCAAACAAGCAGGAGCTTCAGGCATAAGCCTGAAACTCCTGCTTGTTAAAACCAATAATACATTTTGTAAACAAAATGCTATTTTGCGACGGCGCTTCTGGTGGTAACTGTTCTAGAATCGTTGCCCAACGAATCTTCAGCATAAATCGTTACAATCGCACGATATGTTTTTCCCGATTCGCCATTATATGTATAGCTTCCGCTAAATTCATCTGTTTTCTTATCCAGCAGACCATTATAGGCGGTGCCTTGCTTTGTATGAACTTCTTGCCAACGCGTCCCGACTTTTTCTTGAATCACAATTTTTTTCACACCAATTGTGCTCATAGCACCCGTTGCATAGATTCTAAAGTTGACAACTACCTCACCTGCTGCGCCGCTGGTTGCGTCAATTATATAAACATCAAAATAGTCGCTCGCTCGTAGTAAGCCAATACTTTCATTCGACGAAGTCGAAGCTTCAACCGTACATACACAGAGTGATATTACAAAAACGAATACCCAAATGAACTGCAGGAATCTTTTCATTTGCTGCCTGTGGCCTCCTTTTTTACATAGAGTTAATGATTTGTTGAACCTCCACAACAGACAAGTCACCTATAATAGAGCACAGCATTTGATCGTCGGGCATCCACGCCGCAGTTATTCTTTGGTTATTAGTCATAATGTAGTATGTGATGCCATTTCTTTCGTAAGAAAGTACATCAGCAGTATCTTTTTCAAAAATTGTATAATCCACAGCATCGGGAGAATCATACAGAAAAGTAACCAGAGAAAAACTACAATCACCAGATACATATTTTGCTCGAATACTTACAGGACTTGGCTGAGAAGACACGGATGCTTCAGCAAGCTCAAAGCCTTCAGGTAGCCATTTGGGCTCTAAGTTCTGGTTAATGCCGCAAGCATCTAAAGCTTCTTGAAGTGAACCATATTCACCGTCAGGAGAATGACTGTTTGCATTCAGCATATCCGTATTGAGCGTATCATCGTTTTGTGAAGATGTCGCAAAATGGAAGGTTTCATTCGTCCAGCGGGCTATGGCGCCAAACACATCAATACCAAGAGCTTGTGCAGTTACCATGCTACCCAGTAGAACCAAGACAGCAATAACGGAAGCAATAGGGGCCTTCCATCGAGAGGTTCGGGGGGTGCTGTTTTCAGATGTGTGAGATGCACATTCAACCAGACGTGAATGCTTACTGAGAAAGTTGTTCAACGATGCATCAACATCAAATTCAGGAGCAGTCTCAATTTGGTCGATCTTCTTTAAACACTCATCCATCCAAGCCGCTGAATATGTGAGGTCATCTGTAGCATTCCACATATCCGTCAATGCATCGGTCAGTTCGTCAATTGACATGTTATCAAGATGCTCGTTGATTTGAGAGCTATCCTCTTTCAGACTGCGATTTACTGAGGAAAAACCATTCTCTGGCATCTTTGTACACCTCCTCTCTCCTATATTGACTGGACTTTTAAAAATATTACATCAGACGTAAAATTTTATGAATCATCAGGGGTGTTTGTTGTGAGTTCCTTGTAGTGGCTTTTTGCGCGAAAAGCTCTAGTTCGGCAATTCAAAATTGAAATTCCAAGGTGCAACGCAATTTCCTCATATGTCAATTGTTTCTCAAAAAGGAGAACAAGTATCTCACATTCTTTGGGTGATAGCTCTTTGGGCAGCAAATCCCCTAAAGGTTCATAATAAGTATCTTCAGTGAATGCGGAAATGTCATGGACAAGTGGTATTTCAAGCCGGTATTGCGCAGACTTCGTTTCATCTAGGATCAAGTGCTTAAGCGTTTGACTTAGCCAACCGCCAATATTCGGATGATTAAGAATATCTTTTTGCTTATATAGTAATATCAAGAAGGTTTCTTCTACTAGATCTTCGGCGAGGTGTTGATTTCGTAGAACATGGAAGGCTTGCTTAATTAAGCGAGCGGAGTGTTCCTGATATATCTGTATAAACCACTGATTTCCTTCAGACATATAAAAACCTCCATATTTAAAAAATGCCATTTATATTTATATAGACAACCTGCATTCTTTTTTGCAACAGAGTATAATAGATGATTTCATGTGACGAAGAAAAAGGTAATGAGCGGTCTCTAATGAGACCGCTCATTACCTCAGCCTGTCAAAGAACGCCAGTTCTCGTTATGCGAGAGCTGGCGTTTTAGTCG
>OIXH01003650.1_pt1 | contig 13330 bp, 14 predicted proteins | sample 1587741 | NCBI WGS metagenome assembly OIXH01 (sample SAMEA3888916, study PRJEB22519) | human gut metagenome | biome: human gut; feature: human-associated habitat; material: faeces | place: Denmark | collected 2011 | reverse complement strand
TTGAACTTATTCTTTTCTTATTTTTGTCTGAATCATTTATTTGATATTTTGAAACTCTTTTATTTTCAAATTTTATTATATCATCTCTAGTCTCACTAGATAAAACTATTTCTTTTAATACTATTTCTTCTTTAAAGAAACTGTTTAATGATATTTCACCAAATAGTTTAATTATATCATTATTATCAGGTATTGCCTTTAGATTTAGCAATTGTTGTGTGATTTCAAGCAAATTACTTCTTCTATTTTTGAAATCTTGAATTGTTTTTGTTGAATCATCAAAACAACTAATAAGATCTTCATTAATAGAAAAATCAAATTTTAATGATCTGTTTTTTCTATTAACTTCTTCACAAGTTATTAATAATTTATTGTACAAACATATAATTTCTAATTTTATATTTTCGTTATATACAATATCTTTTTTCATTTCTAGTTTAACCATATCATTGAAAATGAATGAATATAGTTTTTCACTAGTTTCATTTAACAATACAACTGAAGTACTACAAATACCTAAGATAAATTTTCCTTTTTTAGAAGAAACAATTTTAAAGCAATATTTAGGCAATGCTTTTGTTTCATAATTAGATACGACTTTACTCCAACCGGGGATTTTTTTATTCATCTCTTCAGTTAATTCTAATGGAAAAATTTGAATTTCATCTCCATTTGTAAATCTCAATTTATTAAAAATATATTGATTAATATCAACAGTTTTATCATATTTTAAATTTTCAATTGCCTTATTCCAAGTAGTAGTATTTATTTTAATATTAATATCGTTTGGTTCATTAATACTAATTGATTTATTTTTCTTAAATTTCATTATAACTCTCCTCATACTTATATTATATATTTATATATTACATTTTTTAATATGAATTGATTCTTCAGAATTAAGACATATTATTCCATCTATATTTTCTTTTAAATCTAGTAAAACTTTTTTTGTTATATCTATAACTTCTTCTACACTTATGTTTAAAAATTCTGATATTTGTTCTGAATCTAAGTATGAACCATTAATACATCCTAATTTTAAAATTACTACCATAACTTCTTTTTCTGAATATTTATTAAATAATTTCATAAAGTTCATATTTTTAAACATGCTTAATAATTTTATATAAGATTCTTGTAAACCATCTTTATTACTACAATCATCTAAATCAAATCTAGAATTTAATTGTTTTTCCAATATATCTTTAATTTTAGGTATTGTTCTATTATAAAAACGGGAAATTTGTTTTTGATCCATTTTGTTCAATGTAGGATGTTGTAAATCATTACCATATCTTAAAAATATAAGATTTTTTTCTTCAATAGGTAGTTTTGATATTGCAAAATCAACTTGTTGCTCTGCATATTCATCAAAAAATTCATATATTGTTTTAAATCCCCTTTGTTTTCTTTGCTTTGGATGATTTGATAAGGTTCCAAACCCTTCTTGTTCAAATAGATATCTTAATTTTTCTAAAATTTTAGTAATAGTTCTTGAAATATTATCTTGTGAGGTTGAAAGCATTTGTGCTATTTCTAACTGTGTATATCTTTTATCATTATAAAAACCAAAATAAAGCATAATAATTTTTTTATTTTTTTCAGGTAATTCATTAACTATTTCTCTTATCCTTAAATATTTTTCTTTATCAATATAATCTTTTTCAATGTTTATTTCAGAACTAATAGCATCTTCTAATTTAAATTCTTTTCCATCAATAAAAGTGCGCATATCATCTAAGCTACAAGTATTTTTATGTTTTTCCATTCTTCTTAAATACATTAAAATTTCGTTGTTAATGCACTTGGATGCATATGTAGAAAATTCTATATTTCTTGTTAAGTCATATGTATCTATTGCTTTCATTAAACCAATAATACCAAATGATATTAAATCATTTTTATCATATTTAGCAGATTTAAAATTGTTATTTACCTGATGCACTACTAAACCAACATTATTTAAAATTGCCTTTTCACGTGATTTCTGATTTCCTGCATGTGCTTCTTTTAATAACTCGATTGTTTCTATCTTTGATAATTTTTTTTCATCTGTATCTGTATTATCATACATACTATTCACCTCTCAAAATTAAATTATATTATATAATAAATATATATTTTGTCAAATAAAAAACTGACTTTAATGTCAGTTTTAATTATTTAGTAGCTTCAACCGGTATAGTAACTTCTCCTGCTTTATTATGATCATAAAACTCAATTGTCATTGAAAACTTATCAATTTCATCCATTAATTGTGAAAAATCATATTCTAATTTATATACATAATTATCTTTTATATAAACAGTTACAAATATGTCTCCATCTAAATTATATTGACTTAAAGTATTATTGTATTTTAATAAACCTTTTATATCGTCTTTTGTTAATTTAACTAAATATTTTTCAGAATTAACTTTTGTTACACTTCCATTTTCTTTGAACTTATTTAATATTATTGTTAAATCAATCAAGCTCGTAGCTTCATTTGACTTTTCCCAGGTATCATATAAAGGATTTTTTGTATATGTATATCCTTTTGCAAAATCAACATATGAAGATGTTGTTACATTAATTCCCATCACTTGCGTATTTACTTCAAGATGTTCTTTCTGATGTAATTCATCTACAACTCCATTTATATAACTTATGCTTTCCATTCCATACATAACAACTTTTGATGTGGCTTTGATTTTGTAATTATCAAATTTTGTGTTAAATGTGGTTTGATTTTTAATTGTACTTTCTTCAATATTTATATCATAACTATAATTATTAACAAAATTACTATTTGTTATAATCACATACAATTTATCATAGTTTTTATAATTTTCTAAATCTATTTGGGTATTATTAATACTAGTATTAGTTAACAAAGTTTCATATTTACCATTTGCAAATGTAATAACATAAACATTTAAATATTCACTATTAGTATTTATTTTTACTTTATAATTATGCTTTAAATTTGAATTAAATAAATAATAATTAATTCCTGTACTTGATAAAATTGTATTTTTAGAAAATTTTTCATTATCAACAATTTCTTTTTCTAACTTTACTGTTTCATTATCTTTTGGTAAATAGTTGTTATTTGGATAATCATTATTTAAATTTTTTAATGCCAAATCAGCCATAACTTTAATACGTTCATCATTTGTTGCATTGTCATTTAAATATTCAAATCCATTTTCTGAATGAATTGAATTAAAAATTTTTTCAACTCCATTTTGGACATTTTTTTCGTATGAATATAAAAATTTAAACATTGCATACCCGACTTGTGAACCCACAGTATCGTACATAGTAGTAAACATATCTCCAGTATGTTTAAAATAATTAGATACCCAAATGTTTAACCCATTATTTTTTAATGTGTTTTCTGATATCTTTGCTGCTGCCCAATCAGCAGACGCTTCTCCAATAATTGTATCAGAAATATCATTTCTAGTTCCAGTTTCATTATTAATGATATAATTCTGATAATGATGAAACAATTCATGTGCAAGTGTATTTTCTGACAAAATATTAACAGCTTTTGCATTTAAAGATATGTAAGGTGTAATAATAGTACCATCTGTACTTTCATATAAAAATTCATCAATTATATTTGAGAATATATCATCTGATATATTCATACTATGATAAATTCCATGCAATTGATCATTTTTTAAATCATATATATATACATGCATTGCATCACTCATATATTTTTCTTCTATATTATATGCTTTCAAAATTTCCACTTGATCATTATATCTCTGTGATAATGTAGAAAAAATTTTTGACTTAAAAAAGTATTTTAAATTAATTGTTTTTTCATATTTTATAATTATATTTTCTAATAATTCACCATATTTTTCAACATCTGAATCAGTTACTGCATCACTTCCTTCAGTAGTATACCAAAATAGGAAGTTGCCCTTTGAAGATAAATAGGCTTTATTCAAATTAGTTGTTGTTCCATTTTCTATTGTATTAGCTAATGGTTTTGCTTGCGAAGAGGATGTTTTAATTTTAAAAGATATATTTGAAAGACTATAGTAATTAAGGTATAACTTTATGGTTTCTTCTGATAATTCATCATAATACTTCGTGATTAGATTATCAACTCCAATTACTGAAGCAGATAAATATTTTTCTGGTAATAAACTTCTATCATAATTATTATATATATTATATTTAACATATTCATCAGTATTTATAATTTTATTGTTAAAATCATACCATAATTGATCTTCAATACTTACTACATCGTTTACTTCATTGTCTTTTTCATTTTTGTTTTCTTTCTTATTATTTAACATAAAAATTAAAGTAAATAATATCAATAGAGCTACTATAATTGACAAAATTATAATTAATATTTTTTTACCATTTTTATTCATTTAAATCATTACTCCTTACTATTTTTACTTTTTTATTATATCAAAAAACATGAAAAAAATACAATATTAATCCCAATCATTAACTCTTTATTAAACAAAAAAGAATTGTAGTTAAAAACAATCCTTTTATATTTTAATTATTTAGTTCTTCTTTATTGCTTCTCATATCAAGTGTTGCTTCATTAATTGCATCATCTACAGTTTTTGTACCATCTGTTATCATGCTATAACCAAGTGCAGCACCAAACTTATGAGAAAGTTCTTTGAACTCTTTGTTTAGTTTTTTCATATAAGAAACTACTTGTTTTTCATCATATGAAACTAAGTATACTAAGAACTCATTTCCATTTGTTCTTATAATATCAGTGTTAGGCATTTGATTTCTAATTAATATATTACCTGCCTCACCAATTATTTTATCTCCCTCTTCATGACCATAATTGTCATTTATATAAGCAATATTATTTAAATCAATTATTATTATAGCCTGTGGATAAATCCCACTGTTATCCCATTTTTCCAAGTTATCATTTAAATAATTTCTATTTTTTAATGATGTAAGCATATCAATATATCTTAATTTGTCTTCTTTAGTAAATACTTTTTCTTTCTTACCCATTGAATTTTTTATTTTTAAAATTATAAAAGTTACTAAACTCATAGATATAAGTACAGCAAGAACTATAAGTACATATTTAATTATAATAGGAACATATTTTACATTTATTGTATCATTATATCCTGAAACAGTTAATGAATTTATATGAGCTGTTTTTAAGTAATTATTAAATATTTTAACAAACATACTATTATCTTGATTACTAACTCTATAATAATAATCTGATTGCATATTATAAGTATAAACGTTTTTAAATTTGATATTACTTTTTGATACATAATAATTATAAATTTCATTATCTATAACTATAATATCATTTGATTTTGCTCTACTAATAATTTTATTTATACTAGAATATTTTTTAGTATTTATTCCAATATCTTCTAATTCTTTTGATAAACGGCTATTTTCAAGTGTTATTACTTGTTCACCAATTAGGGAATATATTGAATCAATTGTTATATTTTTATTAGTTAATACTACTGCTTTTTCATTATAATTTGATGATAATAAAGAATTATCAACCTCATATGTATCATCTATATAATTATCAAAGAATAAGTCGATTTCTTTATTATTAAATGCCTTTTTTAAATCTGAATATGATGAATATTTTTTATATATAAATTCTAAATTAAACATTTTAGAAAAGTCTTCTAAAATACTTTTATTAATACCTTTTAGTGTTCCATCTACATTTAAATCATATGGTGCATTTTCAACAAATCCATATGTATACCTTTTAGCTTTAAAATCAGATTTTTCTTTTTCTGCTATATTTAAGTAAGTAAGTAAATCATTAGCAAAATAATCATTATATAGTTTTTGAGAGTTATTATCTTTCCATTTTTTAAAATATTTAGTTACAATTTCATTTAATTTATCATTGTTACCTAAATTTAATACATAATCATCTGTTAAATCCATTAAATTATAAGCAACAAAATATTTATCATTACCTAAAATATCTTTTAGACTTACTAATCTTGAAACAATAATTGCATCTATTTCACTTTTTTCATCACTTATTTTTGAAATCATAGATTCTTGTGTTTCATATTCAATAAAGGTAATATTAGAACAAACTGATAAATGTTTTTGTATTCTATCTTTTTCTGATTTTAATACACCTATTTTTATATTTTTTATTTCTTCTAGATTACTATAAGTAATATCATTTTTTGTAATTAATACTTTGTTATCTCTATATAAAAGTAATTGATTTTCGCCTTGTTTTTCAACTTGTTTAAATGCATAATCTGTTTTTGCATCATTTCCTATTTTATAAGCAATGTTATTAAATGTTATTGTAGTATCATTTTTTAAACTATTTAAAAAATCAAATACCAATCCTGTTCCATTATCACTTAGTGTTGGCACATCCGTAAAAATTGATAAATCAACAACATTATTTTTATTGTTTTCTATCCATTGTTTATCTAATAATGAAAGGGTAGTTTTCTCATCCTCATTATTTAGAAAATATACTACCCCAAAAGTAATAGCAGCAATTAAAATCAAAACTATGGATATTATTATTACTTTTTTATTCTTCATCTTCTACTACCTTTCCTGTCCAAGTAAATGTTTCTCCATAATTTATTTTATATCCAATTATAGGAAAATTTTTACTATCCTCTGATGATTTTACAAGTATTTGAAAATCATAGAATTTTTTTTCGTCTGTTGAAAATTTTTCTAAGATTTTGCCAGCTTCTTTCATAATAGTATCAGGGTTTGCATCCTTATCAACAATTAATATAAAATTACATATTTTACCTGATAGATGGTAAGATACATCTGTTACTCCTTTTATCGACTTTAATACTTCTTTACTTGCATTTATTGTTTCATCGGAAATTTGAACATTTTCTATTCCAGTTAGTCTATTACCATACTTTGAAGTTTTATATCCTGAAAATAAAAAATGGAATAATGCAATAAAAGTTATTATTAATACAATAAGTACAATTCCTAAAATAATAAATGTGTTTTTATTTTTCTTTATAAATTTCATAAGTCAACTCCAATCGTATTCAATTATACTATATTTTTATAAATATATCAAATCAAAAAAACAGAATTATTTATTATCTGTTTCTTCTAATTTATTCAATATTTCTTTAGTAACTTCTATAGTTTTTTCTTTTATAGATGCTGCTGTTTTTTCTAAAACTGGAGTTCCTTTTTCTATAGCATAATCAACTAAATCTTGTGCTTTTTCTTGTAATTGTTTTGCTTTTTTCTTTGCTATTTTTAAAGCTTTTTCTTTATCTAAATCCGATAATTCTTCTTTAATTTCTTCAATTTTTGTTTCAATATTTTGTTTTACTTCTTCTATATCTACATTTTTTGCCTTTTCTAGCATTTCATTTAATTTTTGTTTTAATTCTCTTCTTGTTTCACTACCTTTTTTAGGTGCGAATAAAATTCCAAGTCCTGCGCCAATACCTACTCCTGCTAAAAATTTACCAAAACCTTTTTTCTTACTCATCGAAATCATCCTCTCTTTTTTTATTTTTAAATATTACCTTTGTAAAATAGTGGTACATTATTTTTAATTCAATATAATGAAGATTGCATTACTTGGATACGGGAAAATGCTTATAGCATCTGTACTTTTATTTACTATATCAAAAACACCATTAACTTTATCTAATTTTATATTTAAATCATCTATTGTTTTATCTACTTTTTTTAGTGTTTTGAAAAGTCTTATAATAAAAATTATTAAAACTATTATAAGTATACTCAAAAGTGTATATAATATGATTGGTAAAATTTCATTAATTGTCATTATTTCTTATCCCCTTCGTCATACATTGAATCAATAAGATCAAACAAATCACTATCAGAAATACTTTCATCATTAGTTTTTTCAGTTTCATCATAATTATTCATAATATTATCAGAAAGGTCAAAATCATCTTCTAATGATGATTTTTCTTTTTCATATTCAAAATCATCAAAATTTTCTAAATCATCGCGTTTTTTTTCTTCTTCTACTGTTGGTTCATCTATTATTTCTCCTGTTACCTCTTCTTGATCAGGTTCTTCTTTTTTTTCATGCATTGGTGGTATTTCTTCTTTTCCAAACAAAGTTGTTTCTATATCATCTTCTAATGTTCCAAATGCTTTTCTTCTTATATCATCAACAGTTAATTCTTTATGTTCATAATGAACTGTCATTGGAACAATTTTTTTTGTTTCGCTTTCATCCGTTGCATAATCTTTATCTAAAATACCATACACAGGAGAAATAATTGGAGATGGTTTAAATATTTTTGGTTTTTGTTCTTCTAATTGTTTCTTACCTTTATACTTATCTTTAAAAGTTTCTTCTTCTTGAACTTTTTCAACTTTTTCAATTTTTGGTTTTTCTAAAGCATCGAAATCTTTATCATCAAAAAATATAGGCGCTGGTTTTTCCTCTTTAACAGGTTCTTCAAAAGTTTCTACTTCTTCTATTTCTTCTTGTTTAGGAGTATTAATTTCTACATGCATTACCTCTTTTTTTATTACTGGTTTTTCTTCTTCTACTTCTTCTGTAAACATATTTTTAATTTTGTCGACTAATTTCATAATCCACCTTCCTTATTCTGTTTCTTCAGACATATTTTCTTCATTACTGTTTTCAGTATTATTTGTATCTTCTTCTCCATCATCATAAATAGGGAAAAAGTTTTCATTTCCTGGATGTGATTCAAATAAAGTATACTTTTCTTCTTTGTTTTTAAAATAATCAGTATCAAGCATTATTTTGATTACTTTATCATTATATTTTATTGTTGATAAAATATAGGAAGAGTTCAATATAACATCATTTATTTGTTCTTTATCAACTAATGCTTCAATTATTGCATAATTATAAACAAATTTTATTAAGTATTTATTATTTGCATTTGTTATTAATACACAACCTGTTTTATCTCCATTCTCTATTTTTTTAAAGTAATATGAATCATTTGATTGTTCACAAGCAAGTTCTTTTTTATAATAATAACTTACGACATCAATATATAAGTAATAATAGTTTCCATTGGAATATAATGTATCATTATATTCTATTGTGTTTATATGCGAAACACCTCTTGGAATATAATACTTATATCCTTTTCCAACTTGATTATATAGTGTATTATTTTTTGATAATACTACATCTATTATTGTGTCTATATTTTTTGTATCAATTCTAACAATCGTACAGCCACTTACTAAAAGTAATAGGATTAGTAATATAGCTTTTTTTTTCATGACTCACCTACTTATCTAAATTATATCAAAAAAATACTGTTTTTGATATACAAATATTTATTTGTATGTAAATTATCTGTCTATATAATTATAGCACCTACTACCTAAATTGTAAATGTTAATAAAAGAACTAACAATCGTCAGTTCTTTTTTTTGTTACACCAATTCCATCTCCTATATCATAAAATGTAGTTTGATATGTATTATTTTCTTTTAAAAATTCTATATATTTTCTTATCTTATTAACAAGTTGGCGTAAGTTTTTACTTTTTATTCTTTCTTTTTGCTCTGTATAACCATGAAATTTTAAATTATCAGATATTATTGCACCTTTTTCTGATAGATTTTTTTCAAACTTTTCAAAGAATTTTATATATTGACCTTTTGCTGCATCTATAAATATTAAATCATACTTTTCATCTAAATCTATATTTAATGCATCATCATATATCAGTGTAATTTGATTTTCTAATTTTGCTTTTTTAATATTTTTTACTGCTTCTTTATATCTTACTTCATCTCTTTCTATTGTAGTTATACAAATATTTTCATTTAAACACATTCTAATTGCTGAATAACCAATTGCAGAACCAATTTCAAGAATTCTTTTTACATTATTTTTTTTTATATAATCTTCTATAAATTTAAGACCATCATCCATCATAATTGGTATGTTATTTTCTTTGGCATATTCTTCCATTTCTTTTAGTAATTGTACCATAAACCTTCACCTTTTAATTTATTAATTATTGTATTATGTTCAGCATTAGTTTTTGAAAAATATGTTTTTCCGTTTTTATCAGCCACAAAATAATAATAATTTGTTTTTACTGGATAAAGAGATGCTTCTATTGAAGAAATAGATGGATTACAAATTGGTCCAACAGGAAGTTTTCCTGCCATATAACTACTTCTAGTATTGTATGCATTATTATCATTTAATTCTGAAACATATAAATCTCTATCAGACATATTTATTTTTGCACCATAATAAGTTGTAACATCACTCCCAAGTGTCCAATTTGAATTCAATCTATTATAAAATACCCCAGCAACTTTATTTCTATCTGAAATTGTTTTTCCTTCTAATTCAATAATAGATGAAAGTGTTAGCAACTCATGAAATGAATATTTCGAATTTAAAATGTCATTTTTATATGGTTCTATTTTTCTACCTGTTTCTGCTATCATTGTATTAAATATTTCTTTTACAGTAGCATCTTTACTAAATTCATATGTATCTGGAAATAAATATCCTTCTAGTGAATAATAAATTTTTTCATTTTTTATTTCATCTGTAATAAACCAATATTTTTCTATTAAGGAATCTAAATAATTTGTATCTTGTAATACATTTAAAATGTCTTCTTCTGTATTTTGTGTATTATCAGTAATTACTTTAATTACCTGTCTCATATTAAGACCTTCTTTAAAGGTTAACATTTCACCTTTTTTATATCCAGTATTAGAAAACTCATTTACTATTTCTTTTACACTCATCGATTCATTTAGTTTATGTACGCCAGACTGTAATGAGCTTGGCCTATTTAATTTTATATATAACTTATAAAAGAATTCTGATTTTATTAAATTTTGTTCTTTTAATTTTGTTGAAATAGAATAATATGTATCCCCTTGTAGTATTTCTATTTCTTTTGTATCTTTGTTTTTACTTACACTACCAATATTACAAAAATATATGATCATAAATATTATTAAACTTATTAATATTGGTCCTATAATACCTATTAACGCTACTAATATTTTACCTTTTTTATTCAATCTTCTTGTCATACTTCTAAAAAACGAGCTTTTATTGCTCGTTTTCTCCTGTGCTTTCTTTTACTTGTTCTTGTATTTGTTCGAGAATTGTTTCAATTATTTTCCATTCTTTATCTGTTTCTATTGGCTTTAATTCAGTTTCCGCACTACCAGGAGTATATATTGATGCATATACTCTTGTATTTCCATCTTCATCTAAACTATTGTCAGTATAAACTATATAATTTTTCTTTGTTTCATCTGATTCAAAAGTAAATAAAACTTCATATTCTACTTCTATTCCATTTTCATTAGTTATTTTAAAAGTCATTTTTTCATTTTCCATAATTTCCTCCTCTTGTGCTGTCTAAATATGTTTGTAATATTATATTTGCAGCTAATGAATCTATTTTTTTCTTTCTTTTTTTTCTTGACATACCTGCTTCTATCATATAATTATCAGCTTGAACGGTTGTAAGTCTTTCATCCTGTAAAACGATTTTTGTAGTTATATTTTTTTCTAAGAGTGTTTTAAATTCCATAGTTCTTTGTGTAGCTTCTCCATATGTGTTATTCATATTTTTAGGAAGTCCTAATACTACACATTCTATTTGTTCTTTTGTGATTATTTCAATTAATTCAGGAATAAGTGAAGTATAGTTTGAATCTTCAAATCTAATCGTTTTATACGTTGAAGCTACTATTCCCATTTTATCACTTATAGAAATTCCTAAAGTTCTTGTACCTAAATCTAGTCCTAAAAATCTCATTTTATAAAATTTTTCAAAATAACTTCTATTAGTTTTGCTCTATCAATTTTTGTTATTTTATTTCTTGCTTCTTTATGACTAGAAATATATCCGGGATCTCCACTCATTAAATATCCTACTATTTGATTGATTGGATTATATCCACGTTCTTCTAATATTTCTACAACATCTTTTAAAGTTTGCGCAATTAAAGCATCATCAAAGTCTTCAGCATTGTATATTTTTGTTTCTTCCATGTAATCACCCACTCTATAAATACAATTTTATTTTAACATTATTTATATATTTAATCAAGAAGAAAGTTTATTATATTCATTAACAAAAAAGTCATCTGTCATTCCTGATATATAATCAATTACTATTCGCTCGTTCGAAGTATTATTTTTATATTCTTCATTCATTTCATTTAAAAATACTTTACATATTGAAGAATTTATATTATTTGTTTCTAAATCAGTAAGATAAGATTTATATATATCATTAAACATTTCTTTAATTTTATTTTTTTCATCATTTGTATATGCTTTTGCATATATATTTTTATAGTTAAAATCTAATAATTCATTCATCAAATTATAATATTCATCTGATAATTTTATATATGGCTTATTAATACTATTTATAATAACATCATTAATTATTAAACTTATTATTGAGCTATTGTTTTCACCTAACTTTTTTCTTATGTTAATAGGAATATCTTCTTTATCTATAATTCCAAGTGTTATTGCATCTTCTATATCCCTACCTAAATAACCAATTACATCGCTAAGTCTAACAACGCATCCCTCTAAAGTCATTGGAACTAAATCAAATTTTTCTTTTTTATAACACTTATTATATTCTTTAATAAATTCTTCTGTTGTTTTATGTTTATAATTATATATTTTTTGAAGTTTTTCTCCATTGTGACATAGTATTCCATCTAACACTTGTACACATAAATTAATTCCTTTTCCATTGTTTTCTAAAACCATTAAATTTCTCACACTTTGTACATTATGTTTAAATGGTTCATCTAAATATTTTAAACTAATTTCATTTAATATACTTTCTCCAACATGACCAAATGGAACGTGTCCAACATCATGGCCAAGTGATATTGCCTCTATTAAATCTTCATTTAAATTTAAAGCTCTACCTATAGTTCGCGCTATTTTACTTACTAGTTGAACATGCATAATTCTTTTTGTAATATGATCATTATTTTTAAATGAGAATACTTGTGTTTTATCTATATATCTTGAATAACAATGTGAATAAATTATTTTATCTATGTCTCTAAAATAATTTGGTCTTATATCTTCTCTAAATTCTTTAAGTCTAACTCCATCACTACTTTTTGTAGCATACATTGACATATTTTCTTCATTTTTTAATAAATTTACATTCATACTATCACCATACTTATTATACAAAAAAAGACAATACTACTCAAGTATTGCTTTTAATCTTCTTACTCCTGCACTGCTAGCTTCTTCTTTTGTTATTTTAAAATGACCTAACTCATTTGTATTATTTACATGTGGGCCCCC
>OIXH01003648.1_pt1 | contig 13335 bp, 12 predicted proteins | sample 1587741 | NCBI WGS metagenome assembly OIXH01 (sample SAMEA3888916, study PRJEB22519) | human gut metagenome | biome: human gut; feature: human-associated habitat; material: faeces | place: Denmark | collected 2011 | reverse complement strand
TCCATAGTCGACCGCTTCGGGCAGATACAGCTGTTTCTCACGCATCCCAGTCCACCTCCTTGGAATCAAATACGGGGCCGTCTTTGCAGACATGCTTCCGGCTGCCGTCCTTCATGTCGCAGGCGCACACCAGACAGGCGCCCACGCCGCAGCCCATGCGCTCCTCCATGGAAACCTGACAGGGCACGCTGAATTCTTCAGCCGCCTTTGCCACGCTGCGCAGCATGGGCTTGGGGCCGCAGGCCAGCACCGCGTCATAGTTTTTGTCCTGCTCCAGCTCCTGGCGCACCAGGGTGTCCACAAAGCCGGGATAGCCCAGAGAGCCGTCATCGGTGGCCACCAGCACCTTGGCGCACTCCTCCTCCAGATGGTTTAGGAGGATGGCTTTGTCCTTGGAGCGGAAGCCCACGATGGCGGTGGAGTTTTTCTGAGTGTACTGGGCGCAGCCCCGGATGGGGGGTACGCCGATGCCGCCGCCCACCAGCAGGTAGCGGCCATCGGGTTTGATATCAAAGCCGTTGCCCAGCAGGCCCAGCACGTCCACGCTGTGGCCCACGGGCCGGTTGGCCAGCCACTCGGTCCCCTCGCCCCTGACCTCGAAGACAATGGACAGCAGGTCATTGGGGACGTCCTCCCCACAGGAGCACACCGAGATGGGCCGGCGCAGCAGCCGGGAGTGCCCGCACTTGATGTGGACAAACTGGCCTGGCCCTTTAAAGGAGGTGCGGACCATGTCCCCTGCCTCCAGCACCATATAAACCGCGTCGGCATTCAGCCAGGTTTTAGAGACAATCTTACACTTGCGTTCTACTTTCATCGGTATCACAACCTTTTATATCATTGGCAGGCTTTTTTGGCAAAGGGTATAAACAGCAGCGGAGCGAATTGGATCAAAATGGCATAGGGCCATATCCCAATCACGTCGGACAGGCCAGAACACAGCTGTGCCCATACCTCCCCGGGCAGATAGCCCCACATATACACCAGCGAAAACATCCACTTCAGCCCTTCCACCCGCTGGGACAACTGCTCCAGGGCCAGAATCACAAATTCATACACCACTAAAATGACCGCGGAGCGGATCACAATCTGCCGGCTGCACAGGCGGCGTGTCAACAGGATAGCTGTGATCAGAAGCAGCAGGTTAAAGAGGTATAGCCCCCCATCCGCCCAGCCGGGGATCTCGGCGGACCAGACTCCGTCTGCTCCCTGGATCCTGACCAGAAACAGACGGTACATCAGAAACATGACCTGTCGGGACAGGAACCCGGCCAGCAGCATCAGCACAGGCAGGGTCCACAGCTTATTTCTCATTTTCTCCACGATCTGTTCCTCCTTGCTTCACGGACTGTCTTTTTGCAAAAGGGGCCTTTATTTTACAAAGTCCGGATCAAAGAACTTGATCTGTCCGCACACCTGGCACCGGAACAGGGCCAGATCCATGGACCCGGCCAGCAAGTTTCCAAGATCTCCCGCCAGGAAGGTGTGCTCCCCCAGCTGGAAGGTGGACACCCCCAGGGAGGTCATGGGCTGGTCGCAGCAGCGGACATTCCGGCTCAAGCGCTGTTTGCGCTCCTGGTCCCGCTCCTGCTTTTGGCGCTCCTGGTCCAGAGCCTGCTGCCAGGCCTCCCGCTCCCTGGGCAGATTTTTCAGCACCTCGTCCCGCTTCAGCAGGTAGGGAGAGCGGGCCATTTTCTCCCGCAGAGGAATCTTCTCCTCTTCGGTGGCCTGGCGGAAGCGCTCGACACAGTCTCCGCACAGGCTCTGGCTGGTCCCGCACAGCGAAATAAAGCACTGGGACATCATCCCAATCTCTTTTCCGCACAAAACGCAATTTCGCTTCGCCATGCTTTCCCCTCCTGTGTTTTCAAGTTTTTACACAATGGTCACAAACTGCTTGATGTCGTCCCGCATGGCGATGGCAGCATTCCGTGCGGCCTCTTTGAAGTCATGTCCGTCGCCGCCCGTCTTCTTCCAGGCGCACATGATGCCCCGGGAGGAGTTGACGATGGCCCCCAGGCCGTTTTCGACAAAGGCTCCGGCAACGTCCTTTGCGCCGCCGCCCTGGGCCCCGTAGCCGGGCACCAGGAAGAAGGTGTGGGGCAGCTTCTTCCGCAGCTCGGAAAGCTGCTCCGGATAGGTGGCTCCCACCACCGCGCCGACGCCGGAATAGCCGCTCTTTCCGGGGACTTCCTTCCCCCACTTCTCGCACATGGCCCCCATGACCTCGTAAACGGTCCGCCGGCCGATCTTCTTGTCCTGCAGCTCCCCGGAGGAGGGGTTGGAGGTCTTGACCAGAACGAAGATGCCCTTGTCCTGGGCCTTGCAGATTTTCAGCAAGGGGTTGATGCCGTCGGAGCCCAGGTACCCGTTGACCGTCAGGGCGTCGCCGCCGAAAGGTGTTGCCTGGACTCCGTCGATGTCCACGGTGCCCAGATGGGCGGCGGCGTAGGCTTCCATGGTGGAGCCGATGTCGTTGCGTTTGCCGTCGGTGATGACGTACATGCCCTTTTTCTGGGCGTAGGTAATGGTCTCCGCCAGGGTCTTCACGCCGTACCAGCCGTAGAGCTCATAGTAGGCCGCCTGGGGCTTCACCGCAGGAACAATGTCGCAGAGGGCGTCGATGAGGGCGGTATTGTATTCCAGCACCGCTTTGGCCGCACCCTCCAGAGGGTCGGCAAACTGCCCGGCGTACTTCTTCCGGATGAATTCCGGAACGTAGGAATAGGCCGGGTCCAAGCCCACCACGGTGGGATTTTTCGTTTTCTGGATTTTGGCGATGAGAGCATCAAAGGACATACGGTTCCTCCTTTTTATTCGCAGGTGTATACCAATTTACCGCCGCAGAAGGTGCAGACAGGCTTTCCCGTCAGCTCCATTCCCTTAAAGACGGTGTTCTTCGATTTGGAGCGGAGCTTTTCCGGCTCCACCACCCAGGTCCGGTCCAGGTCTGCAAGGACCAGGTCCGCCGGGTCCCCGGGGCGGATGTGCCCCCCGGGGATGCCCAGGATCCGGGCGGGGTTGACGCTCATCAGCTCCACCAGCCGGCTCAGGGAAACGACGCCGGTCTTTACCAGCCCGGTATAAGAAGCGGCGAAGCTGGTCTCCAGCCCCACCACGCCGTTGGGCGCCTTGCGGAAATCCGCCTTTTCCTCCGCCGTATGGGGGGCGTGATCGGTGACGATGCAGTCGATGGTGCCGTCGGCCACAGCGGCCCGGATGGCCTCCACATCGGCCTCCTCCCGGAGGGGCGGGTTCATCCGGTAGTCCGCGTCCTCCTTCCGGATGAGCTCCTGGGTCAGGAGAAAGTAGTGGGGAGCCGTCTCGCAGGTAGCCCGGACCCCCCGGGCCCTGGCCGTCCGGATATAGGCAGCGGCCCCGGCGGTGCTGACGTGGGCGATGTGGATGCGGACCCCGGCGGATTCCGCCAGGGAAAGCTCCCGGGCGGTGACGGAGTCCTCGCTGGCCCGGTCCATGCCGGGGAGCCCCAGCTCCCGGGAAACGCTGCCCAGGTGGACGATGCCCCCGTGGATCAGGTCCAGGTCCTCGCAGTGGGAGATGGTCAGGAGCCCCTGCTCCTCCGCCGCCTCCATTCCGGCCTTCATCAGCCGGGCCGTGGGGACGGGCCTGCCGTCGTCGGAGACGGCCACGGCTCCGGCGGCCTTCAGCGCCGCCATATCGGTGAGCTCCTCCCCGGAAAGTCCCCGGGTAATGGCCGCCACGGGATACACATGGGCCCTGGCGGCCTTTGCTTTTTCCAGAATGTACCGGAGCACCTCCGGCGAATCCGTCACCGGCTTTGTGTTGGGCATGCAGGCCACGGAGGTGACGCCCCCCGCCGCCGCGGCTTCGCAGCCGGTGAGGATGTCCTCCTTGTGGGTGAAGCCCGGGTCCCGGAGATGGACGTGCATGTCCACCAGCCCCGGCAGCAGGACCTTCCCCCCGGCGTCCAGCACCGTGTCCTCGGGCTGGATTTCCGGCAGCGGCCCCACGGAGACGATCTTCCCCCCGGCGATACGGACGCTGCCGGTGACATCCAGACCGTCGGCGGGGCTGACGATCCGGGCGTTTGCGATGACGTAGGATTCCATAGCGCGTTCCTTTCCTCTCATTCCAGGATGACCACCCGGTCCTCCCCGTCCACTTCCTTTACGAAGACCCGGACGGTCTCCTCCCGGGAGGTGGGGAGGTTCTTTCCCACATAATCGGCCCGGATGGGGAGCTCCCGGTGGCCCCGGTCTACCAGCGCCGCCAGCTGGATGCTCTGGGGCCGCCCCAGAGCGAACAGCGCGTCGATGGCGGCCCGGACGGTGCGGCCGGTGTAGATCACGTCGTCCACCAGGACGATGCGCTTGCCGGTGATATCAAAGGGCAGGTCGGTGCGGTCCTCCCCGGGATCCTTCTCCCGGTGGTCATCCCGGAACCGGGTGATGTCCAGGGCCCCCCAGGGAACGTCGGCGCCCTCCACCGCGGCCATGCGTCCGGCGACGCGCCGGGCTAAATCCCGGCCCCGGCTGAGGATTCCCACCAGGCAGAGCCCCTCCGCTCCCTTGTTCCGCTCCAGAATCTCGTATGCGATCCGGGAAACGGCCCGGCCCATGGCCTTCTCGTCCAGAATCAGAGCTTTTTCTTCCACGGCGCGTCCCCCTTCAAAACAAAACGACCAAACTGCCGGACGCCGGACAGTTTGGCCGCTTCTTTGCTATACAGCTGCGCCCCGGCAGAGGAGCCCTTCCGCTCCCCCTGTCAGACCGCGCCTGAATCTCGTTTCAGCAGACCGCCTTGCCAGCCTCACAGGACCAACTTAAAGGTTGTCGTATACCTTATCCCTATTCTACACGCTTTTTCGGGATTTGTAAAGGGGATTTCGCCATTTCCCCACGGTTTTACACCCCGGACAAATTTCAAAAACTCCCTTTTCTTCTTTTGGCGTTTATGATAAAATAGAAGGAGAACCATCGGTGAAAGGAGCGGTCATATGGCAGGACCCATCATTGCGGGGATTTCCCCCGGCGGACTCAAGGAGACCTACGAGGTGAAAATCCTAGTCTGCTACCTGTTAAACGCCCTGGACTCCCCCCTGTCCCGGGAAAATATCACGGAGCTCTGCACCGGCGGCGGCCTTACGGACTACTTTACCCTCTCCACCGCCCTCAGCGAGCTGGAGGCCGGGGACCAGCTCCGTGAGGAAGCCGGCCGCCTGACCCTGACCCCCCGGGGACGGGAAACGGCGGAAAACTTAAAACAGGCCCTTCCCTCCTCCCTCCGGGACAACATCGTCCGCCAGGGGATGGAGCTCCTTGCCCGGCTCCGGCGGCAGAACGAGGTCTCCACCAAGATTCTCCCCGACGGAAAGGGCTTCCGGGTGGCCTGCGCCGTCCATGAGGGGAACCTGGACTTCTTCACCATGACCTTTTACGCCCCGGACCGGGAGCAGGCCGAGATCATCGCCCGGAGCTTCTCCCGGAAGTCTACGGAAATCTACCAGGACCTGATCCGCACCCTGACCGACCCCAGCTGACTCCGCCCTCCGGGGCGGAGTTTCTTAACTTTTCCGGCGTTCACAAAAGGTTCCTTGTTTTTTCGGGGAGAAAATGGTATACTATGGAGGATTTGAAAGGAGGCGGCCTATGGAAAAGATCGCCCTGATCACCGGCGCATCCCGGGGCATCGGCCGGGAGACCGCCCTGCTTCTCTGGCGGCAGGGCTGCCGGGTCGCCGTCAACTACTGCCGCTCGGCGGAGGCCGCCCGGGCCCTGACCGGCGAGCTTTGCCGTCTCCGGCCCGGCAGCGCCCTGGCCGTAGCCGCCGACGTCTCCTCAAGGGACCAGGTATCCGCCATGATGGCCCGGGTCCGGGAGACCCTGGGGGACCCGGACATCCTGGTCAACAACGCCGGCATCGCCCAGCAGAAGCTCTTTACCGACGTCACCGAGGAGGACTGGGACCGGATCTTCGCCGTCAACGTCAAGGGGATGTTCCACTGCGCCCAGGCCGTCCTTCCCGCCATGATCCGCAAAAAGCGGGGGAAGATCGTCAACCTCTCCTCCATGTGGGGACAGGTAGGAGCCTCCTGCGAGGTGGCCTACTCCGCCGCCAAGGGAGCGGTCATCGCCTTTACCAAAGCCCTGGCCCAGGAGGTGGGCCCCTCCGGCATCCAGGTCAACTGCGTGGCCCCCGGCGTCATCGACACCGAGATGAACGGCTCCCTTTCCCCGGAGACCCTGGCCGCCCTCCGGGAGGAGACCCCTCTGGGGGTCCTGGGCAAGGCCTCCGACGTGGCCGAAGCCATCGGCTTCCTGGTCTCGGACCGGGCGGATTTCATCACCGGCCAGGTCCTGGCCCCCAACGGCGGCATGATCCTCTGAAAATGAAAGGAAGAATCCCTATGAAGCGTTTTGACGCTCTTTTGCTTTCCGCCCTTCTGACCCTGGCTCTGGCCGGGTGCGGCAAGGAGCCCCTTTTCACCCCCCTGGACGGCGCTTCCGCCGCGTCTCAGGAGGACTTTTCCTCTCTGCCGGAGGAGTCCTCTGAAAATCCGGAGCCCTCCCTTCCCGAATCCTCCGAGGAGGAGCCCGCCGTGGACCCCTACCTGGGCGCGCCGGTGCCGGAAAGCGAAGCCGTGGAGGAAACCTACTTTGACGACGCCATTTTCGTCGGCGACTCCCTGACCTACGGCCTGGGGGCCTATCAGGTCCTGGACGCCGGGCGGGTGGTGGCCCACACCGGCATCAATCCCCAGACCATCCTCACCTCCGCCTGCATCGAGCAGCCCGACGGCACCAGCGTCACGGCTCTGGAGGCGGTCAAGGCCGCCGCGCCCCATAAGGTCTACGTCATGCTAGGCTCCAACGGCGTGGCCTTCCTCTCCCAGAGCAGCATCGTGGAGTTCTACGGCGAATTTCTGGACGAGCTCCGGGCGGCCCTCCCCGACGCGATTTTCTACGTCCAGTCGGTGCTCCCCGTGACCCATGAGAAGGAGACCGGCGACGACCGCTACGCCAACTCCAAAATCGACGCCCTCAACGAGGCCCTTCTCACCCTGGCCACGGAGAAAAACGCCTACTACCTGAACGTCGCCGAGGCCATCAAGGACGAAAACGGCTGCCTCCCCGCCGAAGCCAGCTCCGATGGGATGCACTTCGGCGTGTCCACCTACCAGAAGTGGGTAAGCTACCTGCTGACCCACACCGTGGACGAATCCCAGCTCCCCTGAGCAATCCCAAGGAGGTATCATGGAACGATCCAACCGCTGCCTGTGGACGGCTCCGCTGCTCACAGGCGGACTTCTCCTTCTGATTTACGCCGCCTTCGGCTTCTTCCCTTTTGGGGACAAAAGCATTTCCTGGTGCGACATGACCCAGCAGGTCATTCCCCTGACCGGGACCTTCGGACGGGTCCTCACCGGGGACAGCAGCCCCTTTCTGGACCTGGGCGCCGCAGGAGGGATGAACTTCTGGGGCGTCTTTTTCTTTTTCCTGGCCAGCCCCCTGTCCATTCCGGCGGCCCTAACCCCGCTGCCCTACCTGCCCCTGGTGATGAACCTGGTACTCCTTTTGAAGGTCATGGCCTGCGCCTTTACGGCGGCGCTGTTTTTCCGGCGGTTCTTCCCGGAGATGTCCGCCCTCCCCGTGACTCTGCTGAGCCTGCTTTACGGCCTTTCCGGCTACGCCTTCAACTACTACCAGAATATCGTCTGGCTGGATATGGCGGCCCTGTTCCCCCTGCTGCTCCTCTCCCTGACGGCCCTGACCACCCGGCGGAAGCTGCTGCCCTTCGTCCTGTGCTTTTCCGCCATGCTGACGGTCAACTACTACCTGAGCTACATGGTGGTGCTCTTTCTCATCCTGGGAATGGGCCTGCTCCAGTTCTTCTGCGCGGCCCCCAAACGCTCCGGGGAGTCGGTGCTCCTCCTGGGCGTGGGCGCGGTGATTTCGGTGCTGCTGACGGCCCCGGTGTGGCTGCCGTCGCTGCTGGAGGTGGCCAGCTCCGCCCGGGGCGTGGGCCTGATCTCCAGCCTGTCCTCCGGGAAGCTCGCCACCGACCTCCACACCGCCCTTCCCGTGGCCCTGTACACGGGTCTTCCGGCGGCGTCCCTGTTCTTTCTGCGGAAAAGGCAGCTCCGCTCCGGATTCTTTTCCGCCATCCTGGGAACCATCCTCCTTCTGCTGGTGCCGGTGATTTTAAACCCCGTCAACAAAATGTGGCACACCGGCAGCTACCAGAGCTTCCCCGTCCGGTACGGCTATATGCTGAACTTCCTCCTGCTCCTTCTGGCGGCGGAAATTCTTTCCCACCAGCTTTTCCCGGAGGACGCCCCGGCCCGCTCCCCCCTCTGGGCCCGGATCGTCTTTCCCCTCCTGACCCTGGGCTGCATTGCCGGCGTGGTGCTCCTCCTGAACACAAAGCTGGACACCCTGGCCTCCTACACCAAGCGCCTCTGGGGCAGCGCCCAGTCCTTCCGGGGACTGCTCCTGGTTTTCCTAGGGATGACCGGGCTGTTCGTCCTCGTCTTTCTGGCCTTCCGCCGCGGACAGCTTTCCCGGCAGCTGGCAGCGGGAGTCCTGACGGCGCTGGTCCTGTCCGAAGCCTTTTTCAACGGCGGCGTCTACATCGGCAGCGTCAACCAGAGCCTGGAAAACTACCGGGCCGCCGCCGACCTCAGCGGCCGCATCTCCGACGACGGATTTTACCGGTTAAAAACCCAGGGAAAGTACTTCGCCGTCAACTACTTCTCCGCCATGGGCTATCAGAGCCTTTCCCATTACACCTCCCTGACGCCGGAAAGCTACCTGACCGCCATCCGGAAGCTGGGCTACTCCGGCTACTGGATGGAGGTGAACTCCAACGGCGGCACCGCTTTTTCCGATGCCCTGCTGGGGAACCGCTATGTCCTCCGGCGGCTCCATGACACGGACAGCGCCTCCATTCTGGGAGATTCCACCGTTTACTGGAACCACTACTACCTCCTCCAGCGCCTTCCCTACCGCCTGCCCTCGGCCCTGATCACCGATGCGGAGCCCGGCTTCCTTTCGGAGCTGCCGGAAACCTCCTCCCGGGTCCTGCTCCAGCAGGAGCTGGCGGACACCCTGTTCCCCGATTCAGAGCGGCTTTTCCGGGAATACCCCGCCGACTCCGGCGGAACCGACCGGGAAAAGACCTACACCATCCAGGTGGACGGGGAGCAGATTCTCTACTTTGACTGCGCCGCCCTCCCCTCCACCCGGCTCACCGAGGGCGTGAACAAAAGCTGCCGGATCACCGTCAACGGCCAGACCGTCCGGAGCCAGTACCCCACCCAGTCGGACAACGGCCTGGTGGAGCTGGGGACCTTTGAAAACGAGATCGTCACCGTGGAAATCTCCCTTTCCAAGCACATCACCCCGGCCTATTCCGGGGTTTTCGGCCTGGATACCGGGGTTCTGGAGTCCATCTGCTCCACTGCCCAAGGCGCGGAGATGGAAACAGACGGCCGCCGCGTCACCGTCTCCTGCACCGCCGCGGAGGGCCAGACCCTGTTCCTCCCCCTCACCTATGATTCGGGCTGGACGGCCACCGTCAACGGAACGCCCGCCGCCCTCTCCAGAGCCGCCGGGACCTTCCTGAGCCTGCCCCTTCAGGAGGGCGAAAACCAGATCGTCCTGACCTACACCCCGCCGGGACTCCGCCTGGGGCTCCTCCTCATGGCGGCGGGCCTGCTCCTGGCTCTCTGGTTCTTCCGGAAAGGAAAAGCCTGGGCCCTGGGGAACGCCTTCTTGAAAACCGCCGCCCGGTTCCTTTTCCTGACGGCGTTTCTGGCGGTGCTGATTTTGGTCTATCTGCTGCCCCTGGTGGTGTACCTCGCCGCCAAACTGATAAAGTAAAAAGGAGACTGCCATGATCGTCTACCACATGAGCGATACCCTCCCCCTCCACGCCGAAATGACGGCGGATTACAAAAAGACCATGGCCTGATCACCCCCTTTCTCCAGGCCCTGGACCGCAGCCAGGACTGCTTCTTCGGGATGCTCCTGGCGGCCAAGTACCAGAAGGCCGTCCTGGCCAAATTCGGCCTCCAGGACATGTGGACCAACTACACCAAATGGGCCACGGAGGCCATTTTCGAGTTCGTCCGCCGGAAGGAGTTCCCCTGCCTCTGCGACCGGATCAACGGCCACTACTTTTCCGACAGCCTGGACAGCGCCCGGACCCTTTACCAGGTGGACTGGGGCCAGGCTTCCGAGGAAGAACGGGCCAAAATCCGCCTTTACCAGGTGGAGCTGGACGACGACGCCCCCGCCCGGCTGGATATGCGCCTGTTCGACGAAGCCTTTGACGCCATGTGGGGCCGGGAGGACCTGGAAACCGCCCTTTCCTGCGCCCGGCGCTACTTCCGGGGCGAAGCCTCCCCGTAGCCCATCCGGGAGCTGCTCAGCGCCGGAAAGGCCGTGGCCGTCCGGGACCTGACGCACCTTCTCCACGACTGAATCCGCGCAAAAAATCCGCCCGTCTCCTATCAAAGGAAACGGGCGGATTTTTCCTTCAGCGGAACAGCGCCCCCACGCCGCTTAACAGCAGCACGGAAATTGCCGGGGAATCACCCCATTCCGACCCGCACCGCGCAGATGCCGAAGGGCCGGACCAAGACCTCCCCGCCGGATACCCCGCCGGGAACCGGCTCCTCCAGGGCGTCCACCGCCTGGAGCTCCCCGATCTTCATCCCCGGCGCCGCCGCGGCGACCCGGACTGCCGCAGTCTCCCCGCCGGGATTGAACATCCGCAGGATCACGGCCTTCCGGTCCCGGGAAATCTTCAGCCCGGTAACGGAAACCGGCCCCTCCACCCGGAGCAGCCCGCCCCGCAGGGCCAGGTCCCCGCCATGGATTCCCGTGGAGCAGACCGTCAGCGGATGGGCAAAGCGGTCCGCCTTCTGTAGCAGCTCCAGGGGCTGCCCCCCGGACGCCGAGACCCCCAGGGCAAATTTGTGCTCGCCGTACTCGGGGTACGGATCGGGGTCGTAGGACCCCCGGATCAGGGAGACGGCCAGGCTCTTTCCATCGCAGCGGTAGCCGTACTTGACGTCGCTCATCAGCAGGAGGGAAGACTCCCCTTCCGCCGCCATCCACCCCAGACAGGGCACGTCCTGGTCCATGGCCGGCCGTCGGATGGTCCCGAAGGGAATCCCGCAGCAGGAGGTCCCAGCCTCCGCTCCCAGGGAGAGATAAAAGTTCAGCTGGGGCACGCCCCGGGAGGCGTCGCCGGTCTCCTGCCAGTCCACGGTCACGTCAAAGCGCAGAACGTCGCTGCCCGCGTCCAGAGAGACCTCCGCCTGGATGGCCGACCGGCCGAACCGGAGGGTGTAGGCCGCGCTCTGCCGCAGGGGCCCCTTCTCCGTCCCGGTGAGGAAAACCGGCTCCTCCCGGTTCAGGTTCCGGATTTTCACATAGTCTCCCACCCGCCAGGAGGTCATCCCCCGGGACGTTTCCTCGGTGATCAGCCGGAACACTCCGCCGGACCCGCCGGGTTTCAGCAGCTCCCGCCGGTCCTCCTTGGAGAAAAGGGAGGTCAGCTCCATGGTCTCCTTGCAGAACTCCGCCCGGAGCTTTTCATTTTCCAGGACCACCACGGCGCTCTGGGGAGCCAGCTGCCGGGGCTCCTCCGCCGGGAAGAACCCGGAAGTGTCGATGGCCTTGCAGACCGCCGTCATGGAGTGGGTGGCGTTGATGTTCACCGTGGTCATCAGGCTCTGGTACTGGCCCAGGGCGAAATCCCGGGTGGCCGCCTTGCCGGAGCCGGGCAGAATGTCGTGGAACTGGTTAAAGAGCAGCTTCCTCCACGCCGGTTCAAAGGAGGAGGCGGTGCGGTAGTCCCGGCAGAGCCCGGCCGCCATGGCGTCCAGGGCTTCGGCGTCAAAGAGCCGGTTCTCACCGGTCCGGTTGGCCTTTTTGATTTCCGACTGGGAGGTGTAGCAGCCGGTGAAAATGTAGTTCAGCTCCCGGTCCACCACCGGCAGCCGGTCCCGGTAAGCCTCCAGTTCCTGGAAGAATCCCCGGATGGTCCCGAAGCGGATCCGGGGGTACAGGGGCCAGGCTGCCATGTCCAGGAGCTTTTTCAGATCGCGGCGGGTGGGTCCGCCGCCGTGGTCGCCGACGCCGTAGACCTTCAGCAGCTTGGGCACCCCGGTTTTCCTGCACAGCTCCGGCAGAAACGCCGCGAAGCCGTACTCGATCTGCCCCAGATACCAGTCCGGCTCCCGGTAGACCAGCACCTCCGCGCCGGAGGGGGCCCGCCAGCGGTAGATGAATTCCGAATCGTTTCCCCGGCAGTGGTAGTAGTACCGCACCCCGCCGCTGGCCAGGACCTCCGGCAGATTGGCGCTGTGGCCGAAGGTGTCCGGCTCAAAGTCCAGGTCCAGGGAGGATTCCGGAATGCCCAGCAGCCCGGACAGGTAGGTTTTGGTGCACAGCAGGTGGCGGATCATGGCCTCGCTGCCGGACATGTCCTTGTCGTTCTCCACCCAGCTGGACGCCGTAACCTCCCAGCGGCCCTCACGGACCCGGGCCCGGATGGCCTCCAGCATCTCGGGGTAGTATTTCTCGACGATCTCATACACCGACGCCTGGGACTGGGAGAAGGTGAACTCCGGGTACTCCTCCATCAGCGTCAGCATGGTGCGGAAGGTGTCCACCACCACCGAAGCCGTTTCCTGATAGCCCCACATCCAGTTCATGTCGATGTGGGCGTGAGCGGCGCAGGTGATGTCGTATTCCTTGGCCTCCCCGGCCATGGGGGAAAGGGCGGCCTCGGCGGCCTCCACGTCCCCGAAGGTCAGGGTCCCCTTGTCCCGGAGCTGCCCGGCCAGAGTCTCTAAGGTCTCCAGAAGCAGATCGTCCCAGCGCCCTTCCTTGACCCGTGACATCTCCGCCAGAAATTTCAGTTCCCCCAGAATCCGGAGGATGTGGGCTCCTGCCCGGCGGTTTCTTCGATCCGGTTATACAATGCTGCGATTTCCGATGTTCTCATCGTTCCACCTCATTTCAATTGATGAACCCTTTTTGTACCGTGCATCTTCAAAAGCGTCAGCCTTTGCGGATTTGGCAAAATTCACGCGCGCTGCTCTGAACCTTTCACAGCCCTTTCGCCCGGGACGCGGCGCTGACCTCAGCCGTCCCTTTTCCGCACCTTCTGTTTCCCGATCCGCACCCGGTTTTTCCCCCCCTCCGGAGCCGGGACCGCGGCCGCCGCCAAGTGATCTCAACAGCATTATACCGGCTCCATTTTCCAAAATCAAGCCCATTTCCGGATAAGGTACAATAAATTGCGCAAAAAGGAAAATACATAAAAGAAGACATAGTT
>OIXH01003644.1_pt1 | contig 13348 bp, 18 predicted proteins | sample 1587741 | NCBI WGS metagenome assembly OIXH01 (sample SAMEA3888916, study PRJEB22519) | human gut metagenome | biome: human gut; feature: human-associated habitat; material: faeces | place: Denmark | collected 2011 | reverse complement strand
AGAGCCGTGGCCGCGAGGTTTCCCATTCGCTGAACTATCAGAAATTGGGCAAGGAGCTGATGAGCGTGGATGAGCTTGCCGTGCTGGATGGCGGCAAGTGCATCTTGCAGCTTCGCGGCGTCCGCCCGTTTCTGTCCAACAAATATGATCTCACCAAGCATCCCCTCTACCGCTACACAGCGGATTATGACAAGAAATACGCCTTTGACATAGAGCGTTTTCTGTCCCATCGCCTCAAGCTCAAGCCGGATGATGCAGTTGAGGTGTATCAGGCAGACCTTTCCGGTGAACCTGTCGCCTGACGGCGGCAGCCTGTTTTGACAACGACTCGATGAAACTTCGTGGAAGAAATGTACCCTCCAAAATCTAAAACATATTTTTCGGAGGTACTATTTATGGCTTTCTTTAATTCTGCTGTTGGTGTTCTTCAGACCCTCGTTGTGGCGCTGGGCGCTGGCCTCGGCATTTGGGGTGCGATCAATCTGCTGGAGGGCTACGGCAACGACAACCGTGCGATGCGTTCCTGACTGAAAAGGTCAGGCACAGGTCGAAGGACGAATGAAGTCCAAAACCTTGGAGAACTGATATTTCGATGGATGAAATGAGGGGGTAACGCCCCGAAGCGTCCACACTAATACTCCGACTGGCATAGGTGCGCAACCGCCGATTGTCAGAAGCTCGGTGAAGTCGGCAGAGAGATGCCGTAGTTTTGGCTGCAAGGCTGAAATCGAAAGCTGTCCAGAGGTGGATAGCGCATCCTATATGCCGGGTGTCAGCCGCACATGGTTAGTATGTATGGAAATACTGACGAACTTCTGAATGTACAAGTCTAAACGTTGATACCATCGAAACGGTGGTACTCCTTATACGGAGGTATTCGTGGACAAGTAAAAATGGTTGTTATGAAAGTCCATGTGCCGTTACAGGCGGCACGATTCGTAAAGAATTGAATACAGGCTTAGAGGAAGAACCTAAATGCGGCCCATGATAGAAATATCGGAACGCAGGAAGCTGAAAACATTTAGCCTGTTGCAAGGCTGCGAGATGGTGGATGGGAATACCTTCGTGAGAAGGCAATAACCATTCTTTGTTTCAGTGAAAGTAGTGGCGTAGTACCTATGAAGCCGTGAAAAAGTAAACGGTGGAGGAAAGGCCACAAGTCGAATTTGGCAAAAGAAGCACACACAAAGTGTCGCAAGCCCTGTATGACCAAATTCGATGGAACGCCGTGTGCGGTGAAAGCTGCACGCACGGTGTGGAGCCGGGGAAAAGCTGGAGATCATATCAAATGCTTACCTATGGCTATCTGGTGCTAAATCTCAGGGCATGAAGCAGCTTATGGCTAAGTAGATGTAATCAAGAAAAGAAAGGAAAAGCACAATCCAGACGGAACCGGCGGTTGTGTCAAGAAATATTTGTGAGTTCGCAAGAATTTTGTTATAATGAGGGCAGAAACCCCTATGCAGGGAGAAAGGCGGGAGCCTATGCACATCAGCTATCAGCCGCTATGGGACACCCTAAAGGAGCGCGGCATGAGAAAAGAGGACTTACGGCTGGCCGCAGGTCTTACCACCAATATGATTGCCAACATGGGAAAGGGCGAGCATATCAGCATGAAAACGCTGCTGCGTATCTGCGGGACGCTGAACTGTGATATTGCAGATGTGATTGCTTTGGAGCGGGACGAAGCCCCCGGAGCTGGGGCGGCGCGGTAACTCCGGGCCAGCCTGACCCGAAGCGGCCAGCCATAACCTCGCCCCCGCTGGGACACTTTGTCCCAAAGTTAGGACATGACCGCCCTGCTCAACTTTTGGACACTTTGTCCAACCAGCAGGCGGCAGAGAACAAAAATGGAGCTGAAAAGATGACCGAACGATATATCAGGTATCAAAAAAGATACAGAGCTTATATCATCAATCACACACTACGGGCTTTATTTCATAGTTTTCTATGCCTTTTGGGTCTTGCAGTATGCGTTGCGTGGTTCCCGGTGATGAAGATGAGATATAATGTGACAGGGATAAAGCAAATCTTAATAGTCATCATGGTTTTGGTTCCCTGCGCCGTTGTTGTAGTTGGTGTTTTCTGTATGAGAGACTATTGGAAAGAAATTGCACAGCTTCGTGCGGGAAAAGTTGCGATGGAAACTGGAACTATCGTCAAAAAATCAAAACACAATATGTATCTCATGGAGTTTTCTGTTTCAGATGGTAACGGGAAACGGAAACTGTCGCGCAGCAAGCGGAAGAAAGTTTCCGACAAGTCTGCTACAAACAATGTTATTAAAAAACGGCATACCGTTTTGAATAGTTACCATATTCCCCGCAAAAACTGCGAACACGATTTCCGAATTGGAGAACAAATAACAATCGTCTACGCAACTACACGGATTTTGAAGGAGAACGGCATTTACGCTCCCCTGCGTATGGTTGGTGGTGTACCTATGCGGCTTAGTGATCCTGGGCCTGGATATTATGTGATCTACGCTTTTGCAGGTGATGAAACAGAAACGATCCCCCCAATTAAATTTGGAAAAGAATAAAAGGCCCCCAAGCAGGAAACTTCGGTTCCCTGCTTTTTTATTTCCACCCCCTGCGCCGGAAATTCATGCCGGAGTGTTTGATAAGCGGGGATTTGCGGAACAGCTTTTTCAAGGTGGTGCGTTCTTCTTCCGAGAGCCGCTTATATTTGAGCTGGAACGCTTTGCAGAACAGCTCTGTGAATTGCTGCACCCTGTCCCCCGGCGACTGCATGGCCTTTTGGACTTCCCGGATCAGCTCATCAGCGGGCGTAGTAGCCGGGGCGCTTTCGCTGTCACTCTCATGGGCTTTGCGGATGTCTTGCAGAATGGCGTCCCATGTTTTGTGCGTCACATGGCAGAAAAAATCTTCCTCTTGTATCTGTCCGGCTTCCAAGATTTTCAGATAGCGGTCTGCGGCGGCTTCGGGATGGGCTTCCAGTATCATAGCCCGCACAGCGGCCAAAGCGGTGTTCATATCGTGAAAGCGCATGGTCGCCATCCCATCCACATAAATTTCCGCGTCTGCCAGCAGCTCCGCAAATTTTTCATGGGCGACGATCTCACACAGCAGCCGATTGTTGACCCGCCCACTTTTCAGCAGTGCCACCGCTTCATCGGTCAGGTGCAGCTCCGCAAGAGGCGTGTTCTCATGCGCCCGGTTGTCGCTCAGGCCCAGCAGATAGTCCACCGTCACCTGATAGAAGTCGGCCAGCTTTAGGAGGCTGCCGTGGTTGATCTCCTTGTCCTCGTCATTCTCATAGCTGCCGAGGGCAGATTTTGAAAGGCCGACCTGTTCCGCCAGTTCTTCCAGCTTCAAGCCTTTCTCCACCCTTAAATCCTTCAACCGCTCCTGTACGGAAATGCGGGTTTTCATATCAGCCACCCCTTCCTGCGCCTGTGCGCCGCCGTTTTCTTCCATTATAGCATACCATTCCGCAATCGTGGAATTTTTCGTTTTTGGAGTCGATTTCCTACTTTATGGACATACGGGCGGGGGGACAAAAATGTTCTATGATATGGGTAGTTCATCGATGGATCAAATCCAATCGAATGACCGGCCTGTATGGGATATGCCCCCCGGCGATGTAGCGCGGCGACCTACGGCGAGGAAATGGAGGAACCTTGACCGCAGCGAGCGTACCAACGGGGGCGAAACGCCGCTGAAAAAGCCAGGGGCAGGAACGACATCAGGGAGAACCGGCGAATATGGACACCGAATTGATACCGAAACACAACAATCCGATAGGGCATAGTCTACCCTATCTGTACTACTGCGGGGGATTTCAGAACGGCTCTACGGCTGTTTTTTCCTTGAAAATCGCCCCGAAACGCAACACAAAAACCTGCTGTCCGTCCACTCCGGCTGTTACGGCTGAAATGGGCGGATTTTTTTGATGAAGGAGCCAATATGCCGAGAATGTCAAAAAAGAGGAAGCTGGAGCTGTCCTTCTTCCTCAACGAACGCGGGCGGGTGGCGCACAACGGCCTTTGCCGGAAATGCCGCCACGCCTGCAAACAGAGCTTCCGGGCGGTCATCATCGACTGCCCCAAGTATCTTTCCAAACGAGCCAAGAGAAAGGGGGACGCCTGAATGGAAGTCGAATTTTTAACCGCTGACACCGCCCTGCCGCCCTGTCTGCCCCTGCCGGGGGCCATGCTGGGGCTGCCGGTGAGCAGCACCGCCAAGGTCATGTATGCCCGTCTGCTGGGGGAGATTTATACGGCGGAGACGGAGGACATCAACGGAATTTTATTTATCCACTTTCCCATTGCGGAACTGGCGGCAGCGCTGGGGCGCAGCGCACAGACTTGCAAGCGAACCTTGCGGGAATTGGAGGCCGCCGGATTGATCCTGCGGGTGCGCCGGGAGATCGGAGCGCCGAACCGGATTTATGTGCTGGTGCCGCAGAAACAGGATTGAAGAAAATCTTGCGGCACGCTATAATGGAAAGTAAGAAATCAGCGCTGCCATACAGCGAGGAACGCCGGGAGGCGGCGAGGAAGTTTGTAGGGGAACACAATGGCACCGAGAGGCTGAATGGAACTATGCAAACTAATAAACAAACTGTTAGGAGAACGATAGAATGACGAATAATACAATTAAAATTGCAATGAAAAAGTATTTTGAGGCACTGGAAATTTTATATAAAAATGAAACTGGAGATTTGCCATACTTCCCATATGACCCAACTTTGCCTCCTATCATTTATGTAGGAATCCCTACAAAAGAAGAATGGATTCAGTGGAGAGCGGTAGAAAAGGATACAATAACTGATTTGGTAGAGCTTGAGGAACAGCTTCATATTAGATTCCATGCGAGTATTTCCGAGTATTTTAACAGTTATTGGTTTGCGTTTCTTAATGGCACAGTAGCGGAATCAAACTATGCACTTTTGCCTGTTTTACCAGACAGGGAGACTGATAAATTTGCAGCATTGCAGGTTGAGTACGCGAAATACTGTGCTCTGCTGAATCGCCCTATGGAATATTCACCAATAGGCTCCGAAATAGAATCCGGCAATGCCATCGTTGTAAATAACACGAATGGGAAAGTGTTTGTGGAAGATGCGGAAGCACAGACTATGGAACTTATTTCAGAATCGTTAGCCGATTTTATTGAAATGCTAATATAACAGCGCAGCACACTATCTACGACTACAACAATGGGTAACTGAAACGGTAAGGAGCCTGAATCCCTTTAGGAACTAGTCCAGCTAATAAAAATCAAGAGAACGGCAGAAACAGACTGGGAGCCTACGCCCGCCGCTGGCCGGAGTGCTGCCGGGAGGTGGACGATGACGGCTGGGGCTGCAAGACTTTTGAGATCGACAAGGGCCGCTTCTGTTTCCGGCTGACCGCGCCATACAGCGAGGAACGCCGGGAGGCGGCGAGGAAGTTTGCGAGGGAACACAATACCATCAGGAAGTTAAAATAAGTAAGATGGGAGGTTTGAGTCATGGACAAAGGTGATATTGGCAGCTATGCTTACTTTCAAGAAATTTGGACATCACCTAAACGATATGCTTTGGTAAAAAATGAGTTTCGCGATGGATATGCAATCGTTGATGTAATAAATAAATTATTTGTGCTTATCGAAGATGAAGATATAAAAAGATTTGTCCAACAAAAACTTCAAGAAAATGGGTGTGAAATCTTCCGTAATATTCGCGAAGCATTTAATATGGAACCTCGCTAAGTGAAGAAATTGAAAATCCCTTTAGGAACTAAAGGGCGCACTTCTATACATAGCCTTACGGCCATGTATTCGTGCGCTCTGCGAGGTGGAACGGCGGATTGCCAGATGGAGCAACCCGCCGTTTCTGCGTCGCTACGCTCCGTCCAAGGGGCTGCGCCCCTTGCGCGGCTTACGCCGCTTACCCCGCGCACCCTCTGAACCGATACACCCGCTTACGCGGCTATATCGGTTCGGCGGGTCTGAAAACCAAAACCGACACCCTGACCGCTCACCGGGAACGCCCCGGAGGACGGTCTTTTTTTTACCCATTTTTCAGTCAAAGGAGGTCAACGACATGAGCAAAGAGTTAGACGAGCTTCGGCAGGAGTACGCCGAGAACGAGGCCAAGCTGCGCCAGTACCAGCACCGGGCCAAGCGGCTGGAACAGCGCAAGCAGTATTATGAAAAAGGCGAGCGGCAGAAACGCGCCCACCGCCTGATTACCCGTGGGGCCGCCGTGGAGAGCGTGGCCCCGGAGGTCAGGCCCCTGTCCGAGCAGGGCTTCTATTCCCTTGCCGAGCGTATCTTCTCCATGCCGGAGGTGCGGGCGGCTGTCCGGGCCGCCGCCCAGCGGGAGGGCGAATAAATGGCCCTGTTCCATTTGACGGTCACGCAGGTCAGGCGGAGCGCGGGGCAGTCCGCCATCGCGTCAGCGGCCTACCGCGCCGGGGAGCGGCTTTACAGCGAATACTACGGCGAGTACAGCGACTACACCCGCAAGGGCGGCGTGATCTGCTCCGATATTCTCCTGCCCCCGCAGGCTCCGCCGGAATACCAAGACCGCCAGACCCTGTGGAACGCCGTGGAGAACGCCGAGCGCGGCAAGGACGCCCAGCTTGCGTACAGCTTTGATATTGCCTTGCAGAACGAGTTTTCTTTGGAGGAAAACATCGCCCTCGCAAGGCAGTTTTTGTTGGAGCAGTTTGTCAGCCGGGGCATGGTGGTGGACTTCGCCGTACACCAGCCCGACAAGGAGGACGGGGGCATACCCAACCCCCACTTCCATGTGCTTTGCCCCATCCGGCCTATCCGGGAGGATGGCAAGTGGGGCTTCAAGCAGCGGCGCGTCTACCGTCTGGACGAGGACGGCAACCGCATACTGGACAGCAAGGGCAAGCCGCTCTTTGACGCGGTTCCCACCACCGACTGGGGCAGCCCGGAAACGCTGGAACATTGGCGGGAAACATGGGCCAAGATGTGCAACGCCAAGTTTGAGGAAAAGGGCCTGCCCTGCCGGATCGACCACCGCTCCTATTTAAGACAGGGCCTTGACCTGCTCCCCACCGTCCACGAGGGGCCGGCGGTACGGCAGATGGAGGCGCGGGGGATCGCCACCGACAAGGGCAGCCTCAACCGCTGGATCAGGGCCACCAACGCCCTCTTGAAAGATTTGAAGCGGAGGATCGCCGCCCTGCTGGGCTGGCTGGGCGAGGTGCGGGAGGAGCTTTCCAAGCCGCAGGCCCCCGCCCTTGCCGACCTGCTGGGGGCCTACTACGGCGCGAGGAACGCGGGGGCGTGGAGCAGCAAGGCCAAGACGGGCAATCTCCAAAAGTTTGCCGACACCGTGAACTATCTGACCGAGCAGAAGCTCTACACCGTAGATGATCTGGAGGCCCGCGTCACTTCCCACAATGAGCGCATGACCGCCCTGAAAGAAGATATGGACAGTAAACAGGCCCGCATGAAGGAACTGCAAGACCTGCTGGAACAGGCGGGGCGCTACCGGGAACTGAAACCCCTCCACGACCAGATGAACGCCATCCACCGGCAGGGTCAGCGGGAGAAATTCAAGGCCGCCCACGAGGGGGAGCTGCGGCAGTTTTACATGGCCCGCCGCAAGCTGAAAGACCACTTCACCCCGGAGGGCAAACTGCCCCTTACCAAGTGGCGGATAGAGTACGGCAAGCTGCAACAGGAGTACCAGCGGGACTATGCCGAGTACAAGCCTATCCGGGACGACCTGATGAAGCTGTACCGGGTGAAATCCGTGATAGACACCGCCCGGAGGCGGCAGGCGCAGACGCAGACCAAGCGCCGGGACAGGGATATGGAGCGGTAAGGGACTTCTCATTTCCTGCCGCCAGTGGTAAAATGAAATCAGTTTTACGGGCCGCCAGCTATGGGACAAAGTGTCCCATAGCTGAGGGCATGACCGGTCTGCCCCAACTTCTGGACACTTTGTCCAGCCAGCGGGTAAAATAATGGGGAGTATCATTTTGTGCAGCGAGGTGATCCGTTGTGTATTCTGGTGAATTGAGAAAAATTACCAATATTATGCAAGACTTTCGCGGTGTGTGGGACTTACCATCCCCTGCCACATCTAACCAAATCGACAATTTTATTGAGGACATAAACACCGCTTTGCAATTCAAACTTCCAGATGACTATATCGGTTTTCTGAAAAAGTGTGATGGCTTTGAATTTGATGGATATATCATTTATGGAACAAATAATTTTTTGGAAAACCAAGCCGACTATGAGTATATCTCAAAGCAGTATATTATTTTTGCAGAGTACGACATTGGCTGGTTTGGCATGAAGAAATCAGATGGTTCTTTCTGGGAATTGGATAAACCGTCTGGACGGGAGATGCAGCAATTCTTATGTGCTGGAGACATGATAAAGCATATCTTATCTTCGGCAACTAATCGAGCAGATAGTTGATGGAGGTGGATAGTATGGGCACACGCAATTTCAAGGTACTTGAAAAACCATTCAAATTATTTCTCATGATTGATTTTCTGATACTTGTTCTGTCCTTTATAGGAACAGCGCAGTTTGCAAATGAGTGTTATCAGCTCATGTCTTTTGCTGGGTTTGCGGCATTGTTTGCATGGTTTTTTTCTCTCATATATTGTGCTTTGTCCGTTGTTGTATTTGTTTTGCTGGGGATTGTGCTGTGGCGAGAAAATAGCATTCTTGCGGTTATTGCTTTCTTTATACAGATTTTAATCCGATTGCCATCATTTTTCTTTCGCATATTGGATGGATATGCCCCGCATTCGTTGCATGACATTATAGTTTTCGCTCAAGTTGGAATGGGGATTATTGGATTGGCCTACTTATTTTTTCGACATATACGCACACGAACGAAGCCGGATGACAACATCAAGAATTGATTTGTGGTAGATAGACCATTCAAAGGCGCGGCCAGCAAGCCGTGGCTTTCCCATACCCAAAACTGAATACGCCCCCCCACCAACCGGCGCTTGCCTTTTCCTTGTGAGAATGGCAGGCGCTTTTCTTATTTCAGGAGGAAGCGCCTATTTGAGTATCTTTGAAGAAGTCAAGCGGTCTGTCACCACCCGGCAGGCCGCCGAGTGTTACGGCGTTCGGGTGGGCCGGAACGGGATGTGCCGCTGCCCCTTCCATGACGACAAAAACCCCAGCATGAAGGTTGACCGGCGCTTTCACTGTTTCGGCTGCGGCGCGGACGGCGATGTGATCGACTTTGTTTCCCGGTTGGAACAGGCCAGCCCCAAGGAGGCCGCCCTCATGCTGGCGCGGGACTTCTCCATCCCCTGTGAGGACAAGGGGCCGCCCAGCCGCAGGAAGCCCCGGCAGGAAACCCCGGAACAGCAATTCAGGCGCATGGAGCGGTATTGTTTCCGGGTGCTGTGCGATTATCGGAACCTGCTGCGCCGCTGGAAGGAGGGCTATGCCCCCAAGGGGCCGGAGGACGATTGGCACCCGTTGTTTGTAGAGGCCCTGCAAAAGCAGGACTATGTGGACTATCTGCTGGACACGCTGCTCTCCCCCGACATGGAGGAACGGGCGGTGCTGATCGCCAGCTATGGAGAGGAAGTGAGAACCATTGAGCGAAGAATGGCAGAGCTTGACGCCAGAACTGCGGCAGGCCGTGACGGAGGCCATACAAGAAGCACCGCCGCCCCGGAGCGTTGAGGAAGTGAAAGCCATGCTGGAAAGCACCGAGAAAGGCGGTGTGCGGAACAGTATTCAAAACTGCCTGACCGTCTTTCAGTATGACCCCGTTTTGTCCGGGGCGCTGGCAAAGAACCTGCTGACCGGGCGCATTGACCTTCTAAAGCCCATCGGCAGGAAGCGCAGGCCCGGCAGCCGCGCCCTGACCGACACCGACATGAAATATATCCGGCTCTATCTGGAAAACACCTACGGCCTGACCAGCGAGAAGAAGATCGCGGACGCAACCGACCTTGCGGCAGACGCAAACCGCTACCACCCCATCCGGGACTATCTGAACGGCCTTGTGTGGGACGGGACAGAGCGCATCCGCTCCTGCCTGCGCCACTTTTTGGGAGCCGACAGCAGCCAGTACACCTATGAGGCCCTGCGCCTGTTCCTGCTGGGAGCCATCCGGCGGGCCTTTCATCCCGGCTGCAAGTTTGAAGTCATGCTCTGTCTGGTGGGCGGCCAGGGAGCCGGGAAGTCCACCTTCTTCCGGCTGCTGGCAGTCAGGGACGAGTGGTTTTCCGATGACCTGCGGAAGCTGGACGATGAAAATGTGTACCGCAAGCTGCAAGGCCACTGGATCATTGAGATGTCCGAGATGATTGCCACCGCCAGCGCAAAGAGCATTGAGGAAATCAAATCCTTTTTGAGCCGCCAGAAGGAAGTCTACAAGATACCCTATGAAACCCACCCGGAGGACAGGCCCCGCCAGTGCGTGTTTGGCGGTACTTCCAACGCCCTTGACTTCCTGCCCCTTGACCGCTCCGGCAACCGCCGCTTTCTGCCGGTCATGGTAAACCCGGAACAGGCTGAGGTGCATATTTTGGACGATGAAGCTGCTTCCAGAGCCTATCTGGAACAGGTTTGGGCCGAGGCTATGGCCATCTACCGCAGCGGCGATTTTAAGCTGTCTTTCAGCCCCGAAATGGTACGCTACCTGAAAGAACACCAGCGGGACTTCATGCCGGAGGACACCAAGGCCGGGATGATCCAAGCCTACCTTGACCGCTTTACCGGCGGCGCGGTCTGCTCCAAGCAGCTGTTCAAGGAGGCGCTGAACCGCCCCTTTGACGAGCCGAAGCAGTGGGAAATACGGGAAGTCAACGACATTATGAACCACTGTATCACCGGCTGGCGCTACTTCTCCAACCCCCGGATCTTCGAGGGCTACGGCAGGCAGAAGGGCTGGGAACGCGACAACCCGGCAACGGACACCAACAATGGAGCCGAAAAAACCCCGGACGGGTTTGTGGAGGTCACAGAGCAGATGGAGCTTCCCTTCTGAAAAATCCGGGGAAACGGCAGCCCGTTGCACCCCCGGTTGCCAGCCGGTTGCCGACCCCGTTGCCGGGGAAAAGCCTGTAACGGCGGGCTTTTCTCCCCTCTGGCAACCAAAGCAACAGAAAAATAAAAGAAAAAGTAAATAGTAACCCAACTGCCAGACAGAGATGGTTTGCAAGGTTTTTTGAAGCCCGTTGCCGGACTTCGTTGCCAGCCCTCTCCTTGTCTGGCTATTCTATTATGGAGGATAACTGCCTATGGCAAAAACCAAAACAGAAATTCATGTGACCACAGTATTTGACGGTGAACTGGACGCTGCCGATGTATTTGTGAGCCTGATCGCACAGAAATACGGGCAGGACACCGGGAAAAGAAATCTTGCGAAAAAGCAAGAAATGGAGTATAATAAAGATAAGGTTCAGAAGAACCGTGTTCCGTCTGGATTGTGCGGGTAAACGGTTATGATGAACGGATATGAATATACAGGCATGAATGCAATTCTGGCGGGCAGCTTCCGGGCGGCCATCTATTGCAGGCTTTCCAAGGACGATGATCTGGACGGGGAGAGCGCCAGCATTGCCAACCAGCGGGATATGCTGGAACACTACTGCGAAAAGCAGGGATGGGAGGTTGTGGAAGTTTATCAGGACGATGGCTACACGGGGCTGAACATGGAGCGCCCCGACCTGAAACGGATGATAAAGGCCATCGAGCGCAGGCAGGTCAACCTTGTCATTACCAAAGACCTCTCCCGGCTGGGCCGGAACTACTTGCAGACAGGCTATCTCATTGAGGATTTCTTCCCAAGGAACGGTGTGCGCTACATCGCCATGAATGACGGGATTGACACCCTGCGGGAGAACAACGACATTGCGCCATTCAAAAATATCCTGAATGAAATGTACAGCAAGGATATTTCCAAGAAGGTACATTCTTCCTATCTGCTGAAAGCACAGAAGGGCGAATTTACCGGCTGTGTGGCTCCCTTCGGCTATCGGAAAGACCCGGAGGACAAAAACCACCTGCTGGTGGACGAGGAAACGGCCCCCATTGTCCGGCAGATATTCCAGTGGGCGCTGGAGGGTCACGGCCCCAACTTCATCCGGCGCAGGCTGGAGGAGCAGAAAGTACCCTGCCCTACATGGTGGAACCGGGAGCGCGGTATCCGCAATGTCCGTACCAAGTGGGAGAAGCAAGACCCGGTAAACGGGCGGTATATGTGGGACTTTTCAGTGATAAAGGACATTTTGATGAACCCGGTCTATGCCGGGGCCATCGCGTCGCAGAAGAAGGACTACCGCTTCAAGATCGGCACCATCGGGGAGAAGAAGCCGCAGGACTGGATCGTGGTGGAACAGCGGCATGAGCCACTGATCGACCGTAAGAGTTTCGCCATTGTACAGGACAAATTGAAATCCCGCCAGCGCCCAAGGCAGAATGGGGAAACGAGCCTGTTTGCAGGGCTTATCAAATGCGGCGAGTGCGGCAAATCCCTGACCATCCGCACCACCCACGCCAAGCACCCCCAGCAGATTTACGCCTGCAAGACTTATGGGGCGTTCGGCAAGACCCACTGTTCCCAGCACCGGGTGGAATATGACACCCTTTACCGGCTTGTCCTGAACAAAATCCGGGAGTGCGCCAGCGCCGCCCTGATGGATGGGGAGGCCATCGCCGGAAAGCTGACCGACACCTGCGAAGCCGAGCAGAAGGGCCAGCGGGAGGCATGGGAGCGTTCCCTTGCCAAAGACGAGGAACGGATTGAGGTTTTGGAAAAGATGGTGTTGCGGCTTTATGAGGACATGATGGCCGGACGGATCAGCGATACCAACTTCAACCTCATGCTGGGCAGGACACAGACGGAGCAGGCCGAACTGAAAGCGCGGGTGGAGGAAGCCCGGAAAAAGCTGTCCGATGAAGCGAAGATTGAAAACGACGCCCGCCAGTGGATAGACGCCATTCAGGAATACGCCGACATTACCGAACTGGACGCCGCCACCCTGAACCGCCTGATAAAAGAGATCGTTGTCCATGAGCGTATCGACAGCGATAAGACACGACACATTTCCATTGAAATCCACTTCAATCTCAAACCAATCCCGGAGGTGGAGCAGGTTATGGCCTGACCTGCCGCCCTGCCGGGTCACTTCTAAAAACTCCATATATTTCTTGACACGCCGCCGCCCGCCGTTGGCTGTTGTTACACCTAATTAGGCATGAACCCACTATTTCAAGAGGGACTGCACCCCCTTGAAAAATCAGGGGGAAATGAACTTGTTCCAACTAATTGGGGATAAAACAGCTGATGGCCGGTGGCGGGGTGGCTTTGATTGGCATTACCCTCGTGCCGCTGCTGTCCGGTCTGTTCGGCTAATCGGCAG
>OIXH01003642.1_pt1 | contig 13369 bp, 13 predicted proteins | sample 1587741 | NCBI WGS metagenome assembly OIXH01 (sample SAMEA3888916, study PRJEB22519) | human gut metagenome | biome: human gut; feature: human-associated habitat; material: faeces | place: Denmark | collected 2011 | reverse complement strand
TCGCAGGATGGTAATGTTATTAGATGCGGCCATTACCTCGTCCAGACGATGGGTAATAAAGATAATGGCAATACCGCTTTCAGAGATCTTCTTCATAACGGAAATAAGCTGGGCTGCCTCACTCTCCGTAAGAACAGCAGTGGGTTCATCAAACACCAGAAGTTTTACACCTGTTTTATCGATCTCTCTTGCGATCTCGATAAACTGCATATATCCAACCGGCATTCCATGGACCAGCGTTTTTTCATCTAAATTCATTCCTACGTCATCCAGAGCCTTACGGGCATCAAAAGCCATAGCCTTCATATCCAGGCTTTCCAGGTTCTTTCCCAGAAGGCGGCTTACCGGATTGGGATTTGTGATCTCACGATTTAATTTGATGTTTTCCGTAATAGTAAATCCCGGAAGAAGCATAAATTCCTGGTGGACCATACCAATGCCGTGGGCGGCGGCCTCGCGGGTTGCGAATGCGCGTTGCGCCTGGCCCGCGCGGGCCTGGACGTGACCCTCTTTGAACAGAAGCCCGGCTTCCGTTCCCCGGCCCATGTGAACGACTGCCTGGCCGAACTGGTCTGCTCCAATTCACTGCGCTCGGACGAGGCCACATCGGGCGTCGGTCTGCTCAAGGCGGAAATGCGCGCCCTGGACAGCGATTTCATGGCCGTGGCCGACGCCTGCCGGGTGCCCGCGGGCAAGGCCCTGGCCGTGGACCGCGAAGCCTTCGCGCAGGCCATGACCGCGCGCGTGGCCGCCGAGCCCCGCATCCGGCTGGTGGAGCGCCGCATCGACTCCCCGGACGATCCCGCCCTGGCCGAAAGCGGGGCGGGCACGGTGGTCATCGCCGCCGGGCCCCTGGCTTCGGAGGAGCTTTCCGCCTCCCTGGCCCGCACCCTGGGGACGGAACACTGCTATTTTTATGACGCCATAGCGCCCATCGTCTGGACACATTCCCTGGACATGAACGTGGTCTTCCGGGCCTCGCGTTATGACTGCGAGAACGGCGAACCGGCGGGGCAGGGGGACTATCTCAACTGTCCCATGAGCCGCGAGGAATACGAAATTTTTTATCAGGCCCTGCTGGAAGCCCGCAAGGTGGAGGCGCGCGCCTTTGAGCGCGAGACGCATTTCGAGGGCTGCATGCCGGTGGAGGCCCTGGCCGAGCGCGGCCCGCGCACCCTGACCTTCGGGCCGCTCAAGCCCGTGGGCTTTGTGGACCCGCGCACGGGCCGCCGCCCCTGGGCCGTGCTGCAACTGCGCGCGGAAAACGCCAACAGCGAAACCTGTAATCTGGTGGGCTGCCAGACCAAACTGACCCAGCCCGAACAAGCCAGAGTGTTCCGGCTGGTGCCGGGCCTGGAACGGGCGGAGTTCGCCCGCTATGGCAGCATGCACCGCAATACCTACGTCAACGCGCCGGAAGCCCTCAATGCGGACCTTTCCCTCAAGACGTATCCCCACGTCTTTCTGGCCGGGCAGATCACCGGCGTGGAAGGTTATGTGGAGTCCGCCGCCAGCGGGCTCTGGCTGGGGCTCGTGCTGGCGGCCCGGGCGCGCGGCGCGGAGTTGCCCACCCCCCCGGCGGAGAGCGCCCTGGGCGCGCTGCTGCGCCATCTGCAAACCCCGTCCAAGCGTTTTCAACCCTCCAACGCGCACTTCGGCCTCATGCCGGAACTGGGCGAAAAAGCGCGTAAAAAGGACCGCAAGGCCCTGTACGCGGCTCGCGCGCAGGCCGCCTTCGCGGCCTGGCTGGCCGGGATCGGTGAAGCGGGAGCCCTGTAGCGGAGGAGGCCGATTGGCCGCCGGAAAGGAGGCGACAATGTCATCAGCAATGGGCCTGGCCAAACTCGGATCGGCGTTGCGGCAAAACTGGCTGCTTGCTTTACTTGTGTTGGTGCAAAGTGTTCTCAATATAGAGAGTGGGCATGGACTTGGTTTAACCTTCGTTTTTGCGGCGCAACTGGGCAGTGTATGGCTGTTATATGGAAAGTCTTGTGCATATATAGCAAAAGTATACTTTTTTACATTTTCAGTCATTATCTTTGTGCTTGCTGTCACCAACTTGAAAATGGATTTTCTTTTTAGATATATGGCAATCGAGTCGGCTTTAGTTTTGCAAGCTGCGTTGTTGGGACTTATCAGTGCCGCTGCCAGCGTGCCTTTTGTTTTTTGGAAGAAAAAGCAGAGGGCTGGAATGTGGCAAATTCCGGCAGCCATATTTTGTACGTCAATAGCAGCATTTACAATGATAGCGCTGTTAGTCTTGGTTTATTCAATTGCCGTTGGAAAGCAGTTATAAATTTTACGTTGTAGTTCAAAGAGCAATGCACGTTTGAAATGAATAAATTGCTCCGGCGGCTGCGAAAGTGGGCGCGTGTCCGGACGGCCTTCGCGGCCTGGCTGGCCGGGATTGGTGAAGCGGGAGCCCTGTAACGAAAACGGGGCGGCCCGCTTTCCGGCGAGGAGGGGACAATGGCGGCAGTGGAATTACGGGGCGGGATCGGGACGGCGTTGCGCCGGAACTGGCTGCTTGCTTTACTTGTATTGCTGCAAAGTGTTCTCAATATAAAAACGCAACATGGACTGGGATTAGTCCTCATCCTGGCTGCGCAACTGGGTAGTGCGTGGCTGCTCTATGGGAAGCCCGGCGTCTATGTAGCAAAAATATACTGTTTTGCACTTTCCGTGCTTGCTCTGGTGCTTGTGCTTACCGAATTTAAAATGGATTTTATTTTTAACTCCATGAAAAGTGATTTGGCTTGGTTTTTTTATATTTCAATATTGGGACTTATTTGCGCAGCCGCCAGTATGCCTTTTGTGATTTTGAAAAGAAAGCATGCTGCTGCATTATGGAGAGTTCCGGCAACGATATTTTTTACAATTATAGCATCATTTACGGCTTTTGTTTTTTTTTATAGTGTATTATATGCTCAGCACTGGAAAAAACCTGTGATATTTATACTGTGATTCCATAAGAGCGCCGGATCAAAAGACTCCGATCCGGCGCTCTTACTATAACTTAAGGAAGTATCAGGGGATTATCCGGTGTCTCATGTCTTTTAGCACAATCCAGGACATGCTGGATATAGTCCTGGCAGTTGTTGGAACGTGTATGATAGCGCCAAGCGGGATCTCCCGGATGCGCCTTTTCCCATTCAGCATCCAGTTCGGCGCGGGCTCTGTCGATCAGCTCTTGGTTATATTTCGGTTCCATGACGTGATAGCTGTTCCGCAACTGTGAACTGTCCTCCCGTACAAGCCCGTCAGCCATCAGGCCGAAGTTGCTTTTGCCGTCATTGCCCAGAAATTGCATATGTTCCATATCTTGGCCTGCCCTATAGAGACTCCACGTTTGAATCCATTGTCCGAAGGAGCCCATATTCAGGTCCAGTGCCCGCGTGCCGATCCTGTAATACGGCACGGCCGCATTGGGTTCAGCCTTGTAGGGCCGCAGATCCGAGTGATCCCCCCGGCTGTGCCGGGCCACCACATCGTGGATGGAGTCCGGATAAAGACGATCCTCCAGGGGTGCGTCAGTCGCCACCGGCAGAGTTGCGGGAGCCGCTCGCCAGTCTTTGGGGTACATTTGCTCTGCCAGCGGTTCATGGGCTGCCGCCAGCGGCGGCCTTTGTCCTGCCACCGGTGTGCCGTGTCTGGCCCCAAAGGGATGATGGATGCCCAAATGCCCATTGCTCTTGCCTGTGTCGGCCATGCTTCCTCCCTGCTTGCGCGCGTCCCGAACGGCTTTGCGCGCGGTTTTGGGGACAAGCATAGCCTGCGGGGAGGATTCTGTAAGAGTGAAAGGCTTCAGTACGATCAAAGTCGTGAACGGCGCGGCTTTTGGGCCGCCGGAGGGGCCGACTTCCTCTGTTTTTCAAAAAAAGAACTATGATTTCAGAATATTAAAAGATAATCGGGGCTGGTTTTTCCTGAGATCCGTATGGATTTCAAAGAAATAAGTTCGTATTCTGGCAAGAAGCGCAACAGAGGGGGACACATGGCGATGCCGGAGCTTGTGAACAGAGGATTGGGCTATGTGCGGCGCGAGTGGCCGCTGTGTCTTTTTGCCACAACGGCATTATGCAGCATCTTTTTCTGTTATGATGATGCGCCCCGAAGATTCGCGGGTCTGATCGGTTTGGCCGGCGGGGCGCTTTGTCTGAAACGATTCGGGTTGGATCGCAATATCTGGATTTACCTGCTGGCCGCAGTTCTCGCTATACTGCCGGGAATTTCTCTGGACGACGTCAAACGAGTACGTACGGATTGGCAACTCCATAATTTTGATACGCAACTTGTCTGGTTGATGCTCGCGTCGCTGCGGGGTTTGCTCGTTGCCGTCCCTTTCTCCCTGCTTTTTATGAAAAAGGCGCAAGGCGTTTCCATGTTATGGAAGGTTCCGCTGTGTGTTTTCTTTTTGATTCTGGCTCTTGAGCCTCTGTTTTTGGGGGTGGCGATTATGATAATTCTACCTTTTGCTTCCTGCCCCTGAGCGCGGCGGCAAAGCCGCCGCGCCCGAGTCATGCCGCTGGGTTATGGCAGGACCAGCGGTTTTTTCCTGGTTTCATAACTCTGCGCTCTTTTGATGATCTCAGCGAAATAGTGCTGGCAGTTGTAGCTCGGGAGAGAGTAGCGGCGGAGCGCCGTGCCGAAGGATGACTGATGGGCTTCGGCCTTTTTTGTCTGCCATTCGGCCTCCAGTTCGTCGCGGGCGCGGTCAATGTATTCCTGGCGGTACTTGGGACTTTCCACCTGGTAACGTTTAAGCTGTTCCGGCTTTTCCACCAGTGGCCGCTCGGAGTCGGTCAGGCCGAAATTGCTGCCGTCGCTGCCCACGAAGTGCATGTGGTCAATGTGCTGCCCTGGGATTGGCCCTCTTTTACTATAGAATCCCTCAAGAAAAGGTGCGTTTAGTGGCCTGACCCCCATGCGGTAGAAGGGCACTTTCGCATCAGGTTCCGGCGTGTAAGGCCGCAGGGTGGAATGATCCCCCCGGCTGTGCCGGGCCACCACATCCGCGACGCTTTGCCGATAGATGCGTTCCTCCAGAGAAGCATCCGGCGGCAACGGCAGGGGATGCCTCCGAATATCCGGGGTGTTGTCATACATGCGTTCCGCCAGCGACTCATGGGACGCCGCCAATGACGGCCGTTGGCCCGGCACCGGCTTGCCGTGCCTGGCTCCGAAAGGATGGTGGATGCCCAGATGCGCGTTGCTCTTGCCTGTGTTTGCCATGTTTCCTCCCTGTCTGCGGCGCACGCCCGGAACGGGCCTTGCGCATATTTGGGGGACAAGCATAGCTTGTTGGGAACATTCCGTAAGACTGAAGGGTTTCAGTAAGGCCAAAACCGTGAACGACGCGGGTTTTTCGCCGCCGGAGAGGCCGACTTCCTCTGTTTTTCAAAAAAAGAAGTATGATTTCAGAATATTAAAAGATAATCAGGGTTGGTTTTTCCTGAGATCGGCAGATATCCCGGTGTGATATGCCGCAACCGCATTCCAACCCGCCGCCGGAACGGACGGCGGTCCGGCGCGGCAAAAGTTACGGGAATCCGGCAAAAAAGAGTTGACGCTGAACGCGGCAACGGCTATACAACCTCTTGCCTCTATGTAGGAGCGTAGCTCAGGTGGCTAGAGCACTTCCTTGACACGGAAGGGGTCAGCAGTTCAAGTCTGCTCGTTCCTACCAATTGCAATTCCGGGGATTTTCCCCTCAGCATAGAAAGCGCGCCGCGTGAAAGGCGGCCCGCGCTTGGGTGTCCGGCACAGTGGGGAGGTTTGCCTCCCCATTTGTTTTTGGGGCGTTGCGCGCCGGGCCCCGCGCAGAAGGAGCTTGTGATGGATGTCCGTGTGGAAGGGCAAATGGTGGACGTTCCCGCCGGGGCCGAGGTTGCGGCGGCGCTGCAAAAGGCTTTGAGCGGCAAGAAATTCAAGGCCGTGGTGGCCGCTCGCGCCGTCGTCGACGGCCAAAGCGTGCTGCTGGATCTTTCCGCGCCGCTGCCCGAGGGGTGCGGCGAACTCACGCCCGTTTATGCCGACTCGCCCGAAGGTCTGCAACTGATCCGCCATTCCACGGCCCATGTCATGGCCGCTGCGGTCAAGCGCCTGTTTCCCACGGCCAAGGTGACCATCGGGCCGTCCATCGACAACGGCTTTTATTACGATTTCGATGTGGAGCGCCCTTTCTCCAGCGAGGATTTTCCGGCCATTGAGGCCGAGATGCAGAAAATCGCCGCGGCGCGAGAGCCTTTCAGCCGCGAAGCACTCTCCAAGGCCGACGCCGTGGCGCGCTTCAAGGCCATGGGCGAAACCTACAAGGTGGAGCTTATTGAAGGCATTGAGGCGGACACTGTTTCCCTCTATACCTGCGGCGACTTCACGGATCTCTGCCGTGGCCCGCATGTGCCGCATACGGGTTTTGCCAAGGCTTCCAAGCTGATGTCCGTGGCTGGCGCCTACTGGCGCGGGGATGAAAAAAATCCCATGTTGTCGCGTATCTACGGTACTGCCTTTGCCGACGAGAAGGCCCTGGCCGCCTATCTCAAGCAGTTGGAGGAAGCCAGGCGCCGCGACCACCGCAAGCTGGGCCGCGAGCTGAGCCTGTTTGCCTTCCAGGAGGACGTGGCTCCGGGCATGTCGTTCTGGCTGCCCAAGGGCATGCTGGTGCGCGCCATTCTGGAAGATTTCTGGCGCAAGGAGCACCTCAAGCGCGGCTACGACATGGTGCAGGGGCCGCAGCTGCTGCGCGTGGAGACCTGGCAGCGTTCCGGCCACTACGATCACTACCGTGAAAACATGTATTTCACCCGGATCGAGGACGACGCTTACGGCATCAAGCCCATGAACTGCATTGCGCATATGCTCATCTACAAGAACGAGCTGCGCAGCTACCGCGATCTGCCCCAGCGCTATTTCGAACTGGGCGTGGTGCACCGCCACGAAAAGAGCGGCGTGCTGCACGGCCTGCTGCGCGTGCGTCAGTTCACCCAGGACGACGCGCACATCCTTTGCGCGCCCGAGCAGCTGGAAGGCGAGATTCTGGGCGTCATCCATCTGATCCGCGACCTGATGCACCTCTTCGGTTTCCAGTACAAGGTGGCCGTGTCCACCCGGCCCGAGAGCAGTATCGGCACGGACGAGGCCTGGGAATTGGCGACCAACGCCCTGATCCAGGCCGTGGAAAAAGCCGGGCTGCCCTATGAGATCAATGCCGGAGACGGCGCGTTCTACGGTCCCAAGATCGACGTGCGCCTGCTGGACTGCATCGGCCGCGAATGGCAGTGTTCCACCATTCAGGTGGACTTCACTCTGCCCGAGCGTTTCGACCTGACCTATGTGGGCCAGGACGGCGAGCGCCACCGCCCGGTCATGGTTCACCGGGCCATCATGGGCTCGCTGGAGCGCTTCATCGGCGTGCTTATCGAGCAGTATGCCGGTGCCCTGCCCGCCTGGCTCGCGCCGGAGCAGGCCCGCCTGCTCACAGTCACCGAAGCCGGGGACGCCACAGTGGAACGCATGCGCGGGGAACTGCAGGCCTTGGGCATCCGGGTGACGGCGGACACGCGCAATGAAAAACTCGGTTTTAAGGTGCGCGAGGCCCAGGTGGCCAAAGTGCCCTACATTCTGGTTGTGGGAGAAAAGGAAGTGCAGGCCGACGGCGTGAACGTCCGCCTGCGCAGCGGCGAAAATCTGGGGCTCAAATCCATTGCGGACGTGGCCGCCCTGATCCGGGCGGACGCGGAAGAGCCTTTCAAACAAGGAGGGATGCGCTATAGCTTCGCCTAATATGAGACCGCGGCGTGAAATGCCGCAGGACGGCGTGCGCCGTAACGAACTGATCCGCGCGCGCGAGGTGCGCGTTATCGGCGCGGACGGTGAACAACTGGGAATTTTGCAGCGCAACGAGGCCATTGCCCTGGCTAAAGAAGGGGGCATGGATCTGGTGGAAGTGGCTTCCACCTCTGAGCCGCCCGTCTGCCGGATCATGGATTACGGCAAGTTCAAGTACGAGCAGCAGAAGAAGAAAGCGGAAGCCAAAAAACGCCAGACCGTGGTGCAGATCAAGGAAATCAAGGTCCGGCCCAAGACCGACGACCATGACTACGAAACCAAGCTGCGTCACATCCGTCGTTTTCTGGAAGACGGCGACCGCTGCAAGATCACGGTATTTTTCCGCGGCCGCGAAATCGTGCACAAGGACCGCGGCCTGAACATACTGGAACGCGTTGTGCAGGATCTGGCGGACGTGGCCAAGGTGGACCAGGAGCCCCGCGCCGAAGGCCGCACCCTGCAGATGTTGCTGGTGCCCAAGAAATAATCTTCTTGCGGCCGAATGTTTTTTAAGGCACTATGCCTTCCCCGGCGGTCTGGACACGGGCCTTCGGGCATATCCGTTTTTTTGTTCTGTAAGGAGTACGCCATGCCCAAGATCAAAACCCGGCGCGCCGCGGCCAAGCGCTTTCAGCTTACCGGCAGCGGCAAGTATAAGCGCCGTCGTCAGAATCTGCGCCACATCCTGACCAAGAAGGCTCCCGGCCGCAAGATGCGCCTGGGTCAGGCCACCTTGGTGGACAGCACCAATGAAAAGGCTGTTCGTCGCATGCTGCCCAACGGCTAGCAAGCGCGGCCTTTTGCCCGCTGACGGCGGCATCCTTCGCTTTTTATTCCGGTCACGGACCAGAAGTGTCCGCTCCCGTCATAAAAAGTTCGGATTTCTTGTCAGCGACCAAAAATCCGCGCTTGCCCAGCATTGAGCGCGGCGGTTTTTCTTTTCGACCCGTTTGGGGTCGGCGGCGCGCGCGGAGCCGCGAGTTCGCTTCAATCCGCGTCCCCCGGCAACGGGGGCGGAGCAAATTTTACCCACCCGGCGGGCTTTCCTCCGCCTGGCCGGTGTGAAGGAGGGGACATCCCATGCGTGTGAAGAGAGGTCTTGCCAGTCATCGTCGCCACAAAAAGTATCTGAGCGCCGCCAAAGGTTTTCGCGGGGGCCGCAGCCGCCTGTACCGCACCGCCCGCGAGGCGGTGGAGCGTTCGCTCCAGTATGCCTTTATCGGCCGCAAGAACCGCAAGCGTGATTTCCGCACGCTCTGGATTCTGCGCATCAACGCCGGTGCGCGTCTGAGCGGGCTTTCCTACAGCCGTTTCATGCACGGCCTGAAGCTGGCCGGCATTGAGCTGAACCGCAAGGTGCTCGCGGATCTGGCCGTCTATCAGAAGGACGATTTCGCCAAGGTGGTCGAGCTGGCCAAGGCTGCCCTGAAGTAAACGGCATCTGGTCTATTTCTCCAAATGCCTTTCCAAATTTTACGGGCGGCGCGGCCAAAAGCCCGCCGCCCGTGTTTTATGAAAGCCTCAGCGCCGCGCAGGCGGCATCGGGAATCTGCATGGACCTGATTACAGCATTGGAAGGCCTGGTACCGGAACTCGAGCGAGGGCTGGACCAGGCTTCTTCATTGGAAGACCTGGAAGGCTTGCGGGTGGATTTTCTGGGCCGCAAGGGGCGTCTCGCCCAGATCATGAGCCGGCTGCCCAAGCTCGAGCCCGCTGAGCGTCCGGCCGTGGGACAGGCCGCCAACAGCGTCAAGGAACGCTGCAACGCCCTGTTCGAGGCGCGTAAAAGCGCTTTGGAAGCCGGGCGCGAAGCCGAGGCCCTGGCGCGTTTCGATCCCTCCCTGCCGGGCCGCGCGCCCTGGCGCGGCTCCCTGCATCCCACCACGCTGGTCATGGAGGAGATCTGCGGCATTTTCAAGGGCCTCGGCTTTGACGTGGCCTCGGGCCCGGAAGTGGAAATCGACCACTACAATTTCGAGTCCCTGAACATGCCCGCCGAGCATCCGGCCCGGGACATGCAGGACACCCTCTACATCACCGAAAAGGTGCTCATGCGCACCCACACCTCGCCGGTGCAGGTGCGCACCATGCTTTCCCGCAAGCCGCCCGTGGCCGTGGTGGCCCCCGGCAAGGTCTACCGCCGCGACTCGGACCTGACCCATACCCCCATGTTTCACCAGATCGAGGGCTTGATGGTGGGGCACGGCATCAGCATGGCCCACCTGCGGGGCACTCTCACCGCCTTTGTGCGGGCCGTGTTCGGCGGGGAGACAAAGGTGCGCTTCCGCCCGAGCTTTTTCCCCTTCACCGAACCGTCGGCCGAGGTGGATATTTCCTGCTGCATGTGCGGCGGCAAGGGCCATGTGGACGGCGAACCCTGCCGCGTCTGCAAGACCACCGGCTGGGTGGAAATTCTGGGCTGCGGCATGGTGGACCCGGCGGTGTATGCCGCCGTGGGCTATCCCGAGGATGTGAGCGGTTTTGCCTTTGGTCTGGGCGTGGAGCGCGTTGCCATGCTCAAATACGGCATCGGGGATCTGCGCATGTTCTTCGAGAACGATGTGCGCTTCCTGGGGCAGTTCGCCTGAGGATAGGGCCATGAGGCGAGTTCTGATTCTGCTTGCCCTGAGCGCCGCCCTGTGCGCGGGCGCGGTGCTGTCGGACGGCTTTGCCCCGGCTCCGCGTCCGGCCTGGGCGGCTTCGGCCCTGAGCCCCCGCCACTCCGGCCTGGAACCGCCGGGCGGCCCCAAGCCTCTGGAAGGCCTGCCCGCCGCCGGTGCGCAGTCGGGCACCACTCAGGGCGGCGGGGGCTATACCGACGCCTACGGCAATACCGTCGACGACCGCCAGCCCGAGGAAAAAGCGCCCCGTCAGCGCCCGCGCCCAGGTGCCTATGGTTCATACGGCTCCAGCGCGGATTCCCGGCCATTGCCGGACCCGACCCCCAGGCGGGAAACCCCGGCCTGGTCATTCAAATAAGCCCACAGGAACGAGATATGCTGCTTTCCCTTTCATGGCTGCGTGAATTTACGCCCTACGAGGGCGATGCCGAAGCGCTGGGCGACCGGCTGACCATGCTCGGCCTGGAGCTGGAGGACATTCAGCGCCCCTATGACGCCATCAGCGCCATTGTGGTGGGGCATGTGCTGGAATGCGTCCAGCATCCGGACTCCGACCATCTGCATTGCTGCAAGGTGGACGCGGGCCAGGGCGAACTGCTGGATATCGTCTGCGGCGCGCCCAACGTGGCCGCCGGTCAGAAGGTGCCCGTGGCCTTGGTGGGCTCGAGCCTGCCCGACGGCACGGTGATCAAGAAGGCCAAACTGCGCGGCGCGCCGTCTTTCGGCATGATCTGCTCCGAACGGGAACTGGGCCTCACCGAGGACCACAGCGGCATTATGGTCCTGCCGGAAAACGCCCCGGCGGGCGCGCGTCTTGTGGACGTGCTGGATCTGGACCGGGAGGTGCTGGACATCTCCATTACGCCCAACCGCGCGGACTGCCTTTCCGTGCTGGGCCTGGCGCGGGAGGCGGCCCTGGCCTTCAACCTGCCCCTGACCATCCCGGACCTGCCCCTGCATCTGGACGCCGACGGCCCGGAAGCCGTGGTGCCCATCGAAATCGCGGCTCCTGAGCTTTGCTGGTTGTATTCGGGCCGGGTCATCTCCGAAATCAAGGTGGCGCCCTCGCCCATGCGCGTGCGGCACCGCCTGCATGCCGTGGGAGTGCGGCCCATTTCCAATATCGTGGACGTGACCAACTACATTTTGTTCGAATGCGGCCAGCCTCTGCATTCTTTTGATCTGGACAAGCTCCGAGGCGGGCGCATCGTGGTCGAACCCGCCCGCGAGGGCGAGAAATTCATCACCCTGGACGGCCAGGAGCGCGTCCTGACTGACCGCGATCTCTGCATCCGCGACGCGGAACGGCCCGTGGGCCTGGCCGGGGTCATGGGCGGGCTGAACACGGAAATTACGGATCAAAGCCGCAACGTTTTTCTGGAAAGCGCGGTCTTTCGGCCCGGTACCATCCGCAAGACTTCGCGGCGGCTGGGACTTTCTTCCGAAGCCTCCTACCGTTTCGAGCGCGGCATCGACCAGCAACGCACGGTCTGGGCTCTGGACCGGGCCTGTGCCATGATGGCGGCCTTCGGCGGCGGCGTGGTGCGGCGCGGCCTCTCCATTGTGGAGCCCCGGCCCTTTGTTCCGGCGCGCATCGCCTTTCGCCCGGCCAGGGCCGACGCCCTGCTGGGCGTGCGGCTGAGCCCGGAATTCGACGAAAAAGTGCTCGCCGGCATGGGCTGCGCTGTGGAAAAGAGCGGCGACGCCTGGCGGGTGGAGCAGCCTTCCTGGCGGCCCGACCTCACTCGCGAGGCGGACCTCATTGAGGAAGTGGGCCGCGTGCACGGGCTGGATACCATCCCGCCGGTGCTGCCGCCCGTGCATCTGGATCTGGCGCGCGCCGCCGAGCCGGAATCCCGCTATGCCTTCTGGCTGCGGCTCAAGCACTGGGGCGCGGGTCTGGGCCTCAACGAGGCGGTCAACTACAGTTTTGTGGGTCACAAGGATCTGGACCAGCTGGGCCTGCCCGGCGCAGGCCGCATTTCCATCATGAATCCCCTTTCGGCGGAGCAGGACGCCCTGCGCACGGCCCTGGCCCCGGGCCTGCTTCAGGATCTGCGCAACAATCTGGCCCAGGGCGCGCAGGGCCTGCGGCTTTTTGAACTGGCCCATATTTTTGAGGCCGACCCCGCTTCGGAAACCACGGCCCGCGAAACCGGCATGCTGGGCATTCTGCTCTACGGCGCGCGCCATGACGCCTCCTGGCCGCATGTTGAGGCGGATATGGACTACGCCGATCTCAAGGGCGTGGTGGAGCACCTCCTGCACTTCCTGCATCTGCCCGCGCCGGTCTGCCGCCAGGCCCAAGAGCATCCCTTCCTCCTGCCCTGTGTGGACGTGCTGGCGGAGGGGCGGCGCGTGGGCGTCATGGGCCGGATCAAACCCGCTCTGGCCGAGGATTTCCACGCCCGCAAGCCCGTCTGGCTGGCGGAACTCAACCTGGAGTTGCTGCGCGAGCTGTATGACAAGGCCGTGGTCCGCTTCACGCCTCTGCCGGTCTATCCGCCGGTGCGCCGCGACATTACGGTCATGGCCGGGCCGGAACTCAAGGTCGGCCAGGTGCTTGACCACCTGGCCGGGCTCAAGCTGCCCCTGCTGGAAGAAGCCGTATTGGTGGACTGCTTTGAACCCCAGGGGGGCGCGAACGAGGAACCGGTCCGCAACCTGACCTTCCGCCTGACCTTCCGCCACGCCGGGCGGACGCTCAAGGACGCGGAAGTGGACAAGGAGAGGGAAAAGGTGGCAGACTCGCTGGTACGGACATTGGGCGTGCGGATCTGACGCCCGTGGGCTAGAGCAATTCACGATTGAAAGGAGTGAATTACTCTGTGGCCGCGTGAGCGGACATCCGCGCCCAAGTGCAAGAGAGCGACCGGAGGCGGCGCAGCCGTGCCCGTTAGCCCAAAAGGGCTTACGGGCAT
>OIXH01003635.1_pt1 | contig 13400 bp, 8 predicted proteins | sample 1587741 | NCBI WGS metagenome assembly OIXH01 (sample SAMEA3888916, study PRJEB22519) | human gut metagenome | biome: human gut; feature: human-associated habitat; material: faeces | place: Denmark | collected 2011 | reverse complement strand
CTCGGAAGGCATGTTGTCCACATCGTGCTTGTGGGGCGGGAAGCCGGCCCAGTTGCCGGGGGTGATGTAGGCCTCGCCGATGGTCAGCTTTTTGGCGTTGGTGGAGCCGTCCACGATGAAGCTGGTGTCCCGCTCCCAGGGCTTCACGCCCAGCCGGACCACCCGCACGTCCGCCTGATGGATGGCCTGAGGTTCGCTGTCCACGTCGATGGGGGTGGAGCAGACGGCGATCTTGATATTCCAAGGGCTGTCGATTTTTACGGAGCAGTTGCGGGGTGCATAGAAGCACTCGGCCTTGGGGTTTTCGAACACGTTGCGGCGTGCGCCCACCATGCCGTAATCCTTGCCGTTGGCGGTGAAGTTGGCCTTGCCGCCCAGAATGATAAAGGCCACTTCCCGGTCTTTCGTCTCATAGGTGTAGCTCTGGCCGTCAGAAAGCTCCAAAATGCCAAATTCCAGATCCTTCAGGCTGCACTTGCCGATCTCGCACAGAGGGGTATAGCCATTTTTAGGGGTATACGTCTTTTTGTAATTCATGCTTGCTGCTTCCTTTCTTTCACATATTGTATCCATTCGTCGATGGTTTCCTCCCAGTCGGCGACGATGCCGTAATCCGCGCAGGCAAAGATGGGGGCGTTGCGTTCTGTGTTCACCGCCACCACCACGCTGGAGGAACTCATGCCCACGGTGTGCTGAACCAGTCCGCTGACGCCGAAGGCCAGATACAGCCGGGGCCGCACGGTGATGCCCGTCTGCCCGATCTGATGGGGATATCCGATCCAGCCCGCGTCCACGGCGCTGCGGGTCGCTCCCACGCCGCCGCCCAGCAGGGCAGCTAGTTCTTCCAGCTTTTCGAAGCCCTTTTTGCTGCCCACGCCCTTGCCGCCGGTGACGATCACAGGCGCGCCCTGCAGGGAAACGCCGCTTTCCGCCGGGGTGAAGGCCAACCGCTCCAGCCTTTCCGGGCTTGCCGCCAGCTTCAGCGGCCGCAGGGCGCAGACCCGCCCGTCCGCCGACTGAGGAATGGGAAAAACGCCGGGGCGCACGCTGGCCATCTGGGGGCGGGCCGTCCTGCAAAGGATTTCCGCCGTCAGGTTGCCGCCAAAAGCGGGGCGAACCTGTTTGAGCAGCCCCGCGTCCGTCAGAGACAGGGCGGTACAGTCGGCGGTCAGGCCCGTGTGCAGTCTCGCCGCTACCCATGCGGACAGGAACCGCCCGCGAATGGTGGCCGGGAACAAAACCGTGTCCGGCTGAAGCTGCCGCAGCGCGTCCGCGATTCGGTCCGCCCGCGCGCAGTCGTCCGTCAGCCTTCCCAACGGAACCGCTTCGTCCGCGCCAAAGGAGGCAAAGGCGGAAAGGGGCGGCTCCGCCGTCTCGGACAAGGCCAGCACCCTGCCGGACGGGGTCAGCTGACGGGCCTTGCCCAGCAGCTCGGCGGCAGCGCTTCCGTCCCCCTCACACAGCACGGCGATGGTAATCGCAGTGGAATTTCCATTTTCAGGGGAAGCCGAAGCAGCCGGAGCCGCTTCATCCTGCCCGGACGCGCCCAACGCCAGTCCCTTTGCTTCCAGCGCTTTCATGACCTCCGCAAAGGAGGTCTTGACGCAGGGCCGAACGCCCACGGGCCGGGCGCTGATATGCGTTACCCGGGTGGGCGACGCTTTCAGGCCGCAGTCAGCCGGGTCAATGCCCAAATCCTCGGGTTCGCAGATGCGCACGTTGGCCTGAGCCGCCCGCCGCAGCCCGGAAATGGTTGGGAGACGCAGCGCGTGACTCCATTCGCACAGGGTCATAACCGCAGGCAGCGGAGCTTTCCATTGAAGGCTCCCCGCTTCGGTCAGTTGGATGGCCTTAAGACAGCCGTCCGCAATCTCCCCCTCTGTGGCGTTTACCACGCAGGGTCGATCCAACATGGCCGCCACCATAGGGCCGACCTGCCCGGTCTCGCCGTCTATCGCCCGGCGGCCGCAGAGGATCAGATCAAACCCGCCCAGCGCCGTCTCGGCCTGTGCCAGACAGTGAGCCGTCACCAGCGTGTCCGCGCCCGCAAATCGGGGTGAGGTCATCAACACGGCTTCGTCCGCGCCCCGGGACAGGGCCTCCCGCAGCATCCCTTCGGCCCGCTTGGGGCCCATGGTGAGGACGGTCACGGTTCCGCCGTGCTTCTCCTTCAGTTCCAGCCCCAGCTCCAGCGCGCTTTCGTCCGCCGGATTGAGCACCTGCGCCACAAATTCCCGCTCCAGCGTCAGATCGTCGGTGAGCTTCACTTCCGTGGTGTCGGGCACCTGCTTTAAGCAAATCAGGATTCGCATGGTTTCTCCTTAGAGTTTGTGATAAATGGGGGCCAGCGCCGCCTGAATTTCCTTATAGAGCTTAAAGCGCTCGTTGTAGAAATCCACGCCCTCCGGGTCGGGCAGCGTCACGCCCTGCTCCCTGACGCAGCGCTCGACCGCGTCCGCATGGCTGGCGAACACACCCACGGCCACACCGGCCAGCATGGCGCTGCCCAAGCTGGAATCCACGTTCTCCACCGTTTTCAGGGGGATATTCAGCATATCGGCCAGAATCTGCCGCCAGAGACCGCTTTTCGCGCCGCCGCCGATGGCCACGGCCTGCGTGGGGGCAATGCCCAACTCCACCAGCGTGGCGAAGCAGTCCTTCATGGAATAGGCCACGCCTTCCAGCACCGCCCGGTTGAAATGGGCCTTCGTGTGGAAGCCCGCCGCGCCGACGAAGCTGGCCCGGAGCCTGTCATCCAGATAGGGCGTGATCTCGCCCTGCAGATAGGGGTGGAAGAACAGGCCTTCGCAGCCGCGGGATACCTCCGCCGCGGCCTTGCTCATTTCATCGAAGCTGCCGCCGAAGGTGTCACGGTACCAGCGGTTGCTGGCAGCGCAGCTCTTGGTGGCCGTTCCGGGATACCACAGGCCGCTGACCACATGACGGTAGGTCACCAGACGGGGATCCACCACCTCGTGATCGGTAATGGAGCAGATACGGCCTGCTGTAGCCAGCTTCACCGTGGCCTGCCCCTCATGCACCGCGCCTGCGGCATAGACTTCCATGACCGTGTCCGTCGCGCCGGCAATAACCGCCGTCTTCGCCGTCAGCCCCGTGTCCGCCTGCGCCTGCGCCGTCAGCGGGCTTAAATGGGTCGTGGGCTCCACGATGGGGGGCATAAGCCGCACGTCCAGCCCAGCCATGGCGCACAGCGTCTCCGACCACTGATTCTTCCGCGCGTCCAGCAGCAAAAAGCCCATGGCCTCAATGGTATCGGTGACGTAATCGCCGGTCATGCGGTAGCGGACATAGTCCTTTACCGCCAGCACCTTGCGGGTTTTGCGCAGGGTCTCCGGCTCGTGCTTTTTCAGCCACATCAGCTGCGGCAGCGTCCAAAGGCTGGATACGCTGTTGTAGCATTCTTCCATCAGCGCCGGGCCCATTTCGCGCTTCAGCTGCGCCGCTTCGGCCGAAGCCCGGGTGTCCGTCCAGTAAATGGCCCGGCGTACCGGCCTGTCATCCTCGCCCAGCAAAACGGCGGTGTGGGTGGCCGCGTCCAGCGCCAGCGCCGCCACGTCCTCGGGCGCGACGCCGGTCTTTTCCAGCAGCTCGCGGATGTTGGCGCAGGCAGCGTTGTAACTGTCCTCCGCATCCTGCTCCGCCCAGCCGTTTTCCGGGTAATAAGTGGGATATTCCCGGCTGGCGGTCGCGGCGACCACACCGTCCTCCCGCAATAGAGTGGCCTTGGAGGACGATCCGCCAAAGTCTACGCCCAACAGGTATTTCATTGGTTTCACCTCGTTTGTTTTGCCTTGGGGCATCCTGCCCGCCCAAAAGGGCGGGCAGGCCGGGAGGGGCGCTGATCCCTGCCGATTATTTGTAGCTGGACTCCAGGCCGGAAACGTCCACCTTGCCCAGATACTTTTCGGAATCCATGCCCAGATAGTTGGCCATGTCCGCCATTTCGGCCACCGTGTTGATGTTCACGTCGATGCCGTTCTTCATGCGGTCTTCATAGGCGAGGATTTCCTTCTCGCCGTGGGTGTAGATGCGGGTCTGACCATCTGCCTTGGGCGCGTCGCGCAGCTCCTGCAGATAGGCGGAGAAATGCTCCTTGATCGCGGCAGGATCGCCAAAGATGGAGGGATCCACCGCCATAAAACCGTGACAGGTGCCGCTCTTGCTGCCCACGTTTACGTGACTGGAAGGCGTGCCCTGAGAAAATACGGAGCAGAAAATTTCACACAGCATCCCGTAGCCGTAGCCCTTGTGGCTGCCCAGCGTTTCCGTGTTGCCGCCCAAAGGCATGATGCCGCCGCCGTTCTTGGCGACGATGTTCTTCAGCACGTCTTTCGCATCGGTGGAAGGATGTCCGTCCTTGTCCAGCGCCCAGCCCTCCGGCAGGGGCTTGCCCATCTTGTTGTACACTTCCAGCTTGCCGCGGGTGACCACAGTGGTGGACGCGTCAAAGAAAAAGGGATAGGGCTCGGCGGGCACCGCCAGCGCAATGGGGTTGGAGCCTATCATGGCCATACGGGCGTAGGTGGGCACCATGATGGCCTCGCTGTTGGTCATCGCCATGCCGACCAAGCCCTGATCGCAGGCCATTTTGGCATAGTAACCGGCAATGCCGAAATGGTTGGAATTGCGGACGGACACGATGGCCATGCCGGTCTTCTTCGCCTTTTCGATAGCCAGCTCCATGGCCTGATGGCTGACCAGCTGACCCATGGCATCGTGCGCGTCGATGACGGCGGAAACAGGCGTTTCGTGGACGATTTCGGGCTTGGCGTGAACGTCGATCATGCCCTTTTCAATGCCCTTGTGATAGCGCACCAAGCGCTGCATGCCGTGGCTCTCGATGCCGTACAGGTCAGACAGCAGCAGCACGTCGCTGATGATCCGGGCTTCGCTTTCGCTGAAACCGAACTTCTGGAACGCATCCATGCAGAAGGTGTTCAGCTGGTCATAGGTATAGTGCAGGTATTTGGCAACCATGGGAATCCTCTCCTTTTGTTCTGTTCTTGAAGGAACGTCATGTGAAAAGGGCGCGGAAACGTGCACCCTTCTGTGCAGAAGATTCGAAAAACAGAACGGCTTTTCCTGCCCATGCGGGACTCAAAGACCTGCAAAGGAAAAATCTTGTCCCTTTTCTCCGCTTCTGAACACAGAAAGGATCCTTTCCGCGCCTTGGATCAATTACAGACGCTCGGCCAGCATCACGAACAGGTCCTTGTACTCATAGCCCTCGGGCACAGTGGCGCTGAGCGCTTCCGTGGACTGGGGGCAGGCGGCGACCATGATCTTTGCGTCGGTGCGGGTGATGTCGTTCCAGCGGCCCGCAGCCACCTTGGCCCGCAGTTCGGGCAGATAACGGCCTACAACGGCGCTGCCGCAGCACTTGGCCAGACGGCGGTTCTGCCACATCTCGTGAATGTCGCAGCCCATGGCGGTCAGAATGTCCCGGGCGGGCTGGTGCTCATCCAGATCGCGGGCCAGACGGCTGCCGTCGTGGTAGGAAACCACCATGGCTTCCTTCTTCGGGGCCAGCTTGCCGGCCTTGATGAGTTCATCCACAAAGGCAGTGGCGGTGACGATTTCCGGCAGTTCGATGCCCCAATCCTTGTACTCATGACGGAACAGCGCCGCATCATAGCTGTCCAGCACGACGACCTTCTTCGCGCCGGAGGCCTTGATGGCTTCGGCGGCCTTCTTGGCCTGAGCGCGCACGTCTTCCACAAAGCCCATCAGATCGCCCAGCGCGGAGCCGGAGGAAGGCTCGTTCTTCAGCACGGCGTACTTCACACCGGCCTTGTCCAGGATCTTCAGCAAGGCCTCGGCCACCTCGGGGGTGGAATAACGGGCCGTCTCGCCCAGCCACACCAGCAGATCGCCGGTCTCGGGCGCATCGGTCTTCACCTTGCTTTCGGAAGTGCCGTACATGCTGCCGGTCTTCTCGATCACATCGATGAGATCCATCACATACTTGGGCGCAACACCGGCCACCACGGACTCGGTGCGGCCTTCCCGGATGAACACCGGCGGCTCAAAGCCGGTCACGCAGTCGTTGGTGCAGGCGCCGCACAGCATGCATTCGTACATGGTTTCAGCCGTGTCGGCTTCCAGCTTCATGCCGCGGGTAATCATGCTCACCAGCAGGCCCTTGGCCCGGGGAGTGTTGGTTTCCTTGCCGGTCACCAGCTGCACAGGGCAGAGGTGGCGGCACATCCAGCAAAAGCGGCACGCGTCCGCATGTTTCTTGGATTTCTCGCTAAACATTGTTTCTCTCTCCTTATCGGTTGCCACTAGAATCATGCAAAAAATGAAACGGCAAAGCCTTATGGCGCGCTAGCTGAACCATACTTTTCCCCGGTATCACATCGTTCCGCTCCGGCCGATAAGACCTGCGAGCCGCAAGGCCCTCCGCCGAGCGGCGGTGATTCCGCAGCCAATTCAGATCATCGACCGCCCCTGCCCGCCTCCGGCGGGCAGTCCGGGGTGCAGGGCGGCGAGAGGAAGCGGGTGTCCAGTGGACACAACCGCCGCAGGCGGTTAGCGACCGGCAGCCGTCAACCGAAACGAGGATTTGACACGGCAGTGTCAAAGACGACGATTGAGGTTGCGGGACACTACCCCTTAGTGGGCGGATTCCCAGTCTTTGCCTTGGGAGACCTGGGCGATGAGGGGGACGCGGAGAGTGACAATGTTCTCCATGACCTCCTGAAGAAGGGCCGAAGCCCGGGGAACTTCTTCGATGGGGCACTCGACGACCAGCTCGTCGTGTACCTGCAGAATCAGCCGGGCCTTGAGGCCTTCGGCTTCCAGACGGCGCTCCACCTGTACCATGGCCAGCTTGATGATGTCCGCCGCCGTGCCCTGTACGGGGGTGTTCATGGCGGCGCGCTCGCCAAAATTGCGCACGTTGCGGTTGGTGGAGCTGAGCTCGAAAAGCTCCCGGCGGCGGTGGAACATCGTTTCCGCATAGCCCCGCTCGTAGCCCAGACGGACGCATTCGTCCATGAAGGCCCGCACCCCCGGATAACGCTCAAAATAGCGCTCGATGAAACGGTTGGCCTCCGGGCGGGAAATGCCCGCGTTCCGGGCAAGGCCGAAGCCGCTGATGCCGTAGACGATGCCGAAGTTGGTGGCCTTCGCCGCCCGGCGCATTTCCGGCGTGACGTCTTCCATGGAAACGCCGTGGATCTCCGCCGCCGTGCGGGTGTGGATGTCCTGATTCTTGAGGAACGCGTCGCACATGGCCTCGTCGCCGCTCAGGTGCGCCAGCACCCGCAGCTCGATCTGGCTGTAGTCCGCGTCCAATAGAATGTTTCCCTCGCCCGCCACAAAGGCCCGGCGAATTTCCCGGCCCTCGTCGGTGCGGATGGGAATGTTCTGCAAATTGGGCTCCATGCTGGAAATGCGGCCCGTGACTGTGGCGGTCTGGTCAAAGGTGGTGTGAACCCGTCCGTCTCGGCCCCGCAGCTTCCGCAGACCGTCCACATAGGTGGACTGCAGCTTGCTCAGCTTGCGGTAGCGCAGCAGGGGCTCGATGCAGGGGTGATAGGGCGCCAAGTCCTCCAGCACCTCGGCGGCGGTGGAATAGGCCCCGTTCTTGTTCTTCTTCTGGGCGGGAAGGCCCAGCTTGTCGAACAGTACTTCGCCCAGCTGCTTGGGGCTGTTCAGATTGAAGTCCGGCACCTCCGTCAGCCGGTAGACCGCCTGACGGCTTTCTTCGATCTCCCGGGTGAAAAGGTCGCTGAGCTGGTTCAGCGTGTCCAAGTCCACCAGAAACCCTTCGTCCTCCATCTCAAATAAGACCCGGGTCAGGGGCTGTTCCATGTCCCAGAGAAGGGCTTCCATGTCCCGCTGATGAAGCCGCTCCCGCTGGCGCAGGGCCATCGAATAGACTTCCGCTGCAGAGGCGCTTTCCGGCAGGGAGACGGCCTCTCCGGCAAATTCCGCTTCCAGCGACGCGGCCAGCGCATAGTCCTTCTGAGCCGTGTGCAGCAGATAGGCCCCCAGCATGGTGTCCTGACGGACGGTAGGCTGGGGCAGATGATAACGCTCCAGCAGATGGAACAGCTCCTTCGCCCCGTGGACGATCAGAGGAACGGCTTCCAGCACCGGACGAAGCTCCGTCAGAATGTGATCTTCGTACATGCCGCCGCCCATCAGGTCCCGCAGAAGGGGCATACGCCACAATTCCAGCGAAGGGGTCAGCAGGGTGACCTCCTCTGGCCCCAGATGCAGCACGGTGAATTCGGGTTTTTCCGCCGCCAGCATCGCGGCGGCCTGACGCAGACTATCCGGGTCGGTGAAGACCTTCTCCCCGGAAACGGCCTGAAGCCCCGGCAGCCCCGTCTCCTGCGCCATGGCCGTAGCGGGAGAGACTTTCCCGGTCTCCTTTTTGCCGCCGCCCGCCCGCTGCCCTGCGGCGGTGGTGCGGGGCTGAACGGCGGGAACAGTCTCGCCGCTCAAAAGACGTTCCACGCTTTTGGCGGTCTGGTTCAGTTCGTATTGCTGTAAAAGCGGGATGCCCTCGTTCATTTCCTGCCACGTGCAGCGGGCAAAGTCCGGCTGGATGGGCGCGTTGCGGCGGATGGTGCCCAAGTCACGGCTCAAAAGGGCCGACTCCCGGCCCGCCCGCAGCTTTTCGCCCAGCTTGCCCTTGACCTCGTCCGCATGGGCCAGTACCTCGTCCAGACTGCCGTATTGGGAGATCAACTTTAACGCGGTCTTTTCGCCGATGCCCGCAATGCCGGGGATGTTGTCGCTACTGTCGCCCATCAAGCCCTTCATGTCCGGTACCTGATCGGGTCGGTAGCCGTAGCGCTCCTTCACGCCCTCTGCGTCCAGCAGCAGGCTTTCCGAAATGCCCGTCTTGGTCAGGATAATGCGGGTATCCCCGCCGACCAGCTGCAGACTGTCCCGGTCGCCGGTGAGCACATAGGCCGCATAGCCCTGCTCGTTGGCCAGCCGCGCCGCCGTGCCAAGCAGGTCGTCGGCTTCGTAGCCCTCCATTTCAAAGGAGGCGATATGCATGGCTTTCAGTACCTCCCGCATCAGGGGCAGCTGGGGCCGCAACTCCTCGGGCATAGGCTTGCGGGTGCCCTTGTAATCCGGGTACAGGGTATGGCGGAAGGTGGGCGCGTGGACGTCCAGCATCACGCACAGGGCCTCGGGGCGGTAATCTCCCAGCGCTTTGAGCAGCATACTGAAAAAACCGTGCACCGCGTTGGTGTAGGTCCCATCCTTGGTCACCATCAGGGGCAGGGCGTGAAAGGCCCGGAAGATCAGGCTGTAGCCGTCCACCAGAAGGACGGAGGGTTTGCACGTTTCGCTCATGAGGCCTCCATTCAGCAGGGGGAACCGTTCACCCCCGGCGGTCAACTCGTAGGATTCTCCTTGCTATTATACCATAGTTTGCCGTCTTGTCACGCCGGGGAGGCGCAGGTGTTACAGCTTGGGGCACTTGCGCTTCTTTCCCGGCGAAACTATAATAGAAGGGCAACTGATTTTTCGCGCTTTTCGCAGGAGGGAACCCATGGAACAGCAGAACTTTTTTACCGCCCCGCAGCCCATGCAGCCGCTGGCGGCCCGGCTTCGGCCCCAGAGCTTGGAGGAATTTGTGGGGCAGCGACACTTGCTGGCTCCGGGAAAGGTGCTTTGGCGGCTGATCGAGGGCGACCATATTTCCTCCATGATCTTCTGGGGCCCTCCGGGCGTGGGCAAGACCACGCTGGCCCGCATTATCGCCAACCGGACGAAGGCAAAGTTCATCGACTTTTCCGCCGTCACCAGCGGCATCAAGGAGATCCGCGAGGTGATGCAGAGCGCCGATCACAACGCCCTGTACGGCGAAAAGACCATCGTCTTTGTGGATGAGATCCACCGCTTCAACAAGGCCCAACAGGACGCGTTTCTGCCCTTTGTGGAAAAAGGCAGCATCGTGCTCATCGGGGCCACCACGGAAAACCCCTCCTTCGAGGTCAACGGGGCGCTTTTGTCCCGGTGCAAGGTGTTTGTGCTGCACGCCCTGACCACGGACGATCTGACCGGTCTGCTGGAACGGGCGCTGAAGGATCCTCGCGGTTTCGGCGGGCAGAAGGTGGTCATGGCCCCGGAGCTTCTGCGGGCCGTGGCGGAGTTTGCCAACGGCGACGCCCGTTCCGCCCTGTCCACGCTGGAAATGGTGGTGCTCAACGGCGATCTGGACGGGGACACCACCACCGTGACGGAAGAAGTGCTGGAACAGTGTATCTCCAAAAAATCCCTTTTGTATGACAAGAAGGGGGAGGAGCATTACAATCTGATCTCCGCCCTGCACAAGTCCATGCGCAATTCCGACCCGGACGCGGCGGTGTACTGGCTGGCCCGGATGCTGGAAGCCGGGGAAGACCCGCTCTACATTGCCCGGCGGGCGGTGCGCTTTGCCAGCGAGGACGTGGGTCTGGCCGATCCCCGGGCGCTGGAGCTGGCGGTGGCGGCCTATCAGGCCTGCCATTTTCTGGGAGTGCCCGAGTGCAACGTTCATCTGACACAGGCCGTGACCTATCTGGCGCTGGCTCCCAAGTCCAATGCCATGGAGGTGGCCTACAACGAGGCCAAAAAGGACGCGGTGACTCAGCTGGCCGAGCCAGTGCCGCTGAACATCCGCAACGCGCCCACCCGGCTGATGCAGCAGCTGGACTACGGCAAGGGCTATATGTACGCCCATGATTATAAGGACAAACTGACCGCCATGCAGTGCCTGCCGGATTCGCTGGTGGGCCGGGAATACTACCATCCCACGGAAGAAGGGCTGGAAGGCCGGTTCAAGACCCGGCTGGAGACCATCAAGGCGTGGAAAAAGGAGCATGGGGGAAGGTGAAAGCGGAGGCTGCTCTTTTCAGGGCAGTCCTTTTTCATTTTTGGGCGTTTTTGGGCCGATCTTTTCCGCCGGGTATGCAGAAAGCGGGAAATGTGTTATAATGAAAATTGGCTGGTTCTGCCTGCGTACAGGGAGGGATGGGCGTGTTCTGCGGAATTCTGCGTTTTCTGGTGACGGCGGCGGCCGTGCCCGTGTGCGCCCAGCTGATGGACGGCGTGCGGGCGGTGGATATGAGCAACGCCATCGTGCTGGGGCTGCTGCTGGCAGTGGTCTACACAGTGCTTCGGCCCCTGTTGAGACTGCTGCTGAAGGTGGTCAACTTCTGCACGCTGGGGCTTTTGTACGTGGCGGTGGATGCGTGGCTGGTGTGGACAGCTGCCGCGCTGGTGGAAAACAGCGTTCAGTTTCAGAATTTCTGGTGGGCGCTGGCGGTGGCGGCGGTGGTGAACGCCGCCCGAATGGTGATCGACGCGTTGAGCGGCGATGTACGCCGGTAAGGAGGAAAACAATGCATTTTTTATTGGTCAATGACGACGGGATCGGCTCGGCAGGCATTATGGCCCTGATGGAAGCGGCGCTGAAGCGGGGCCACCGGGTCAGCATGTGCGCCCCCAGCGGCCAGATGAGCGCCGCCAGCCATCGGATCACCCTTTCCGACCCGCTGTATGTGAAGGATTACCCCCTGAACCGGGAAAACGCGCAGGGCTTCGCCATTACCGGCACTCCGGCGGACTGCGTCCGGCTGGCGTTCTTGGGCGGGCTGGTCACGGAGCCGGTGGACGGCGTGATCTCCGGCGTGAACAACGGCTATAACGCCGGGCTGGCCGTCTATTACAGCGGCACCGTGGGCGCGGCCCGGGAGGCGGCGCTGCTGGGGCATCCGTCCATCGCGGCCTCCATTGACTACAAGGCCGACCCCGCCCATGTGCAGGACGCGGCAGAGCTGGTGCTGGAAGTGGCGGAGAAATACTTCCGTGCGCCCAAAAACGGCTTCCGGGTGCTGAACATCAACGTGCCCGACCTGCCCCGCGCCCAGTGGAAGGCACCGGTGTATGCGCCCCTGTCCGACGCGGGCATCCGGGACGGCTACGACCGCTGTTACGCCGACCGGCCCGGCACGTATTTCTGGTTGCAGGAGGGCTGCGAATCGGAGCCACCTGCCGAGGGCAGCGACGAATGGTATTTGAATGAGGGACATCCTGCTCTGACACTCTTGAGCGGCATGGGCAGCGAACCTCAGGCGGATTTCGACCGGCTGGGTCTGCTGGGCTGACCTGACCACGCAGAAGGAGAAGATCAAGTGCACGACCCACAGGAATGGATCACCCGTCTCAATATGAGCGGCAAGCCCCTGAGCAAGGGGCAGAAGCGCATTGCGGAATATATTTCCTGCCATTACGAAAAAGCGGTCTCCATGACCGCCGTGATGCTGGGCAGGCAGTGCGGCGTCAGCGAAAGCACGGTGGTGCGCTTCGCCATGGCGCTGGGCTACGAGGGCTACCCGGAAATGCAGGAAAAGCTTCGCTCCATGGTTCGCCAGCGGCTCACCGCCGAGCAGCGGGTAGGCATGATGGAGGAGACAGACCGCCGGGAGGTGGTCAGCACGGTGCTGAAAAACGACCTGCAAAACCTGCGCAAGACCATGGACGAGCTGCGCCCGCAGGATTTTGATATGGCGGTGGAATGCATTCTGGCCGCCCGGCGGCTGTATATCATGGGCCTGCGCTCCTCCGCGCCGCTGGCTATGTTCCTGTACCATTACCTGCACCAGATCTTCGACGAGGTGGTGCTGGTGCAGAATCTGACCGGCGACGTGTTCGAGGAGATCGACCGCATCCAGAAGGGCGACGTGCTGTTCGGCATCAGCTTTCCCCGGTATTCCGCCCGGACGCTGGAATGTATGCGCTTCGCCCGGCAGCACGGGGCGCAGGTCATCGGCATGACTGACGGCGTGATGAGCCCCCTGCGGGAGGAATCGGATATCTGCCTGTGCGCTCACACGGATATGTCCGGCTTTGTGGACAGTCTGGCTGCCCCGCTTTCGCTGATCAACGCGCTGATCGTGTCTCTGGGCATGAGCCGCCGCACGGAGCTCAGCGAGCATTTCAAGCGTCTGGAGGGAATATGGAACGCGCACAGCGTCTATATCGACAAGCTGCATGAATAAAGTGATCGTGATCGGCGGCGGCGGCGAGGGCGACAAGCTGCGCGCCATGGCTGGCCCGACCATCCGCTTTTTGGGCGGCGGCCTGAGCGACGAAGAGGTGCGCGGCTATTATCTGCGCGCCAAGGCGTTCCTGTTCCCCGGCGAGGAGGATTTTGGCATTACCCCTGTGGAAGCCCAGAGCGCAGGCACCCCGGTGCTGGCCTTTGGCCGCGGCGGCGCCTGTGAGACTGTGCTGGACGGCAAAACCGGCCTGCTGTTTGACGAGCAGACACCCGAAAGCCTGGAAGCCTGCATCCAGAAGTTTGAGACCGAAGGCGTGGCTTATCCCCCACAGCAGATCCGGGAACACAGCCGCAGCTTCAG
>OIXH01003634.1_pt1 | contig 13403 bp, 9 predicted proteins | sample 1587741 | NCBI WGS metagenome assembly OIXH01 (sample SAMEA3888916, study PRJEB22519) | human gut metagenome | biome: human gut; feature: human-associated habitat; material: faeces | place: Denmark | collected 2011 | reverse complement strand
CGGTCATGATCGTAAAACAAATTACGGGACAGATTATTTTCTTCTTGGTTCCGTTGATCATTCTAGGATTCGTGGCGCCTTCTATCGCCCGCTTGAAAAGCAACGCATCCAAAGTCTTATTATTCGCTTTTAGTATCGCATACCTGTCATCGGTTGGCGCCGCTACCTTTGGCGCCGTTGTGGGTTATGAATTAATACCGCATTTGCATATTCAAACCGCCTCGGAAGGTCTAAAAGACATCCCTCCCATGTTGTTTAATCTAGAGATTCCGCCAGTGATGAGCGTTATGTCGGCATTGGTATTGGCCGTGATGCTGGGACTTTCTACCGCATGGGTTAAATCCGAGGAGATGGAGAGGTTGCTGGAAGTATTCCAGAACATGGTACTTAAATTGGTAGAACGGGTCTTGATGCCGGTCCTGCCGCTTTTCATCGCCGCAAATTTCTGTGTCCTTAGTTATGAGGGGGCGATTACAAAGCAGTTGCCTATCTTTTTATCCGTCCTGTTGATTGTCATCATTTGCCATTACATCTGGTTGACCTTACTGTATGTAGTCGCATCGATCTACTCCCGGAAAAATAGCTGGGGCGTATTGAAATACTACGGACCCGCTTATTTGACAGCCTTAGGCACCATGTCATCCGCCGCCACCTTGGGCACGGCCTTGACCTGCGCCAAGAAAAGCAAGATCTTGCGAGAGGAAGTAATTGACGTGACTGTCCCCCTGTTTGCGAACATCCATCTATGCGGCTCTATCTTGACGGAAGTGTTTTTCGTATTGACCGTCTCGCAAATATTATATGGCAGCATGCCGGACTTCACGACGATGTTCGTATTTATCATCTTGCTTGGTTTCTTCGCGATCGGCGCTCCCGGCGTACCGGGCGGTACGGTGCTCGCCTCATTGGGCCTGATCATCGCTATCCTAGGTTTCGACGAGGCGGGAACGGCATTATTGCTTACGATATTCGCTTTGCAAGATAGCTTCGGTACGGCTTGCAACGTGACGGGAGATGGTGCTCTTACCTTAATCACGGATACGTTCGATCAAGGGCAAACGGGAAAAGCTTCCACAGCTTTATAAGGACAAAACCTCATGGCTATTTTACTGCAACCCGCCTTGCAGTAAGTGGTATCACTTCCTTTTCATTCGATACTCTATGGGTGACTCCCCCGTATGCTTCTTGAAATACCGTCCCAGATAGGATTGGCTGGGAAAGTTCAAGTGGTTCGTTATCTCCTGCACGGTCATTTCCGTGGTACGCAACAACACCTTTGTCTCCAATATGATATGCCGGTCTATAATGGTCTTCGCCGACTCGCCCGCCACTTGCCGGGTGATAGTGGAGAGATAACGGGGAGAGATACAAAGCTCGTTCGCATAGAAAGAGACCTCTTTCTGGTCGAGATAATGGGCATGGATGCAATTGATGAACTTATGGAACAACTCCTCCCCACGGTTGCACCCATTTTGCTGGCGGCTCGAGAAGGAGTACCTTGTCTTATCATACATATTAAGGAAGAAGCATTGCAACTGGTTTTTCACGATCATATCACGGTACACGTTATTCCGATCCATGTAAATCAGCCAAAACAGCCGGATGATCACATTTATGGTCTCCTCCTGATCGGCGGGATGCGTATAGCAAGGGCTATCCTTTATGAAGCGGAAAAAGGGCGGATCCAGCCGGAATACGGCCTCGTCGAACAAGACCTTCGAAAAGGATATATATTGTACCTTGAAATCCTCGCTACTCGCGTTCAACGTCAGGATCGTATCCGGTATCAATACGATCACCGTGTTGCGCCGGATATCCCATCGGCTCAAATCGACGGATATATTCGCCGTTCCTTTATAGCAAAATAAGATCATGCCATATCCGCTCTTGTAAGGACGATCCAATAACTCCCTCAAATCGGAATCGCCTATTATGAACGACTCTCCTCTCTCTATCTCAAATGGATTCATATGTCTACTATTTTGCCCGCGAATATAAGAGATCATTAGCATATAACGGATCATTCCATCTCAAAATGAACAATCATCGCCTCATTGTGGAAACAATGGTTCGCCGATAAGCGAGTAGCTTTGCATCCGAAAATATAGGTATTAGTTAAGATGAAAAAGCAAAATCGATTGATGAAGACTGCGATCGCCTTATGGTGTATCGTAGCTGTTGGGTGTAAACAAAGCCCTGTAATCCAACAAAGTTCAGGGTATGCGACAATGACCGTATTCACTTCGGAGAAAACTTTATCCAATAATTACTCGGCGAGTATACGAGGAAAACAGGATATCGATATTTATCCGCAAGTATCCGGCTTTATTACAAAGCTCTGCGTAACGGAAGGCGAGAGCGTAAAAAAAGGACAAGTCTTATTTATTATTGATCAAGTCCCTTATCAAGCGGCCTTAAACACCGCCATTGCGAACGTAGAGGCCGCTAAGGCATCTGTAGCGACAGCGCAACTGACCTACGACAGTAAACAAGAATTGTATAAAAACAAAGTAGTTTCCGAGTTCGACCTAAAGACCGCCTACAACACTCTACTCTCGGCAAAAGCCCAATTAGCCCAAGCGGAGGCACAAGAGATAAACGCCCGTAACAACCTTTCTTACACGGAAGTGAAAAGCCCCTCGAACGGCGTCATCGGAACCCTGCCTTATCGTGTAGGCGCATTAGTAAGCGCAAACCTGCCCAAATCGCTCACCACGGTATCGGACAATTCCGAGATGTATGTGTATTTCTCCATGACCGAGAATCAGCTATTGGCCTTGACCCGTCAATACGGCTCGAAAGACAAAGCCTTGGAGAATATGCCCGAGATAGAGCTTCAACTGAACGATAAATCGCTTTATCCCCAAACGGGAAAGATCGAGACGATCAGCGGCATTATCGATCAAAACACCGGAACAGTCAGCTTGCGTGCCGCATTCCCGAACGAGGAGCAATTATTGAATAGCGGGGGCTCCGGGAATGTGATCATTCCGGTTACATACGATAACTGCGTCGTAATTCCCCAAGCCGCCACGTTCGAGATCCAAGACCGGGTATTTGTCTTCAAGGTAGTGGACGGCAAGACGCAATCCGCCCCCGTAGAAGTGACCCGTGTGAACGGAGGACAAGAGTATATCGTAAACGCCGGATTGAATAGCGGCGACGTGATCGTAGCCGAAGGCGTAGGTTTATTGCGTGAAGGAACACCGATTGAAGTAAAACAAAATTAAGAACAATGAAAGTTAGCACATTTATAGAACGCCCCGTACTGTCCGCCGTAATTTCCATCACGATTATGGTTGCGGGTATCATCGGGCTTTTCACCTTGCCCGTAGAACAATATCCGGATATCGCCCCTCCTACCGTTATGGTCAGTACGACTTACTTCGGGGCGAATGCCGAGACCATGCAGAAGAGTGTCGTAGCCCCTTTGGAAGAGGCGATCAACGGCGTGGAAGATATGACCTACATGACCTCCACGGCTACCAACTCCGGTACCGCCACGATCACGATCTATTTCCAACAAGGAACCGATCCGGACATGGCCGCCGTAAACGTACAGAACCGTGTATCGAAAGCGACCGGGCAATTGCCGGCCGAGGTTACCCAAGTGGGTGTCACGACTTCCAAGCGCCAGACCAGTATGTTACAGATCTTCTCGCTCTATAGCCCGGACGGTTCTTATGACGAGAACTTCCTCAGTAATTACATCAGCATCAACCTAAAACCAGAGATACTCCGTATCTCCGGAGTCGGCGAGTTGATGGTTATGGGTGGCGATTACAGTATGCGTATCTGGATGAAGCCCGACGTTATGGCCCAATACAAATTGATCCCCTCGGACGTGACCTCCGTGTTGGCCGAGCAAAATATTGAGTCCGCCACGGGTTCTTTAGGCGAGAACTCGGACGAGACGTATCAGTACACCATGAAATATAGCGGACGCCTGCTTACTCCGGAGGAATTCGGCGATATCGTGATCCGCTCCACCGAGGATGGAGAGGTATTGAAGCTAAAAGAGATAGCGGACATTGAGTTAGGAAAGGAGAGTTATGCCTATATCGGACAAACAAACGGTAAGCCGGGTATCTCCTGTATGGTTTTCCAGACAGCCGGATCGAATGCCACGGAGGTGAATAATAAGATCGACGCTTTTCTTGAGGAAGCCTCGAAAGACTTCCCGAAAGGTATCGAGGTCGTAAAATTGATGAGTACGAATGATTTCTTGTACGCCTCGATCCATGAGGTTGTAAAAACCTTGATAGAGGCCATTATCCTCGTTATCCTTGTGGTATATGTCTTCTTGCAGGATATCCGTTCTACGCTGATTCCGTTGGTAGCGATCGTAGTTTCCTTGATCGGTACGTTCGCCTTTATGACGGTCGCCGGATTTAGCATCAACTTGATCACTTTATTCGCTTTGGTATTGGTGATCGGTACGGTGGTGGATGATGCGATCGTTGTTGTAGAGGCAGTCCAAGCTCGGTTCGACGTTGGATATAAGTCCTCTTATATGGCTAGTATGGACGCGATGAAAGGATTGACATCCGCCATCGTCTCTACTTCATTGGTATTTATGGGCGTGTTTATTCCGGTATCCTTCATGAGCGGTACATCCGGTACGTTCTATACGCAGTTCGGCTTGACGATGGCAGCGGCCGTAGGTATCTCTACCGTTAACGCGTTAACGTTAAGCCCGGCGCTTTGCGCTATCTTATTGAAGCCTTACATCAACGAGGACGGCACCCAAAAGAATAACTTCGCCGCACGTTTCCGTAAGGCGTTCAACGCCGCGTTCGATTCGGTCATCAAGAAATATAAGCACGGGGTGTTGTTCTTTATCAAGCGGAAATGGCTGGCTTGGTCTTTATTGGCATGCTCCATCGTATTACTGATCGTCTTGATGAACACGACAAAATCCAGCTTGGTGCCCGATGAGGATCAAGGTACGGTTTTTGTCAACGTAAGTACGGCCTCCGGAAGCTCTTTGGCTACGACTAACAAGATCATGACGAATATCGAGCAACGGATCAACCAGATTCCACAGCTTCAATCTTATTCCAAGGTTTCCGGTTATGGTTTGCTGGCCGGACAAGGTAGCTCTTTCGGTATGTTCATCTTGAAACTAAAACATTGGGATGAGCGCCCGGACAAGGAAGATAACGTACAAGCCGTGATCGGACAGGTATATGGCCGTACGGCAGATATCAAGGACGCTACGATTTTCGCCATCGCCCCCGCCATGATCCCCGGATATGGTATGGGTAACGCATTGGAAATGCATACGCAAGACAAGGCCGGTGGAGACTTAACGACCTTCTTTAACACGACCCAGCAATATCTCGCCGCCTTGCGTGAACGGCCCGAGATCGCTACGGCTTACTCTACTTTCGATATCAAGTACCCGCAATGGCGCGTGGATGTGGACGCGGCGAAATGCAAGCGGGCCGGAATCACTCCGGATGCTGTTCTATCAACCCTTTCCGGTTATTACGGAGGGCAATATGTGTCGAATATCAACCGCTTCTCGAAGGTGTATAAGGTGATGATACAGTCCGATCCTAAATATCGTCTGGATGAGACCTCCTTGAATAATACGTTCGTACGCATGTCGAACGGCGAGATGGCACCGCTTAGTCAGTTTATCACCTTGACCAAGGTATACGGTGCCGAATCTTTAGCCCGTTTCAATATGTATAATTCGATCGCCGTCAATGCCGTACCGGCCAATGGATATAGCTCCGGGGATGCTATCAAGGCGGTAAAAGAGACAGCGGCCACCTCACTCCCGAAAGGATACGGGTATGACTTCGGTAGTATCACCCGTGAGGAGAACCAACAGAGTAATACGACAACGATCATCTTCGGTATCTGTATCTTGATGATTTATTTGATCCTAAGTGCCTTGTACGAGAGTTTCCTTGTTCCTTTCGCCGTGATTCTTTCCGTACCGATGGGTTTGATGGGTAGTTTCTTGTTCGCCAAGTTCATGGGATTGGAGAATAACATTTATCTGCAAACCGGTCTGATCATGTTGATCGGGTTGTTGGCGAAGACCGCCATCTTATTGACGGAGTACGCTACCCAGCGCCGCTTGTCCGGCATGAGCCTGACCTCGGCCGCTCTTAGCGCGGCGAAGGTTCGTCTGCGCCCGATCTTGATGACCGCTCTTACGATGATATTCGGTTTGCTGCCATTGATCGTTTCCAACGGCGTAGGCGCTAATGGAAACCGCTCGTTGGGAACCGGTGCCGTTGGCGGTATGTTGATCGGTACATTGGCTTTGTTATTTATCGTGCCTTGCTTATTCATCACGTTCCAATACCTGCAAGAGAAACTACGCCCGATCCAATTCGAGCGTTCCCTTGATTGGCAGGTGCAAGAAGAGGTAAAAGAGGCCGCCGAAGAAAGAAAAGAATATTTAGATAGCAAGAAATAATCTATCCAGTTGTATATATATAATGTATATGAAGAATAACATCATACTCTTTGCCGTAGCGACGCTAGCGTTGAATAGCTGCGGCATTTACAAGAAATACGAGCCTGTCGCCACCCTCCCGGAGAATCTATATCGGGAGGAGATAGCCCCGGCAGATACCTTCTCCATCGGGAATATCAGTTGGCGGGACCTATTCACCGATCCGGCCTTGCAATCCTTGATCGAACGGGGATTAGCCAATAATACAGATCTGCGGATTGCCCATCTAAAGGTGCAAGAAGCCGAGGTGGCGTTAATGACCTCCCGCCTCTCCTACCCCCCGTCGCTCTCCCTAGATCCGCAGGGCACGACAAGTAGTTTCAATAAGGCAAAAGCGTCGTGGACATACAACGTCCCGGTATCGGCCAGTTGGGAGATCGATATCTTCGGCCGGCTGACAAACGCCAAACGACAAGCAAAAGCCGCCTTGTCGCAAAGCCAAGCGTATAGCCAAGCCGTACAAACACAACTGATCGCCAACATCGCCAATTTATATTATACCCTATTGATGCTGGATCGGCAATGCGAGATCACGACGGAAACCGCCGTGAGATGGCAAGAGAGCCTTCGTGCCACCCAAGCGTTAATGGCAGCCGGCATGACTACCGAGGCGGCCGTATCGCAAACCGAGGCTACTTGCTACTCCATCGAGACCTCTGTTAAGGATCTGGAACAGACCATCCGGGAGACCGAGAATACGCTTGCCGTCTTATTAGGAGAAACACCTCAAGATATCGAGCGAGGAAGATTGGAAGAGCAGTCCTTGACCCCGGATCTGGCGATCGGCATCCCGGTGCAGCTGCTATCGAACCGTCCGGATGTACGTAGCGCCGAGTACGCATTGGCGCAAGCGTTCTACGGGACAGCCTCCGCACGCTCCAATTTTTATCCCTCGCTACGTCTTAGCGGCAGCGCAGGGTGGACAAACAGCGCAGGCAGTTACATCGTAAATCCGGGTAAACTATTACTATCGGCGGTCGGCTCCCTCACGCAACCGCTATTTAACAAAGGAGCGAATATCGCCCAATTGAAAATAGCGAAAGCGCAGCAAGAGGAGGCCAAGCTCACTTTCCAACAAACCGTGCTCAACGCCGGAAAAGAGGTGAACGACGCACTTACCCAAGCCCAGACCGCAAAGGGAAAGATCGACTTGCGTACACACCAAATCGAATCGCTTGAAGATGCCGTGCGTAGCACCCAATTGCTGATGACGCATGGAAACACTACTTATTTGGAAGTGCTCACGGCACAGCAAACCCTGCTCAGCGCCCAGCTCTCCCAAGTAACGGATCGTTTTGACGAGCTTCAAGCCACCGTAAACCTCTACCAAGCCTTAGGAGGAGGCAGACATTAAAGAGAGTCCTTTCAGACTTGTATATAATTATGATTGTAACCTCCTTTTGTGCGTGACGCATAGAAGGAGGTAAAAAAATACCCGGTTTATGGTATATGCCGTAAACAATCCATCCACTATCTTTGTCATATAAATAAAAGAATCCAGAAACAACAAAATTCATTTGTATATGGCAAGAATAGCAAGACAACTGACCGACCTTGTCGGCAACACTCCCCTGTTGGAGTTCTCTAATTTCAACGCGAGCAAGGGCCTTAAAGCCCAAGTAATCGGCAAGCTGGAATATTTCAACCCGGCTGGTAGCGTAAAAGACCGCATCGCCTTGGCGATGATCGAGGACGCCGAGGCTAAAGGCTTGTTGAGACCCGGCGCTACCATTATCGAACCGACCAGCGGTAATACCGGAGTCGGACTCGCTTTTGTCTCCGCCTCGAAAGGCTACAAATTAATCCTGACCATGCCGGATACCATGAGTGCCGAGCGTCGTAACTTATTGAAAGCGTTAGGTGCCCGGCTCGTCCTCACCCCCGGGGCAGAAGGCATGAAAGGAGCCATCGCCAAAGCGGAGGAACTGCGTGATGCGACTCCCGGTTCCATCATCCTACAACAATTCGAGAATCCCGCCAACCCGGCCATGCATATCCGCACGACCGCCGAGGAGATCTGGCGTGATACGGATGGTAAAGTAGACCTGTTTGTAGCCGGCGTAGGAACCGGAGGCACGGTCAGCGGTGTCGGTGCCGGATTGAAAGCTCACAACCCGAACGTACAAATCGTAGCGGTAGAGCCTAGCGATTCACCGGTACTTTCCGGAGGCAAGCCCGGCCCGCACAAGATACAGGGCATCGGAGCCGGCTTTATCCCCAAGACCTACAACGGGGAGGTAGTTGACAATATCCTGCAAGTAACGAACGATGACGCTATCCGTACCAGCCGCGAACTGGCCGGGAAGGAAGGGTTGCTGGTAGGAATATCTTCCGGCGCCGCTGTATACGCCGCCGTGGAACTAGCTAAACTTCCGGAGAATGAGGGAAAAACGATCGTGGCGTTGCTTCCGGACACAGGAGAAAGGTATCTCTCCACGGTTCTATATGCTTTCGAGGAATATCCTCTATAGGCTTTTATCGGTTTATCTGATGTCATAGAATCTGAGTCGAAAACACTATAGTGTTTGTGGATAAACACAATAGTATTCAGACTAAAACACTACTGTATTCGTGCACAAATACAGTAGTGTTTTTTACAGATTACAAGAGCCCTTTCGTACTCGGTAGCTCAAACCGATAAATATCTCGTCGGATCGCCATCTTGATCGAGCGGGCCAAAGCCTTGAAGATACCTTCTATCTTATGATGCTCGTTCATACCCTCGGCACGGATATTCAAATTCATGCGGGCAGCGTCGCTCAAGCTCTTGAAGAAATGGAGGAACATCTCCGTAGGCATATCTCCCACTTTCTCACGGTGGAACTCAGCGTCCCAAACCAACCAAGGACGGCCACCGAAATCCAGCGCCACACTACACAAGCAATCGTCCATCGGAAGGCAATAGCCATAACGCTCGATCCCTCGCTTATCACCCAGCGCTTTCAGCATCGCCTCGCCAAGGGCAATCGCCGTATCCTCTATCGTATGATGCTCGTCGACCTCCAGGTCGCCTTTTACCCGTACCGTCAGATCCGTACCGGAATGCTTACCGATCTGATCCAACATATGATCGAAGAAACCAAGCCCGGTAGAGATCGATGTCTTTCCGGTTCCATCCAGATTCCAGTCCACATAGATGTCCGTCTCCTTCGTGGCACGCCGTACGACCGCACGACGCTCGCCGGCAAACAGATACTCGGTGATCTTATCCCAATCATCCGTGATATAGGCGGGAGACAATGAGGTAGCGTAAGCCGCCAACTCACTCTCCGCTCCCTCCTCCGGGCGCAACCAGATACCTTTAGCGCCCAGATTATGGGCCAACTCCATATCCGTAAGGCGGTCCCCGATCACGAAACTATTCTCCAGATCGTATTCACCGGTCATATATTTCGTGAGCATTCCCGTACGAGGCTTACGATTCGGGGAATTATCCTCGGGAAAGGAAGGATCGATCAAGATATCGTCGAATACGATCCCCTCTCCTTCCAGCGTCTTTAGCATCAAGTTATGGGCAGGCCAGAAAGTCTCCTCCGGGAAAGAGGGCGTTCCCAGCCCGTCTTGGTTGGAGACCATCACGAACTCGAAATCCAACCGCTCGCGAATGAAATAGAGGTTACGCATCACCTTCGGGACAAACTCTAGTTTCTCCAAGCTATCCAATTGATAATCTACGGGCGGCTCTTTTACAAGCGTGCCGTCCCGGTCGATAAACAAGGCTCTTTTCCTCGTGCTCATAATTTCATGTTTTTCATCGCGTTCAATAAGCTATCATTCTCTTTCGGCGTACCGATCGTAATACGAAGGCAACCCCGGCATTTCTGCACGTTACTACGGTTACGCACTACGATCCCTTTCTTCACGAGCCCATTATACATGGCATCCGCCTTGGCGACATTCACCAACAAGAAATTAGCGTCCGAAGGATATACTTGATAGGAGAAAGGAGGCTCGGACAGGATCTTCTCCAGCCGGTTACGCTCCGTGAGGATCTCGTTCACTTGGTGCTTCATGGTCGCCTCGTCGTTCAAGAGCTCCAAAGCTTTCTCCTGTGTAAGCTGGTTGACGTTATACGGATATTTGATCTTATTCAAGACACCGATAATCTCCGGAGAGGCGAATGCCATACCCAAACGAATACCCGCCGCTCCCCACGCTTTCGACAAGGTTTGAAGAACGATCAGATTCGGGAACCCGGATAATTCCTTCAAGAAAGAGGGATAAGCGGAGAAGTCGATATAAGCCTCATCGATCACCACGATTCCTTCATAATTCTTCAAGATCTTATAGATCGAGCCACGATCCAGACTGTTGCCACTAGGGTTATTCGGAGAACATAGGAAGATCACTTTTGTCCACTCGTCCGCCGATTCCAATACGGCTTCCGCATCCAAATCAAAGTTTTCGTCCAAAGAAACCTTACGGCATTCCACGTTATTTACATTCGCTGCCACCTCATACATGCCATACGACGGCGAGATCGTCACTACACTATCCAACCCCGGCTCGCAAAAAGCACGGATCACCAGATCGATGGCCTCGTCACTGCCATTGCCCAAGAAGATCGAGCTACGGTCCACGCCTTTCAACACGGCCAGACGATCCTTCAATTTCCACTGCAAGGGATCGGGATAACGGTTATACGGCATATTCCACGGATTCTCATTCGCGTCCAGAAAAACGGAGGCATCCCCATGAAACTCATCACGTGCGGATGAATACGGTTTCAAATTCCAGACATTCGGTCTTACTAAATCTTTCAGGTCTTTCATATCGTGTTCAATCTAATTGTTACTGCGTTGCGGTGAGCATCCAGCTGCTCGTTGGCCGCCATGGTTTGGATCGTACTACCCAAGGCACGGATACCATCGGAAGTGATCTCTTGGAAAGTGATCTTCTTGATGAAACTATCCAAGTTCACGCCGCTATATGCCTTGGCATAGCCGTTGGTCGGCAAGGTATGATTCGTGCCGGAAGCATAATCGCCTGCGCTTTCCGGAGTATATGGACCCATAAAGACACTGCCGGCGTTCTCGATTCGCTCCGCGATAGCGGTGTAATCCGATGTTTGGATAATCAAGTGCTCGGGAGCGTATTGGTTCGTGAAGTCTACGACTTCCCGCGAATCTTTCAATACGATGATACGGCTGTGCGCTAATGATTTCTCGGTAATCTCCTTTCGGGGCAAACGATCGAGTTGCTCTTGGATGGCACGGGCCACGGGTTCCACGATCGTTTCCGAAGCGGTTACGAGGATCGCTTGGCTATCCACCCCATGTTCGGCTTGCGAGAGGAAATCGGCGGCGATAAAATCGGGATTCGCCGTCTCGTCCGCGATCACCTCTACCTCGGATGGTCCGGCGGGCATATCGATGGCGACCTCTTTCAGGCTTACTAATTGCTTTGCCGCCGTCACGTATTGATTACCGGGGCCAAAGATCTTATACACCTTGGGGACCGATTCCGTCCCATAGGCCATCGCCGCTATCGCTTGGATTCCTCCGGCCTTGAATATCTTACTTACACCCGCGACCTCTGCGGCGAACAGGATAGCGGGATGTACTTTCCCTTCCCGGTTCGGTGGCGTACATAATACGATCTCCTTGCAGCCGGCGATACGTGCGGGCACTGCCAACATCAATACCGTGGAAAACAAAGGCGCCGTCCCGCCCGGAATATATAAACCGACTTTCTCGATCGCTACCGCTTTCTGCCAACAAGTGACTCCCGGGGTAGTCTCCACTTTCTTTCCCTCGAAACGCTGCGAGGCATGGAACTTCTCGATATTCGCCTTTGCCGTACGGATCGCCTGTTTCAAGTCCTCAGCGACCAAGGCATCCGCTTCCCGCATCTCCTCTTCCGAGACTTGAAGGGAAGAAAGGAGCACTTTATCAAACTTTTCCTCATACGCTTTTACGGCAGTGTCACCCTGCTCACGTACCTTGTCCAATACCGTACGGACCGTATCGAACAAGGTGGTTACATCTAATGCGGGACGTTTGATTAGTGAGCTCCATTCCTCACGTCCGGGATATTTTATAATCTTCATATTATACAATCATTTTCTCGATCGGAAGCACTAAGATACCTTCAGCCCCCAATGATTTTAGTTTACCAATAATTTCCCAGAAATGCTTCTCGGCGATCACGGATTGAACAGAGACCCATTCATCGTTCGCCAAAGGCGTGATGGTCGGGCTCTTCATGCCGGGAAGCACCTCGATAATCTCATCCAGCTTTTCTTTCGGAGCGTTCAGCAACACGTACTTCTTGCCCTCGGCGACTTGAATCGCCTCGAAGCGGAATAGAAGCTCATCCAAGATCTCCAGTTTCTCTTTGGATAGATTATTGTTGGCGATCAATAAAGCCTCACAAGGAAGGACTACCTCCACTTCTCTCAATTGATTGCTTACCAAAGTGCTACCAGAGCTTACGATATCAAAGATAGCGTCCGCCAGACCAATGCCCGGGGCGATTTCCACGGAGCCACTGATTACATGAATATCCGCCTTCACGCCTCTCTCCTCTAAGAAAGACCGTAGGATCACGGGATAGGAAGTAGCGATCGTTTTTCCCTCAAACCACTCAGCCCCCTTATATTCCTCATCTTTGGGGATCGCTAAGGATAGACGGCACTTACTAAAGCCCAGACGCTTGATCAATTTCGCCTCTTGCCCTTTCTCCACGTACTCGTTCTCTCCGACAATACCAATATCCGCCACACCGTTAGCCACAGACTGAGGAATATCATCATCACGAAGGAACAATACCTCTACCGGAAAACCTTTTGCCGATAATAACAGGATGCGTTTGCCCCTGTTTAGTTTAATACCCGCTTCTTCAAGCAACATCATGGTCTCGTCGTACAGACGGCCTTTCGATTGTACCGCAATTCTCAACATAACTATAACTTATTTTTATATTA
>OIXH01003629.1_pt1 | contig 13412 bp, 9 predicted proteins | sample 1587741 | NCBI WGS metagenome assembly OIXH01 (sample SAMEA3888916, study PRJEB22519) | human gut metagenome | biome: human gut; feature: human-associated habitat; material: faeces | place: Denmark | collected 2011 | reverse complement strand
TATCCTCCCGCAAATACATTGCCGCGGCAAGCGGGAACTTATTACAATATGCTTTGATCAGCTTTTTGCGGTTGGTTTTTGTCTCGTAAGCGGACATATCGACCTTTGCGATCTTTCCGTTTTCAAAAGCAAAAATCATGTAGCCGGTGTATTTATTATAAACCGCCATATATACAGGCAGTTCCTCGGGATCCATCCCCAGCTTTGCCGGCACATAGTCGCCGAGCACGCTCGCCTTTGAATCGTCAAATTCACAGGCGCGCGTTTTATACACCTGATGCTGATTCGTAAAGAAAAGCAGATTCGACGTATTATTCGCTTCCACAGTTTGGACGATCTCGTCGCCCTCTTTCAGTTTGTGCTCTCCGCTCATGCGCAGTGACTGCGGCGTGATCTTTTTGAAATATCCGCCTTTTGTAAAGAACAGAGTCACCGGATATTCAGCCGGAGCATCAAGCTCGATATCGTCCGAATCGTTCTTGTCCGGAATGATTATTTCGGTTTTTCGAGGAGCACCGTACTTTTTGATGACCGCCTCGAGTTCCGAAATGATGATTTTTTTAATTTTTGTTTTGCTGTTAAGCACATCCTGAAGCTCAGCGACCTTTTTCTCTATCTCCTCGGTTTCGTCAAGCCTTTTCAAAATGTACTCTCGGTTAAGGTGACGCAGCTTAATTTCGGCAACATACTCCGCCTGTACCTCGTCGATACCGAATCCGATCATCAGGTTGGGAACGACCTCCGACTCTTCCTCCGTTTCGCGTACGATCTTGATAGCTTTGTCAATATCAAGCAGTATTTTGCCCAAGGCGCGCAGTAAATGCAGCTTTTTCTGCGCTTTATCAAGGTCGAAATAAACTCTGCGGCGTACGCTTTCGACGCGGAACGCGGTCCACTCGGACAGCACCTCACGAACGCCCATTACGCGCGGAGAACCGGCGACAAGCACGTTCATGTTGACCGAAAATGTATCTTCGAGCGTAGTGCTTTTAAACAGCTTTTGCATAAGCTTATCGGGATCGACACCGTTTTTAATGTCGATGGTAATCTTAAGTCCCTCCAAGCCGGTTTCGTCGCGTATATCGTTGATCTCGGTAATTTTTTTCGATTTTGACAGGTCAATGACCTTTTCGATTATCTGCTCGCAGGTTGTGGTCGGCGGTATCTGCGTAATGTCGATGCAGCGCTGGGACTTGTCGTAATTGTATACCGAGCGCACCTTGAAGCCGCCGCGACCCGTTTCGTAAATGCGGTCCAGCTCGTCCTTATTATATATCAGCAATCCGCCGCCCGGAAAATCGGGTGCGGTCAGAGTATCGGATATAACACAGTTTTCATCGCGCAGATAAGCTATTTCGGTCTCACACACCTCGCGCAAATTAAAGGGACAGATATTGCTCGCCATACCGACGGCGATACCCGTATTCGCGTTGACGAGGACGGTCGGGAAAGTTACCGGAAAAAGCGTCGGCTCTTTCATTGTGGCATCGTAGTTGTCGACAAAATCGACCGTGTCCTTATCAATATCACGGAACAGCTCGGCGGCTATCGGTGACAGTTTCGCCTCAGTGTAACGAGAGGCGGCGCACTGCATGTCGCGCGAGTATGCCTTACCAAAATTACCCTTTGAGTCTACGAACGGGTGCAAAAGCGCTTCATGGCCTTCCGACAGTCGCACCATAGTATCGTAGATGGCGGCGTCGCCGTGAGGGTTGAGCTGCATTGTGCGACCGACAATATTTGCGCTTTTAATACGGTTGCCAGACAACAAACCCATGCCGTACATTGTATAAAGCAGCTTGCGGTGAGAGGGCTTAAAGCCGTCTATTTCCGGTATTGCACGGGAAATAATGACGCTCATCGCATACGGCATATAGTTTTTTTCCAGTGTATCGACTATCCGCTGGTCAACGACGGTGCCTGCGCCGGCAATATATGCGTTGTCGGCGGCAGGATTTTTCTTTTTTTGTTGTTCTTTTTTACGAGGAGCCATTTTTTTATCTCCTTAAATTTATAAAGCTTTCGTCATATGAGTTGCAAAAAATCAGCTTACATCAGCTTCATCGACGTACAAGTAACCAAACTGTGCAATGTGATCCTTTCTTCCCTGCAAATTGTCGCCAAGCAGCAGCTCGAAAACCTCCGCAGTCTGCTCAACATCGGACGGCAATATTTTTATCAGTCGACGCGTATCGGGATTCATTGTCGTCAAATTCATCATGTCCGGCTGGTTTTCACCAAGTCCTTTTGATCGCTGAAGCGAATACTTTTGACCGTCGATCTTTTCAAGTATATCGCCCTTTTCCTTATCGTCATAGGCGAAATATACTTTATCCTTGACCGTTATCTCATACAGCGGAGTCTCGGCGATGAACACCTTTCCCTCGTTTATAAGAGTCGGCATCAGGCGATAGATCATGGTCAATATAAGCGTTCTGATCTGAAATCCGTCAACGTCGGCATCGGTACAGATTATGACCTTGTTCCAGCGCAAATTGTCAAGGCTGAAATTGGACAGGTTTTTATTCGATTTCGTTTTAACTTCGACGCCGCAGCCGAGCACCTTTACAAGGTCTGTAATTATCTCGCTTTTGAATATTTTATCATACTCCGCCTTTAGGCAATTGAGTATCTTTCCTCTAACAGGCATTATCGCCTGAAAATCGGGGTCGCGCGCCTGCTTACAGGCACCGAGAGCCGAATCACCCTCCACTATAAACAGCTCGCGGCGGTCGGTATCCTTTGAGCGGCAGTCGACAAACTTCGCAACACGATTCGCCATATCCATTTTAGTCTGCATCGTGTTTTTGATGTTAAGGCGCTCTTTTTCGGAGCGCTCTCGGCTGCGTTTGTTTATCAGTACCTGCTCGGCAATCTTGTCCGCTTCCGTCTTGTTCTCAATGAAATACACCTCAAGCTGGTGGCGCAGAAAATCGGTCATTGCCTCCTGAATGAATTTGTTGGTTATGGCTTTTTTGGTCTGATTTTCATATGAAGTCTGCGTCGAGAAAGAAGAAATAACGATGAGCAGACATTCCTCGATATCGTTAAAGGTTATCTTACTCTCATTTTTAGTGTACTTTCCCGACTGCTTAATATACGAATCTATCTGCGACACAAAGGCGCTGCGAACCGCCTTTTCGGGTGCGCCGCCGTATTCAAGAAAGCTCGAATTGTGGTAATATTCCTTGAGCGTCACCGTTTTGGAAAAGCAGAGCGAGACATTAATCTTTACTTTATACTCTGGCTTATCCGCGCGATCGCGTCCGCTGCGTTCGGTCGACCACGTCTGTATAGAGGTCAGCGTGTCGCCGCCGGCTATCTCTGCAACATAGTCGGATATGCCGTTCTCGTACTTAAACTCTGTCGACTTAAATCCTGTCGCGCTGTACTGATCGCGCAGGACAAAAAGTATTCCCGGATTTACGACCGACTGGCGCTTAAGCACGTCGGCATAAAAATCAAACGGTATGTCGATATCCGTAAATACGGACAGGTCGGGTTTCCAGCGTATCTTTGAGCCTGTCTGCCGTCCGTCGTACTTTTCCTTTTTCAGTCCGCCCACGTTTTCGCCGTGCTCGAAATGCAGACTGTACAGGTATCCGTCACGGCGTATCTCAACATCCATATACTCGGAAGCATACTGAGTTGAGCACAGTCCGAGTCCGTTCAGTCCAAGTGAATACTCATAGCTGCCGCCGTCGTTTGTATTATATTTTCCTCCGGCATACATTTCACAGAAAACAAGCTCCCAGTTTTCCTTGCCCTCGTTTTTGTTGTAATCGACCGGTATTCCTCTGCCGAAGTCCTCGACCTCGACGGAATGGTCGGCGTAGCGCGTAACGATTATTTTCTTTCCGTGACCCTCGCGTGCCTCGTCAATTGAATTAGATATGATCTCGAAAACCGAGTGCTGACAGCCGTCAATACCGTCCGAACCGAAAATAACAGCGGGACGCTTGCGTACTCGGTCCGCACCTTTAAGCGACTGAATGCTTTCGTTGCCGTATTCGGCAGTTTTTCTTGCCATATTTCTATCTCCGATTATAAAAAATAGTAAAATAATTGCAAAATATTATGTGTATTCACTGTAAATAATACACTATATATAGTTTTCAGTCAAGTTTTTGTTATATTATTATTAGCTTTTTATCTTAAAAAACGAGAATAAAAGTAAAATCGGTCGAATGAAAAAATATATTTACGGTATTTGCAAATATTCACTCGGCAATAATAATTAGGTAAAATAATGCCGGAGGTCGATATTATGCAGTTCAACAAAGTGGAAATTTGCGGAGTAAACACATCCGAGCTGGTCGTTTTGAGCGAAGCGGAAAAGGAACGGCTGCTTAAGATGACAAAGCAGGGCGACAAAAGCGCCAGAGATCAGCTTATCAGCGGCAACTTAAAGCTTGTACTGAGCGTTGTGCAGCGATTCGGCGGCCGAGGAGAAAATCCCGACGATCTGTTTCAGGTAGGCTGCATCGGGCTGATAAAGGCGATAGACAACTTTGACACCTCTCATGAGGTCAAATTCTCTACCTATGCCGTGCCGATGAATATTATAAGACGAAAAATGCATGGGGTTTATTAACTTTTATATAAACTTAATATATAAGAGTATTAAAGCACGTTTTTAACCGAATTACAGTTTAAAATAGACGTCCACTTTGTTATCGGTAACTACCACTTTTTCAATGCATTCCTTAAGCAGTGACCGTTTTTCAGCTACGGTCATGTATTCCCACGCGTCGGCAAGCTCAGACACTCTTTCGCGCATTTTTGCCTGCTCGCCCTGCGCTTTCTCGCGCTTTTGAGCTAATTCGATCTGTTTTTGCAGAGCTGTCAGCGCCTCCTCGCGCTCACCGATCGTCTCCTCAAGCGAGCTGCTCGGTCGTTTGGAAAACAGGCCGTATAAATTCTTGATCTCGCGCTGAAGTTCCTTTTTGCGTTCACTCAGCGCATCAATAATGCCGACGGCGTTGTCATCGCCGTCAATCTGCTCCGGCGCCTTAAACATAAATGTATCGAAAAACTGCCTGACAACAGCATTATCAATATCATCAGCCCAATTTTTTGCATTGTCACAGGCGGGATCTTTTATAAGGTTCTTTTTTGAACGCTGCTGAGAATAGCAGTATATTTTTTTGCCCGCCTTTCCCCACTGCTGATACCTCATGGAAGCACCGCACTTGCCGCACACAAGCATTCCGGTAAGCAGGTTTTCACTGTCGGTATATGAACGTGAACGCGAACGCTGCTCCATCATGTTTTTAGTTCGTTCAAATATTTCTCTGCTGATTATCGGCTCATGCTGCCCCTGATACAGTTCACCTTTATACGGCAATGCGCCTGTATAAATAATATGAGTCAATATTTGCTCAACCAGTTTGTCGTATTTTATGCCGAAAATCTCGGCTATCTTGTTACAGCTATATCCCTGCAAATACAAATCAAACATTTGGCGTACTTTCGGTGCGTTTTCGTTTGGGACAAGCAAGCCGCTTTCGCGGTCATAATCATAACCGTATGGTACCTTTCCTCCGCCTGCCCACAGTCCGGATTTGATACGTGCCTGCATACCCATTCCGGTACGCATACGGATATTTTCGCGTTCAAGCTGTGCGAATGCCGACAATATGCCTATCATGGCTCTGCCGTACGGCGTGGATGTGTCAAGCTGTTCATTGATTGAAATAAAATCAACACGACGGTCACTGTTCGGTTCATTGGCGTGGAAAACGTCCTCGATCAGATACAGTGTATCCTTTTGACTTCTCGACAGTCGATCCAGCTTATAAACCACTACGCGAGCAACTTTATTTTCACCGCAAAGAGATATAAGTCGCTGCATCTGCGGACGATTAAGATTACTGCCCGTCTCTCCGCCGTCGATAAACTCCTCGATATTTTGATACTGATAGACCTTGCAATAATCGCGCAGTCGCTCGGACTGCTCATCGACCGAGTAACCTTCTTCAAACTGCGCCTCGGTTGACACGCGTATATATATTGCAGTTATCTTATCATCGTTCATTTAAGGCTGTCCTTCCATTCGTCCGGTCTCTCATTCGGAGCGATCATAAACATTTACTGATGATGAGCACCAGCATCACGAACATTCTCAACATCAGCACTGTCGAAAGAATTTTTATCCGTTCGTCCGTTTATGCGGCGCAACACCGAAATAAACGCGTCATAGCCTGCTCCGCTGTCCACCGTAATTTGTTCATTCGATCCGATCTTATTTCCGTTGACAAAGCCGCTTACAATCACTTTTGTACGTCCTCCTTAAGATTTATATTACGATAGCAGTATTGACATATATCGTGTATAAAATTCAACAGAGCAGCACGTTTACAGTTGGCAGGCGTACAGATTTTAAGTGATTTTCGGTCGAAAAACGGTATTGAAAACAGCCGTTATATAAAGTATAATAATTGTAATAATAAGTGCATATTATTCACAAAAATCATCGACCGATTTACGGTATCTTTTATACCACCGGAGGGATAAACCATGCCGAACTTTACAAAAGCCGCGATAAAAGCCTCCTTTTTAAAGCTGTTGAATGAACGGCCGCTCAATCAGATCACAGTAAAGGATATTGTTGAGGACTGCGGCATAAACCGCAACTCATTTTACTACCATTATCAGGATCTGCCGTCACTAATAGAGGAGATCATTCACGAGGAGACCGACCGAATAATAAACGAATACCCTGCCATTGACTCGATTGAGCAATGCCTTAATGTAGCAGTACGCTTTGCTCTGGACAACAAGCGCGCCGTACTGCATCTGTACAACTCAGTTAACCGCAGTATGTACGAGCGGCACGTTATGAGCGCCTGCGAATACGTTGTCACGACTTACATTGACGGCAATTTTCCCAAGGAAAATGTCGATCCCGAGGACAGAGATATCATCATTCGTTTTTACAAATGCGCTTGTTTCGGTCAGATAGTCGACTGGATGACGGGCGGCATGAAAACCGATATATGCGAGCAATTCCATCGTTTATGCGAGCTGAGAAAAGGCATGGCGGAGGAGCTTTACCGTCGTTGTACGGAAAAAAACAAAAAATAACTTACATTACTAATACATAAACATTTTTTAGGCAAAACAGCTGATTTGCACAAAAAGCAGACATTTTATTTTATGTGTCGATATTTACGACACTCAAAATAAAGTGTCTGTTTTTTTATTTGTGTGACGACTATATACTGTTTAACAGAAAAAACAAGGAGGAATGAAAAATGCGTTCCGTTACACCAATGAAAACCGCAAAATTCGGATACATCATCGTATCGGTCATTTTGTGCGCGATCGGTATACTGTTTATCGCCATGCCGCAGTTGTCGGTATCGATAATCGGCATCATTACCGGAATTACACTGATCGTATTCGGTGCGGTTAAGCTGATCGGGTACTTTTCGAAAGATTTGTTCCGATTGGCATTTCAGTACGATTTGGCATTCGGGTTGCTTCTGATAGTGCTCGGTGCTGTCGTAATGCTTCGTTCGCAAAACATTATCAATTTCTTATGCGTAGTTATCGGCATAGCAATTCTTGCCGACGGACTTTTCAAAATTCAGATTGCCTTTGATTCCAAATCGTTCGGAATTAAAAACTGGTGGCTGATATTTGCGCTCGCCGTTGCAGCCGGAATAATCGGCGGACTGTTAATATTCCGTCCCGTCGAAAGCAGCGGTTTTTTAATATCGCTGCTCGGCGTTTCACTGCTGTTTGAAGGCATACTCAATCTTTGCACCGCTGTATTTGCGGTAAAGATAGTGCAGCATCAACAGCCAGACGTGATAGAAATTGAAATCAATGAAGAAAGCGAGACATGATACTGATATGCGTTTTTCTAAAGCGGTCGTAAAATACCGCATACCGATACTTATCATTACGCTGTTGTTGATGATACCCTCAACAATAGGTATGATAGCCACTCGAGTTAATTACGATATGCTCAACTACCTGCCGGACAGTATGGATACCATTAAAGGGCAAGACGAGTTGATGGAGGATTTCGGTAAAGGCGCATTTTCCTTTATCGTAGTCGAGGATATGACGACGAAGGATGTTGCCGCTCTGACTGAAAAAATCAAAGCGGTGGATCACGTCGAAACCGTGCTTTGGTATAACTCCATTGCCGACATTTCCATTCCGATTGAAATGCTGCCGGACGATATATACCGCCAATTCAACACAGATAATTGCACAATGATCGCGGTATTCTTTGATTCCTCAACCTCAGCCGACGTTACTATGGATGCGATACGCAGTATCCGCTCCATAGCCGGAAAGCAGTGCTTTGTTTCCGGTCTGTCGGCGATGGTCACAGACCTAAAAGATCTGTGCGAACGAGAGGAGCCCATTTACGTCGGACTCGCCGTTATTCTTGCCTGCGTTGCAATGATGTTGTTTTTGGACGGCTGGCTGGTACCTTTCATATTCCTTGCAAACATAGGAATGATGATACTGCTTAACCTCGGAACCAACCTGTTTTTAGGCGAAATATCGTACATTACAAAAGCACTCGCCGCCGTTTTACAGCTTGCCGTAACAATGGATTACTCGATATTCCTGTGGCACAGCTACAATGAACAGCGCGAGAGATACTCCGATAATAAAGAAGCAATGGCCGCCGCCATCAAAGAAACTCTTACATCTGTTGTCGGCAGTTCAATTACAACGGTAGCCGGATTTGCTGCACTGTGCTTTATGACATTCACACTCGGCCGCGACCTCGGTATCGTCATGGCAAAAGGCGTAATATTCGGCGTTATCGGATGCGTCACCGTTTTGCCGTCGCTGATACTTGTATTCGACAAGCCGCTGCAAAAAACAAAGCACCGTTCGCTTATACCCGATATGAGCAGACTGTCGAAAAAGGTCGTTAAGGTATTCCCCATTTTCCTAATAATATTTGTACTGCTGATACCGCCGGCATACTACGGTTATGACAAGACAAACGATGAGGTTTATTACGATCTCGGTGAATGTTTACCGAAGGATATGGAATATGTTATCGCCAATTCAAAATTATCCGATGAGTTCGATATTGCCTCGACACATATGTTGCTGATAGACGCGGATATGCCGTCAAAAACGGTACGCAGCATGATAAAAGAAATGGACAACGTCGACGGCGTAAAATATGTGCTCGGATTGGAAACACTGCTCGGCTCCCGCGTACCTGAAGAAGCATTGCCTGACAGCATTACCGAAATACTGAAAAGCGACAAATGGGAGCTGCTGCTCATTAACTCGGAATACAAAGTTGCCAGCGACAAGGTAAACGAGCAGATCGATAAGCTTAATACCATTCTGAAAAAATACGACAAGACTGGTATGCTTATCGGTGAAGCTCCATGCATGAAGGACATGATCGTGACCACCAATCACGATTTCCAAGTGGTAAATGCGATTTCAATCATAGCTATCTTTGTTATCATTGCTTTGGTTGAAAAGAGCATCTCGCTGCCGTTTATACTGATCTCGGTCATCGAGCTTGCCATCTTTATTAATCTCGGTCTTCCCCACTACTTCGGTCAGTCGCTGCCGTTTATCGCTCCTATATGCATAAGCACCATACAGCTCGGTGCAACGGTCGATTACGCAATACTGATGACTACGCGATACAAATCGGAGCGAATACTCGGCAATGACAAGAGAACCGCAGTTACGACTGCGTTATCAACATCCATACCGTCGATAATAGTCAGCGGAATGGGCCTTTTCGCCGCCACATTCGGCGTCGCCGTTTATTCCGACATCGACATCATCAGTTCTATGTGTAACTTGATGGCAAGAGGCGCCGTAGTAAGTATGTTGTGCGTTATATTCATACTGCCCGCACTGCTTGTTCTGTGCGATAAGATCATATGCGCGACCACGCTCGGAATGAGACATATAAAATCGGTCAAAAAACAAACGGAGGTACTTTGACTTATGAAAAACATTATAAATAAGCTCAGCGGCAAGCTTGCACGTCTGCCGCAGGCAATAAAAGACAATGCGAAAAAGCCGCTTGCGGTCGCAATCTGCACCGCGGTGGTCGTCAGCAGCGTCGGTGCGACCGTTTGGGCGCTGACTTCCGGCAGAGACGGAGATATTGAAGCAAAGGAAACAGTAAAAGCCGCTGCCGAAAAGAAAGACGTGCTGACAAAAGACGAAACTGTTTACGTTCTTGCCGGATCGGACGGCAGCGTACAGAAAATAATCGTCAGCGACTGGATCAAAAACGAACTCGGAAAAGAAACAATAACCGATAAATCGGAGCTTTCAAATGTTGAAAACACCAACGGCGACGAATCCTACACCATGAACGGCGACAATATGCGTGTATGGGACGCCGAGGGTAACGATATCTACTATCAGGGCGATATCAAAAAAGAATTGCCCGTAGGACTCAGCGTTACCTACACACTTGACGGCAAGTCAATATCAGCGGATGAACTTGCCGGAAAAAGCGGTCACGTCACGATTCGCTTTGATTATCAAAACAATCAGTACGAAAGAGTTTCCATTGACGGCAAAAACGAGAAAATATACGTCCCGTTTGCAATGCTGACCGGCATACTGCTTGATAATGAAGTTTTTACAAATGTTGATGTATCTAACGGAAAACTGATTAACGACGGCGGCCGTACCGCAGTAGTCGGTATCGCCTTCCCCGGGCTTCAGGAAAACCTCGACCTGAGCAAGGACGACCTTGAAATACCCGATTATGTTGAGATCAGTGCCGATGTCACAAAATTTGAACTCAACACCACAGTCACGATTGCAACTAACGAACTGTTCAACCAAATAGATGAAAGCGATCTGGATTCGCTTGACAAGCTGTCCGATGCAGTTAACGATATGACTGCCGCAATGAATAAACTGACCGACGGTTCGTCACAGCTTTACGAAGGGCTTTGCACACTGCTTGATAAATCGAGCGAGCTTATTGCCGGTATTAACAGTTTGGCAGAAGGTGCGGAGCAGCTTAAAAACGGCAGTGACGGTCTTGTAAACGGTTCTGTGAAGCTGCAGAGCGGTGCAGCCGAGCTTGCAGCCGGACTTAAGACTTTGACAAAGAAAAATGATTCATTGGTAAACGGCGCTAAAAAAACATTTGACACACTGCTCGCCGCCGCTGACAGCCAGCTTGAGGCTGCAGGTGCCAAAGTACCGAAGCTCACTGTAAGCAACTACGCAACGGTACTTAACGGGCTGATTGAATCGCTTGACGAGAAAAACGTATACAAAACGGCTTACAACGCAGCCTATGAACAGGTTAAGGAATCGGTCAAGGACCAGCGCGGCACAGTAAAAACCGCAGTCACTTCAGCCGTACAGGATGATGTAACTGAAAAAGTTCTCAAAGCCAACGGCATGACGGTTGACGAGTACGAGGAAGGCGTTGCAAACGGCACCGTCTCCAAAGCTCAGCAAGCCGCTATCAGCGCCGCAGTTGAGGAGCAAATGAATTCGGAAACAGTAAAAGCGCTGATCGAGAAAAAGACCGACGAACAGATGGAAACACTGATCGAGCAAAATATGAATTCACCAGAAGTGCAGAGCAAACTCACCGCCGCGCTGAAAGAAGCAAAATCAAGCGCCGCCACCGTAAGCGCGCTGAAAGAACAACTCGACAGCTATAACTCATTCTACAACGGTCTTAAAACCTATACGACCGGTGTATCCTCTGCGAAAAAAGGTGCCGACAAGCTGAGAAACGGCGCGTCAGACCTGAAAGACGGTTCAAAAGAGCTTAACGCAGGAATGAGCGAGCTGTACGACGGTATCCTGACCCTCAAAAACGGTGCGCCTGCTCTGGTTGAGGGCGTAACCGAGCTTCGCGACGGATCAATGACACTTTCAAACGGACTGAAAGAGTTCAACGAAAAGGGCATCAAAAAGCTCTCCGACGCCGTCAACGGCAAGCTCAACGGTCTTATGACCAGACTGAAAGCTACGGTTGACGTATCCAAGGATTATAAGAACTTCTCCGGCGTGTCCGACGACATGGACGGTCAGGTCAAATTCATTTACCGCACCGAGTCCGTAAAGTAATTAACCGTATATAACAACTGTAAAACAGCCTCCCGAGGATTTTTCCGAGAGGCTGTTTTGCTTTTTACGCCGATAAGCATTACGGCTATTCCCTGTCAACAATGCAAATAACATTATTTCGCTAAATAATATCCGTGCCAATGATAATCGGAGAGATAAGGCGATATTTGCGCGACCATTCGCCGGTCAGAGTCAGCCGCTCAATAAAGGATACCGCATACCGTGCAATGCAGGTAAAAGAACAGCTTACCATCAAAAATCAAAAGGAACCGACGGTAGACGAAATCGCAAAGCTGCTCGAAATTCCACGCGAGGATGTAGTAGTTGCGCTCGAAAGCATTGTGGATCCTATTTCCCTGAGCGAGCCGGTCTACTCCGACGGCGGCGACACGATATACGTTATGGATCAAGTCGGCGATAAAAGCGACGACAAAAACTGGCTGGACGAGATTTTTCTTAAGGAAGCCATTAAAAACCTAAATTCACGCGAAAAAAAAATTCTGAACCTGCGGTTTATGAAAGGTAAAACACAAATGGAAGTTGCAAATGAAATAGGCATTTCTCAGGCGCAGGTCAGCAGGCTCGAAAAAGGCGTTATCGACAAAATTAAAGGCGTTTAGCAAGCAAAGCCGTCCGAACTTTTGGGCGGCTTTGTTCAGTACATATAAGTAAACAGGCTACTTTCCCTCAAACCTGTCGTACAGCTTTTCAAGCGCCTTTTTTTCAAGACGCGACACATATGAACGCGATATATTTAATTTTTTCGCCACCTCGCGCTGAGGCAAAGCCGGTCTGCCGCCAAGTCCGTACCGCAATGCGATTATGTTTCTTTCGCGCGGTGTAAGCTCGGTTTGCAGATACTCGCGCAATTTTTTAATCTTAATTCGCGTGTCGATATCATCGACGATTGAAAAGTCCGACGCGATTATATCAAGCAATGTCAATGCATTGCCGTCCTTATCGGTATCGATCGGATCGTTTATGAACACATCAAGTGCCGTCTTTTTCTGTGCACGAAAATACATCAGTATTTCATTTTCGATGCATCGGGCGGCGTATGTCGCCAAACGTGTCCCCTTTTCCTCGTTATAATTTGTGACGCCTTTTATAAGACCGATCGTGCCTATTGAAATCAGATCGTCGTGCTCATAATGAGGATCATAGTATTTTTTTACGATATGAGCGACCAAACGCAGGTTGTGTTCAATCAGTTTTTTGCGTGCGTCGTCATCGCCTTCGCGATATCGTTGAAGCAGTTCCTTTTCTTCCGGACGTTTCTTCGTGAGCTGTGCCGCAGCTACCAGAGGCAGCCACTGCTGTACATAGCGTTTGGCGGTACCGGT
>OIXH01003627.1_pt1 | contig 13413 bp, 7 predicted proteins | sample 1587741 | NCBI WGS metagenome assembly OIXH01 (sample SAMEA3888916, study PRJEB22519) | human gut metagenome | biome: human gut; feature: human-associated habitat; material: faeces | place: Denmark | collected 2011 | reverse complement strand
TGTTGTTTCAAAGAATTTCACGGAGGGACGGCTGAATTTTGAGCCGATGGCGAATCTGGTGCAGGACAACGAGGAGTATGACTTCAATTATGATGTCCTGCAAACTCTGAATCCGTTGCTCTTGAAGCCGTATCTGGACATTCTGTTCATGGACGCGCTGGTATTCAACGTTGACCGCCATACGCAGAACTATGGTCTGCTCCGCTCCCGCGAGACAGGCGCGATTCTCTCAATGGCGCCGAACTTTGATAACAACATGGCGCTGATCTCCAGAGGTTACGCAAGCGATTTGAGCAAAATTGCAAATCCGCTCATCTGGCAGTTTCAGGAGCTGCTGCGGGAGAAAAACATCCAATATTCTGTTCCAAAGCTGACACAAGAGACTTTGGAGCATATCGTAAACGAGATTATGCCGGACGCAGAAATTTGCAGAGATTACGTTGTCCGGTTTGTCTGGCAGAATTATGAGCGCCTGCGCGCAATATAAGCAGGAACCGAACCGACAGCACACTTCTAAATGTGTGCTGTCGGTTTTTTTGTGCGTCTTTTGTTGAACCTGCCGTACTCCATACGTATAAGAGAAGTACGGGAGGTAAAATACAATGCTAATTTCTATCGATCATGGGAACAAACAGGTAAAAACGATCCACCATGCGCCGTTCACATCCGGGCTGGTATGCAGCGAGGTACAGCCATTTGGAGGTGAAACGCTGACCTATCAGGGGCGGTATTATACGCTCACAGACCAGCGGATTCCATACCGCCGGGACAAAACGGAGGACGAACGCTTCTTCGTACTGACGCTCTTTGCAATCGCGTATGAACTGGAAGCCGCATCTTTCTACGGAGCGGGCCCGGTGCGGGTGCAGCTTGCGGTCGGCCTGCCGCCGGCGCATTACGGTGCGCAACAGAAACGGTTTGCAGAATATTTTCTGAACCGGGGGACGGTCAGCTTCACGCTGCATGACAGGCAGTACGAGATTCTGATCGACGAGGTGAGTTGCTATCCGCAGTCGTATGCCGCAGCCATTACGGTATTCCAGACGCTGCAAAACAGCCCAAGAGCGCTTATCATTGACATCGGCGGTTTCACGGTGGATTATCTGCTGCTCCGGAACGGCGAGGGAGACCTGAACGTCTGCGATTCGCTGGAGAATGGCGTGATCCTGCTCTACAACCGGATCAAATCGCGTGTCGCGGCTGAACAGGATTTGCTGCTGGACGAGGCGGAGATCGACGCGATCCTGCTCGGCAGGGACAGCGGACAGTCTGATGCGGTATTGCAGATCGTGCGGCACCAGGCACGGGAATTTGTCAGCGACCTGCTCAGCTCACTGCGTGAGAGAATGCTGGAACTGAAAAGCGGGAAGGTGATCTTCACAGGCGGCGGCGCTGTGCTGCTCCGGCAGCAGATCGAAGCGTCGGACAAGGTGCGCGAGCCGGTTTTCATTGAGAACATCGCTGCAAACGGGAGAGGCTATCAACTGCTCTATCAGGCGGAACGGATGGGCGGGAATCATGGACGCTAAAAAAGACCCCGGAAAATTCACGATCCGCTTCTGTATATCCGACCCAAGGCAAATGAAAGCCGTCGATGAGTTGAACGCTCAAGGACGCTTGAAGGCACAGTTCCTGACCAATGCCATCCTGCACTATGTCGAGGGTACGGCAACTCTGCCGCCGCAGGAAGAACTGGAATCGATTCTGGAACGACTCATGAAGCGCATGCTGGACGATCGTGCAGATATGAGCGCAAAGCCGACTGAAAAGATTGACAGCAGCGAGCCATTCAGCGCTGACGACCTCGCTACTATTGCGGGTACCTTGCAGGCGTTTCGCAGATAATAATGCGCAGATTGTAAATTCGTTGCATTTTGCTTAATCATCGTGAACAACGACTGCAATTAGACTTAGGCGCTTCATCTAACGTCTACTCCATAAATATATTTGATTTCATGTGCTCCACTATCAATCGGCATCTGTTATTTTTATGAGCAATATTTTGGCGGGTTTTAAAAAGGTAAATGTGTTTGCCGGTACGATGGCTTCCAAAACATTGGGTGTAAAAACGGACGTAAACAATTCTATTTCTCGGCCGCCCACTGAGCTGCTATTTGAAGCCGTGAGCCTCGGAAAGAGGACGCACATTGCCTTGCAGATAGTTTTACGCATGTTTTAAAGCTTTAGCAAATTTCCTGCTCGAGCTCAAAAAACAGGCTGTGGTTGAAAAAGTCAACAATGGAGATTCCAAGACCATCGCACAATTTCTTGATCGTTACGATTGTGGTGCTGCGGTTCCGACCACTGACGATGTTGTTTATAGTAGACTGCGTCACGCCGCTGATACTGCATAATTTGTTGATGCTGATTTTGCGCTCTTCACATAATCCGATGATCCTGAGGCGGACGGCATCTCCGATACCCACGTTCACCATCTCCTGTTTTTAAGAAAATGATAACGAATGTATCTTGAAAAGATTAACTCTTTTGAGTTATAATGACTCAAAAGAGTTAAAAAGCACGGATACGTTGAAGGAGCACAATGGAGAAGCACAATGATTAAGGTACTAATTGTGGATGATGAATTTCGTGTATGCCAACTGATCTGCAATCTGATCGATTGGGGATCGTTGGATATGCAAATTATAGGTGTGGCCCATAACGGGATCGAGGCACGGGAACTGGCACGGGAAACGGTGCCGGATTTGGTCATTACGGATATCCGGATGCCCGGATGCACGGGATTGGAGCTGGTTGAACAGCTGCGGGAAATCTACCGCAGTGTCTCCTTTATTATTATCAGCGGTTACACAAACTTTGAATATACCAGATTGGCGATTCAATACGGTGTAAGTGATTATTTACTCAAACCCATCGATAAGGAAGAATTATTGGCAACCGTCACCCGGATCCGGCATGAAATTGAAGCGCGCCGACGTGAGCAGGCAGCAACGGACCGGATGCGTCGTTCATTCTTTAACGATCAGTTGAAGGTCCGGGCCTGTTATTTGATGGATGTCAAGAACCAGAAGAGCCTGTCGATGACTATGGATCAGATCAATCGCGAATACCGGTTTGCGTTCAAGCAGGGGGGATTTCGCGGGTTCCTGGTCAAGATGGATTATGATCCGGAAAACGTGACGTATGAAACGGTGCAGGCAGTATCGCTTCAGGTTCGCGAACAGGTGCTCCAACCGCTGCGGCGGCTCTGCATGGAGTGTGAATTATGGTTTGAGGACAGCGTCGGATGGGGGTGCTGCAACTATGTTTCCGGCATGGGGGCGCAGATCAAAGAACAGATGACGCAATGCCTGCAGGAGCTGCGGATGAATCCGAATATCTATCCGCATATCAGCTTCTCGATGGCACTTTCTGCAGAGACAGAAAATCCGTATAACCTGGGCGAACAGATCCTGTCTGCACGTTCGATGATCCACGAACGCCTGATTTATGGTTCGAAATCACTTCTTACGCGGCATTTTCCATTCTCAGGACTAAGTCTGCCGGACTGTACGGGCAGTTTTTTGCGGAAATATCGGATTGCATTGGAACAGTTCAGCCAGGAAGCGGTACTCGCTGCGGTGGAAGAGCTGCGGAAAACCGTACTTGAGGCGCCTGGCATCACGGGTCAGGAGCTGTATAAAGCGGTGTCGCTCGCAGGTGATAAGCTGCTTGAAAATTGGGGTGTCGCTGAAAACTATGAACAGGAGAAGAATGAATATCAGATGCTTTGCACCCTGAGCGGGACACCTGAAGAACTATTTCAACGGCTATATGCACTGGCGCTGCGGCTGCTCGACGAAACGATACGACGCCGTGCGGGAGATGAGACCAATCCGTTCCTGATGGCGAAGCAATTCATGGAAAAGCAATATATGGATAATATCTCGCTGGAACAGGTCGCGAGCATTGCGGGATTCAGTCCGAATTATTTCAGCTCCCAGTTCAAGCAGGAAACAGGAATGGGATTTCAGGACTATTTGACCATGCTGCGCATCAACCGCGCAAAGGAGCTGCTGCGCAGCACCAATCTGTCGATCTCCGAGGTGTGTTATCAGGTCGGATATCAGGATATCCGGACATTCAACCGTGTATTCAAGCGCGTGGCCGCACTCCGGCCGGGAGAGTTCAAAAAGCTTTATGGTACATCGGGCGGGCCAGTACGATGAAAGGCGGAGGGCGAAATGCAGGAGAAGAAAAAGCAATACATTCTTGATGATCTGCTGCGTATCATACTGGCGATGTTCGTCCTGACGGTGCTGTTTGCGTTCAGCTGTTTGCTGTTGAGTCATGGCGCCCGCGGCATCTGGCTGGCGGTGCTGGCACAGTTTACACTGCTCGGAGTTCTGGGTGGGGTTTTTCTGCGCCGCTGTTTGCGGATCGTTCAAAAAAACGAACAGGTCATGCAGCTCTATGCCGCAGGTTATACCATCGCAGACATATGCCACCTGAAATGTTATTTCAGTAGAGGGACAGAGATGGCGCTGAAAAAGGCTGTGGCGCTGCTGGACACCGGCAAGCTCCTGAGCGTCAGCAAACGGCAGGCGCAGTATCTTGCTCTGCAGAACCAGATCAATCCGCATTTCCTCTATAATACGCTGGAGGGAATCCGCAGCGAGGCGGTTGCGGGTGGACTCAATGTCGTGGCGGATATGACAGAATACTTGGCAAAGTTTTTCCGGTATACCATCAGCAAGGTTGAAAATCTTGTTAGCGTAACCGAAGAACTGGAGAATATTGAGACATATTTTGCGATCCAGCAGTTTCGGTTCGGAGATCGGCTTCGCCTGGAGATCGACGATCCGGAGCCGGGGATCCAGAATTGTCAGATCCCAAAGCTGACGATGCAGCCGCTTGTGGAGAATGCAATTATTCATGGACTGGAACGAAAGATAGGGATCGGTGTAGTCTCGGTTCGGCTGACACTGACGGAAAAACGGCTGATCGTGCGGATCTCCGACAACGGAGTTGGAATGGAGCCGGAAACACTTCACCAGCTTCAGAAAGAGCTGTGCCGAACAGCCTATGATTATATTGACAGCGGGCGAGGCACCGGTATTGCGCTGCTGAATGTGAACAACCGTATCCGTCTTTTGTTTGGGGAGCAGTATGGCATTACCATCTGCAGCACGCCCGGACTCGGAACAGATGTCACGGTAACGCTTCCGGCCAAGCATGAGGGCAGAGCATGAAAACAGAGATTTTACGGCTCGACAATGTGAGCCTGCAGATGTCCGGGATCATGCAGCTCGAGCGTTTCAATCTGCAGATATTCAGCGGAGAGATCATGGGGTTGATGGCGCTCAATGCGCATGGTGTATCATCGTTGGTGTCGCTGCTGCAATCGAATACACCGGTACACTTCGGGCGGGTCTATTACTGCGAACAGCTGGTCAACAGCCATATCTACAGCAGGACTACACCGAACGAGATTGTCGTCATTGAGCAGAAGAGTCATCTGGTCAATGGGCTGACAGTTGGGGACAATGTCTTTGTGCTGAGCGGCGTAGAGCGGCGCTGGCTGCTCCATACGCAAAGCTTCCGCGGGCGGCTTCAGGAGCTCGAACAGGCGGTCGGCGTAGACATTCCGTGCAACCGGCAAGTGGAGGAGCTGAGCCTCTTCGAACGGTGCATGGTGGAACTGCTCAAGGCCTGGGAATCCGGAGCGAGGCTTGTCCTGTTGTGGAATATTAGTCATTTTCTGGCGGGCACGGATATCAGACGGCTGCACTATGCGATCCGCCATTTTGCATCTCGTGGGATGGCCTTTATCTACATCTCAAACAGCTACGAAGAACTTTGCGGGCTTTGCGATCGCATAGCGGTGATGTATAACGGGAGCGTTATAAAGGTTCAGGAAATGGTATCCGGAGGCAGCGAAGACATTCATGCGCTGCTGCAGCAGTTTACCGGCACAACATCGTCTCCCCCGAGAAGTGCCATGTCAAGAGGGAGCATATGTCTCAACCTGAGCAGCGTCAGTACGGCACTGCTGAAACAGGTGGATCTTGCGGTATACAGCGGAGAATGTCTCGCGATCCATACGGAAGACCGGCGGCTGCTGGATGGAATGCGGCGACTGGCTACGGGACAGAGCGCACTGCTCGGCGGAAAAGTTCTGATCGATGGACAGCCGATCCACCGGCCGATGGCGCGGGATCAGCGGGTCGCCTATATTGCAGAAAATCCTTCACAAATGATGCTGTTTCAGGATATGAGCTATTTGCGGAATCTCACGTTTTGCCTGCCTCGGCAGATCGACAGTTGGTTTCGCCGGCGGAGCATTTACCGCAGCCTGCGGCGCGAGCTGACGCCGGAGCTTGGCGCGGTTTTTGATAAAGACATCCGTGATCTGAACACACAGGAGAAGTATGCGCTGATCTTTCGGCGGGTGCTGCTCCAGCAGCCTCGTGTGGTATTTTTTGAGCAGCCATTTTGGGGGAATGACGTGCTGCTGCAGCAGCATATCGAGCGGCAGGTACAGCTCCTTCTTGCCAAAAAAATCGCGGTGGTCGTTCTGATCGTCGGTATCTACGATGCGTTCCCGTTGGCCGAAAGAACGCTGATTTATAAAAATGGACACCTGTTGACGCAGTAAGGGAACGGCTGACAGGCCGGATGTCTTCTGGTACGATGTGATTTGTATCGTGTAAAGCAACGACCTGAACAATATGTTTTTCCATTTTTCAAGGCAGCCAATGCTCAGTGAGCATTGGCTGTTTTTCATAAATTTTGCAAGTAAAATTGTTGCAGTTTTACGAAGACATCAAAAATTCAGGAAGGATTGCCCACTTTGCCGGAAGAATTGTCCTGTTTGCATCGGGCGGAAAATGATAAAGTTTTAACAGTGAAACCGAGCAAACGGCTGAAAGGCGGTCTGTCGTTTTCATGAAAAAAACAATGGAGGAACAGAAATGAAAAAAGTATTAGCGATTTTGCTGGCGATCGCGATGATCGCGGCGATGGCGGCGTGTGCACAGAAGGCAGCGCCGGCAGACGAGACGAAGACAAGCGGCGAAACGACCAGCACGGCCGGCGAGACTGTGGATAACACCGCGGAGGACACCGCAGATACGGCGAGCAGCGAAAGCTACAAGATCTTCCTGATCACGATGGACCAGATGGACCAGTATTGGACCAACATCGACGCCGGCTGCAAGAAGGCGGCAGAAGAGCTCGGGAACGTGGAGTACCAGTGGACCGCGCCCGACGTGAAGGACGATGCGAAGCAGATCGAGATGATCAATAACGCCGTTGCCAACGGCGCGAACGCGATCCTTCTGGCGGCCAACGGCCCCGAGGCGGTCAACGATGCGCTGAAGGAAGCCTCCGCGGCTGGCGTGCAGATCGTCTACGTCGATTCCCCGGCAAACTTTACGCCGTCTGTTGCGACGTTCAGCACCGATAACACCGCAGCCGGTAAGACTGCCGGCCAGACCATGATCGACCAGCTGGCTGCGAAGGGCATCACGGAAGGCAAGATCGGCATTGTCAGCGTCAATGCTGCGACGGCTTCCACCGTGGCCCGTGACGACGGCTTCCGCTCCGCTTTCGAGGGTACCAAGTTTGAGCTTCAGGAGTCCCAGTACTGCGACGGCGACGCGGCCCGTTCGAAGGACGCGGCCTCCGCTTTCATCGCTGACGGCTGTGTTGGCGTGTTCGGCTGCAACGAAGGCTCCACGGTCGGCGTTGGCAACGCGATCAAGGAGAGCGGCGCGGATGTGGTCGGCGTTGGCTTCGACAGCTCCGACAACGTTCTGGAACTGATCAACGAAGGCTGCCTGTATGCGACGATGGTTCAGAACCCCGACGTGATGGGCTACGAAGGTGTCAAGGCTGCGGTTGCTGCGCTGCAGGGCGGCACGGCTGACGGCGCTGTCACCGACACCGGTGTTACAGTTGTGACGAAGTAAGCACCAACTGCCAACTGAAAGTCAGAAAATACGGCAAGGATTTTACTTGCCGTATTTTCTGAAACACGTTTATGCTCAACTCATATCTTCGGTTTTGGGAGGATTTGCACATGAAACGAAATAAAACAGCGTCCAGATGGATCAGCTGCTTGTTATGCATGGCGATAATGCTGAGCCTTTTCTCTGGGATCACTGTTTTGGCGGCGGAGAAAGCCGCTTCAGGCGAAGAAGACAAGGTCTTGTTTTCGACACGATTCAAAACGCAGGAAGAATTCTCAAATTTTGCGGATGTTCCTGTCGAGGTAAATGCCACGCTCAAATATGGCAACTCTGCCGAGGACGTCAGCGCACTGATCGACGGAAGTACAAGCACGAAGCTTTGTGCAACCGGCGGCGTTAAGGTACCTCTGGAGTTCACATTCCATTATAAAGCGCCGACAACGGCTTCCAATTATTATATCAGCGGTGCAAATGATGACGAGGGAAACCCTGGCCGCACCCTGAACAGTTGGGAGCTTTATGGCACGAACGATCAGACTGGTGAGTGGACGCTTTTGGATAAGCAGAGCAACCAGACCGGATGGAAAAACTATGAGATGCGTGTTTTCCAGCTTCCGGAAGGTCCCGGCTATCAGCATTACAAGCTGAAGATCACGAAGTTCAACTCTAATCCGGGAACGATCCAGTTCAGCGGCTTCGGCTTAACAAAGAGCCTTGTGGACGACAGCTTTGCCGGAACTACGGACGCAGCGCGCACGGAACATGCATCTATGACGACAACGCTGGAAAACGACAAGCTGGTCATCAGTGGTCATCATGAAGGCAATCAAAGCGCGCAGGTGTACAACGTCCTGTACACAGGTCTGAACATTCCGGTGACGGAGAATACGCGGCTGGTTTATAATATTACGCCGCAGCAGCCGCTGCCGAACAATAAGTATGACTACGATTTCTATTCCATGCATCTTGCAGTAGATCTGAAATTCACGGATGGAACCTATCTGAGTTCTACAGAGCTGGAAGATGAGAATGGCGTTCGCGCCGATCCGAACAGCCAGGGCGAAGGCAAGGCCATGCTGTATGCGCAGGAAAACCAGATCCTGATCCAGTTGGGCGCGCTGAAGGGCAAGACGATCGAAGAAATCGACATCGGCTACGCAAACAGCGCGGACTTGAAAGCGGCTGGCGGCGATTTCAAGGGAACGCTGAATTCGATTCGGATTGAAAATGTCGCCCCCCTGAACTATAGCACGGCGTCTCTCGTAGACTATGCCTACATTCTTCGCGGAACAAACAACTTTGGCGGTGCGTTTTTCTCCAGAGGCCTCACCGGGCCTATGGTCGCAGTGCCGCATGGCTTCAACTTCTGGGCACCGGAAAGCGACACCGGCAACACTATGTTCGACTATAATGCCGGTTTTATCAAAGGTTTCCGCTGCAGTCATGAGCCGTCGATCTGGGTCGGAGACCGGTCTGTGTGGAGATTTATGCCCGGCGTGAATACCTCCGCAAATGGCCGCGCCATCTATGATCAGGAAAATGTAACGGCAAAGCCCTACTATTTCAGCGTACAGTTTAGTCAGAGCGCGTCGAATCCTGCAAGCGGTGTCCGGACGGAACTGTCTCCTACCGATCACGGCATGATCACGCGCATCACTTATCCGGAAAACGCACAGACGCCGTACATCAATATCAGCGATGTGTCCGACCTCAGATTTGATAAAGCTACGAAGTCCTTCAGCGGTTACAAAAATGAGGACAGCAACCAGATGCCGAAGATGTACATTTACGGCACCTTTGATCAGGCGTTCACAGACGATGGCACCCGCGCAGTCTTTGAACAAGGTACGAAGCCGGTCGTGATGCGCGCGGCAACTTCCTTTATCAGTGCTGAGCAGGCACAGAAAAACTTTGAACAGGAGTTGAGCGGAAAGTTTGACGATGTCAAGGCTGCCGCAAAGGAGCTGTGGAATGACAAGCTGAGCCAGTTTGAAATTGAAGGTGCGTCGGAAGAACAGCTGATTACGTTCTACTCCTGCCTCTATCGCTTGTATCTCTATCCCAATAATATGGGTGAAAAAACCGGCGAAGGCGGCGAAGAAGGCTGGCAGTACATGAGCCCGTATACCAAGACGGTGAAGGACGGCAAGCTTTATTATAACAACGGGTTCTGGGATACCTATCGTACGACATGGGCAGCATATTCGCTGTTCACACCGAAGCAGAACAATGAGTTGCTGCTGGGCCTGATTCATCACTTCGAGGACAGCGGCTGGATGCCGCGCTGGATTGCTCCGGCCGGTACGAACTCCATGGTCGGTACAAGCTCGGATGTTATCTTTGCCGATGCCATGCTGCGCGGCGCAACGCTGACAAACGAGCAGTGGCAACTTGCATATCAGTCTGCACTGAAGAATGCCTCCATGTCGGATTTCAAGGGGGCCTCCGGCGGTCGTGACGGCATTGATAAGGGCCTGTTTCTTGGCTATACGCCGGGTGGCAGCCAGAAATTCTCATGGTCCATTGAAGGCTACATCAATGATGCCGGTATTGCAAACATGGCGAAAAAATTAGGCGACATGGATGCATATACCTATTATAAGAGCCGTGCCACAAACTATGTCAACCTCTTCCGCGACGGAGACGGAGTTGAAAACAAATGGCTTGCGGCCAAGAATGCGGATGGCTCCTGGACCAGATCCAAAGTGGATCCGTTTGCGTTCCATGATGATTACACGGAAACTACGGCTCTGAATATGGCGTGCAGTGTACCGCAGGATGGTCAGGGCCTGGCAAACCTCTACGGCGGCCGTGCTGCACTGGCTGAAAAGCTGGATCAGTTGTTTGAGACGACATTGGAAACGGACACTGTAGGCGCAAATCAGGGCATCCATGAGCGCAGGGAAGCGCAGGAAGTCAAGATGGGCGAATATGGCCACAGCAACCAGCCTTCCCATCATATTCCATATATGTATCTCTATGCCGGTCGGCCTGACCGTACGCAGGAGAAAGTTCGGCAGGTACTGCGGCAGTGCTATGTTGGCAGCCGCATCGGCCAGGGATACATCGGTGATGAGGATAACGGTGAAATGTCTGCATGGTTTATCTTCAGTGCCATGGGCTTCTATCCGTTGAATATGGGCAACGGTGAACTGGTCTTCGGCTCGCCACTGTTCAAGAAGATTACCCTCCATCATGAAAACGGCCACGATCTGATCATCGAGGCGCCGAATAACAGCAGCACAAATATTTATGTTGGCGGCCTTACCATCAATGGTGAAGCCTACAGCAAGACGTCCATCAAGCAGACGGATCTGACCGACCAGCTCAAGACGCAAGATGTTGTGCTCCATTTTGACATGCAGGCGACGCCCGGCGCCTGGGGTATGGGTGAGAATGATGTTCCCGATTCTTTGACGAAAGGCGACGAGACCCCCGATCCGCTGCGGGACCGCACAAACAGTGCGGCTGTGGTTGCAAAAGAAGTTCCGACCACGCTAAGTTCCGGCGATTCCATTTATTGTGCTGATGGTGAGAACCTCAAAAATCTACTCGATAACAATTCTAAGACCAGTGCAACGTTGAAGCCTACGGATGGGAGCATTTCGCTTTATTACACATTTGCAAAGCCGCAGGCTGTCAGCCTCTATACGCTGACCTCTGCGAGCGGCGGCAAGGATAGCGCGCCGAAGGACTTCACGCTTTATCTTTCCAATGACGGCTCGACCTGGACGGAAGCGGACAAGCGTGAAAATGTGACATTTGAATGGAGCCTCTATACGAAGCCGTTCAAGACGAATGCCGCGGATTATGTGCAATATCGTTATGTGCGTCTGGATATCAAGAGCGACAGCGAGATTCAGTTGGGCGAGCTGGAACTGATGAGCACCGAAATGCCCGCGCTGAACGCCGATGCTCTCGATGGAATGATCGCGGAAGCGATAAAAGCAAAGAAGGCTCTCAGCGATGGCGGCTACGTACCGCTTGAGACGTTGATGAGCACAGCCATTGACGAGGCACAAAAGGTTGCGGCCAAGGAAGACAAGACGGACGCCGAGATCGAGGAGGCCTGCCGTAAGCTGATAAACGCCATGAGCGAGATCGAAGGGATGAAGGATCTTTGGACAAAGCTTGATGCGATCAGGAAGGTTGACACATCAAAAATGCCGTCTGCGGTTCAAAATTCTGTGAGGAGCGCCATTTCCAACGCGGAGGAAGTGACGAAGAACTACAATTCCGCGATGGATGCGCTGAAAGATGCAAAATCGCAGCTCGAGCAGGCATCCAATGATATTCAGTCCTACCAGGATCTGGTGGCTAAAATCGAAGAAGCACAGCAGGTTTATGAAGGATTGGCAGATGACGCTGCACATAAGGACGCTCTCAATCAGGCAATCCAGAATGCGCAGACGGCTTTGAATGATCCGAATGCGACGATCGTAGATTTCAATCACGCAAACGATGCGCTTGACCTGAACATCAAACTTGCGCAGGCGAAGTTCCGTAATGCGTACGAGAACATCGAAGCTGAGGAATTTACAAAGTTTGATACAGATGCACATCACAGCAGAATTGTCAACGACAACAATCATAACATCGGCGGCGTTGAGAGCGGTACTTGGGTCAAATACTCCAATGTCTATTTCTCCGGTAATGGTGCGGATAAAGTAACGTTCTATTACTCCTCGCAGCAGAAAGACTCAGGCGGTGGTCAGATCCATGTCCGTCTGGACAGTCTGGACGGCAAGGAGATTGCAACGTTGACGTGCCCGGAAACTGGAAACGACTGGAGCAATTATGTGGAACTCAGCGGTGATCTGACAGAAACCACCAAGGGCATGCACGATGTCTATCTCTACTTCGAAAACAACACCGGCAAGACCTATGTTGCAAACGTCGATTGGTTCCGCTTCACAGAATCTTCTTCGCACGTGCACAGCTGGTCCAGCGAATGGAGCAAGGATGAAACGCACCACTGGCACGAATGCACCGCAGAGGGCTGCACTGTGACCGACAATGCGGACAAAGACGGCTATGCCGAGCACGTATGGGACAAAGGCACTGTCACTAAGCCCGCGACCGAAACCGAAAAGGGTCAGAAGACCTTCACCTGCGTCTGCGGTGCGACGAAGACCGAGGAGATCCCGGAGCATGGCCAGCCGCAGCCGGTTGACAAGTCTGAGCTGCAACGCCGTTACAACGAACTGGAGAATCTCCCCAACCACGGCTATACGCAGGAATCCTGGGCTATCTTTACAAACGCACTGATCCATGCAAAGAGTGTCCTGGCAGATGACAACGCGACGGCGGAACAGGTTGCCAACGCGCTGGCAGCGCTGAACAATGCGGCCAATGGTCTGACGCAGATCGCTCCCCCGACGCCGGTCATTCCGGTCACGCCGAGCAAACCTGCGCAGCTCCCGTTCAACCCGAACGCCGGTTCCAACGTGAGCAAGTTCCCGTTCGCGGACGTTCCGTCTGACAGCTGGTACTATTCGAG
>OIXH01003622.1_pt1 | contig 13426 bp, 9 predicted proteins | sample 1587741 | NCBI WGS metagenome assembly OIXH01 (sample SAMEA3888916, study PRJEB22519) | human gut metagenome | biome: human gut; feature: human-associated habitat; material: faeces | place: Denmark | collected 2011 | reverse complement strand
ACCATGCTTTTCAGATTTTGGGTGTTTCCCGACTGCACATTTCTTGACATTTCCAGAAAATGTCAACGCAAAGCCGCCCACACCTTGTTTAATTTGCCTGACGCGGGCGGATAAACCGCCGCGCCGCCGCAAAAAACAGATGAGCCGCGGCCTTGCGCTGTGTGGCGAAAAATGCGGTGGGATTTGTGGAAAATGCGACTTGAGATTTGGGAGATCATTCTGTATACTGGTGTCAAATCGTGACCGATGCAGGCTCGGGTCTTGACCCGGGCCTTGGTCTACACACAAAAGGACGGAGGAAGATGCTATGCAGACGCGGGAACAACTGGCGCATCTGATCGACGTGGCAGCGGGGCGCATCCCCGCCGACACGGTCATCAAGAACTGTAAGATCGTCGACGTGTATGCCGGCGAGATCGTGGAGGGCGATATTGCGCTCTGCGGCGATCAAATCGCCGGGATCGGCAGCTATGAGGGACGCGAGACCGTGGATGCACGGGGTATGTACGCGGCGCCCGGCTTTATCGACACCCATATCCACATTGAGTCCTCCTATGTAACGCCGGAGGAGCTGAGCCGTCTGGTGGTGCCTCACGGCGGCACCACCATCATCGCCGACCCCCACGAGATGGTGAATGTCTGCGGCCTGCGGGGGCTGCGGTACATGATGGAGGCTGCCAAGGGGACGGCGCTGGATATCCAGATGATGCTGCCCTCCTGCGTGCCGGCCACCCCCTTCGAGCACGCCGGTGCGGTGGTCGACGCGGCGGCCATGGAGCAGCCCATCACCGAGGGCGTTCTGGGTCTGGGCGAGTTTATGAACTTCCCCGGCGTGGTGAATGCCGACGGCCCCACGCTGGACAAGATCGTGCTGGCCCAGCGGCACGGCAAGGTCATCGACGGCCACGCCCCGGCGGTGGAGGGCAAGGCGCTGAATGCCTACGCCTCCACGGGTATTCTGGCCGACCATGAGTGCGCGACGGTGGAGGAGATGCACGAGCGCATCCGCTGCGGTATGTATGTGATGCTGCGGGAGGGCTCCGCCTGCCACAACCTGCGTACCATGCTCAAGGGCGTGACCCCCGGCAACGCCAGCCGGTGCGTGCTCTGCTCGGATGACCGCCAGCCCAAGACGATCCTCCACGAGGGGCATCTGGACAACCATTTGCGTATCTGCGTGGAGGAGGGGCTGGACGCGGTGACCGCCATCCAGATGGCCACCATCAACGCGGCGCAGTGCTTCCGCCTTTACGACCGGGGCGCCATCGCGCCGGGCAAGCGGGCGGATATCGTGCTGCTGGAGGATCTGAAGGCATTCCGCGTCCGCAAGGTCTGGACGGCGGGCGTTCTTACCGCCGAGGACGGAAATTACCTGCCGGAGGTGCGGCGGATCGACGCCTCTGCCGTCAAGGGCAGTATCATCCTACAGGATTTCTCCGTGGAGAAGCTGAAGATGCACCTCAAGAGCGGCCACGTCCATGTGATCGGCATCCTGCCCGGCGGCGTGGTCACCCAGAAGGAGACGGCGGACGTCCGGCTGGACGGGGAGGGCAACTTTGTCCGCGATCCGGCGGTGGATATCGTCAAGGTGGCGGTGGTGGAGCGGCACCAGCGGACGGGCAACGTGGCCACAGCATTTCTGCGGGGCTATGGCATCAAGGCGGGCGCGGTGGCGCTCTCCATCGCCCACGACTCCCACAACCTCATCGTGGTGGGTGTGGACGACGGGGAGATGGCCTTTGCGGTGGAGCAGCTCCAAAAGCAGGAGGGCGGCATCGTGCTGGTGAAGGACGGCAAGGTCATCGAGTCCATGCCCATGCCCATCGCGGGCCTGATGAGCGACCAGAGCGGCGAGTGGGTGGATCAGAAGCTGACGGCCATCCACGAGGCGGCCTACCGCGAGCTGGGGGTCAATGCCGATGTGGAGCCGGTGATGACGCTGTGCTTCATGTCCCTCGCCGTCATCCCGGAGGTCAAGCTGACGGATATGGGGCTTTTTGACGTGACCCAGTTCCGCTTCATCCCACTGGAGGCGGACGGCGCGGCGCAGCCGGAGTGACGACCTGCTCGCATCAGATATAAATATGCCAAAAAGGAAAGCACCGGTCACCGGTGCTTTCCTTTTATCTATTCATCTGCGGCGGTCACCATTTTTTCAGCACACCCAGAAGGCCGCGCTTGAGCACCTGCCCGCCTGCGGAGATGAGCTGGGACTCGATCTTGGCGGCGCGGCGCTCCGCCTTGCGCTTGGCCTCGGCCTCCAGCTTTTCCTGCTGGCGCTCCGCCTTGCGCCGCGCCTCGGCCTCCAGCTTCTGTTGACGGCGGCGCTCCTCGTCTGCCAGCTTCTGCTGGCGGCGGCGCGCCTCATCCTCCAGCTTCAGCTGGCGCTTGCGGTCGGCCTCCTCCTCTTTCAGACGCTGCTTCTCCGCCTCGGCCTCCGCCTTCTCCTGCGCCTTGCGGTCGGCCTCGGTCTGCTTGGCGGCCTCGGCTTGCTCCGCCTCCTCCGACAGCACCTCGTAGGCGGATACGTTGTCCACGAAGTCGTCGTATTTCTCCATGCCGTCGTGCATCATCACCTTGGCGCGCACCATCGGCCCCGGCGGCGCCATCAGGCTCTGGGGGCAGATGATCTTGGTGCGCTCCACCATGGCGGGTACGCCGTTTTCGTCCAGGAAGGAGGTCAGCGCCTCACCCACGCCCAGCTCCATGATGGCGTCCTCCGCCTGAAAAGCGGGGTTGGCCCGGAAGGACTGGGCCGCCACACGGACGGCCTTCAGCTCGGCGGGGGTGTAGGCCCGCAGGGCGTGCTGCACCCGGTTGGACAGCTGCGCCAACACGGTGTCGGGGATGTCGCCGGGGCTCTGGGTGACGAAGTACACGCCCACGCCGCGGGAGCGGATGAGCTTGACCGTCTGCTCCACCTTTTGCAGCAGCACGGCGGGTGCGCCGCGGAACAGCATATGCGCCTCATCGAAGAAGAACACCAGCCGGGGCTTGTCCATGTCGCCGGCCTCCGGCAGGCTTTCAAACAGCTCTGAGAGCATCCACAGCAGGAAGCTGGCGTACAGCGTGGGGTTCTGCACCAGCTTGACGCAGTCCAGCACGTTGATCATGCCCCGGCCGTCGGCGTCGGTGCGCATCCAGTCGCGGATGTCCAGCGCCGGCTCGCCGAAGAACAGGTCGCCGCCCTGCTGCTCCAGCGGCAGCAGCGCCCGGAGAATGGCGGCCACCGACTGGGGCGTGATGTTGCCGTAGGTCATCATGTACTCGGCGCGGTGCTCGTTTACATAATTCAGCATGGCCCGCAGATCCTTCAGATCGATGAGCAGCAGCCCCTTGTCGTCGGCAATGCGGAACACGATGTGCAGAATGCCCTCCTGCACCGCTGTCAGGCCAAGGATCCGGCTGAGAAGCTCCGGCCCCATGTCGCTGACGGTGGCGCGCACGGCGTGGCCGCCCTGCTGATAGATATCCCAGAAGGTGGTGGGGTAGCCCCGGTAGGCAAAGCGCTCCCGCAGGCCGAACTTATCGATGCGCTTTTCCATGCCCTCGCTGCTCTGCCCCGGTGCGCAGATGCCCGCCACATCGCCCTTTATATCGCACAGAAATACCGGTACGCCCGCGTCGGAAAAGGACTCCGCCATCACCTTCATGGTGATGGTCTTGCCGGTGCCGCTGGCGCCGGCGATGAGCCCGTGGCGGTTGCACATATTCAACGCCATCTCCACACGCTTGTCGCCTGCCAGACCCATGTAGATCTTACCGTTCTCGTACATCGTGTCACCCTCCGTCGTTTGTTGATGCTCATTTCTGCCATTATACGCCCTCTCCCGTCCCGGCGCAAGAAAAAAGCGCACCGCCTCCGTTTTTCCCGCAGGATGGTGCGGTGGTCTCTTGTGCTTTTCACCAAAACGCTATATACTGTTGGAACAAGAAGGGAGGCGGAGGGTGCATGAATACGCTGATCGAGCTGTACGACGAGCGTGCCATTGAGAATATACTGGCGCCGGATATGTTCCGCCCCCGGCGCATCGTCTATCTCTGCCCCGGCGAGGTCATCCGGGATCGCAGACGGCAGGAGACGCTGGCGGCATTTTTCCGGTGCCGCGGCTGGGAGCCGGAGCTTATCTTTGTGGAGGCGAGCCTGTTCAAGGCGGATCGTATCCTGCGGCAGCTCTGCGCCATCGGCGAGAAGTACCCGGACTGTGCCATCGACGTCACCGGCGGCAGCGACGCGGCGCTGTTTGCGGCGGGGATGTTCGCCGCCCGGAAGGGCGTACCGGCCTTCACCTACTCCCGTAAAAAGAACCGCTTCTACGATATCTCCGGCGCGGCCTTCGCCGACGAGCTGCAATGCGATCTGACCTACTCCATCGAGGAGTTCTTCCTCATGGCGGGCGGCACGCTGCTGCCCGGCCGGGTGGACAACCACATACTGGCGCAGTATCTGCCGGACTTTGACCGGTTTTTCCAATGCTTCCTCCGCTTCCGCCGGGAGTGGCCCGATATCATCTCCTACATTCAAAGGGTGTCGCCCTCGGAGTACGGGCAGACCCCGCCCCTGTCCGTGCAGGGCGGGTACACCGTGAAGGGCGAGCGCGGAACGCGGAACACCGTCAACGAGGCCGCCCTGCGGGAGCTGGCGCGCATCGACCTTATCCGGGAGCTGGACATCATCCCCGACCGGCAGGTATCCTTCCGCTTCCGGGATCTGCACACCAGAGCGTGGCTGCGGGATGTGGGCAGCGTGCTGGAGCTGTACACCTACAAGGCCTGCGTGGATACCGGGATCTTCCACGATGTGATCAGCAGCGCCGTGGTGCGCTGGGACGAGGTGCTGGGTCACGGCAGCGTCTCCAACGAGATCGACGTGATGGCCGCCCGTGGCGTGGTCCCGCTGTTCCTGAGCTGTAAGGCCTGCGACATCAAGACGGAGGCGCTGAACGAGCTGGCCATCCTGCGGGATCGCTTCGGCGGCAAAGGCGCCAAGGCCGCCATCGTCACCACAGAGACCTGCAACGCCGCCGCCCGCCACCGCGCCGCCCAGTTGGGGATCGCGGTGGTCGATCTGGAGGAGCTGAAGACCGGTCAGCTCCTGCACCGGCTGAAGGTGATCATGAAGGTGGAGCGGTAACAGAATGAGGAAAAACGCCAAGCGCCGTTTTCGGCGCTTGGCGAAACCGCTGCGCCCTGCTATACTGTAAAAAAACACGGGATACGGGAGGACGGGGCATGAGCTATTACGGCAATTTGATCCTGCGCGAGCGTTTGGCGCGCTCGTGGAGTCAGGCGGGACTCTGCAAGGACATCTGCACGGTGTCCTACCTCTCCAAGATCGAGACGGGGAAGGCACAGCCCTCCACCGATGTGCTGCGGCTGCTTCTGGCGCGGCTGGGTCTGCACACCGACCCGGCGCTGGAGGCGGCGGGGGCGCGCTGTGCGGAGGACGGCTATGAGCGGCTGTTCACCGGGCGGTTTGGGGAGCTGGCCGCCGCGCTGCCGGCGGCCTCCGACGAGACGTACCGCGCCACCGCCGCGTGGACGGATCTCCTCCTGCTGCGGCAGTTCGACACGGACGGCGGGGCGCTGGACGCCGGGCTGGAGGCGGGCATGACCCCGCGGCAGCTGGCCATGCAGCGGCTTTTGCAGGGGCGGTGGGACGAGGCACTGGCACTGCTGCCCAACGCCTTCTGCCACTGGCGCATCGGCGTGTCCGCGTATGAGGCGGGATGCTACGAGGACGCGGTGGAGTATTTGCAGGCCGGCTACGATCTGGCGGCACGGGACGGCGCGGCGCGGCTGATGCTGCTGTGCCGGGCGTACATGGGGAATTGCTACTGCAACCGCCGGGATATAGAGCGTATGCGCCCCCACTACACCGCCGCGAGACGGCTGGCGCAGGCGCTGGGCGAGCAGGAGCTGCTGGACTCCATCGCGTACAACACCGCCGCCGTGCAGATCGAGCGGGGGCAGTTCGAGGAGGCATATGGGTATTTCTCCGCGCTGAACGACCCCAGTGTGCTGGCGCTGCACAAGCTGGCCATCTGCTGTGAAAAGACGGGGCGGACGGCGGAAGCCTATGCGGCGCTGGAGCGCGCCGAGGCGGCGGAGACGGCGGAGCAGCGGTCGAAGGCGGTGGAGAAGATGCTGGCGGTGGTGCGCTTCCGTCTGGCGCACCCGGACTATCTGCACTGCGACGCGTACGGGGCGCTGCTGCTGGACTGCTTCGCCTGCTGCCGCACCCGGCTTCCACAGGGCTACGCGGCGTTCCATCTGCCGTGGGTGGTGGAGTGGTACACCGCGGCGCGGCAATACAAGAAAGTCTGCGAGCTTTTGACGGAGTTTCCTGATATACGGCTTTGAAATACATTTACCGGCACATTTGGGGCAAAGCTTTCCCAAATGTGCCGGGTTTCTTTTTGCGGAGGCTGCGTGGTATGATATGTCCAGAGGTGATGAAACAATGAAAAAACAGACAGTACAGCTTTGGACACGCAGCTTTACACTGGTCACGATCGCCACGGCGCTGGGCGCGGCAGGCGGCATCGCCGGGGGCTTTGCCCTGTCCTTTCTGGTCTTTGACGAGACGGGCAGTACGCTGGCCTCCGCGCTGATCGTGGCCATCCAGCTTGTCCCCAATATTTTTATCCCGTTCCTCGTGGCGCCGCTGATGGATCGGCTGCCCCGCAAGGCGTTTCTGGTAGGCGGCGATATCTGCAACGGCCTCGTCTACGGCGGCATGGGGCTTTGGCTCATGCGGTTCGACTTCTCCTACGTCGGGTATCTGGGCGTCTCGGTGCTTCTGGCCTGTCTCAGCTCCGTTGACCGCCTCGCCTACACCAGCATATACCCCCAACTCATCCCCACCGGCGCGGAGCAGAAGGGCTACGCCGTCTCCTCCATGCTCTATCCCATCCTGACGGTCATCATGACACCGCTGGCAGCCGTCCTGCTGGATACGCTGGGCGTTCCGCTTTTGCTGGTGCTGCAGGGGGCGCTGTCCCTTGCCGCCGCGCTGACAGAGAGCTTTATCCGGCTGGACGAGCGCCGGCAGGCGCAGCGCCAGCGCTACACCGCGGCGGCGTGGCGGGCGGATATCCGGGAGGGGTTTGTCTACCTCAAGGAGGAGCGGGGCGTGCGCAGCATCTATGAATATATGTCCGTGACCAACGGCGTGGCCGGCGGCTATGCGCCGATCTTAGTGGCGTTTTTCCGCACCATGCCCGGCATGACAGCGGCCATGTACTCCCTGTTTTCCGTGGCGGAGTTCGCGGGGCGCACCATCGGCAGCGCCGTGCAGTACCGAGTGGACATCCCGCAGAAAAAGCGGTTCGGCTTTGTGTTCACCGTGTATCAGACCTATGAGCTGATGGATATGCTCCTGCTGTGGCTGCCCTATCCGTTGATGCTGGTCAACCGCGGGCTCTGCGGCTTTCTGGGCAACAACAGCGCCATTTTGCGGGAGGCGGCGGTGCAGCGCTACATCCCGGAGGCGCTGCGCGCCCGCGTCAACGCACTGTTCGACATGATGCTCACGGCGGCCTCCGGCGTCTGTGCGCTGGCGGTGGGCGCGCTGGGAGAGGTACTGGACTACCGCCTGTGCGTCACGCTGTGCGGCGCGGTGGCCATGGCGGCGTGCTGGCTGTTCATCTGGGGCAGACGGGCGGCTGTGCGCGGAGTCTACGAGAAGGAGGACGCGGCGTGACTGCGCCGCAGACGCGCGAAATATTGCGATTTCCTCAAAACATCCGTTCTTTTCTGTTATTTATGTTGCATACCGTGCTGCTTTTTCCTATAATGAAGGCATAGACCTAAGCTGGCAGCGGACATGACGAACAGGGAGGGAACGGAATATGAAGCAGCATCGCATTCTTTCGCGGGCGCTGAGCGTGCTTTTCTGCCTTGCGCTCTGCACACAGCTTACAGGCTGTGTCCAAATACCCATACCCACGCTGAAGCCCACGCCTGCGCCTACACCGGACAAGACCTATAACGACAGCCTCATCACCGAGGCGTACAGCGTGGAGGGCTCCTTTACCGATGAGTATGAGGAGACGTGGGACTACGCCTACCATATCCCGCAGCTGGCCGCCGACACGGCGGACGCCGCCGCCATCAACGCCGAGATCGTGGCGTACTTCGGCAGCGACGCCCGCGCCGCACAGGAGGGGATCACCGCGGAGGGCTCGCGGTACATCAACTGGCTGAACATCTCCTGGGAAAGCCATTGGAGCGGCAGCCTGCTGAGTCTTTCCCTGTGCGCCGCAAGCTGGCTCGGCGACACGGGCAGCCGCTATTTCGTCTATCACTACGATTTTGCCGCCGGTCAGAAGCTGACCAACGCGCAGGTGCTTGACCGCGTGGGCGTCCGCGAGGCGGACTTCACCACGGCGCTGCGGCGTGCGGCGGCGCAGACCTTCGACGCCATGTATGCGCCGTGGGGCGTGAACGATATCGGCCCGGAGGATGAGACGTTCCCCTCCGCCTGCATCGAGCTGGCAGCCCTGCGGGCGAGGACGGTGCAGGAACGGAACACGGGGCTGGAGACCGCCGTGTTCTATCCCAACGGGGACGGCACCTTCACCGCCTATCAGCCCGTCGGCATGGTGGCTGGCGCCGGTTGGTACGACCGGGAGATGACCGTGAAGCCCGGCGCAAGCGAATGGGCGGCCGCCAAGGCGCCCAGCTCCGCCTATGGCTTCGTGTCTGCCGCCCTCACCGGGGACGGCGCCTCCGTCCGTATCACAAAGGGCAAGGACGGCTTCTTCGACAGCGAGACATACCGCAAGTCCTTCGGCTTCAGCTACGACACGGAGTACCCCATCGCCGGGTGCTACGGCGACTATCAGGATATCTTTGTGGGCGTGTGCGGGCAGGAGCTGTACCCCTATGCGTTCCTGCTCACCAAGGGCAATACGGTGGAGTACGCCGACATTTTCGGCGGCTTGGGCGGGAAGTCTCTTTGCTGCGGCGGCCCGCTCTACGGTCTGCGGGACATCGTCCGCTTTGAAAGCGGCATCTGCGCCGACGAGCACGGCGGCGGCTATGAGACAGTGTACGCCGTGGACAAGAGCGGCGCGAAGTACGATCTGGCCCAGCGCATCGTGCCGATGAGCAGCACCATGTCCACCGGCGTCACCGGCGACTGGTATGCGGACGTGCATCACGGCGGGGAGGGCAGCGGCTACACGGATCGCTATGCGCTTTCCCTCCAAAGCGACGGCTTCATCGATATCCAAAATACCGTGGAGGGGCTGGACGACCCCATCACATACAGCGGCTACGGCACCTATCTGGGTACGACGGAGCAGGGGATGCTCTATCGCTTCCAGCTCCGCTGCGGCGACCGCTCCTGCGACGCAACCTTCGCCTTCGCCCTCGACTTCTCCGATAGCTGGGACGGCACGCTGATCGTCACTACCGTGGCCGGCGTGGATCTCTTTGACGCCGGTGAGGGCGGCAGCACTGTCTTTACCCGCGGCGCATGATACGGCACACAGAGGAAAGCACCGGTCACCGGTGCTTTCCTTTTGCCTGCGGCGACCGTTGACGCGGTGGGCGAGACGCACGGTTGCAAGGGACGCGGCGTTATGGTATAATGACGGCTGTTTTGCGCGCCCGGTGAAGCCGTGCGCCCGGCGACCCGGCGGGTGACCGCCGGATCGTAAGACCAAACGAACCAAAAGGAGCAACAGCGTGTCCATGCAGAACATGAACGTAACGACGAAAAAAACCTTTGACATCAGCGCGGCGGCACTCCATATCCTCGCCATGACCCTTATGCTGATGGATCACCTCTGGGCCACCCTCCTTCCGGCGCAGGAATGGCTGACCTGCGCGGGGCGGCTGGCCTTCCCTATCTTTGCCTTCATGGCGGTGGAGGGCTATTTCCACACCCACAGCTTTCAAAAATACGCCCTGCGGATGCTGGTGTTCGCGGTGCTCTCCGAGATACCCTTCGACCTGATGTACGGCGGCACATGGTTCTACCCGATACACCAGAACGTGATCTGGACGCTGCTGCTGGGGCTTCTGGGCATCCGGCTGACAGAGGCGGTACGGCGGAAGGGAAAGCGCTGGGCGTTCCTGCTGGCGTTCGTCCTCGTGGCCCTCGCCGGTATGGCGCTGGGTACGCTGGGCATGGTGGACTACTACGGCGCCGGTGTTTTGACGGTGCTGATCTTCTATATCTTCCGTGGGCGGAAATGGTGGTGTCTGCTGGGGCAGCTGCTGGCCCTCTACTGGGTGAATGTGGAGCTGCTGGGCGGCCTGATGTACCCCGTGAGGCTGCTGGGCATGGAATTTGAGCTGTGCCAGCAGGGGCTGGCGCTGCTGGCGCTCATTCCCATCTGGCTGTACCGCGGGCGGCAGGGTCACCACAGCAAGCCGTTCCAGTATGCGTGCTACGCCTTTTACCCCGTCCATATGCTGGTGCTGGCGGTCGTGCTGCGCTGCGTGAACCGCTGACGCGCACCCGTTCACAGCGATACAAAAAAGGAAAGCACCGGTCACGGTGCTTTCCTTTTTGCGTATGCAGTTGTCCGAGATCATTCCGATCTGTCCCAGTAGGGGTAATCCGTAAAGACGAAATCCCCGGCGGCGTTTCTCTCCGCCGGCAGCTCCACATAGTCGGTGTGTGCGTCCGGGGGCAGCGTCACCGCCATGACAACGGTGAATTTCCCGTCGCCGTCGTCCCGCACATGATCCACCCAGCTATTGTAGGCGGCCTCGCCGCTGGTTTTCTTATAGGCCGCGTAGATGTCGCCGTTATACGCCAGGAGATCCTTGTCGGCGAGGGCGGCATCCAGCGTCTTGTCCGTGAACTCGGCAGAGAAGACCTGCAAAAACCGGTCGCGCACCTGCTCCAGCGTATGGATGTTGTCCTGTGCGGGGAACAGCGGTTTATACGGCCGCCCGTCGATGGTCGTGGGCTGTACGCCGCCGGCATACTCCCCGGCGAAGTGCAGATACAGCCACAGGCTCCGGGCGTTGTCCGCCAGCTCCTGCGCCTGCGCCTCATACAGCACCGTGCCGTCCTCGGGGTACAGCGTATAGCCGTTGACGCCCCGGAGACTTTCGATGATGGCTGCCTTGTCACGCTGGTAGCTCTCCCAGAGGGCCAGCGCCTCTGGGGAGACCTTCTGGGCGTAGGCGCTGATGGCGTAGAGATCCCGGGCGGTGATGAACCGGATATCGTCGTCCGACACAAGGCGGCCTACGGCCACCCGGCCGGGATAGTCCTCCGACGTGTAGCCGTAGCCGGTGTTGTCGAGGATGAAGAAGGTGACGTCCTTGCCGTCACTGCCGTCCACAGAGAAGGTCACCATCCCCTCCGAGAAGCGGGCGCGCACCACGCCTGCCCAGCTCTCCGGCAGGGTGAGCTCGTAGGTGCCGTCGGTAAACGCGGTATCGGTGATCTGCTCTGTCAGGAGCAGCTCGGCAAGGGCGTCCGAAAATCGCCGGTAGTTGGGAGGGAAGTTGTTGCTGCCGGAGGCCGTTATCACCGAGCCGTCGGGCAGCGTCGCCTGAAAGCTCATGGAGCTTCCGTCCAGCACATCCGGCGGGTTGGCGCCGCGGAAGCCTGCCCACTCGTTGATCCGGCAGTCTCCCAGCAGGGCGCAAAGCGTCTGGTAGAGGGCATCGTCACCGTCGATGGCGCGGATGACGTGGCGGCTCTCCACATAGTCGGAGACGGTGTTATCCCACCAGGAGGTGCTGGTATAATATGCCAGATGTACGCCGCTTTCCGTCCTGTATCCCTCGTAGACATAGCTTTCCGCGGTGGTACCGCTCGTCGACAGGGAGAAGCGCTCAAACTCCATGGGATCACCTCCGTAATTGTCCTGCTCGTTGTCCCGCCCGGTGGCGCACGCGGAAAAAACCAGCAGGGAGCAGCATAGAAGCGTCAAGCAGATCAGCAGCTTTTTCATAGGCCTGTTCCTTTCTCGCCGTTGTGTGATCGAAGGGCGGCGGGTGTGCGGCGGAGCATATTTTTATAGGTATAGTGCAACACACGACGGGGCATTTGTCAAGCCCCAACGTGTGCGCTGCTTGACAAGAAATCACGACTTCGGTATGCTGGTCGGGAAAGGAGCTGATGCCCTGTGGTGGATGGGAACATCATTCTGTCTGTGGCGAAGGCCATGGAGCTGCTGCAAATTCTGAGTCAGGCGGGGAAGCCGCTGCTGCTCAAGGAGCTGACCGCCCTGTGCGGCTATCCCAAAAGTACGGTGTTCGGCCTGCTGACCACCATGCGCGCATACGACGTGGTGACGCAGACGCCCGACGGCCGCTATACGCTGGGGCTGCGGCTGTTCGAGTACGGGCGGCAGGTGGAGCGCTCCTGGGATATCTCCACGGTGGCGCGGCCCTACATGGAGCATCTGTGTCGGCAGACCGGCGCGTCTGTCATGCTCTCCGTCTGCGAGGGCGGCAGCGTCATCACACTGGATCAGGTGGAGACGCGGGGCAGCCTGCGGGTGGTGTCGGACACCGGCTCCCGCCTGCCCATCTACTGTACGTCGCAGGGCAAGGTGTTTCTGGCCCATATGTCCCGCACCGGCGCGGAGGCGCTGCTGCGGGGGCAGAGCAGAAGTCAGTTCACCCCCCACACCATTACCGATATCCCCGCGCTGCTGCGGGAGGTGGAGGCGTGCCGCGCCAACGGCTACGCCATCGAAAACGGCGAGTACAAGATCGGCCTGCGCTCCATCTCCGCGCCGGTCTACAACGTGGAGGGCGCGGTGCAGTACACGGTGGGCGTGATCGGGATGTTCCGCAGCGTCCACTCCGAGGAGTTCCACGGGGCGGTGGAGCAGGTGTGCGCCACGGCCGCCATGATCTCGGCGGCGCTGGGCTACCGCGGGCGGGAGGAGCAGAACGGTGCGCCTGCGAAAACGGCGCCGGGGGATTCTGTGTAGAAAAACGCAGAAATAAGGAAATTATTGCTTTTCAAGCAGAGGAACGTATGGTATACTTTTGCTGTTCATTTTGAGAGCGCAGGGAGGGATCGCATTTGAGTGAGCTGCTGAGGATGGAGCACATCAGCAAGCGATTCGGCAATTTTTACGCCAACAAGGACATCAGCCTGTCCGTGAACCGGGGCGAGGTGCTGACGCTGCTGGGTGAAAACGGCGCCGGTAAGTCCACGCTGATGAATATTCTGATCGGCCTGTATCAGCCCACCGAGGGGAAGATTTTTCTGGAGGGGAAGGAAGTCCGTATCGACTCCCCCAGTCAGGCGGTAAAGCTGGGCATCGGCATGGTGCATCAGCACTTCATGCTGGTGGAGGCCATGACGGTGTTCGACAACATCATTCTGGGCGATAAGCACGCCAAGGGGGTGTTCATCGACCGGGCCGCCCGCCGCAGGGAGATCGAGGAGCTGTCCGCCAAGTACGGTCTGGACGTGCAGCTGGATCGCCTG
>OIXH01003610.1_pt1 | contig 13484 bp, 3 predicted proteins | sample 1587741 | NCBI WGS metagenome assembly OIXH01 (sample SAMEA3888916, study PRJEB22519) | human gut metagenome | biome: human gut; feature: human-associated habitat; material: faeces | place: Denmark | collected 2011 | reverse complement strand
AAGAAACAAGCCGTCGTCCAGCACCACAGAGCCGCCCCAATCGGCCGCATCCATCAGCAGGAGGTGCTTATAGGTAGGTTCCAAAACAAGCATACCGCTGCCGGTATATTCCGGCTTGATCGCAGATTCCCCCGTCACCTTGCCCCGTACAGCTTTTCCGAAAAGGTCCCCAACGCCTTTGATTCCTGTGGTCGCGCTGACATTGCCCAGCATCCACTGCATGGCCCCGGCCTGGATGGTAATATTCGCATGATTCAAATCACATATGACCTGCCGCTTTTTTACGTTCATCTGAGCACAGTAAAAAGCCGTGACAGCCGAACCCGGCGTCACGCTCAGGTCCCTTTGGTATTCAATAACGGTGAAGGGCCCTTTTTGATCAAGTGTTTTAACGTCATCATTGTCGGTAAAATTGGATACGCGATACATATTTTTCCCTCTCTTCGTTGTTTTGTTGTCTACGGTTCCGCCGCATGCCGGCTCTCAAGAGTGCTTTAATCGAAAAGCCAGCTTACAGCCACAGCACTGTATTTGCGCCCCTCCCTTTTACAGTGCGCGCCTTCCGATTTTCAGCATAACTTTTTTTACATCTTTTTTCAACTTTTTTTGAAATTTTTCTTTGACTTTCTGTCTTTTTCTGCGGTGTCCCGAACGGGAACTTTTATATATTATCACATCTCTGCCTCTTTGTCAAGAACTTTTTTCAATCTTTTTTAAAAATTCTTCGTTCTCTCTCATTTTACTCAGGGATGCCTCTGTCTTTTCGCGACAGCTTTGTTATATTATCACCTTTTTCCCATCTTGTCAATACTTTTTTTGAAAATTTTTATATTTTTCAATCTCTGATTTTCTATAAACATAACACACTAATCTGAAGTCAAAAAAACGGCACGAAAAAATCGTGCCGTTTTGTGTTTATATAAATTAGTCATCAAGGTCAACGATAGTATTCTGGTCGGCTGCAACATTGCCGTAGCTCGGATATACATCAATGTTGTTATACTGCTGCATACCTGTTCCGGCAGGAACAAGCTTACCGATAATAACATTCTCTTTAAGACCTACCAACGGGTCTGTCTTACCTTTGATTGCTGCATCAGTGAGAACTCTTGTTGTCTCCTGGAATGATGCGGCAGACAGGAATGATTCTGTTGCAAGTGCCGCCTTGGTAATACCCATGAGCTGAACCGTATATTTTGCAGGTTCCTTGCCCTCTGCAATTACCTTTTCGTTAATCTTCTCAAGGTCATAGACATTGACAAGTGAGCCTGTGAGCAAATCTGTCTCACCCGGATCCTCGATTTTAACCTTGTGCATCATCTGACGGACAATAACCTCAATATGCTTATCGTTGATATCAACACCCTGAAGTCTGTAAACGCGCTGTACTTCCTGAATAAAGTAATTCTGTACGGCAGTTTCGCCCTTGATGTCCATGATGTCATGCGGATTAAGCGAACCCTCTGTGATTGGGTCACCGGCTTCAACAATGTCACCCTCATGAACCTTAATTCTTGAACCGAACGGGATAAGATAAGTGAAAGTTTCACCGGTTTCCTGATTTGTTACAGTGATCTCTCTCTTTTGCTTTGCCTCACTGATCTGAACAACACCGCTGCCCTCAGTAACAATAGCAACACCCTTCGGCTTACGAGCCTCAAAAAGCTCTTCGACACGAGGCAGACCTTGCGTAATATCGTCGCCCTGTGCAACACCGCCGGCATGGAACGTTCTCATTGTCAGCTGCGTACCCGGTTCACCGATTGACTGTGCAGCAATAATACCAACAGCCTCACCGATGTCAACCATCTTGCTAGTTGCAAGGTTCATACCGTAACACTTTGAACATATACCAACCTTACTGCGGCATTTAACCACAGAACGGATTTTTACTTCTTTAATTCCAGCTTTGACAATAGCGGCAGCCTTGTCGTGAGTAATCATCTCACCGTCATGTGCGACTATCTCGCCGGTCTCAGGCGAAACAAGGTCACCGATTATTGTTCTGCCTTCAAGTCTGTCAACAAGCGGCTCAATAACTTCATTGCCGTCCATAATGTCGGATACTATGATACCGTCATCTGTACCGCAGTCGTCCTCACGCACAATAACGTCCTGAGAAACGTCTACCAGACGTCGTGTAAGGTAACCTGAGTCGGCAGTTCTGAGTGCCGTATCTGTAAGACCTTTTCTTGCACCGTGAGTTGAGATAAAGTACTCAAGTACGTTAAGTCCCTCACGGAAGTTAGCTCGAATAGGAATTTCTATTGTTCTACCCTGTGTATCAGCCATAAGACCACGCATTGCGGCAAGCTGACGAATCTGGTTAACACTTCCGCGGGCACCCGAATTAGCCATCATGTAAATCGGATTCAACTGCTTCAGGTTATCCATCAGCGCAGTTGTAACCTTATCAGAGGTCGAGTTCCATATTCCGATAACCTTTTGGTATCTCTCTTCGTCAGTCAAGAGACCGCGTCTGAAGTTTCTTGTAACCTTATCGATTTCCTCTTCGGCTTCTTTAAGGTACTGAGCCTTCTGCTCAGGAATCTCCATATCAGATACGCCGACAGTAATAGCTCCGATAGTAGAATACTTATAGCCCATAGCCTTAACATCATCAAGCAATGTAGCTGTTTCCGTGATACCGTGAACCTTAATATTTGCGTTTATAATCTTACCTAAAAGCTTCTTATCAACGCCGGGTTCAACGTTATCGCCAATCACACGCTTAATATCGGGCTTTTTAAGCACATCGTCCCCAATCTCAAGGTCAAGAACCTTATCCGGGTCTGTTCTGTCAACAAAGCCAAGATCCTGCGGAATCTTCTCGTTGAATATGAGTCTGCCGACTGTTGCGTCAATAATTCCTGTTTTAACTTCGCCGTTTATCTCCTTGCTTACACGAACCTTAATCGGCGCGTGGAGACCGACAGCCTTATTTACATATGCAAGCTTAGCTTCTGTAGGTGAACTGAAAACTCTGTATATTGTTTGTCCGTCCTCCTCATACGGAGAGCCAAGCTCTGTGTCGTCCTTAAGCGTAAGGTAATACGAACCGAGAACCATATCCTGTGTCGGAACTGTTACCGGCTTACCATCCTGAGGCTTAATCAGGTTATTTGCCGAAAGCATAAGGAATCTTGCCTCTGCCTGCGCCTCGGCAGACAACGGAAGGTGAACAGCCATCTGGTCACCGTCAAAGTCGGCATTGAACGCTGTACAAACAAGAGGATGAAGCTTAAGCGCCTTACCCTCGACAAGCACAGGCTCAAACGCTTCGATACCGAGTCTGTGAAGCGTAGGCGCACGGTTCAGAAGAACAGGGTGGTCAGCGATTACATCTTCAAGAACATCCCATACCTCCGGACGCACACGCTCAACCATACGCTTTGCGGACTTAATGTTATGCGCAAGACCATCCTGAACAAGCTTTTTCATCACAAAAGGCTTGAACAGCTCAAGCGCCATCTTCTTCGGAAGGCCGCACTGATAAATCTTAAGCTCAGGTCCGACAACGATAACTGAACGACCTGAATAGTCAACACGCTTACCCAAGAGGTTCTGACGGAAACGACCCTGCTTACCCTTGAGCATATCAGACAGGGACTTGAGCGGTCTGTTTCCGGGACCAGTTACCGGTCTACCGCGTCTGCCGTTATCGATGAGTGCGTCAACAGCTTCCTGGAGCATTCTCTTTTCGTTTCTTACAATAATATCCGGAGCTCCCAGATCAAGGAGTCTCTTAAGTCTGTTATTTCTGTTTATAACACGTCTGTATAAATCGTTGAGGTCGCTTGTTGCAAATCTGCCGCCGTCAAGCTGAACCATAGGTCTGATTTCAGGCGGGATAACAGGAATAACCGTAAGTATCATCCATTCAGGCTTATTGCCCGAATGACGAAATGCTTCTACTACCTCAAGACGTCTGACTGTTCTGATTTTCTTCTGACCCTTTGCGCCTTCCAGATCACTTTTGAGTTCCTGATAAAGCTCTTCAAGGTCAATTTCTCTGAGCATCTCAAGAATAGATTCCGCACCCATGCCTGCACGGAACATATCTCCGTACTTTTCACGGTTCTCGGTATATTCCTTCTCGCTCAATATCTGATTTTTCATAAGACCGGTATTGCCCGGATCAATTACAATATATGCGCCGAAATACAATACTTTTTCAAGTGCGCGAGGAGATATATCAAGAATAAGACCCATTCGTGACGGGATACCCTTGAAATACCAAATATGTGAAACGGGAACAGCAAGCTCAATATGGCCCATGCGCTCACGTCTCACCTTACTGCGTGTTACTTCAACGCCGCAGCGGTCACAAACAACGCCCTTGTAACGAACGCGCTTGTACTTACCGCAGTGACATTCCCAGTCCTTCTGCGGTCCGAATATTCTCTCGCAGAACAATCCGTCCTTTTCGGGCTTGAGTGTTCTGTAATTTATAGTTTCGGGTTTCTTGACTTCACCTCTTGACCATTCTCTGATTTTTTCAGGCGAAGCAAGTCCGATTTGGATAGCTTCAAAATTTTGATATTCGCCCATAACGACCATGCCTTTCTACTCACTTTTTCAATTTCTGCCTGCCGTGAGTCTGACAAACAAATCTACTAAAAACAATAACCATGTAAAACGGCTCGGATTATTATTCCTTAAGCTTAAATTATATTTAGATAATAACACCTTTTATAATTATGCATTAAAAAATATCATCGTCGTCCTCATCATCAAAATCTTCCGCTGCCCTGAGTTCTTCAAGGGATTCAGCGTTATCACTGTTATCAAACGACATTTCACCGGTTGACATCTCGCTTGACGGAGTTGCAAGAATTTGCGTAACCTCATCGATTACATCTACATTCTCGTCTTCATCCTCATCTGCGTCATCAATAAGCAAATCATCATCCTCGTCATTATCCAGGTTCTGAGGTGCAATATCATCCGACTCCTCATATCCTGCAATGTTAACCGGCAGCTCTTCTATGTCGTCATCATCAAGCGAATCCTTAAGAACAACTTCGTTACCGTCACCGTCAAGCACCTTGATATCAAGCGCAAGGCTCTGCAATTCTTTAATGAGTACCTTGAACGATTCAGGCACACCCGGTTCGGGAACGTTTTCACCCTTAACAATTGCTTCGTATGTCTTTACACGACCTACAACGTCATCGGACTTAACCGTCAGTATTTCCTGGAGCGTATAAGCTGCGCCGTATGCCTCGAGCGCCCAAACCTCCATCTCACCGAAACGCTGACCGCCGAACTGCGCTTTACCGCCGAGCGGCTGCTGGGTTACAAGCGAATAAGGTCCGGTTGAGCGGGCATGAATTTTGTCATCGACCAAATGCGCAAGCTTAAGCATGTGCATGTATCCGACAGTAACTCTGTTATCAAACGGCTCGCCTGTTCTTCCATCATACAGAACGCTCTTACCGTCCTCGTTATATCCTGCCTGCTTAAGGGCTTCCATAATATCGTCCTCGGTTGCGCCGTCGAACACCGGGGTTGCAACCTTCCAGCCGAGAGCCTTTGCGGCATAGCCCAAATGAACCTCAAGCACCTGTCCTATATTCATACGCGACGGCACGCCCAGAGGGTTCAGTACTATCTGAAGCGGTGTACCATCAGGCAGGAACGGCATATCCTCAACCGGCAAAATTCTCGAAACGACACCCTTATTACCGTGACGTCCCGCCATCTTATCGCCGACTGAAATCTTTCTCTTTTGTGCGATGTAACAGCGTACAACCTGGTTAACACCCGGCGGAAGCTCATCGCCGTTGGCTCTTGTGAATACCTTTACGTCCACAATTATACCATATTCACCGTGAGGAACTCTGAGAGAAGTATCTCGAACCTCACGGGCTTTTTCACCAAATATAGCACGAAGCAGTCTCTCCTCTGCCGTAAGCTCAGTTTCGCCCTTAGGGGTAACCTTTCCGACAAGGATATCTCCACTTTCAACCTCGGCGCCTATACGGATAATACCTCTTTCATCGAGATCCTTAAGTGCATCTTCGCCAACGTTTGGTATATCTCTTGTTATTTCTTCCGGACCGAGCTTTGTGTCTCTTGCGTCCGCTTCATGTTCTTCAATATGAATAGATGTGAATACATCCTCCTTGACAAGCTCCTCGCTTATCAGGATAGCATCCTCGTAGTTATAGCCTTCCCATGTCATAAAGGCCATTCTTATATTACGTCCGAGACCTATCTCACCGTTTTTGGTAGATGGTCCGTCAGCTATAATCTGATCCTTTTTAACAACCTGTCCTTTGGACACTATCGGCTTTTGGTTAATACACATTCCCTGGTTGGAACGTGTGAACTTAACCATCTTATAGGTGTCGGTATCTCCGTCTTCGGTTCTGATAACAATCTTTGTCGCTGAAACATACGTTACCTCACCGGCTCTCTTGGCAAGCACACACACGCCAGAGTCCTTTGCCGCTTTGTACTCCATACCGGTACCGATAATCGGTGATTCCGGAACGAGAAGCGGTACAGCCTGACGCTGCATGTTAGAACCCATCAGCGCACGGTTGGCGTCGTCGTTCTCAAGGAACGGAATCATTGCCGTAGCGATTGATGTAACCTGTCTCGGAGAAACGTCCATATAGTCAACACGATTAGGCGGAACCTCGATAAATTCGTCTTTATATCTTGTGACAATCTTCTTGTTCACAAACGAACCGTCCTCATTAAGCGGCTCATTCGCCTGAGCAACATAAAAACCTTCCTCAAAATCAGCAGTCATGTATGTTACTTCATCTGTAACAATACCTTTTTCCTGGTCAACACGTCTGTATGGCGTTTCAATAAATCCGTACTCGTTAACCTTTGCAAATCCACTGAGCGAGTTGATAAGACCAATGTTAGGACCTTCAGGCGTCTCAATAGGACACATACGTCCGTAGTGCGAGTGATGCACGTCACGAACCTCGTAGCCCGCACGTTCTCTTGACAGACCGCCGGGGCCAAGGGCTGACAGTCTTCTCTTGTGAGTAAGCTCACCGAGCGGATTAATCTGATCCATGAACTGTGACAGCTGCGATGAACCAAAGAACTCTTTGATAGCTGACGTTACCGGTCTGACATTAATCAGGGTCTGAGGCGTGATAGTATCCAAATCAGACGTGGTCATTCTTTCGCGCACAACACGCTCCATTCTCGAAAGACCGATTCTGAACTGGTTCTGCAAAAGCTCGCCTACACTTCTGATACGTCTGTTGCCCAGGTGGTCGATATCATCAACACTGCCAACTCCGTTTGCAAGGTTGCAGATATATGACATTGAAGAAATAATATCGTCAGTCAAAACATGTCTGGGCTGAAGCTCGTCGCGGCGTTCTTCAATAACTGCCTTAAACTCATCCGAATTAACCTCCGGATACTGGTCGATGATCTCATCAAGAATACTGCGTCTTACTCTTTCGGTAATACCGCATTCTCTCGGATTATACTCAAGCTCAATGCCCATCTTGCAGTTAATATACTCAGGCATGTCAACCATGTTATTTGAAATAACTTTGGTCTGCTTTCCGTCACAGTCAAGAACAACCTCGTTAACAGCGTGAACTTCAAGCTCATGAGCAAGTTCCTTTGTAATCTTCTGACCTGCTTCGCAGAGCTGTTCACCCGTGACCGGACTGAAAATATCTTCTGCCGCAATCTGACCCGTAACTCTGTCGGATAACATAAGCTTTTTGTTATACTTATATCTTCCAACCTTTGCCATGTCATAACGCTTAGGATCAAAGAATGTGCTTGAAATCAAAGCCTGAGCGCTGTCTACTGTAGGCGGCTCACCCGGACGAAGTCTTCTGTAAACCTCAAGCAAGCCTTCCTCATGAGTCTTTGTTGTGTCCTTTTCCATAGTGGCAAGAAGTCTTTCATCCTCGCCGAACAATTCGGTAATCTCAGCATCAGTGCCGTATCCTAAAGCACGAATGAGTACCGTAACCGGTATCTTACGTGTTCTGTCAATTCTTACATAATATATATCATTACTATCGGTTTCATATTCAAGCCAAGCGCCTCGGTTAGGAATAACCTGAGACGAAAACAGCTTCTTTCCAATCTTGTCGTAGTCCTGAGAGAAATAAACGCTTGGAGCACGAACAAGCTGAGATACGATAACACGCTCAGCTCCGTTAATTATAAATGTACCGGACGGTGTCATGAGCGGGAACTCGCCCATAAATATCTCTTGCTCCTTAACCTCGCCGGATTCTTTATTCTTAAGACGAACTTTAACTCTGAGAGGCGCAGCATAAGTCGCATCTCTTTCCTTACACTCCTCAATGTCATACTTTGGGGTTGACTCTAAACGATAGTCAATAAACTCCAAAACAAGATTTCCGGCATAATCCGTAATAGGGGAAATGTCATGAAAGACCTCCTTAAGACCTTCGTCCAAAAACCATTTGTATGAATTGGTCTGAATTTCAATAAGGTTAGGCATCTCCATAACCTCGTTTATCTTACCGTAACTCATACGTGTGTTTTCGCCAAGTTTCACAGGATGTACCATAAAACCGATCACCTCTCGTATAAAATTTTATATAAAAGCCGAGAAAAATCTGCGGCATTTTCTCTAAACAGCATTACGTATATATTTAAGTATAACACAATTAAATGTCATATCATGTTATTTTGTGCAGTTATATATGCCAAGTCCCCTGAAAATCGTTGATTTCGAGCAGTTAAACAAGCGCTTGAAACATATTTGCAACCGTGAAATAAGCAAACTACCGCACTATATACAGACATATATTGTAACATACAGATTTTTCTGTGTCAAGAGCTATTTTGAAAATTTTTTGAACAATTTTTATATCTGCCGGTTTTTTCATAATTAATAAATCAGAATTAAAATCCAACCTAATTATTTACAATACCGCAGCATAATTTGCAATTAAGTCAACATTTCTGTTATGTGAAACAAATTAACATTACAATACTAAATAAATATATGTTATACTTGTTATGTATACATTTTATCAATTATGAACTCAATTACATTTTAGTATTTATGGGGGACAATATAATATGAAGAAAATCATTTACATGACGACAGTATTACTCTCGGTGCTGATAATAGCTTTACCGTTCGGCACTGCATACGGCGCTTCAAACCTGCTCGCCTTTCCCGGTGCGGAGGGCGGCGGAAAATATTCGCCCGGCGCAAGAGGCGCGTCAAGCGTTTCGGTATACCATGTCACAAATCTAAAAACTTCGGGAACAGGTTCGTTTGCAGACGCAGTTTCAAAATCCGGACGTATTATAGTATTTGACGTCAGCGGAACCATCGAGCTTAACAAAACTCTCACTATTAATCAGAGCAACCTTACCATTCTCGGTCAGACTGCTCCCGGTGACGGTATCACAATCACCGGCGGCGATATCTTAATCGGCAGCGGAATGGAAAATATCATTATGCGTTATCTCAGAGTTCGTCCGACCGATGCGAAAATCGCCGAACCCGACGGAATCGGCGGCAGATGGACAAAGAATATAATAATCGACCACTGCAGCACCAGCTGGAGCGTTGACGAGCTGCTTACTCTGTACGCCGGCTCAAGCGAGAGTGACACTCAGGGTTCAAACAACACGGTTCAGTATACTATTGCCTCAGAAAGCCTGCGTATGTCAAACCACTTTAAGGGCGCGCACGGCTACGGCTCTATCTTCGGCGCGACAAACTCAACCTGGCACCATAATCTTCTCGCACATCATGACAGCAGAAGTCCGAGACTTGACCGAGAGCTGCAAAATACCGATGTACGAAACAATATTATATACGACTGGGGTCAGACAAACTCGGCATACGGCGCAGAACCGTATTCATATAACAGTGTAACATTTAACCCGTCATATGTAAACTGGGTGAATAACTATTACAAATACGGCCCCGGCACCGCAGATAAGTTAAAGAGCAGAATATTTGACGTTTCAAATTCAACCGACACCTCTATTAATCCAAGCGGTGTAAAATCCAATTTCTATATAAGCGGCAACTATGTATACGGATACCCAACTGTAACTTCCAACAACTGGAGCGGCGTAAATAATTCATCCATGGCGAACCAGCTCAGCTCTCCTATAGATATGGGCGATTATGAGCTTACAGAAACGCAAGCCGCCGAAGAAGCATATGAGACAGTTTTGAACGAAGCGGGCGCAACTCTTCCGAGACGTGACGCAGTTGACGCAAGAATTGTTGCGGATGTGCGCAACCAGACCGGAAGAATAATAAACAACGCCGATGAGGTCGGCGGGGCAACTGCAACACTGACATCTGAGACGCGCGTCTTTACAATCCCCAACGAATGGAAAACGGCAAACGGTATGGGCAGCGCAGCAGAGACTGATATTGTACCAAGCAGCAGTGAGTGGGCAGGCTACACCTGGATTGAGGCATATGTGAATGATTGGACTGAAAGCCAGTCAGCGCCTACAAATCCGGGCATCACCGTTACATCTCCTGCAATACAATCTCTCAGCAGCACAATAAACGGTCAGACCGTTGACACAGGAAACTGGACTGTGATTAACGATACAGAAACGCTGAACTATAAAGCTGTTGCTTCTCCAAACGGCGATACAACAATATCAAAGATTGAAATCTTTGACGGTGCAAACGTTATTAATACAGTTCCCGGCAGCAACGCAGATGTCAGTCTTACACTTTCTGCCGGCACGCACTATCTCACATCAAAGGCTTATAACAATATCGGCGAAGCAACCCAAAGCCCGACCTCTATTGTATACGTTAAATCAGTGTCAGGCGCCGGTCAGTTCAGCCATGCACAAATCGGAACCACGAATGCATTTAACGGTCAAGGCGGTTCATGGGTAGACAGCAGTGGAACATACACTGTACTTGGCAGCGGAAAATTAAGCAGCGGCAGTGACGGTGCAACCGGCATGTCCTCTGATTTATGCGACTTTATGTACAAGGAAATTAATGGTGACTTTGACATATCAGTGAAGATGACGCAGATACCTAAATTCGAAAACGGGTCCGTTGCAGGACTTATGCTTCGCGAAAGCCTCGATTCTACCTCGCGTATGGTCATGCTTGCCGACGGCTGGCTTAAATACGGCGAGAATGTAAAAGCAATTTACAGAAAAACAGCCGGTGCAACAAGCTCTGTATCATGGTTTAAAAACACCTCCGGAAAAGCGCTGTCGAACAGCGTTTCCGGATATGATACCAGCAATTCGAAGTATACGATGCCCGGCTATATGCGTATGCAGCGAAGCGGCGACACCATAACTCTGTCAGTTTCAAACAGCGGTTCAAGCTGGACAGATAACCCGCGCCAACCCCAGGCAATAACCATAAGCGGACTTTCCGACACACTGTATGTCGGTCTCGCTGTCGATTCAATTCAGGGTACGCCGAGAAAAGAATACATGGGCGAAGCAAAGTTCAGTAACCTAAATCTCATAGAAGGCGCTTCGGTGCCCACACCAAGCCCAACGTCGGCACCGACGGCAACGCCGAAAATACCGGAGTATAATATAATTGTATCAAGTGATATAAAAAACGGCAGCATTGAAATTAACGGAAGCGGTCAGTCCACCGTCACATGGGAGGCAAGCGACCATATACCGGCAAATGCAGCCGAAAACAGCACGGTTATTTATTCCGCCGGTGAGACTGTGCCGATAAACGGAACAGACGACAGTAACGGCACATTCACTGTATATGATACGGCATATTACTATAATTTCACCGATTCGACAAGCGGAAACACAGTAAAATATATCAAAGGAACGAACAATCCTTCTGCACTCCCGCCGTTTTCAAGCAGCAATAAGCCGCAAGGTACCGCCTTCTGTTTTAATCCGGCAAAAGACGGTACCATGACTCTTGAGCTTTATACCTTCGGCGGTAAGAATTTTTTTCTCTACGATAATAGTGGAAAATCATATATAGAGAATTTCACAACAACAAAAGAAGCTATTTATACATATATACTTCCTTGCACAGCAGGCAACGAATACTACGCTTGGGCAAACGGTTCAAAAATCGGCCTTAAGAGCATAACCGTTACCGGTGACGGACATACGGCAAAGGAAGGCGAAGAGGTTTCAGTCAGTGTAAAACCGGATAACGGATTCAGAATTTCATCGGTATATACAGACCCGGTTTGTGAAATCACAAAGCTGTTTGAAGGTGAATATTCGTTTATAATGCCGGCAGAAGATGTAACAGTAAGCGCCGACTTTGCTGCAATCGATTCGCCGACCCCAACACCAAGTCCGACTACTACACCAAAACCGACAGCAACACCAATCCCGACTGCTACGCCGAAACCAACGGCTACACCGACTCCAACAGCAGCACCGACTCCAACAGCAGCACCGACCGCTAAGCCGGCTGATCCAACAGCAACGCCGACTGCCAAGCCGGCTGATCCAACAGCAACGCCGACTGCCAAGCCGGCTGATCCAACGGCAACACCGACTGCCAAGCCGGCTGATCCAACGGCAACACCGCAGCCAAGCGTAATATATTATGAGCGGGAACCGGTACTAAGCGGAAACACTCTGAGCTATAAAATCGTAAACAATACTTCTGACAGAAAAGCTATATTCGCCGCAGCTGTATACGACAGCAACTATGAAGTATTAAAAGACATTAAATTTGTCAATGACGATAATTTTAACTTCGCTTATGATGTAGTAGATAAACTGGCAAAGAAATGTCCGGACAAACGGGCAATGCTTCATATCTCCAAGGATGGAAAAGAGCGTTCTTTTACATTCCATGATATGTCCCGCTATTCTTCTAAAGTAGCCAACTATCTTCAGTATCTGGGAATCCGCAAGGGTGACAGAGTTATGCTGGTTTTGAAGAGACATTACCAGTTCTGGTTTACAATCCTGGCTCTGCACAAGATAGGAGCGGTTGTAATTCCGGCTACCAATCTTTTGCTGAAATCTGATTTTGAGTATCGTTTCAAAGCCGGCAATGTAGATGCTGTGATCTGTACAGCTGACGGCCCGGTTTCCAGAGAGATCGACAAGGCAGCAAAAAGTTACAAAAATCTGAAAGTGAAGATCATGGTAGGAGCCAGCCGCAAGGGATGGCACAGTTTCAATAAAGAAGTAAAATACTTCTCAAGTCATTTCCGCCGTCCAACCGGTGAAAATGCAGTAGGTGGATCCGATCCATCCATTATGTTTTTTACTTCAGGAACTACATCCTATCCAAAGATCACCACACATAACTTTAAGTATCCTCTGGGTCATTATGTAACAGCCAAATACTGGCACCAGGTAGACCCGGACGGCATTCATTTTGCTATTTCCGATACCGGCTGGGGCAAGGCACTGTGGGGCAAGATCTACGGACAGTGGTTGTGTGAAGCATGCATCTTTACCTATGATTTTGATAATTTTGATGCCAAAGAGATCCTGCAGATGATCGAGAAATACAAAATCACTACTTTCTGTGCACCGCC
>OIXH01003609.1_pt1 | contig 13485 bp, 12 predicted proteins | sample 1587741 | NCBI WGS metagenome assembly OIXH01 (sample SAMEA3888916, study PRJEB22519) | human gut metagenome | biome: human gut; feature: human-associated habitat; material: faeces | place: Denmark | collected 2011 | reverse complement strand
ATGCAATAGAGAGGTGAGCCAGATGAGCGAAAAACGGGATTATTATGAGGTCCTCGGCCTGAGCAAAGGGGCGAGCGACGAGGAAATCAAGCGGGCATATCGTAAAATGGCCAAGAAATATCACCCGGATGTAAACAACGCTTCCCCGGCGGCAGAGGCCAAGATGAAGGAAGTCAACGAGGCCTATGATGCCATCGTGAAAGCCCGCACCCAAGGGGGATATCAGGCCGGCGGCGCCAGCTATGGCGGCGGCCGGACCACCAGCCAGGGGGGAGCCCGGTATCAGAACCCCACCTTGCTCCAGGTGCGCCAGCTGATTGCCCAGAATAACCTGGCCGAAGCGGAGCGGATCCTCCGCAGCGCCCCGGCCAACAATGCAGAGTGGTATTACCTTATGGGCAGTATCGCCTACCGCCGGGGCTGGATGGACGAAGCCAAGCGTTACTATGAGACCGCCTGCCAGATGGACCCCGGCAATCTGGAATATCAGCGGGCGCTGGACTATATGGAAAACGGCCCCCGACAGGCTTACACGCCAGGCGGAACCACCTTTGGGACGGACCTGTGCGGCAGTAATCTGTGCCTGCCTATGTGCTGCCTGTGGTCACTTTGCAGCGGCGGTGCGCCGATTTTCTGCTGTATCTGATAAGAAATGTGTAAAACCGGCGGAAACGTGCTCTGACAGGGAAGAATGACCATTTGCGGAAGGCGTTTCCCCGTAAAATAGGAGGAATCAGCATGATCAAAAGCATGACCGGCTACGGTCGGGCGAGAGAGGTGCGGAACAAACGGGATATCACCGTGGAGGTCCGCTCCGTCAACAACCGGTATCTGGACTGTACCGTGAAGATGCCCCGGATGTACAGCTTTGCGGAGGATGCCGTGAAGCAGTGCGTCCAGAAGGCCATCTCCCGGGGCAAGGTGGATGTGTTCATCACGGTGGACGCCTCCGCCGCAGACGTGGCCAAGGTCACGGTGAACCGGGAACTGGCGGCCCAGTATGCCGCTGCACTGGCAGAGCTGTCTGAGGTCTGCGGCACGGAGTCCAAGGTGACGCCGGAGCAGCTTTCCCGGTTCCCGGACGTCCTGACGGTGACGAAGGAGGACGAGGATCTGGAAACGGTGTCTGCGGACCTGTGCGCCGTGGCAGAGCAGGCGCTGGAAGCTTACAACGCCATGCGGGCCGTGGAGGGCCGGAAGCTGGCGGAGGACATCGGCAACCGCCTGACCTATATTGAGAACTATACGTCTCAGGTGGAGCAGCGTTCCCCGGAGACTGTGACGGAGTACCGCGCCAAGCTGACGGCCCGGATGGAGGAAGTGCTTCAGAGCACCACCATCGATCCTCAGCGGATCCTGCAGGAGGCCGCCATCTACGCCGATAAGGTGGCCGTGGACGAGGAGACCGTCCGCCTGCGGAGCCATGTGGCCCAGCTGCGGACCATGCTGGAATCCAATGAGCCTATGGGCCGGAAGATGGACTTCCTGATCCAAGAGGTCAACCGGGAGTCCAACACCATCGGCTCCAAGTGCTGCGACGTGGCCATCGCTCAGGTGGTGGTTGGCCTCAAGGCAGAGGTGGAGAAGATGCGGGAACAGGTTCAGAACGTGGAGTAAGCCATGAAGCTTATCAACATCGGTTTTGGAAATCTGGTATCCCAGGAACGGCTGGTGGCCATCGTCAGCCCGGATTCCGCGCCTATCAAGCGAATGGTGCAGGAGACCCGGGAGCGCGGTATGCTCATTGACGCCACCTACGGCCGCAAGACCGCGTCCATTTTCATCATGGACAGCGATCACGTGATTTTATCGGCGCTGCCGCCGGAGCGGTTCAGCCCGAAGGAGCAAGAGGGAGAGGGATCATGAGAGGAAAAACGTTTATTATTTCCGGCCCATCCGGCGTAGGCAAGAGCACGGTGCTCAGCGCTCTGCTGGAGAAGCGGAAGAACCTGTATTTTTCAGTATCCGCCACCACCAGAGACCCCCGGCCCGGTGAACTGGACGGCATCCATTATCATTTTATGGATGCGGAGTCCTTCCGCAAGTGGATCGCCATGGACCAGTTTCTGGAATACGCCGAATATGTGGGCAACTTCTACGGAACCCCCAAGCGGTTCGTGGATGAGGCTATGGATAAGGGGCAGGATGTGATCCTGGACATTGAGGTGCAAGGCGCCTTACAGGTCACCAGCAAGCGGCCCGACACGGTGAAGATCTTCATCGCCCCGCCCAGCTGGAAGGAGCTGGAACGCCGTCTGAAGGACCGCGGCACCGACGATCCGGAGAAAGTGCAGAAGCGTCTGCTCCGGGCCAAGGTGGAGTTCCAGACTGCCCATACCTACGATTATTTTGTCATCAACGATACGGTGGAGGATGCCGTCCGGGAGCTGGACGCCATCATCACCGCCGAGCACTGCAAACCCAAGGAGCGTATGTCTGTTCTGGCGGAGTGACCGCCGTTTATTCCCTGATACAATAAAGAATTAAAGCCGCACAGCGGCAGATTGGAAGTAGAATATTATGATGCTGTATCCCGCTATGAACAAGCTGAAAAGTCATATCCCCAACCGTTATATGCTGGTGAACGTGGTGGCCCTTCGCGCCCGCCAGATCGCCGACGATGCCGAGGAAGCCGGCGTCCAGCTGGACGAGAAGCCCGTGACTCTGGCCATCCATGAGGTTGCGGACGGTAAGATCGACGCCAGCGGTATGGATCTGACCATTTCTGTCGATAACTGATCGAACACATCATCGGAGGAGGGCGAGGCATGGAGACCGCGGACATGGTAAAGGTTGCGGTCAGCGCCGCGCCCTATTCCATTGATAAGCCGTATAGCTATCTGGTGCCGGAATCGCTGGCAGCGGCGGCAGTCCCCGGCGTTCGGGTCATGGTGCCCTTTGGACGGGGCAATAAGGAGAGCGAGGGCCTGATCCTGGCCCGTGTTCAGGAGCCGAAGCTGCCGGGGAGCAAGGCCATCCGGCAGATATTGGATCCGGAGCCGGTGCTGGATAAGGCCGGTATCGATCTGGCGCTGTGGATGCGGGGCCGGTATTTCTGCACAGTGTTCGAGGCGGTGAAAACCATTCTCCCCGCCGGACTGTGGTACGGTCTGCGGGAGATCTGGTCGCTGGCTATGGAGCCGGAGGCCGCCCGCTCCGCTGCTGTGGGCATCCCCGGCGCGTGGCAGGTGTTGGACCTGCTGGAAAAGCAGGGCGGCAAGGCGGATATCCGCGTCCTGCGGGACGCCTTGGGCGACGGGGCGGAAAAGCCCCTCAAGGCCATGAAAAAGGCGGAGATCCTCACTTGCGAGACGGATGCCAAGCGCAAGATCGCCGACAAGTCCCACCGGATGGTGGAGCTGGCGGTCAACACGGAGGACGCCTACGCTCTGACGGAGCCAAAGCGCCGCTCCGCCCCGGCGCGGTACGAGGTGGTGAACTTCTTAGCCACGGCGGGACGGACCCCGGCAGCGGAGGTCAGCTATTATACCGGGGCCTCCTCCCGGACGCTGAAGACCATGGAGAAGGCGGGACTGATCGCCTTTTCCGAGGAGGAGGAGCTGCGGGTGCCGTCCTTGGACGATGTGGAGCCGGGGCCGGAGATCGTTTTGAACGAAGAACAGCAGCGGGCTTTTGAAGAGATTTTAGGCCGGGTACAGGCGGCAAAGCCGTCGGTTACGCTGCTGCACGGTGTTACCGGCAGCGGTAAGACGCAGGTTTATCTGCGCTTGGTGCAGGAAACGCTGGCGTTGGGAAAAACCGCTATGGTGCTGGTGCCGGAGATCGTGCTGACGCCGCAGATGATGCGGAAATTCAGCTCCTACTTCGGCAGCCGGGTGGCCATGCTCCACAGCTCCCTGAAAATGACGGAGCGCTATGACCAGTGGAAGCGCATCCGCCGGGGAGAGGTGGACGTGGTGCTGGGGACCCGCTCCGCTCTGTTCGCGCCCCTGAAAAATCTGGGCCTCATCATCATGGACGAGGAGCAGGAGGGAAGCTATCAGTCGGAAAACGTACCCCGGTACGATGCCCGGGAAGTTGCCAAATACCTCTGCGTCCGGGAGAAGGCGGCGCTGGTGTTCGGTTCCGCTACGCCTACGGTGGAGACCGCCTGGGCGGTGGAACAGGGAAGCTATCAAAAGGCACTGCTGCGGCGGCGCTACAACGAAAACGCCTTGCCGGAGGTCCTCATTGCGGATCTGCGGCAGGAGATCCTGAACGGCAATCCGGGCCTGATCAGCACCCCGCTGCGGCAGGAGCTGGAAAAAAATCTGGCGGCGGGGGAGCAGAGTATCCTGTTTCTGAACCGCCGGGGCAGCAGCCGGATGCTGCTGTGCGGCGAGTGCGGCTATGTGCCCCAGTGTCCCCGGTGCAGCACCGCCATGACCTATCATTCCGCCAACGGGCGGCTGATGTGCCACTATTGCGGACATTCCGAGCCGGCGGCGGACACCTGCCCGGAATGCGGCGGCTGGATGAAGCATGTTGGCGCGGGTACGCAAAAGGTGGAGGAGGAGCTGCGGGAGCTGTTCCCGGAGGCGGGCATCCTGCGGATGGATGCCGATACCACCGCCGGGGGCCATGAGGAGATCCTGCAGACCTTTGAGCGGGAGCGCGTCCCCATTCTGCTGGGGACGCAGATGGTGGCGAAGGGACTGGATTTTGAAAACGTAACGCTGGTGGGCGTTCTCTCCGCGGATATTTCCCTGTATGTGGACAATTACCGGGCGGCGGAGCGCACCTTCAGCCTGTTGACCCAGGTGGTAGGCCGGGCGGGCCGGGGCGGGAAAACCGGCCGGGCCGTGATCCAGACCTACACGCCGGGGAACGATGTGATCCGGTGCGCCGCCCGTCAGGATTATGACGCTTTTTACGAAAGCGAGATCCGGATGCGCCGTCTGCGGCGGTATCCTCCCTTTGCGGACCTTTTCACTGTCACCGTTTCCGGAACGGAGGAGGGCCGGGTGCTCCGGGCCGCCGTGTCCGTCCGGGAGATGCTGCGGCAGCTTTGCAGGCGGCCGGAGTTGGCCGCCGGGGAGCCGGAGGTCTTAGGCCCCGCCCCCGCACCGGTGGTGAAGGTGAATAACCGGTTCCGCTACCGCTGCACACTGGTGGGAAAGAATGACAAGGCCACCCGGGAAATGCTGGCATGGCTGCAAAAGGACTTCGCCAAAGACAGCGCCAACCGGGGCATGAATCTGTTTGTGGACCATAACGCGGCGGACTGACCGCCGTGATCAAATCAAGGAGGTGCCATTCATGGCATTACGAAAGATCGTAGAACAGGGCGACGAGTGTCTGACAAAGGTCTGCCGCCCGGTGACAAAATTTGACCGGCGGCTGCATGACCTGCTGGACGATATGGCGGAGACGCTGGCAGACGCCAACGGCGCGGGACTGGCGGCACCCCAGGTGGGGATCTTGCGCCGGGTCTGTCTGGTGCTGGACGAGGAAGCGGAGGAATATTTGGAGCTCATCAACCCGGAGATCATCGCCCAGAGCGGCGAACAGACCGGGCTGGAGGGCTGCCTCAGCGTCCCCGGCAAGTGGGGCATCGTCACCCGGCCCAACCGGGTGCGGGTCCGGGCGCAGGACCGGGACGGCGACTGGTTCGAGGCGGAGGCCGAGGGCCTGACAGCCCGGGCTTTCTGCCATGAGATCGAGCATCTGGACGGCCACCTGTTCGTGGAGCACATCGACCACTTCCTCACCGACGAGGAACTGAAGGAATATCTGGAGGACGAGGAATAATGCGCATCCTGTTTATGGGCACGCCGGATTTCGCGGCGGTGTCCCTGAAACGGCTGGTGGAGGACGGCTACGAGATCTGCGGTGTGTTCACCCAGCCGGATAAGCCCCGGAACCGGAACAAAGTGACCTTCTCCCCTGTGAAGGAGTACGCCTTGTCACAGGGCCTGACTGTGTATCAGCCGACCAAACTGCGGGACGGCACGGCCCTGGAGCTGGTGAAGTCGCTGGCCCCGGAGCTGATCGTGGTGGTGGCCTATGGCCGCATCCTGCCCAAGGACATTCTGGACGTGCCGCCCCTTGGCTGCGTGAACGTCCATGCGTCCCTGCTGCCCAAATATCGGGGTTCTGCCCCTATCAACTGGGCCATGCTCAACGGTGACGCGGAGACCGGCGTTTCCATCATGTATATGGCGGAGGAACTGGACGCCGGCGATGTGATCCTCACGGCGAAAACGCCCATCGACCCGGAGGAGGATCTGCCCTCTCTGTGGGACCGGTTGGCAAAGGTCGGCGCGGAGGCACTGGCGGAGGCCCTTCCTCTGCTGGCAGCGGGGACGGCCCCCCGGACCCCGCAGGACAGCACACAGGTCACCTTTGCGCCCATGCTGTCCCGTGAGCTGTCTCCTATTGACTGGACGAAGCCCATGGCGGCCATCCGCAATCAGGTGCGGGGACTGATACGCCAGATACGCGACGATAAGTCGGTGCGCGGCGTGGTATTTATCTCCGCCAAAGCCGATAACTTTATCGCCGGCGCAGACATCAACATGATTGCCCGCTGCCGCAGCGCGCAGGAGGCGGAAGCGCTGGCGCGCCAGGGGCAGCAGATTATGGCCGAAATCCATGGCTTGTCGATTCCGGTCATTGCCGCCATCCATGGCGCCTGTCTGGGCGGCGGACTGGAGCTGGCGCTGGCCTGCCATGGCCGCATCTGTAGCGATGACGAAAAAACCCGACTCGGGTTGCCGGAGGTACAGCTTGGTCTGCTGCCGGGTTCCGGTGGGACGCAGCGTTTACCGCGGCTAATCGGCGTCAGCACGGCGCTGGATATGATGCTCACCGGCAGGCAATTACGGCCGCGCCAGGCGCTGAAGGCCGGTCTGGTGGACGAGGTGGTGCCGCAGACAATTTTACTGCAGGCGGCGGTGGAGCTGGCGCTGAAGGGACGTCCGACCAGCCGCGAGGTGCCAGTTCGCGAACGCGTGCTGGCGGGCCCCCTCGGTCGCCATCTGTTATTTCAGTACGTCGGTAAGCAAACGCAGCGCAAGACCCAGGGCAACTACCCGGCGGTGAAGCGAATTTTGCAGGTCGTCGAGAATGGTCTGGCCCACGGCTGCAGCAGCGGTTACGCCGAAGAGGCCCGCGCGTTTGGCGAACTGGCGATGACCCCGCAGTCGCAGGCGCTGCGATCGATCTTCTTTGCCAGTACCGATCTGAAAAAAGACCGTGGCGCTGAGGCGGAACCCGCTCCGCTGAGAAGCGTTGCAGTCCTGGGCGGCGGCCTGATGGGCGGGGGGATCGCCTATGTGACCGCCTGTAAAGGCGGACTGCCGGTGCGAATTAAAGATATTCAGCCGAGCGGGATCAACCACGCCTTAAAGTACAGCTGGGATCTGCTGAACAAACAGGTTCGCCAGCGCCGACTGCGCCCCAGCGAGCGCGATCGTCAGCTGGCGCTGATCACAGGCACTACCGACTATCAGGGCTTTGCCCATCGCGACGTGGTGATTGAGGCGGTATTCGAAGACCTGGCGCTGAAACAGCGGATGGTCAGTGAAGTGGAGCAAAACTGCGGGCCGCAGACTATCTTTGCCTCGAATACGTCGTCGTTACCGATAGGCGATATAGCCGCCCATGCCAGCCACCCTGAGCGGGTGGTCGGCCTGCACTTTTTCAGTCCGGTGGAGAAAATGCCGCTGGTTGAGGTGATCCCGCATAAGGGAACCGATCCGCAGACCATTGCCACGGTGGTGCAACTGGCTAAACGTCAGGGGAAAACGCCGATCGTCGTGGCGGACAAAGCGGGCTTCTATGTGAACCGCATTCTCGCGCCGTATATAAATGAAGCGATGCGTCTGCTGGTGGAGGGAGAACCGGTTGAGGTGATTGATAAGGCCCTGGTGAAATTCGGTTTTCCGGTGGGACCGGTTCAACTGCTGGATGAGGTGGGTATCGATACCGGCACCAAAATTATTCCCGTACTGGAGAATGCCTTTGGAGAACGTTTTAGCCCGCCTGCAAACATCATTGACGCGATTTTGAAGGACGATCGCAAAGGTAGAAAAAATAATCGTGGTTTCTATCTTTATGAGATAAAAGGGCGTAAAAGCAAAAAACGGCCCGACCCGGCAGTCTATCCGCTGCTGGGCATCGACCGCCCGCAGTCGCGGTTGTCCGCGCAGCAGGTGGCTGAGCGCTGTGTGATGCTGATGCTTAACGAGGCGGCGCGCTGCTTTGATGAGCAGATCATCCGTAGCGCGCGCGATGGTGATATCGGCGCCGTATTTGGTATAGGGTTTCCGCCATTTCTTGGCGGCCCGTTCCGGTATATGGATACTATCGGCGCGGGTGAAGTTGCCGCGATCCTGCAGCGCCTGGCCGCCCAGTACGGCCCACGTTTTACACCCTGTGACACTTTGTTACGCATGGCCGAACAGGGGACCACCTTTTGGCCAGCGGATGAACGGCTGACCTAAGTTGTGGTCAAAGAAGGTAAATCCGGCTGCGGATGACGCTGTTGATTGGCTGTTTTGTAAACAATCATTGACTATACTTACGCCATTGAGGTAAAAAACAGCGTTTCATTCGTTGAATGGATCAGGCACAATGCCCGGCCACCGGGTTGCCTGCGTATTGTCTTCGCAGGCTAAACTTCGGTGCTTCTGGTTAACAAAAGCGGTGCAATATGCAAGTTTTTATTATGCGTCACGGCGACGCTGCCCTCGATGCAGCCAGCGACTCGGTTCGTCCATTAACCGTATGCGGTTGTGATGAGTCTCGTCAGATGGCAACCTGGCTGAAAGGTCAAAAAGTGGATATTGAGCGCGTTCTTGTCAGTCCCTATCTGCGTGCGGAACAGACGCTGGATATTGTTGGGGAGTGCATGAACCTGCCGAAACATGTCGACGTGATGCCGGAACTCACGCCGTGCGGCGATGTAGGTATGGTGAGCGCCTATCTGCAGGCGCTGGCAAATGAAGGCGTGGCGACGGCGCTGGTCGTCTCCCACCTGCCGCTGGTGGGGTACCTCGTCTCAGAGCTGTGCCCGGGGGAAACGCCCCCGATGTTCACCACCTCGGCTATCGCCTGCGTCAATCTGGACGCCGACGGCAAGGGTGAATACCTCTGGCAGAAAAGCCCCTGCAACCTCAAAATGGCCAACGCCATCTGACGGCCCCGGAGCTCGCCGTCAAGGCAGCTCCGGTGGTTGCCACTCCTCGACCTCAATCAGAATCAGCAGTGCGGCGTCACCGCCGTACTCTTTTGGCGCCTGATGAAAAGCCATGATGTGTGGATGCTGCGCCAGCCACAGCGGGGTTTGCTGTTTGAGAATGTGCTTGCCGTGCCCGTGCATCACGCAGGCGCAAAACACATGCTCGCGGCGGCAGGCGGCAATCAGCGCGCCCAGTTCCTGTTTGGCCTGCTGCTGGGTGAGCCCATGCAAATCGAGAAACAGTTCCGGCGAATAATCCCCACGGCGCAGCTTTTTCAGCTCAAAATGGCTGACGTCGGCGCGGACATATTTCGTCGAGCCTTCGGTATTCAGTAGCGGCTGAAACTCATCGGAAAAATAGTGGCTGTTGTCGGCCTGTTCCTGCAACAGACGCTTAGGGGCAACCTCGGTGATTTTCTTGCGCTGCGGGCGGTGCACGATGGTGTCCTGTTTGATCTGCCGCGTGCCAGTCATCAGCTGACGGAACAGCGCCTGATCCTCCTCGCTAAGCGATGTCTTCTTTTTCATTGTCCGCTCTCATTAATACTTTGCGCTAGTTTACCCGACTCAATATCCCTTCGGGCAAGGAAAACCTGTTTTTTCCCCCGCCACCCCACGCAAGAATGCTGATTTATCGCCGTCTTCATGGCACACTAGCCGCCGAATTTATAGCAGAGTGTGCCCTGGAGGATGTCGTGGATAAAATTTTTGTTGATGAGGCAGTCAATGAGCTGCATACCATTCAGGACATGCTGCGCTGGGCGGTAAGCCGTTTCAGCGCTGCTAATATCTGGTACGGTCACGGGACTGACAACCCGTGGGACGAGGCGGTACAACTGGTGCTGCCTTCGCTGTATCTGCCGCTGGATATCCCGGAAGATATGCGCACTGCGCGCCTGACCTCCAGCGAGAAACACCGCATTGTAGAGCGGGTGATTCGCCGCGTGAACGAGCGTATTCCCGTCGCCTATCTGACCAACAAAGCGTGGTTCTGCGGCCATGAGTTTTACGTTGATGAGCGGGTGCTGGTGCCGCGCTCCCCGATCGGCGAACTGATCAATAACCAGTTTGCCGGTCTAATTAACCATAAGCCGCAGCATATCCTTGATATGTGCACCGGCAGCGGCTGCATCGCCATCGCCTGCGCCTATGCCTTCCCGGAAGCCGAAGTCGACGCCGTGGATATCTCCCCGGACGCGCTGGCCGTCGCCGAGCACAACGTGGAATCCCATGGCCTGATCCATCACGTGACCCCGATCCGTTCCGACCTGTTTCGCGATCTGCCGAAGCTACAGTACGATCTGATCGTCACTAATCCGCCGTATGTCGATGAAGAGGACATGGCCGACCTGCCGGAAGAGTATGAGCATGAGCCGGTACTGGGTCTGGCCTCCGGAAGCGATGGCCTGAAGCTGACGCGCCGCATCCTCGGCAATGCGCCGGATTATCTCAGCGACGACGGCATTCTGATTTGTGAAGTCGGTAACAGCATGGTACATCTGATGGAGCAGTATCCGGACGTGCCGTTTACCTGGCTTGAGTTTGATAACGGCGGCGACGGCGTCTTTATGCTGACCAAACAGCAGCTGATTGACGCTCGCGCGCACTTCGGTATTTATAAAGACTAAAAAAAACAACACGCCAACATAACGACAAATAATGGAGCCGTGATGGCAGGAAATACAATTGGACAACTCTTTCGCGTCACCACCTTCGGCGAGTCGCACGGCCTGGCGCTTGGCTGCATCGTTGATGGTGTGCCGCCGGGCATTCCGCTGACCGAAGCCGATCTGCAGCACGACCTTGATCGTCGTCGCCCGGGCACCTCGCGTTACACCACGCAGCGTCGCGAGCCGGATCAGGTCAAAATCCTCTCCGGCGTCTTCGAAGGCGTCACCACCGGGACCAGTATCGGGCTGCTGATTGAGAACACCGATCAGCGTTCGCAGGATTACGGCGCGATCAAAGATCTGTTCCGTCCTGGCCATGCGGATTACACCTACGAACAAAAGTATGGTCTACGCGACTATCGTGGCGGCGGTCGCTCCTCCGCCCGCGAAACCGCGATGCGCGTGGCGGCCGGGGCGATTGCCAAAAAATTCCTCGCCGCGAAGTTCGGCATCGTCATTCGCGGTTGCCTGACGCAGATGGGCGACATTCCGCTGGCCATTAAGGACTGGGAACAGGTTGAACAGAATCCCTTCTTCTGCCCGGATCCGGAGAAAATCGACGCTCTCGATGAACTGATGCGCGGTCTGAAAAAAGAGGGCGACTCCATTGGCGCCAAAGTTACCGTCGTCGCCGACGGCGTACCGCCGGGCCTTGGCGAGCCGGTCTTTGACCGCCTTGACGCCGATATCGCCCATGCGCTGATGAGCATCAACGCCGTGAAAGGCGTGGAGATTGGCGACGGCTTCGAGGTGGTGAAGCTGCGCGGCAGCGAAAACCGCGATGAGATCACCAAAGCCGGATTCCAGAGCAACCACGCCGGCGGCATTCTTGGCGGCATCAGCAGCGGTCAGCAGATCGTTGCCAACATCGCGCTGAAGCCGACCTCCAGTATTACCGTTCCCGGTCATACCATTAACCGCTTTGGCGAAGAGGTGGAGATGATCACCAAAGGGCGTCACGATCCGTGCGTCGGCATTCGCGCCGTACCGATCGCTGAGGCCATGCTGGCGATCGTTTTAATGGATCATTTTATGCGTCAGCGCGCGCAGAATGGCGACGTGACGACGACAATTCCACGCTGGTAACCATGAAAAACACCGTTATCGCCCTGTTGGCGCTGCTGGCCAGCGCCGGCAGCCTGGCCGCCACGCCATGGCAGAAGATATCCCAGCCAATCGGCGGCAGCGCGCAGTCGATTGGCGCGTTCTCCAATGGCTGTATCGTTGGCGCCGAGGCGCTGCCGCTGAACGCTGTCGGCTATCAGGTGATGCGTACCGATCAGCGGCGCTACTTCGGTCATCCGGATCTGATTCAGTTTATTCAGCGCCTGAGCAATCAGGTGCACAATAAAGGCATGGGGACCGTGCTGATTGGCGACATGGGGATGCCGGCAGGCGGCCGTTTTAACGGCGGCCACGCCAGCCATCAGACGGGCCTCGATGTCGATATCTTCCTCCAGCTGCCGCAGACGCGCTGGACATCGTCCCAGCTGCTGAAGCCGCAGGCCCTGGATCTGGTCGCCAGCGATGGCAAACGCGTGGTACCGTCGCTGTGGAGTCCGCAAATCAGCCAGCTGATCAAGCTGGCGGCGGAAGATAGCGAGGTGACCCGCATCTTCGTCAACCCGGCGATTAAACAGCAGCTGTGCCTGGACGCGGGAAGCGACCGCCAGTGGCTGCGCAAAGTTCGTCCCTGGTTCCAGCATCGCGCCCATATGCACGTCCGTCTGCGCTGCCCGGCAGGCAGCCTGGAGTGCGAAGATCAGGCGCCACCGCCGGCCGGCGATGGCTGCGGAGCGGAGCTGCAGAGCTGGTTCGAGCCACCTAAACCCGGGTCTACCCCACCTGTGAAGAAGACGCCGCCGCCGTTGCCGCCTTCCTGCCAGGCGCTACTGGATGAGCATGTGCTGTAATGGATAGTTTTATCGAGTTGTTTTCCGTATCGCCGCTGGTGCTGGTGGTGCTTTTTTTTGTCGCCATCCTGGCCGGTTTTATTGATTCACTGGCCGGGGGCGGGGGCTTACTGACCGTGCCGGCGCTTATGGCGGCAGGCATGCCGCCGGCCCAGGCGCTGGCGACCAATAAGCTGCAGGCCTGCGGCGGATCGCTGTCGGCGACCCTCTACTTTGTCCGGCGCAAGGTGGTCAATCTCGCCGATCAGAAGCTGAATATTCTGATGACCTTTATCGGTTCAACCGCCGGCGCGCTGCTGGTCCAGCACGTGCAGTCCGATATTCTTAAGCAGATCCTGCCGTTGCTGGTGATCGGCATCGGTCTCTATTTTCTGCTGATGCCGAAACTGGGCGAAGCGGACCGGCAGCGTCGGCTCTACGGTCTGCCGTTTGCGCTGGTCGCTGGCGGCAGCGTCGGGTTTTACGACGGTTTTTTCGGCCCCGGCGCCGGTTCGTTTTATGCGCTGGCGTTTGTCACCCTCGCCGGGTTTAACCTGGCGAAGTCGACGGCCCACGCCAAACTGCTCAACGCCACCTCGAACGTCGGCGGCCTGCTGCTGTTTTTGGCAGGTGTCGGCTTTTCGCAGTTGTTCATGCTTGTCGGTTCGGGGCTGTCTGAACCGCAGAATATTGTCGTCGCCTTCAAAAATCCGGTATGCACCGCACCGACCGTTATCAA